>Ga0136627_1000019_pt1 | contig 42382 bp, 34 predicted proteins | sample AntDrymUQ4892206_2_FD_104652 | JGI IMG/M metagenome (GOLD analysis project Ga0136627, IMG submission 104652) | Polar desert sand microbial communities from Dry Valleys, Antarctica - metaG UQ489 (22.06) | ecosystem: Environmental > Terrestrial > Soil > Desert | place: Antarctica: Dry Valley... | reverse complement strand
TGATCTCGTCCCAGCTGGGGACACTGGCTCGTCCGCGTGCACGGCGTCGGCGCGGCTCCGAGGGCGGGGTCCGGTTGGAGCCAGGCTCCGCGTCGGCTGATGGGTCGGCTGATGGGTCGGCTGATGGGTCGGCTTCGAGGGTCGAGCCCGGCTGGTCCGCGTCGTCGAGCGGAAGCGGGTCGGGCACCTGGTGCAACGGGCGTCGTCGACGCAGCCGCGACACCGCCCCACCGAACGGGGTCGGCTCGTCCGGCGAACCGATGTGGTCCTCGCCCGGGCCGGAGTCCGGACGCTGACGCGGTGGCTCGTGCTCGTCGTCGAGGCGGTCGCTGTCCACGAACGTCGAAGCGCCACCACCCTCGGCGACGGCGGAGGCGATTGCCATGTCGCTCGGGTCATCGACACCCGGCTCGTCCGCGACGAGGGCGCGCGCGACATCGTCGTCGGCGACCACGTAGCGCCCCGGGACGTCGAAGACGTAACGACCCGTCTCGTCACTCCCGGCTGGGCTGACCGTGACCATCCAACGACCGTCGTCGCGGCGCCAGGAGTCCCAGGCGGCGACGACGGGGTCGTGGCCGCGGCTGCGGAGCTGCTCGGCTACGACGTCGCCGAGCAGCCGGGTCGGTCCTTCGGTGTGCTTGCGGCGCAGTGTCGCAGCGCGCGCCCGCTCGGCGATGTGTTCCCGCTCGGCGAGCACCGGCACCGCGTAGCCCATGATCTTGTCCACCGGCGCAGCGGCGATGTCGGCAACCTCCTCGGGGGAGGCGCCGGCCCGGATCCGAGCCTGGATGTCACGGGGACGCAGGGCGCTGTCCATCTTGGTCTCCAACTGTCCGGGCCGGGCTCGATCGCCGCGGGCTGCCGCTCGCAGGCTGTCGTCGGCGGGTACGCGGAACTCCTCGTCGGTGTCCGAGCGCAGCACGACGTGACGTCGGTCCTCGCTCAACCCCACGAGTCGCAGGTCACGCATGGTGTCGGCCTTTCCTGCTCCGCCCTCGGCGTGGGCGGTGCGTACCGCCCCAGTCTCGTCCGCGCCCCGGTGCATTCAAAGCCCCCGCGCCGACGGCCGGCGCAGCATGAACGAGGCCAGCACCGCGAGGAGACCCGAGGCCACCGGGACGAGGTAGGCGACGGACGCTCCGGCGGCGTCGATGACCTGCCCGCTGATCGCCGCCCCGGGGGCCACGCCGGCCGCGATCCCGGTCGAGATCCAGGAGATGCCCTCGGTGAGGCGGCTGCGCGGAACGGTCTGCTCGACCAGCGAGATGGTGGCGATGAGGGTGGGTGCGATGGCGAACCCGGCGACGAACAGCACGACCGTGACGCTGGTGATGCCGGGAAGGAACGCCAGTACGGCCATGGCCGCGGTAAGGCCCGCGATCGACCAGCGCAACCGGGTCAGCGCGTGGCGCTGCTGGGTGCGAGCCCCGATGATCAGTCCGGCCAGCAGGCTGCCGGTCGCCCACACCGCAAGCATGGGTCCCGCCGCCGCAGTGGTACCTGCCTCGTCGGCGAATGCCACGGTGACGACCTCGGTAGCCCCGAAGATGCCCCCGAGCCCGGCCCCCACGACAGCGAGGCAGGCAAGCCCGGGCCACGACATCGGGGTCCGGCGACGGTCCCCCCCGCGAGGGGCTACCGGCGGTTCGGTCGCGCGCTGGGAAGCCAGGACGAGCGCACCGGTCAACCCGAGGGCGCCTGCCACGGCCAGCCCGGACCAGGCCGGGAGCTGCGTGGCGAGCAGCGTGACCAGCACCGGGCCCACGACGAAGACGATCTCGTCGACGACTGCCTCGAGGGCGAACGCCGTGTCGAGCTGAGCACGGTCCTCCAGCAGGTGGCGCCACCGGGCCCGCACGGCCGAACCGACCGGTGGCAGCCCGGCTCCGGCCACGGCGGCGCACACGTGCGGTACGGGGGCCGCCTGCCCCGACTCCACCGCGACGGCGGTGGCGAGCACCCCTGCAGCGAAGACCGTCCCGGCCACCGGCAGCAACCGGAACTGTCCGAAGCGGTCCATCAACCGGCCCTGCACCGGGGTGCAGACCGCCCCCGCTACGACCTGGGAGGCGGCCACGGCGCCGGCGTAGCCGTAGGAGCCGGTGCGGTCGGCCACCAGGAGCACGATGCCCAGACTGACCATGGAGATCGGGGCGCGGGCGAGCAGACCCGCCAGGGAGAAGGCGAGGGCGCCGGGTAGCACGAGGATCCGGCGGTAGGGGTCGAGCACGCAGGCAGTGTGGCACCGCGGACCGACCACTCCGCGGTGAGGAGTGCTGCGTGGGCGACGATAGGCCCATGGCTGTGACCGACCCGTACGACGCCCTGCTGCTCGTCTCCTTCGGCGGCCCTGAGGGTCCCTCCGAGGTTCTCCCCTTCCTGCGCAACGTCACCCGTGGCCGGGGCATCCCGGACGAGCGGCTGGCCGAGGTGGCCGAGCACTACCACGCCCTCGGCGGGCGCTCCCCGATCAACGACCAGTGCAGGGCGCTGCTGTCGGCGATCCGGTGCGACCTCGCCGTGCACGGCGCCGATTTGCCCGTCTACTGGGGCAACCGCAACACCGAGCCGTTCCTCGACGGCGTGGTCGCCCAGATGACCGCCGACGGCGTGCGTCGCGCGGCGTGCTTCGTGACCAGCGCGTACTCGTCGTACTCGGGGTGCCGGCAGTACCGCGAGAACCTCTTCGATGCAGTGATGGCCACCGCCGAGGCGCCGCGCGTCGACAAGCTGCGCCACTACTTCAACCACCCCGGGTTCGTGCTGCCCTTCGTCGACACCACCGTGGCGGCACTGAACACCCTGCCCGCACGCGTCCGCGAGGGTGCCCGCCTCACCTTCATCACCCACTCCATCCCGGACACCATGGCCGAGGCGAGCGGTCGCAGCGCTTCGACCGCGGGCGGAGCGTACGTCCGTCAGCACCTCGACGTCGCCGCTCAGGTGGCCGCGGGGGTTCGTGAAACCACCGGGACCGAGCACGGGCACGACCTCGTCTACTGCTCTCGTTCGGGGCCGCCATCAGTGTCCTGGCTGGAGCCCGACGTCAACGACCACCTCAGCACCCTGCACACCCAGGGGGTCCCCGGCGTGGTCGCCGTGCCGATCGGCTTCGTCTCCGACCACATGGAGGTCGCCTTCGACCTCGACACCGAGGCCGCCCAGACCGCGGTCGGGCTCGAGTTGCCGTTCGCACGGGCGGCGACCCCGGGCACCGACGCGCGCTTCGTGGCCATGGTGCGCGACCTGCTGCTGGAGCGGGCCAGGATCGAACGCGCCAAGGGCGGGCAGGACGCAGCGATACACCGGTCGAGCGTGGGGAGCCTGCCACCGAGCTGGGACGTGTGTCCGGCCGGTTGCTGCGCCAACCCGCGCCAACCGGAGCAACCGTCCCTGTGCGGCCAGGACACCCTCGCAGCCATCGATGGAGCCCGTACGTGAGCGCGCACACCAGTGCCGGCGAGCTGCTGGAGCTGGCCCGCCAGGTGGCTGCGCAGGCGGCTGCCTCCATCGCGGTGAGCCGCCCGGCCGGCCGGGTCGGGGTGACCACGACCAAGTCGAGTGCGACGGACCCGGTCACCGAGATCGACACCGCGACCGAGCGGCTGATCCGTGCAGGCATCATGTCGGTTCGACCCGACGACGGGTTCATCGGCGAGGAGGGCGGCGCGCAGCTCGGTACCTCGGGGGTGACCTGGGTGATCGACCCGATCGACGGCACCGTCAACTTCATCTACGGCATCCCGGCGTACGCGGTGTCCATCGCGGTGCAGGTGGACGGGGAGGTCGTGGCCGGAGTGGTCCTCAACGCGGCGACCGGCGAGGAGTTCGGGGCCGAGGCGGGGCAGGGGTCCTGGGTGCGGTACCGCCCCGCTGCGGACCCGGTGGCGCTGCGGGTCGTCGACGGCGCAGACCTGCAACACGCCCTCGTCGGTACGGGCTTCGGCTATCAGGCACAGCAGCGGAGGGCGCAGGGGCGCGCCGTCAGTGCGTTGATGCCCCAGGTCCGCGACATCCGCCGCATCGGGTCGGCGGCCCTGGACCTGTGCAACCTCGCGGCCGGCAGGCTCGACTGCTACGTCGAGCAGGGGCTGCAGCCTTGGGACCGGGCCGCCGGTGTGCTGGTCGTACGCGAAGCAGGCGGCATCGTCACCGGCCTCGACGCCGACACACCGGACGAGCGCCTGGTGGTGGCTGCCGGGCCGACGCTGCACCCGCTGTTGCGAGCAGCGGTCGCCACGGCCGGGTTCTAGACCGGCGCGCTACCGCTCGGCATCCAGACCACGTCCCACGACATGTTGTCACTGCCCATGGGAGGCAACCCGTGGGCAGTGAAGTTCACCAAGGGACCCTGGTAAACCGGCACCGGCAAGAGCGGCTGCTACGCGTCCCTGGTGATCCCGGGGGACAGCTGGGACGGCTTGATGCCCGGCGGTAGCTGACCGGTGGAGCGCACCCAGTAGTCGACGGCCTTGCGGGTGGCGACGATGCGGGCGACCTGAGCCGCCGAGCCGGAGATCACGGCCCAGGCGACGGCCTCGCGCATCGTGACCTCAGGATTCTCCGGCGACGCGGGTGGTTGGCGCCGCAGCGCAACCTGCCAGGTCAGGTTGACCACCTGGGTGCTCGCGATGGCGGCGAGCACGGAGGCCGACTTGCCGTACATCTTCCACAGCCGCTTGCTCTGTCTCTTCGGCTTGCTCTTGTCGCGATGTGCCACGCCGACACCCTCCTCGAGGTCCGTGCTGTCCGCCCCTGGCGGCGTCAGTCTGCCAGGTTGTGCCCGCGCGGTGTGCAACGCCGCCGCCAGCTGCTCGGGGGAGCGGCTGCCCACCAGCCAGTACGGTGTCGGGTCGCGGGCATCCTCGACCGGGACCAGCAGCGCGCGGTGCAGGTAGGGCCGCGTCATCAAGAAGGCGCGTGCGTCCGCATCGACTCCCATCCGACGTCGCGCTTGGGTGCGGTCCAGCGCCTGCGGGCTGCCCGCGTGCTGCAGCGGGAGACCTGCACGGCCCGCCACCAGCCGTGCGTCGCCGTCGCCGTCGGCGGTGACCACGGCCACCCGTACGGACCCGAAGGACCACAGCCCGCCACCGACCAGCGCCAACGCCACGAGCCCGCACATGCCGGCGAACCACGGCGGGGTGGCGAGCACGAAGGACCAGGCCACGGCCAGGGAGAAGAGGCCGGCGAGCAGCCACCAGGACAGTGGGGCGTGCAGCCGTTCCTCGTGCAGCACGTGTGCGGCGCTGGCGCTGGTCCCGGGCACCGTCCCAGCGTGGCACGGCTGTCCGATGGAGCCGGGGTAGGGTCGCCGCCGTGGTCGAAGTCTTCGTCACCCGGCTGGATACCGGTGTCCCGCTGCCGGCATACGCACACCCAGGTGACGCCGGTGCCGACCTCGTCAGCACCGTCGATGTGCGGCTCGCACCCGGCGAGCGCGCGCTGGTACCCACCGGGATCGCGGTAGCGCTGCCGGTCGGCTACGCGGCCTTCGTGCACCCGCGCTCGGGCCTGGCTGCTCGGTGCGGCCTGTCGATCGTGAACACGCCCGGCACCATCGACGCGGGGTACCGTGGCGAGATCTCGGTGCTGCTGGTCAACCTGGACCCGAACATCCCGATCACACTGCACCGGGGCGACCGCATCGCCCAGCTGGTGGTGCAGGCGGTGGAGCACGCCGACTTCTCCGTGGTCCACGCCCTGCCCGACTCCGCGCGCGGCGCCGGCGGCTACGGTTCCACCGGGGGCGTCGGACGCCCACGCGTCACCGAGACAGCTGGGGCCGGCAGCACGCACGACGACGACCAGGAGGCACCGGCGTGATCTTCCGCCGACGCGGCAAGGACACCTCACAGTCCAGCGAAGAGTCGACCCCGGACCATCCCTCCGGCGTCGAGGACGATGGCAGCGGGGAGGGCGTGCGGGCGGCAGACCTCGACGCCGACGTGACAGGCGAGGACTACCGTCGCGCGGTCGGGCCGTGGGACGGTTCCGAGCGCCCCGTCGACCCCGACGACCCGACCAGCATCGACCTCGGCGGCATCGTGGTGAAGGGACGTCCCGGCTTCGAGCTGCGGTTGCAGACCGATCAGCAGTCCGGCGACGTCCAGGCGGTGCTGCTCGTCGCCGAGGACGGCGCCGCGGAGCTGCGGGCTTTCGCCGCCTCGCGCAATATGTCGCTGTGGGAGTCCGTCCGCACTGAGATCGCCGCCGATGCGTCCCGCCGCGGCGGCACTGCGACCGACCTCGACGGCCGGTACGGCACCGAGCTGCGGGTGAAGGCGCAGGTGCGGACGCCCGAGGGCAAGACCGGGACCCAGACCAGCCGGATCGTCGGCATCGAAGGTCCGCGCTGGCTGCTGCGTGTGACCTACCTCGGCAGGCCGGCGATGGAGCCCGAGCCCGAATACGTCCTCGAGGCAGCGGTCCGGGACCTGGTGGTGGTGCGTGGCGCCGGTGCAATGCCACCGCGCGAACAGATCCCGCTGCGCCTCCCGGCCGGGGCGCGACCTGTCGCCGACGCCCCCGATGAACCGGCGCAGTGACCTACAGTTGACGTCATGACCGCCGTCGATCCGCAGGTGTCGTACGAAAAGTCCTCCCGGTCGCGCCCGGGCCTGATACGGCGTGCGCTGTCCCGGCTGTCGAGCAGCACCGGGGAGATCGAGGCCGAGGAGCTGCGCGACGGCTCCGCAGCCGCCGGGTGCCCGCCGATCGCCCGGTGCAGCGATCGCGACGTGGTGATGCTGCACGGTGTGCTGAGCTCGGTGACACTGCGCCCCCGTGGCGGGGTGAGCACACTCGAGGCCGAGCTCGATGACGGTTCGGCCACCATCACCCTGGTGTGGTTGGGGCAGCGCCGGATCACCGGCGTCAGTCCTGGCCGGGCCATGACCGTCCAAGGCCGGGTGTCGTGCACCGACGGCAAGCGCGTGATGTACAACCCGCGTTACGAGTTCACCGGGTGAGCGCTGCACAGCCGACGGCCGACGCGTCAGTCCCGCAGTACGAGTCCGTCGAGGCACTCGTACGCGGTCAGCTCGCCCGGGCGCTCGGTGGACTGCGCGGGGTCGTCGAGGGTGCCGTGCCGACCATCGCGTTCACCATCACCTGGCTGAGCACAAAAGAGCTGCGGGTCGCGCTCGGCGTCAGCATCGGCCTCGCCGTGGTCGCGCTCGTCGCCCGGCTCGTGCAGCGCCAAACCGTGCAGTTCGTGTTCAACGCCGTGATCGGCATCGCGATCGGCGGAATCTTTGCCGCCCGCTCCGGCGAGGCGATCGACGCGCTGCTGCCCGGCATCCTCTACAACGCCGCCTACGGAGTCGTGATGCTGTTCAGCGTCGCCGTGGGCTGGCCGCTCGTCGGGTTCATGATCGGCAGCGTCATGGGAGACGCGACGGCCTGGCGCCGGGACAAGCAGCTCGTGCGTCTGTGCAGCCGGCTCACCTTGGTGCTGGCGGTTCCGTGTGTCGTGCGCGTGCTCGTGCAGTACCCGCTGTACCTCGCTGACGCGATCGGCTGGCTCGCGACCGCCAAGATCTTCCTGGGGTGGCCGCTGCAGGTCGCTGCACTCGCCGTCATGGCCTACCTGCTCGGTCGCAACCACACACCGATCGAGCGCCCGGCACCTGCCCCCGGCTGAGGTCAGCCCGGCGCAGGATGGGCCCGGGGGGAGAGGATCGAGGCCAGCACGTCCTCCTGGTCCTCCGCGGCCACGAACAACAGCTCGTCGCGGGACTCCAGCGCACGGTCCGTGTCGGGGGTGAAGATCGCGCCGTCACGCAGGACTGCGACCAGCGCGACGTCGACTGGCCAGGGGACCTCGACGACGCGAGCGCCGACGTAGGGCGAGTCCGGCGGCAGGGTCAGCTCGACCAGGTTGGAGCCGCTCTGACGGAACGTGAACAGCCGGACCAGGTCGCCCACAGTCACCGCCTCCTCGACCAGCGCTGACATCAGGCGTGGTGTTGACACCAGCACGTCGACGCCCCAGGACTCGTTGAACAGCCACTCGTTGGACGGTTGATTGACACGCGCCACCGTGCGCGGGACCGCGAACTCGGTCTTGGCCAACAACGCGATGACCAGGTTGGCCTTGTCGTCACCGGTGGCGGCGATCATCACGTCGCAGCGGTTCAGCCCGGCCTCTTCCAACGAGGAGAGCTCGCATGCGTCGGCCAGCAACCACTCGGCCTCGGGGACCGCATCGGAGGAGATCGAGGCCGGGGTCTTGTCGATCAGCAGGACATTGTGACCGTTCTCGAGCAGTTCCTGGGCGACGGACCTGCCCACGGCACCCGCCCCGGCGATGGCGACCCGCATCAGTCCTCCTCCGGTCCGGCCGCCATGGCGGCCCGCACCTCGTCGACCTGGTCGTCGAGCAGGAACAGGTTGAGCAGGTCGCCCTCCTGCACGATGGTGTTGCGGTCCGGGATCATGCCTTTCCCCAACCGGGTCAGGAACGCCACCCGCGCGTGGGTGGCGTCCTGGATCGACAGCACCGTCTGACCCACCCACGCTTTCGGTACGACCATCTGGTCGACGCGCACCGATCCGGACGGGTCACGGTACAGCGGCTCGGAGTCCTCCGGCAGCAGCCGGCGCAGCACCTGGTCCGCGGCCCAGGTCACCGTTGCCACGGTGGGCACTCCGAGGCGCTCGTAGACCTCCGCGCGGCGCGGGTCGTAGATGCGGGCGACCACGGTCTCGATGCCGAACTGTTCACGGGCCACCCGCGCGGAGATGATGTTGGAGTTGTCCCCGGAGGAGACCGCGGCGAACGCGCTGGCCGACTCGATTCCGGCCTGGATCATCACGTTGCGGTCGAAGCCGACGCCGGTGACGGTGGCCCCGGAGAATCCCGGGCCCAGCCGTCGGAACGCGTCCGGGTTCTGGTCGATGACCGCGGCGGTGTGGCCGCGCGTCTCGAGGCTGCGGGCGAGTGTCGAACCCACGCGCCCACAGCCCATGATCACGACGTGCACGCTGCACCTTCCTCGATGGCGGGATGACGACGCGATGGTAGTCCTCGTGGTCTAGGCTCGCGGCCCGTGGGACTAGCCGACGCCGCGAAGCGACTCCTGCTCGGGCGCAAGCTGCGCAGCGCGCAGCAGAACGAGACCCTGCTGAGCAAGAAGATCGCGCTTCCCGTCTTCGCCAGCGACGCGCTGTCGTCCGTGGCGTACGCGCCCGACGAGATCTTCCTGGTGCTCGCCGCGGCCGGGGTGTCGGCGTACACGTTCACCTGGCCGGTAGGCATCGCGGTCGCGGTCGTCATGCTCGCAGTGGTGGCGTCCTACCGCCAGAACGTGCAAGCCTACACCAGCGGTGGCGGGGACTACGAGGTGACAACCACCAACCTCGGTTCCGGCGCCGGCCTGGTCGTCGGCAGCGCGCTGCTGGTCAACTACGTCCTGACGGTGGCCGTGTCGATCTCGGCGGCCGCGCAGTACGCGGCCAGTGCGGTCGAACCGCTGCGGGGTCACCAGACCGTGGTCGCGGTGGCGGCGGTCCTGCTGCTGATGGCCGTGAACCTGCGCGGGGTGCGCGAGTCGGGGACTGTCTTCGCCGTCCCGACCTACCTGTTCATGCTGGCGGTCCTCGGCATGGCGGCGTGGGGGTTCGGCCAGCTGCTCACCGGAGGTCTCCCACAGGCCGACAGCGCCTCCTTGCAGCTGGTCGTCGAGGACGACTTCGTCGGCGGGCTGGGCAGCGCCGCCTTCGTGTTCCTGCTGCTGCGTGCCTTCTCCTCCGGGTGCGCGGCGCTGACCGGTGTGGAGGCGATCTCCAACGGGGTGCCGGCGTTTCGCAAGCCCAAGGGCAAGAACGCCGCGACGACCCTCCTCCTGCTCGGCACGATCGCGGTGACCATGGCGATGAGCATCATCGTCCTGGCCAACGAGATGAACGTCCGCTTCGTCGAGGAGCCGACGGAGAACCTGCGCTACGCCGACGGCTCGGCGGTGGGAGAGGACTACCACCAGGACCCGGTCATCGGCCAGCTCGCGGCGGGGATCTTCGAGGGCTTCGAGCCCGGCTTCCTGTTCGTGACCACCGCGACGGGCGTCATCCTGGTGCTCGCCGCGAACACCGCGTACAACGGTTTCCCGGTGCTGGGGTCGATCCTCGCCCAGCACGGCTACCTGCCTCGCCAGCTCGACACCCGCGGCGACCGGCTCGCGTTCAGCAACGGCATCGTCGTGCTCGCCGGCATGGCGGTCGTGTTGATCGTGTCCTTCGACGCCGAGGTCACCCGGCTGATCCAGCTGTACATCGTCGGCGTGTTCGTGTCGTTCACGGCCAGCCAGAGCGGCATGGTGCGGCACTGGAACCGGCTGCTGCAGGACGAGAACGACCCAGCGGTACGACGGCGGATGAAGCGAAGCCGGGCCATCAACGCCTTCGGCCTGTCGGTCACCGGGCTGGTGCTCGTGGTCGTGCTGGTCACCAAGTTCACCCAGGGTGCCTGGATCGCGGTCACGGCGATGGCGGCCATCTTCTTCGTCATGCGGGCGATCCGGGGCCACTACGACCGGGTCAACGAGGAGCTGGCCATCGACGAGTACGACAGCCTGCTCCCGTCCCGGGTGCACGCGATCGTGCTGGTGTCACGGCTGCACAAGCCAGCCGTGCGGGCGCTGGCGTACGCCCGCGCGTCGCGGCCGAACACGCTCGAGGCGATCACCGTCAGCCTCGACGACGAGCGGACCGAGGCCCTGACCCGCGAGTGGGAGGAGCGCGGCATCCCGGTGCCGCTGAAGGTGCTGAGCTCCCCGTACCGCGAGACCACGCGTCCGCTGGTGCGCTACGTGCGGGGGATCAGGCGGGAGAGCCCGCGCGACATCGTGGCCGTGTACATCCCCGAATACGTGGTGGGGCACTGGTGGGAGCAGGTGCTGCACAACCAGGCGGCGCTGCGGCTCAAGGGTGTGCTGCTGTTCACCCCCGGTGTCATGGTCACCAGCGTGCCGTACCAGCTGGCGTCCTCCGAGGTGGCGGTCAAGCGTGCCGAGAGGGAGCGGCACGCGCCGGGTGAGGTGCGCCGCGGCACGGCGCCACCCAAGCCGCCGCCGGTGGACCCGGCCGGTCCGAGCGAGCCGGTCGTCAACAGGGGCATCCCGGTGAAGGAGGGACGCGCGTCCCGCCGGGGCGACCGCGCCGGCGACCGGTGACCGCGCCGGTCCCCGCGGAGCTCGCGGGGAGCGAGGTCGTCCTCGACGTCGGCCCGGTCGCCCACGGCGGTCACTGCGTCGCACGCTGGGACGGCCGGGTGGTGTTCGTGCGACACTCGCTGCCCGGCGAGACCGTGCGGGTCCGTGTCACCGAGGGCACCGAGAGCTCCCGCTTCGTGCGCGCCGATGCCATCGAGGTGCTGCGTCCTTCCCCCGGTCGGGTCGAGGCGCCGTGCCCGTACGCCGGCCCCGGACTGTGTGGCGGGTGCGACTGGCAGCACGCCACCCCGGCCACCCAGCGGGAGCTGCTCGGCGCGGTCGTGGCCGAGCAGCTGGCCCGGCTGGCCGGGATCGAGCGCGAGGTGGTGGTCGAGGCGGTCGCGCCGGAGGACCTGGGCTGGCGCACCCGGCTCGGCTGGACGGTCGACGCCCAGGGTCGTCCTGGGCTGCACCGGCACCGCTCGCACGACGTGCTGCCGGTCGACCGGTGCCTCATCGCGGCGCCCGACCTGCCGGACGCGCACACCCGTACGTGGTCCGCCGGTCACGTCGACGTGGCCGTCTCCTCGCTCGGTGACACGGTGCTGCTGGCGGACGGCGATGCCGTGCAGGGGCGGGCACGCGTCCGTGAACGGGTGCACGAACGCGACTTCAGGGTGTCTGCGGCCGGTTTCTGGCAGGTACACCCGGCCGCGGCCCGGACGCTCGTCGACGCGGTGCTGTCGTACGGGCGCCCGGCGCCCGGTGAGCGGGTCGCCGACCTGTACGCGGGGGTCGGGCTCTTCTCGGCGTTCCTCGGTGATGCCGTGGGCGCCGACGGATCGGTTCTGGCAGTCGAGGGCGACCCCCGGGCTGTGAAGGATGCGCGGCGCAACCTGCACGACCTGCCACAGGTGCGCATCGAGGCGGGCCGGGTCGGCGACATGCTGGCACGGCTGCCGATCACGCCGCTCGACCTCGTGGTCCTGGACCCACCTCGCGCGGGTGCCCGGGCCGCGGTGGTCGGGCAGATCGCCGCACGCGCGCCCTCGCGCGTCGTGTACGTCGCCTGTGACCCGGCGGCCCTTGCCCGCGACATCGCGACGTTCACCGAGCAGGGATACGCGCTGTCTGACCTGCGGGCGTTCGCGCTGTTCCCGATGACCCACCACGTGGAGTGCGTCGCGCTGCTCACTCGCGGCTGACGACACGCCACCCTGCTGCGAATAACTCGCAATAAGAGCAGGTCCTGGCTAGGCTCGACGCATGTCAACCCACGCCGGCCGCACGGCCCGGACCATCATCACCGCCGTCGCAGCCGCGGTGGTCCTGGTCGGGTGCAACGCCAGCGACGCCGGAAACGCCGACACGGATGGGCGCCTGCGGGTGGTCACGACCGTCGCGCCGATCACCTCGATCGTCGCCAGTGTCGCCGGTGACCGCGTCCTGATCAACGGTCTGGTCCCGGAGGGGACGAACTCCCACACCTTCGATCCGCCACCGAGCGTGGCCACCGCGCTGTCCGAGGCGGACGTGGTGTTCCTGAACGGTCTCAGGCTGGAGGAGCCGACCAAGGAGCTGGCCGAGGCCACCATGGCCGAGAACGCGGTCATGGTCGAGATCGGCACCGAGGTGCTGCCTGAGAGCGAGTACATCTACGACTTCTCGTTCCCGGAGGAGGAGGGCAAGCCCAATCCTCACCTGTGGACCGACCCGACGTGGGCGATCGAGTACGCCGCGGTCGTCCGAGACGCCCTCTCCGAAGCCGACCCGGCGGGCACGAAGGTCTATCTCGCCAACTACGAGGCGTTCGAGGCCCAGGCCGAAAGGCTGTCCGCCGCGCTGCGTGCCGACCAGGAGTCCGTCCCCGAGGGCGACAAGCAGCTGTTGACGTACCACGACGCCTACGCCTACTTCGCCCAGACGTACGACTGGGAGGTCGTCGGGGCGATCCAGCCGGAGAACTTCGAGGACCCCACCCCCAAGGAGGTCGCCGACCTGATCGACCAGGTCGAGGCCGAGGGCGTCCCGGTCATCTTCGGCTCGGAGGTGTTTCCCTCCGCCGTCCTGGAGGAGGTCGGGCGTGCCACCGGCGCCCGGTACGAGGACACCCTGCGCGACGACGACCTACCCGGTGATCCCGGTGAGCCGGAGCACTCCTGGATGGGTCTGATGCGCTACAACTACGTCACCATGATCAACGGACTCGGTGGGCAGGCCGCTGAGCTGGCTGCCCTGGACACCGCACCCGCGGTCCAGGACGACGCCAGCTACCCGCAATGACCATCGCCGAGCACCTCGTCCGGATCGAGAAGGCTACCTTCGGCTACGACGCCAGCCCGGTCCTCGAAGACGTCACCCTCACCGTCGGCTCGCGCGATTTCATCGGCGTGGTGGGGCCCTCGGGCTCCGGAAAGACCTCACTGCTGCGGCTCCTGCTCGGCACGGCCACACCTCAACGTGGCACGGTCAGCCGCCGCCCGGACGTAGCGGTGGCCTACGTGCCCCAGCTGGAGACGGTGAACTGGAACTTCCCCATCACCGTCTTCGAGTGTGTCCTGATGGCGCGCAGCGGCCGCATCCTGCCCTGGCCCACCCGCACCGAGCGGGCCGATGTGTCCCGGGTGCTGGACCGCCTGGGCATAGGCGCGCTCGCAGGGCGCCACATCCGCGAGCTCTCCGGCGGCCAGCAGCAGCGAATGTTCATCGCCCGTGGGCTGTTGCGCCGCCCACAGCTGCTGCTCATGGACGAACCGACCACCGGGGTCGACTTCACCAGTCGCCACGAGATGCTGCACCTGCTCGGCGAGCTCAACGCCGAGGGTGTGGCCATCTTGCTGACCACCCATGACCTCAACGGCGTCGCTGCCCACCTGCCGCGGCTCGTCGCGCTGCACCGCACGGTGATTGCCGTCGGCACCCCCCGGGACGTCATCAACGGCCCTGTCCTGGAACGCACCTTCGGGGCCCCCATGCAGGTGCTCGAACACCTCGGCATGCCGGTCGTACTCGACCGTCACGGAGCCGGCGACCACCGGACCAGCGCATGACCGCGGCGCTGCTGGACCCGTTCAGCTACGCGTTCTTCGTCAAGGGCATCAGCGTCGCCATCCTGGCCGGCGGGTTGTGCGGTCTGATCGGGGTCTACATCACCCTTCGCGGCATGAGCTACATCGGCCACGGCCTGTCCCACGCGATCTTCGGTGGCTTCGCCGCCAGCTCGCTCATCAATGTGAACTACTACCTCGGCGCCGGCGTGTGGGGTCTGGCGTCGGCACTGGCCATCAACAAGGTCACCCGAAGCCGGCGCATCGGCGCCGACGCCGCGATCGGTGTCATCACCACCTCCTCGTTCGCCCTCGGCGTCGCTCTGCTGACCCGGTACGGAAACAAGGGACCCACCTTCGACGCCGCGCTCTTCGGCAGCATCATCGGCGTCTCCGCCGCAGACGTATGGGCCCTGGCCGGCGTGACCGCCTTCACCGTCGCGGTGATCCTCCTCAACTACCGCGCGTTGCTGTTCGCCACCTTCGACCCCGAGGTCGCCGACGTGAGCGGGGTACGCGTCGCCCGAACCGATGCCCTGCTCATGCTCGTGCTGTCCCTGGCCATCCTCGCCAGCCTCACGGTCATCGGCGTCACGCTCGTGGCCGCAACGCTGGTGATCCCCGCCGTCGTGGCCAGGATGCTCACCGACCGCTTCTCCCGCATGCTCTGGCTGTCCAGCCTCATCGGCGCGGCGTGCGGCTTCGTCGGGATGAACCTGAGCTACCACCTCGACGTGCCGTCTGGAACCATGATCGTGCTGACCGGCGCTGCTGTGTTCACCGTCGTGCTGTCCGTCACCGGAGGCCGGCGGTTGGCCCGAACCTCCCGCCTCGGCGCAAGCAACGAGTCCGCGACCCTTGTCGCCCCCGCTCGATAGACCCGCGACTCTGAGCTGCCGGCTCGGCTCCTCAAGGGCCGTGGGGTGAACAAGTTCAGATCACCACCAATCCAAGAGATACACAGGTTCGAATCATGACATCGTCCGGTAGGTCGTCTCTTCTGCCGCGATTGACCGTAATGAAATCGTTAACAACTCTACTGCGTGTGATCGCCTGGGATGGTTTAGGTTACCCCCTACGGCTTTCAATAGAGGAGTCGACCTCGTCATGAAGGGAAAGTCAATGTTGCCCATGTCTCGGAAGCGACATGTCAGAGCCACCGTTGCCTGCTTTTCAGCCGCCGCCGTCGCTGTTGGCGCGTCGGCGACGCTGTTCGCAGCGCAGGTAGGGTCGGCGTCCAGCCACCGTGAGGCGCCACTGATCCTCAGTGACCCACAAGCAGACAACACCGATACCTATGCGTTCGTCAGCCCCGATGCTCCGGACACCACGACGCTGATCGCGAACTGGTATCCGTTCCAGACGCCGGCGGGTGGGCCGAACTTTTACCCGTGGCGCGAGGGCGACCGCTACAACATTCACATCGACAACGACGGTGATGCCAAGCCCGACATCACCTACCGGTGGACGTTCACGGACGTGGACAACCGCGGTCTGGACACTTTCCTGTACAACAACGGGCCGGTGACGTCCTTCGACGACGAGACCCTCCTGTTCAAGCAGACGTACACGCTGGAGGAGATCTCCGGTGGCAAGACCGAGACGCTGCTGGAGGACGCCCCGGTGGCGCCGTCCAACGTCGGTGCGGCCTCGATGCCGGACTACGCGGCGTTGCGGGCCGAGGCCGTCGTCGACGTCGAGGCCGGCGGGCAGTCGTTCGTCGGGCAGGCCGACGACCCGTTCTTCCTCGACTTGCGGGTCTTCGACCTGCTGTACGGTGGCGACCTGTCCGAGACGGGCGTGGACACGCCGGCCGGCACCAACGTTAACTCCGTTGCTCTGCAGGTGCCCTCCGCCGACCTCACCAGTGGCAAAGACCCGGTGATCGGCGTGTGGGCCACCACCGAGCGTCCGAGCCTGCGGATTCAGAAGGCCGACGGCAGCCAGGTGTCCAAGGGCAAGTTCGTCCAGGTGTCCCGCCTGGGCATGCCGCTGGTCAACGAGGTCGTCGTTCCGGCCGGGCTCAAGGACGCGTTCAACGCGCTCCCGCCGCACCTGGACGCGACCGTGCAGCCAGTGGTGGACCGGGTCAACGACCCGGAGGTGCCTAAGCTCATCGAGGCGATCTACGGAATCCCCGCCCCGAAGGCGCCCAGGGATGACATCTTCGCGATCTTCCTGACCGGGATCGAGGGGCTGAACATGCCTAAGGGTGAGGTCCAGCCGGCAGAGATGCTGCGCTTGAACACCTCGATCCCGCTGGCAGACGAGCCGAGCAGGCTCGGTGTGCTGGGCGGCGACAACGCCGGCTTCCCGAACGGTCGCAGGCTGGCCGACGACGTGGTCGACATCGAGATCCAGGCACTCGAGGGTGCAGTTCGCACCGGTGAGATCGTCGAGCCGCTGGCTGCGGGCGACGGTGTGGACGAGAACGACCTGCCGTTCAGCGAGTCGTTCCCGTACCTGGCGCTGCCGCACTCCGGTTCCGGATCGGGCTCGCCCGATGGTGGCGTCGACGCTGGTGGCGGTGGCACGGCGGACCAGTCGGCCACTGCAGAGCGTGGCACGACCGCCCCGGACCGCCGGGCGGCTGCCGCCCCGGTGAGTGACGACAGCTCGATCCCGGTGCTGCCGGCCTCGGCCGCGCTGCTGGCTGTGGTGCTGGCCGGAGCGGGCGTGCTGGTCATGCGGCGGGGACGCGTCGGAGCAGAAAGCTGACGTGTGCCATTGTCACTCAATCGGTCGGGGGGAAGGTTTCGGCCTTCCCCTCGGCCGAGTTCCACGCTGACGGCCCGTGGCTCCAGGCAGACGGCCCGCGGGCTGTTCGCCTGGGCCATGGTGCTGTTGGTTTTCGCGGCTGTGTCCTTCGCAGCCGCGCGGCCTACCGATCCGGTGGTGAGCGAGCCGGCGCAACCGAGGCTCGAGCGTTCGGCACCAGCACCTGTGGTGCGTGACACGGCCACCCGCGCCGCGAAGGTGCGGCCGCCGCCACCCATGCAGAAGCCGGCACTCGTGGCGACCGCCCCGCCGAAGCCGCTGGCGCCACCGCCGCCGGCTCCGGAAACGATCGAGATCCCCGCACTCGGGATCGACCAGGACGTGATCGAGCTCGCCGTGGCCGGCACCGACCTGCAGGTGCCCAGCGACTACTTCGACATCGGCTGGTGGCGTGACGGACCCAGCGCCGGAGAGAATGGAGCCGCGGTCATGGTCGGTCACGTCGACTCCGAGACCGGCCCCGCGGTCTTCTACCAGCTGTCCGGCCTGCGCCGCGGCCATGAGATCGAGATCGACCGCGAGGACGGCTCCCGCATGACCTTCGCGGTCCGACGTGTCCGAGCCTTCAGCCGCGCAGAGTTCCCTTCGAACAAGGTCTACCGCACCGGCGGCCCACCCGCGCTGCACCTGGTCACCTGCGGCGGGACGTTCGACCAAGCTGCAGGCCAGTACTCCGGTAACGTCGTGGTCTTCGCACAACTCGTCGACCGGCAGCCGGCCCCGCGCGACCGTGGAGCCGGGCCGAAAGCACCGCAGGAGCCCACCTGGACCCAGGGCGCGGGTGAGTCCCACGAACTGGTGCCATCTGCTGCGCACGACCCCAGCCTAGGACGAGCTCGTGGAGAAGACGGTGAGCGACAGTGACGTTGCGAGGTGGGAGGCTCGCCGCCGCCGCCGTGGTGCTGGTGCTGACCATCGCCATGATCGGTCTGGGGGTGCTGTTCACCCGCGGGGGACCGGGGCAGCCCGCGAACCCTTCAGTCAGTTCCCCGAGCATCCAGGTCACCAACACCGCGACCGGTGAAGACCTCAGTGTCGCCATCGGCGCCCTGCAGGAACGGCTGAGCCAGCTCCCCGACGACCACCCCGGCTGGGCCTCCCTGGGCACGGCGTACGTGCAGCAGGCGGCCATCACCGGAGACCCGACGTACTATCCGAAGGCTCGAGGCGCCCTGGCGCGCTCGATGCAGATCAAGCCTGAACGCAACGCCGCCGCGCTGACCGGCATGGCCGCGCTGTCAGCTGCCCAGCACGACTTCCCCAGGGCAGTGGAGCACGCCCGGGCCTCGCAGCGGATCAACCCCTACAGCGCGAGCAACCAGGGCATCCTCAGCGACGCGCTCGAGCAGCTGGGCCGCTACGACGAGGCACGTGACGAGCTGCAGCGGATGCTGAACCTGCAGCCCGGCGTCCCGTCCTTCACCCGGGCCTCCTACGCCTTCGAGGTACGCGGTCAGCTTCGGCCAGCGCAGATGGCGCTGAAACGTGCGCTCGACCTGGCCAGCCGACCCTCCGACCAGGCCTACTGCCTGTACTACCTCGGGGAGCTCGCCTGGAATGCAGGCCAGCTCGACCGCGCCGACCGCTACTACGCACGCGGGCTGCGCCTGGACCCGTCCTACACCAGCCTGCTGGCCGGTCGCGCCAAGGTCGCCGCCGCGCGCGGGCAGGTCCAGACCGCCGTGCAAAGGTACGACGAGGTCGTACGCCGGCTGCCGACGCCGACCTTCCTGATCGAGTACGCCGACCTGCTGCGCTCGCTGGGGCGTGACCAGGCCGCCGAACGGCAGGAGGCCGTCGTGACGGCCACGCAGGCACTGTTCGAGGACCAGGGTGTCGACGTCGGCGCCGAAATTTCGCTGTTCGAGGCCGACCGCGGCCGCGCCGAGGCGGCGCTGCAGGCTGCGCGGACGACGTGGGAGCGCCAGCGCAGCACCGAGGCCGCCGACACGTACGCCTGGGCCCTCCACGTCAGCGGGCGCGACGAGGCCGCACTCGACTTCGCCGACAAGGCGGCACGGCTGGGTACCCAGAGCGCCCTGTTCGCCTTTCACCGCGGCATGATCGAGAAGGCCCTGAATCGGTCCGCCGCCGCGCGTGCGTCGCTGCTTCGGGCCCTCGACATCAACCCGCACTTCTCCCCGCTGCTGGTCCCACGGGCCCGGACCGCGCTGAAGCAGCTGAGCACCCGATGAGCAGCCGTCCCGGCGGCAGCCGCCTGTGCAGCGGATGTCGTCGCGGCCGGACGGCTGGCCTGTTGCTCGCGTTCCCGCTCGCACTGATCGCGATCCTGGTCCTCGCACCGGCCGCCAGTGCGCACCCGTTGGGCAACTTCACCGTCAACTCCTACAGCGCGCTGCGGGTGGAACCAGACGCCATCGCGGTGCAGCTGGTGGTTGACTCCGCGGAGATCCCCACCGTGCAACAGTTCCCCGACGCCAACTCCGCAGGTGGGGTCGCGCCTTCGACAGTGACCGAGTACGCCGAGCAGGAGTGCGCGCGCCTGCAGCCAGGGGTGCAGTTGAGCGTCGACGACGCGTCGACGCAGGTCACGGTCGGCTCCAGCGAGCTCGAGATCGTGCCAGGAGAAGCCGGCTTGCACACCATGCGGCTCACCTGCGAGCTACGCACCACCGACAGCGTCGACACCGTCGGGCACCAGGTGCAGTACGTCGACCAGAACAGCCTCGAGCGCACCGGCTGGCGTGAGATCACCGCCACCGGCGACGGGGTGGAGTTCGCGAACAGCACGGCGCCGAGCGAAAGTGTTTCCGACGAGCTGACCGACTATCCGGCGGACCTGCTGTCGTCCCCGCTCGATGATCGGAGTGCGACCGTACAGGTCACGCCCGGCGACGGCGTCGTCAGCGGCAGCGACGCCGCCCCGGAGACCGGCGGCGTTTCCGAGGTCGACGGCTTCGGCGGTCTCACCCGCAGCTTCACCGAACTCATCTCAGCGCGCGACCTCGGGATGGGTGTTGCCATCATCGCGCTGCTGCTCTCCGTCGGCCTGGGTGCCCTGCACGCGTTCGCACCCGGCCATGGCAAGACACTCATGGCGGCGTACTTGCTCGGGAGGCACAGCTCCCTCCGCCAGGTCGCCATCATCGGCACCACCGTGACACTGACGCACACCGCCGGGGTGCTGGTGCTCGGTGTCGTGCTGTCCGCGGTCGCGCTGACGTCGCCCACCCGCATCTACGGCTGGCTCGGGATCGCCAGCGGGGTGCTGCTGATCGCCATCGGCGCGAGCCTGCTGCGGCAGGCACGGCGGCGCCGCACGCAGCCGACCATGCACGACCGCGCCGCCGAGCTGGTGGGAGCGGGCGCGGGTGGCGACGTAGAGGTGGGCCACAGACACGGGCACGAGCATGGACACGAGCACGAGCATGGACACGAGCACGAGCACACTCGTGGTGATGGTCACGGGCATCACCACGAGAGTCACGGTGCCGGCCAGCACGATCACAGTCAGCACCATCCCGGCCACGGGGTAACGCATTCACACGGGTGGGGCGGCACCCACACGCATCCAGCGCCGGCAACCAGCGCACGCGGCATGATCGCGGTCGGCTTCGCAGGCGGGATGGTGCCCAGCCCGTCTGCACTCATCGTGCTGATCGGCGGGATCGCACTGGGTCGGGCCTGGTTCGGGGTACTGCTGGTGCTCGGGTACGGCATCGGGATGGCGCTGGCCCTCATCGGAACCGGGCTCGCGCTGGCCCATGCCCGCGACTTGGTGGAGCGCTGGGCTGTGGGTCAACGCAGCCGAGGCGGCGGGTCGAGTCTGCTGCTGCGGGCCGCGCGGGCGCTTCCGATGATCGCCGCGGCGCTGGTGATCGTGGTCGGCATCGGTCTGATGTTCCGTTCTTCGTTGATGCTGTAGGCGCCGGCCCTGCCCCCGCGCACGGTGAGGGTCGGAAGAGGGCGGGTGGCACGCCAGTGTCGGAGTCGGCGCAAGGGGGGTCCACCTCGAACCGTACGTCGAGGCGGTGTGCTGCGGGCACTGGGCGCTGCGGGGGGCCTACGGAGTTGCCTGAGCGTCGCGCAGCAGCGAATCGGCCAGTTCCGAGCGTGACCCGATGTCGAGCTTGGTGTAGACGTGACGCAGGTGATACTCGATGGTCTTGGGGCTGAGGAAGAGTGCGGCCGCGGCCTGGCGCGTCGTGCGCCCGTCGACGAGCATGCGGGCGATCTGCAGCTCCTGGGCGGTGAGCAGTTCAGCGGCCCCGGCACCCCTGCGGCGAGCCGTCGCGCCGGTGGCGTTGATCTCGACGGCTGCGAAGTCCGCCCACGGCCCGGCGCCGAGGCCGTCGAAGGTGTCCATGGCCGAACGCAGCAATGGTCGGGCGTCGACCCGACGGCGGGCCCGTCGCAGACCCGCCCCGAAGGCCAGTTGGGTCCTCGCCCGCTCGAAGATATCGGGACTCCGGTCGTGCAGGTCCAGGGCCAGCCGGAAGTGCTGCTCGCCGGAATTCTCGCGACAGGTGATCCCGAGGGCACGCTCCGCCCGGGCGATCGCCCACGGTTGCCCCTTCAGCACGGCCCGCTGGTGATAGGCCTGCGCCACGTGCCGCGCCTCGTCGCCTCGACCCACCCGGGACAACGCCTCGGCCAGCTCCGGCCCGGGTGACAGGTCCACGTCCTGGATGCCGATCTCCTGCAGCATCCACATCAGCTCCTGCAAGCACAGGACGGCTCGGGCCGGCCGACCCTGACCCAGCTCGAGCTCCCCCAGGGCGAACACAGCCCACGCGCGGGAGAGATGGATGTGGTGCCGCTCACCAAGCGCCGACGCTTCGGCTGCGTTGCTGCGGCAGTCCTCCTCGTGGCCCGACCGGGCCTGCAACCAGGCAAGGCCGGCCAGCGACAGGCTGAGCTCAGTCGTCTGTCCGGTCTCCCTGGCGAGCCGGATCGACTCCTGATAGCCGGCATCGGCGAAGCTCCAGCGGTCGGTCGTGGCGTCGTCCCTGGCCAGGTGGAACAACAGGGAAGGCAGGGCTCCCACCTCCGCACGGTGCCGCAGCTGGTCGATCGCCCGCTGGACGCTCTCGCGGCCGGTCACGGACTCCCGCAGGAACAGCGGCCCGAGCACCAGCCACGCCGGTCGCAGCGGATCGTCCTGCAGCTCGGCCGCCGAGGAGAGGTCGTCCACCGCCCGCCTGATCCGGTCGATGCCGCCCGTCCCCGCCAGCACGTGAGCGATCCCGGCGGCCATCGTGCCGAGGACCCGTGACCTCGGTGCCACGGATCCGGTGAGCAGACGGTCGATGTCGTCGGCCGCCCGCAGGGCCGCCGCTGCGTCACCTAGGTGGAAGCAGGCCTGGATCGCGTCGCTGAGCAGGATGACTGCGTGGTCGGGATCGGTCGACGCCTCGCCCCGCGCGGTCGCCAGGAGGATGTCGAGCGCATCCAGCAGGGAGCCGTTGGCTGCCGCGATGGCACCCCGGAGCTCCTGCACCCGAGCCTGCGCCGTCGACCCGAGAGGTCCCGCCCGCACCGCCGACGCCAGCAGGTCGGCTGCTCGTCCGCTCTGTCCGGCGAGCCAGGCGGCCTCACCCGCGGCGACGAAGCGACCCGACCGGGCGGTGTCCTGTGACGACAACAGCGCCGCCCGCTCGAGTGCGGTGGCCGCAACATCGGGAGCCCGGCGAGAGCGGGCGCGGGTTCCGACGAGCTCAAGGAGGACGGCCACGGCGTCGTCGGGCCCGACCGTCGCCTCGCACAGGTTCCATGCACGGCGTTCGAGGTCGTGCGCCGGCAATGCTTCGGCGATACTGCGATGCCCCCGGCGGCGCTCCTCCGCAGACGCGATGCCGTAGACGGCGGAGCGCACGAGTGGGTGCCGGAACTCGACCCGCGCTGCCGTGAGGTGAACCAGGTCGGCACGCTCCGCCGACGTCAGCGCCGACACGTTGACGCAGCGTGACCGACACGCACGGGCCACGACGCCGAGGTCTCCGTCGGCGATCGCTGCCAGCAGGAGGGCGGTACGGGCGTCACAGTCGAGCTGTGCAGCTCGCTCGGCGAACGCCGCCGCGAGCGCATCTGTGACCGGGAGGGGCGTCTCGGGCGAAATGCGCTCGAGACGGTCGACGTCGCCGGTGAGATCCATCATGGCCAGCGGGTTCCCGCCGGTGGCGCGGTGCAGGCGCTCGACGGTGTCCGCTGAAACGAACCCCTGGACCCGCTGCGTCATGAGACGTCCGGCAGCTCCCAGGTCGAGACCCTCGACTCGCAGCTCGGCCAGCTCACCGTCGGTCACCGCAGTCCGCACCTCCGATCGCGCGACGGCCAGCACCGCGATCGGGTCCGCCATCAGTCTGCGCGCGACGAACACGACTGCCTCCGCCGAGGGCCGGTCGAGCTGATGGGCGTCGTCGATCAGGATCAGGAGAGGGTGGTCCTCGGCGAACCGGCTGAGCAGGCTCAGCGTCGCGGCGCCCACGGCGAAGCGGTCACCGGCCGGACCGTCACGCAAGGCCAGCGCGACCGCGAGCGCTTCGGCCTGCGGCTCCGGTATCCCGTCCATGACGCCGAGCGTGGGTCGGAGCAGCTGCAGCAGACCGCCGAACGCCACGTCCTTCTCCGACTCGCGACCCGCAGCACGCAGGACGCGCATGTCCACGGCCAGCTCCTGCGCGTGCTCGAGCAGCGCTGTCTTGCCGATCCCGGGCTCGCCGGTCAGCACGAGAACTCCGCTGTGGCCGACCCGAGCGCCCGCCACCAGGCGCGCAATGTCGCGTTTCTCGGACTCCCGCCCGACCAGCATCTGTCGATCGTAGGACCAACGACCAGGGGGGTCACCTGATTCGACCCGGTGCCTGCATCGGTCACGGTGGTGGGCACCACCGACGAGAAGAGGGATACCCGTGACCACCACCGACACACCCACCGAGGTCGACCACGACAAGCTGATGGCCTTCGTCTTCCGTGCCGTCGACGAGGTCGGCGCCACGCTGAACTGTGCGCTCGTCGTGATGGGCGACCGGCTCGGCTACTACCGGAGCCTCGCCGAGCACGGGCCGAGCACACCGAGGGAGCTCGCCGAACGCACCCGCACCGACGAGCACTACGCGCGCGAATGGCTCAATGCCCAGGCCGCCGGCGCGTACGTGGAGTACGACGCGGAATCCGGGCGCTACACGCTACCGCCCGAGCAGGCGATCGCGCTGACCGACGAGAGCAGCCCGGCGTACCTGCCCGGGTTCTTCCAGATCGCCCACGGCACGGTGCGGGAGGCCCCTCGCATCATCGAGACCGCGCGCAGCGGCGACGGCCTGGGCTGGCACGAGCACAACACCGACGTCCATGTCGGCTGCGAGCGCTTCTTCCGCACCATGTACAACGCCCACCTGATCGAGGAGTGGCTGCCCGCGCTGTCCGGCGTCGCCGACAAGCTGCGGTCCGGGGCCAGCGTCGCCGACGTCGGCTGCGGTCACGGAGCCTCGACGATCCTGATGGCGCAGGCGTTCCCGCGGTCGACGTTCGTCGGCTCGGACTACCACGAGGCCTCGATTGCGACGGCACGGCAGCGGGCGCAGGACGCCGGTGTCGCCGATCGAGTCCGCTTCGAGGTCAACCCCGCCGGATCGTTCACCGGTTCCGGCTACGACCTCGTGACGATGTTCGACTGCCTGCACGACATGGGCGATCCGGTGGGCGCGGCACGACACGTGCGCGACACCGTCGCCGAGGACGGCACCTGGATGGTGGTCGAGCCGGCAGCGGGTGACCACGTGGAGGACAACCTGAACCCGGTGGGCCGTGCCTACTACGGGTTCTCGACGCTGCTGTGCACGCCGTCGTCCCTCGCCCAGGACGTCGGCCTGGCTCTCGGCACCCAGGCAGGGCCGCAACGGATCAACGACGTCGCGACCACCGCAGGATTCACGTCGTTCCGTGTCGCCGCCCAGACCCCGTTCAACAACGTTCTCGAGATCCGGCCCTGAATCAGGCATCCGGGAGGAGACTGCTGACATGAGGTCACCGCAGGTCCGCGCCCGTGAACCGGACGAGACCGGGTTCGCCGAGGGGGAGGGGGTCCGGCTCGCGTACGAGGTGTTCGGCACCGGGGACACGACAGTGCTGCTCATGCCCACCTGGTCGATCATCGACTCCCGGTTCTGGAAGGCACAGGTGCCGTTCCTGTCCCGGCACTTCCGGGTCGTCACGTTCGACGGGCGGGGCAGCGGGCGCTCCGACCGGCCGCGTGGCGCGGCGGCGTACTCCAACACCGAGTACGCCGCCGACGCCGTGGCTGTGCTCGATGCCACCGACACCCGGCAGGCGGTGCTGGTCGCGCTGTCCTGCGGTGCCACCTGGGCGACACACGTCGCCGCCGGCCATCCGGACCGGGTGCTGGGGCTGTTTGCCCTCGCCCCGTCGTGCGGCGTCGGCTTCGGTGTCAGCCACCCGGATCGGGCGGAGTTCGCGTGGGACCAGCGGCTGGACACCACCCGGGGATGGGCGACGTACAACAAGCACTACTGGCTCGAGGGCGGTCTCGATGCCTTCCGCCGCTTCTTCTTCGACCGGATGTTCTCCGAGCCGCACTCCTCGAAGCAGGTCGAGGACTGCCTCGACTGGTCCTCCAGCATTTCCCCCGAGACGCTCGTCGACACCACGGCCGGTCGCCTCGGTTGCGACGACGCGATCTGCGAGCCGCTGGAGCCCGTGTGTGCCGAGGTCCGATGCCCGGTCACCGTGGTGCACGGCACGGACGACCAGATCAGCCAGCACACCGTGGGAAAGCGGCTTGCCGAGCTGACCGGAGGCTCCCTGGTGCTCGTCGAAGGTGGTGGCCACGGACCGTTCGCCCGGGACCCGGTCCTCATCAACCGGATGATCAAAGCCTTCGTCGATCGGGTCCGGGTCGATCGGGTCGGGGTCGACCGGGTACGGCCGCAGCCGAGCCGACGTACCTGGGTGCGCGCACGGCATCGACCCAAGCGCGCGTTGTACATCTCCTCACCGATCGGCCTCGGGCACGCCCGTCGAGACCTCGCCATCGCCGAGGAGCTGCGTCGCCTCCACCCCGACCTGCAGATCGACTGGCTGGCTCAGCATCCCGTGACCACGGTGCTCGAGAGCCGCCACGAGCGCGTCCATCCGGCTTCGCGCTGGCTGGCCAGCGAATCGGCGCACATCGAGAGCGAGGCACACGAGCACGACCTGCACGCCTTCCAAGCCATCCGCCGGATGGACGAGATCCTGGTCAACAACTTCATGGTCTTCGACGACATCGTCACCGACGAGCACTACGACCTGGTGATCGGTGACGAGGCGTGGGACGTCGACTACTTCCTGCACGAGAATCCCGAGCTCAAGCGCTTCGCCTACGCCTGGCTGACCGACTTCGTCGGCTGGCTGCCGATGCCCGACGGAGGTGAGGAGGAGGCAGGACTGACCGCCGACTACAACGCCGAGATGATCGAGCAGCGAGCACGGTTCCGTAGGCTGCGCGACCGGTCGATCTTCGTGGGCAACCTCGACGACGTGGTCACCGACTCCTTCGGGCCGGGCCTGCCGGACATCCGCAGCTGGACCGAGCAGAACTTCGACTTCGCCGGCTACGCCACGGGCTTCGAACCCGGCGAGCTCGACGACCCGGCACTCGTGCGCTCCCGTCTTGGCTGTCGCGAGGACGAGAAGCTCTGCCTGGTCACGGTCGGCGGTTCGGGAGTGGGCGCCTCGCTGCTGCGCAGCGTGCTGGCCGCCGTCCCGTCGGTCCGCCGGCTGGTCCCCGAGCTGCGCTTCGTCGTGGTGGCCGGGCCACGGATCGACCCGCGCTCGCTGCCGCGGCGCACGGGCGTGAACGTCCGCGGATACCTGCCCGATCTGCACCGATACCTCGCGGCCTGCGACCTCGCCGTGGTGCAGGGGGGACTGACGACCTGCATGGAGCTGACCGCCACTGGCCGGCCGTTCATCTACGTGCCGCTGGAGCATCACTTCGAGCAGAACTTCCATGTACGTCGACGACTGGAGCGTTACGGTGCCGGCCGGCACCTGGCGTACGCCGATGCCGCCGATCCCGACACGCTGGCCACCGCCATCGTCAAGGAGCTGGCCAGCGAGGTGTCCTACCGCCCGGTGGAGACCGACGGCGCCGCCAGGGCGGCGCGGCTGCTCGCCGAGCTGGTATGAGCGGGGAGGGCGCTGCTGCTTGCCGCTGGCAAAGGCGGGTCCGTTCTATGTGATGTAGATCACATTGTTGCTGCCCTGGCGGGCACCCGGACTGTCGGTCCTGGCTCGTAGTGTCGCTCACATGTTCGATGGCCAGCTGATGGAGCGAGTCGACGCCGACGTAGCGGCGTTGGCCGGTCTCGACCTGTCCCACCCTCAGCGTGGCCCAGGTCGAGCAGCTGATCCGCAAGGCGCAGGCCTGGACACAGACGCTGCAAGGACTCCAGGCTCGAGCCGTCGTGGAGTTCGAGCAACGTGCGGTCCCGAGCAGGCCGGCTGCTCCACCACCGGCGCCTGGCTGCGCCGTGAGCTGCGCCTGTCGGCGGCGCAGACCCGCCGACGTCGCCGGGCCGGAGCGGCGTTGCGGGCCTGCCCGCGGTGGCCGAGGCGCTGACCGCCGGTGCGATCACGCCCGAACACGTGGACGTGTTCGCCGACGCAGTCCGCCGGATCGGTACCCCGGTCGTCCGAGACGCCCAGGAGTTGCTGTTGGAGGTCGCCACCGCCGGTGACACCCGCGACCTGCGGATTGCGTGTGACCGGCTGCGCGACGCCGTAGATCCTGATGCGGCCGAGCGGGACTGGGTCCACGCGCAGGAGAAGCAGGACCTGACCTGTCACCGGGTCGGGTCCGGCTACCAGGTCAACGGCTGGCTCTCACCCGAGACCGGCGCCAAGCTACGCACCCTGCTGGACTCGTTCAGCCCACCGGCGCACGCCGACGACGACCGGCCGGTTGCGCAACGCCGGGTCGAAGGCTTCGATGCCCTGCTGGACGGGTTCCTGGCCGGTGGGCTGCCCACCGACCACGGCATCCGACCACACCTGGTCGTCACCGTCGACGCAGACACCTTCACCACCGCGACCACCGGCAGCGAGGAGCACACCGCCGCCGGCGGCGACAGCAGCACCCCGCCGCCGACGCGGCCGGCGTCTCGGCCGGCGACGTTGCACGGGTACGGCGTCATCGGGCGTGACCTGCTCACCCGACTGGCCTGCGACGCCACCCTGTCCGTCGTCCTGGTCGATGGCGACACCCTCGAACATCACGGCAGCTGCCCGACAGCCACCGACGACGTCGACCGCGACGACGGAGGCGGAGCAGAACGGGGCGGTGGCGGCGGCAGAGCCGATCCACGCCCGGGCGCACGACATCGGTGCGGGTGTCCGCTCACCCCGTACCGGCACGTGCTGGACGTCGGCCGTGCCGAACGGATCGCCACCGCCAAGCAACGCCTCGCCGTGCTGGTCGCTCAGGATTTCCGCTGCGCCACCCCGGGCTGCAACAACACCCACCTGCAGATCCACCACCTCGTGCCCTGGCTGCTCGGCGGACGCACCGACATGGACAACTTGATCGGCCTGTGCACCTCTTGTCACACCCTGCTGCACCGCGGGTTGCTGACCTGCACCGCCGACGGGCACGGCGGCGCGAAGTTCCACACCGCCAACGACACCCCGATAGCCGACACCCGCCGACAACTCAGGTCCCGGTTCGAACACCACCTCGACACCCACCTGCGCCGCCACACCGCCAACCGACTCGGCGTACCACCCGACCACCCAGGCGCCAGGAACACCGACGCCGCCTGACGTCAGGTCACAGGTGCCGGACGGCGGTGTCCCAGCCTCGGTGAAGTCGTCCTGCTTGTCGGGGGTGTGGCGAGAGCTGCGAGCTGTCGCGCGGGGCAGGCGGCCTGAATCGCGGCCTCCCCTGGCAGAATGCGTCGACGACACCTGATCTCGCAGGCCAGGAGGAGCACCATGACCAGCCACGGCGCCCCCGACGACGACAGCAGTTTCATCCGGGTCCTCGGGCGGTGGGACGTCCTGGCCGTCGCCTTCGGCGCCATGATCGGCTTCGGCTGGATCGTCCTCACCGGTGGTTTCCTCGAGGGCGCCGGCACGTTCGGCACAGTCCTGGCGTTCCTGATCGGCGGCTTCATCATGGCGCTGGTCAGCCTCACGTACGCTGAGCTGGTCTCCGCGATGCCGACGGCCGGCGGGGAGCACAACTACGCGCTGCGCGGCCTCGGATCGCGAGCCGCCTTCGTCACCTCGTGGAGCCTCGTGCTCGGCTACGTGTCAGTCGTCGCCTTCGAGGCGGTTGCGCTACCGCAGACGCTGCTCTACCTCGCACCCGACATGCTGGCCGGCGAGCTGTGGACGGTGGCCGGCTACCAGGTCTACGCCTCGTGGGCCGCGGTCGGAGTCGTCGGAGCGGTGGCCATGACCTGGCTGAACTATGTCGGGGTCAGGCCAGCGGCCGTCTTCCAGTCCGTCGCCGTCCTCTTCCTGCTGGGTGTAGGCGCGCTCCTGCTCCTCGGCTCCGTCGTCGGCGGGGAGGCCGACAACCTCCAGCCGCTGTTCACCGGCGGGGCCGCCGGCGTCATCGGCGTTCTCGTGGCGGTGCCGTTCCTGTTCGTCGGTTTCGACGTCATCCCGCAGTCGGCCGAGGAGATCAACCTGCCGTACCGGCTGATCGGCAAGCTCCTCGTCATCTCCGTGGCGGCGGCAACGGCGTGGTACGTGTTGGTCATGGTGACCGTCGGGTCCTCCCTGCCCCAGGACGTCCTCGCGGCCTCCGAGCTGCCGACCGCCGACGGCATGAGCGAGCTCTGGGGTAGCCAGCTGTTCGGCGACATCCTCGTCCTCGGCGGTGTCGCGGGGATCCTCACCAGCTGGAACAGCTTCCTGCTCGGCGCCAGCCGCCTGATGTACGCGCTGGCTTCGTCGGGGATGCTTCCTCGGTGGTTCGCGACTGTCCATCCGCGCTACCGCACACCGGGCAACGCGATCCTGTTCATCGGGGGGCTGTCGCTACTCGCCCCGCTGTTCGGGCAGCAGATGCTGGTGTGGCTGGTGGACGCCGGTGGCGTGTCGATCGTGATCGCGTTCTTCCTGGTCACGGTGACGTTCCTCGTCCTGCGCCGCCGCGAGCCGGACATGGAGCGACCGTTCCGCGTAGCCGGCGGCCCCGTTGTCGGTGCCCTCGCCGCGGTGCTCAGCCTCGCGTTGGCTGTGCTGTTCCTTCCCGGCATGCCAGCTGCCCTGATCTGGCCGTACGAATGGGTCATTCTCGGTGCGTGGTGGCTGGCCGGGGTCGCGATGGTGATGCGGCTGCCGAGCATCGGTCCGGGCCGCCACGCGGAGGAGGAGCTGATCGCTGCGACGCGCCGAGGCGGCGCCAGTCGGTGAACGCCGGCGCCAGGGGCTTCGCGCAGGCCCGGCGGGCTAGGCGCGGGCGCAACGTACCGGTGGCGCGCCAGGGCGGGGAAACGGAGGGGTGTGGCGATGGGCGTCAGGCTGGAGTGGGACGGCAAGAGCGCGGCGACTCCCAGGCTCCGGCTGCCGTTGCAGGTCGTGGAGACGGTCAACGAAGGGCGTCGAGTCGTACCTGCAGATGCTGTACGAGGGCCTGGTTCCGATCCGCGAGCTGCTCTCGGATCGGGGCTCGCTGTTCCTGCACCTGGCACCGAACGTCAGTCACCTCGCCCGGACGCTGCTGGACGAGATCTTCGGCGCCGAGAAACTTCCGGGCGGAGATCATCTGGAAGCGGACTACAGCGCACGGGGATACACACGATTTCGGGGCCGTCCACGACTCCATCCTGTGCTTCGCCAAGTCATCGAACCACCAGAAGCACAGCGGAATCTTCACGGGCGCGTACGGGGCTGACTACCTGCACAGGCTTCGCGAGGAGTGGCCGGCGTGATCGTGATGGACGCAAGCGTCCTGATCGCTCACCTGGACAGTGACGACGCGCATCACGACGCCGCTGAGACGCTGCTGGTCCACGCGATCGACGACGACCTCGGAGCCAACCCGCTGACGCTGGCGGAGGTGCTGGTGGTGCCCGTTCGGATGGCAACCGGGACTGGCTCAGGCGGCACTTCGCGACCTCGAGGTGAACGCATTGCCGTTCCGTCCCGACACCGCTGCAAGGCATGCACAGTTGCGGGTGGTCACTGGGCTGAGGATGCCCGACTGTTGCGCCCTGCTCGCGGCTGAAGAAGCAGGCGCGACCGTCACATCCTGCGAGCAGAGGGCAGGCGTCACCGGATGGGCGCTGTGAGCCGAGCTCACACGTCGTGTATCTTGACATCAAGAGACTCTCGGTGTCGAACGGTCAAGGTTGCCCTCAGTGGCAGAATCCGCGCCTTGGCGGGCACCATGGTCCACACAAGACGAGTCGCAAGGAGCACGTGATGGACAGCGCGTCAGGCAGCCAGGACAGCTTCGGAGCCAGGTCGAGCCTGGAGGTCGGTGACGCGTCGTACGAGATCTACCGGCTCGATGCGGTCACCGGTGACGGCCTTGACGTCGGCTCCCTCCCGTACAGCCTGAAGATCCTGCTGGAGAACCTGCTGCGTACCGAGGACGGGGAGAATATCACCGCGGACGACATCGCGGCGTTGGCCGGCTGGGACCCCGGGGCCGCTCCCAGCAAGGAGATCCAGTTCACCCCGGCGCGCGTCATCATGCAGGACTTCACCGGCGTGCCGTGCGTGGTTGACCTCGCCACGATGCGCGAGGCGATGGCCGACCTCGGCGGCGACCCCACCCGGATCAACCCGCTCGCGCCGGCCGAGATGGTCATCGACCACTCCGTGATCGCCGATGTCTTCGGCACCGCCAACGCGTTCCAGCGCAACATGGAGATCGAGTACGAGCGCAACGGCGAGCGCTACCAGTTCCTGCGCTGGGGCCAGGGCGCGTTCGACGACTTCACGGTCGTCCCCCCGGGTACCGGCATCGTGCATCAGGTCAACATCGAGCACCTCGCCCGGGTGGTGTTCACCCGCGACTCGGGCGAAGCAGACCGTGACAGTGTCGTCGCGTACCCGGACACCTGCGTCGGCACCGACTCGCACACCACCATGGTCAACGGTCTGGGTGTTGTCGGCTGGGGCGTCGGCGGCATCGAGGCCGAGGCCGCGATGCTCGGTCAGCCGGTGTCGATGCTGATCCCACGCGTGGTCGGCTTCAAGCTGACCGGTGAGCTGCCCAGCGGCACCACCGCGACCGACCTGGTGCTGACGATCACTGAGATGCTGCGCCAGCACGGCGTGGTCGGCACATTCGTCGAGTTCTACGGCAGCGGCGTGTCGGCGGTCCCGCTGGCCAACCGGGCCACGATCGGCAACATGAGCCCGGAGTACGGCTCGACCATCGCGGTCTTCCCGATCGACGAGGAGACCATCACGTACCTCCGGCTCACCGGCCGGAGCGAGGAGCAGATCGCACTCGTCGAGGCGTACGCCAGGGAGCAGGGCTTGTGGCACGACCCGTCGGCCGAGCCGCGCTACTCCGAGAGCCTCGAGCTCGACCTGTCGAGCGTCGTTCCCTCGATCGCCGGCCCGAAGCGTCCACAGGACCGCGTGTCGCTGACCGAGGCCAAGCAGTCGTTCCGCGCCGCCCTGGCGGACTACGTCGACGACAGCGACGACGAGCAGGGGTACGACGAGGCGTCGGCCGAGTCCTTCCCCGCCAGCGACTCGCCCTCGTACTCCGGGGTCAACGGGTCCGACCCGCCGCACGACGGCCGGGGCTCGGCGCAGGGAGCCAGCGAGCGGACCTCGCAGCCGACCCCGGTGACGCTGGACGACGGCAGCAGCTTCGAGGTCGACCACGGTGCTGTGGTGATCGCGGCGATCACGTCGTGCACGAACACGTCCAACCCGTCGGTGATGATCGGTGCGGCGCTGCTGGCCAAGAATGCCGTCGACAAGGGCCTGGCGAGCAAGCCGTGGGTCAAGACGTCGCTGGCGCCCGGGTCCAAGGTCGTCATGGACTACTACGATCGGGCCGGCCTCACGCCGTACCTGGAGAAGCTCGGCTTCAACCTGGTCGGCTACGGCTGCACCACCTGCATCGGCAACTCCGGTCCGCTGATCCCCGAGGTCAGCGCAGCCGTCAACGAGGCCGACCTGGCCGTCGTGTCCGTCCTATCGGGCAACCGCAACTTCGAGGGCCGGATCCAACCGGACGTCAAGATGAACTACCTCGCCTCGCCGCCGCTGGTCGTGGCGTACGCGCTGGCCGGGTCGATGGACGTCGACATCACGACCGAGCCGCTGGGCCAGGACACCCACGGCAACGACGTCTTCCTGGCCGACATCTGGCCCAGCGCGGCCGAGGTGGAGCGGGTCGTGGGGGAGTCGATCGCCTCCCAGATGTATACCGACAGGTACGCCGACGTCTTCGCCGGCGACGAGACCTGGCGCTCGCTGCCGACCCCCGACGGGGACACGTTCGACTGGGACGAGGACTCCACGTACGTCCGCAAGCCCCCGTACTTCGAGGGAATGCCGGCGGACCCGGAACCGGTCGAGGACGTCTCCGGTGCCCGGGTGCTGCTCAAGCTCGGCGACTCGGTCACGACCGACCACATCTCACCGGCCGGTGCGATCAAGAAGGACAGCCCGGCCGGTGCGTATCTCGCCGAGCACGGCATCGAGCACCGGGACTTCAACTCCTACGGCTCGCGCCGAGGCAACCACGAGGTCATGATCCGCGGGACGTTCGCCAACATCCGGCTGCGCAACCAGCTCGCACCGGGGACCGAGGGCGGGTTCACCCGCGAGTTCACCGGCGACTCGGCCGACTCCTCCGGCGACACTCAGGTGACGTCGGTCTACGAGGCGTCGATCAACTATGCGCAGGCCGACGTTCCGCTGGTGGTGCTGTCCGGCAAGGAGTACGGCTCGGGCTCGTCGCGTGACTGGGCGGCCAAGGGGACCGCACTGCTCGGCGTCAAGGTCGTGATCGCGGAGTCCTACGAGCGGATCCATCGCTCGAACCTGATCGGGATGGGCGTGCTGCCCTTGCAGTACCCGGATGGAACCGACGCCGAGTCGCTCGGGCTCACCGGCGAGGAGACGTTCTCGTTCAGCGGCATCACCGCGCTCAACGACGGCAGCATCCCGGACACGGTGCGCGTGCAGGCCGAACCCGACGGGGGTGACGCCGTGGAGTTCGACGCGGTGCTGCGCATCGACACCCCCGGTGAGGCGTCGTACTACCGCCACGGCGGGATCATGCAGTACGTGCTGCGCTCGCTGATGAGCTGACGGGTGCTGGGTCTGGACCTGTGGGTGGTGGCCGTGCTGGCCGCAACCCTCACGGTCGGGGCGGCGGTGCAGGGACTGGTCGGGCTCGGGCTCGGACTGGTCGCCGCACCGGTGATCGCACTGGTGGTGCCCGCACTGATGCCGGACCTGCTGCTGTGGATGGCGGCGGCGCTGCCGATGGTGACGTTGGCCCGTGAGCGCGACGCCGTCGACTGGCGGGGGTTGGCGTGGGCGCTGCCCGCCCGTGTGCCCGGCACCGGCGTGGGTGTGGTCTGCGTTGCGACCTTCACCGACCGGCAGCTCGGGGTCGCCGTGGCGCTCATGGTCCTGTCGGCCGTGCTGGTCACCGCGCGGGCGGTGGTCGTCCCGGTGACCAGTGCCACGCTGCTGGCGGCAGGCTTCGTGTCGGGGGTGGCCGGCACCGCGACCTCGGTGGGTGGTCCTCCGCTCGCCGTCCTCTACCAGCACCGCCCGCCCGAGCAGATCCGCTGCACGCTGGCGGTGTACTTCCTCGCCGGTGCCGTGCTGAGCCTGGCCGGGCTGGGCGCGGCCGGTGCTCTGGAGGTACGTGCCGGACTGCTCGCGCTGCTGCTGCTGCCCTGTCTGGTCGTCGGCTTCGGTCTCTCGCGCCTGGTCGCGGATCGCCTGCGTGCCCGGCACGTGCGTCCCGCCGTACTCGCAGTGTGTGCCACCTCGTCGCTGGTGCTGCTGGCGCGCAGCCTGCTCAGCTGACGCAAGGCGGGCCACCCACCCCGCTGGGACCAGAGAAGCCGTGCGAAACGCCCGGCGTGTCGCGTCAGAACTCTACCGCCAGCGGCCTCGGCGGTGTGCCTGTGGGAGACTCGGATCTCGTTGACGAGGCACCACTCCGACTGGCGCCTGGGGGTTGCCTTGACCACGGACGACACGGCCGGTGAACCGGACGCCTTCTCCAAGCGGCTCCGGATCGCCGGTTGGCTGCTGCACGTGTACACCGCCAGTGGCACGGTGCTGGCGCTGCTCGCGGTCGTCGCAGCCATGGACGGCGAGGACATCCGGGCGCTGTGGATCTTGCTCGCGGCTCTGGTGATCGACGGCACGGACGGCATGTTGGCCAGGCGGCTGCGGGTCAAGGAGACCATTCCGTACTTCGACGGTGCCCGGCTGGACGACATCGTCGACTACATCACGTACGCATTCGTGCCCATGGTGCTGCTGTGGACCGGTGACTACCTGCCGGACGGTGCAATGGGCGCCGTGCTCGCTGCCGTGCCGCTGCTCGCGTCGAGCTACCAGTTCTGTCGTAGCGACGCCAAGACCGACGACCACTTCTTCATGGGGTTCCCGAGCTACTGGAACGTCATTGCGTTCTACGTGGTGGTGCTGGGGCTGGGACCCTGGGTGACCGCGGGCATCCTGATCTCCTGCACCGTGCTGGTCTTCGTGCCCATCAAGTACGTCTACCCCTCGCGTACCAACGCCTTCTGGCAGGCCAACCTGTCGCTCGCGACCCTGTGGCTGGTCCTGTACGCGGTCATTCTGGCCCAGATGCCGGACCCGAACGTCCTGGTCGTCGGTCTGTCGTTGCTGTACGTCGCCTATTACCTCGTGGTCAGCGTCTACCTGACGATGGTCTCGCCGATCCGGCAGGATCGTGCCGAGCGCCGTGAGGCCGCACTGGCGACGGGACCCGGCGACTAGCCCGTGCTGCTCGGTCTGCTCGCCGCGCTGGCCGGCGCTGTCGTGTTCGGTGTCGCCGCCATCGCACAGGCGGCGGCCTCCCGTGCCGTCCCCACCGGTGGTCTCAGCCTGGCGCTGGTGCTCGGGTTGGTGCGCCAGCCGGTGTTCATCCTCGCTGTCGCGCTCAACCTCGTCGGCTTCGTCCTGCACCTGGTGGCTTTGCGGCTGCTGCCGCTGTTCCTCGCCCAGGCCGGCATCTCGGCCAGCCTCGCCGTGACCGCCCTGCTGGCCGTCTGGTACTTCGGGGACCGGCTCGGCACCGTCGAACGGATCGCCGTCGGTGCCGTGTGCGTGGGCCTGGCGGTGCTCTCGGCGGCTGCCGGTGAGGCAGGTGCCGCTGAGTCGAACAGTTTGCTGACGGCTGTCCTGTTCGTCGGTGCCGGTGTGATCGCGGTTCTGGGGCTGCTGGCGGGCCGTCGGCGAGGGACCCCTGCTGCCTTCGCCCTCGGGTTCCTCGCCGGGCTGGGCTTCGCGGGCAGCAGCATCGCCACCAGGTTGGTCCCGGACCTGTCGCTGTCGGGGGTGCTGAGCACGCCGGCGTCCTACGCACTGCCGATCTGTGGGGTGCTTGCGTTCACCCTGTACTCCCTCGGCCTGCAGCGCGGCGGAGTGACGGCGGTGACCACCCCGATGATCGTGATGCAGACGCTCACGCCGGCAGCGCTCGGGGTGCTGGCCCTCGGGGATGCGGTACGGGAGAGCTGGCTGCCCGCGGCTGTGCTCGGGCTGCTGGTCACCGGAGCAGGGGCCGTCGTGCTCGGCCGCTTCGACGACGTTCGGGAACCGCCGGAGACCGCAGGCGTGAAGCGGGACGGTGGGGTGTGAGGATGACGGCGTGACCATCCACTCCGACCACCCGTTCGTACCACCGGAGTCCGAGCGCGCACCTGTACGGCGGTTGCGCGGCCGTCTCGGCGGCGTCGTCAGCCTGTGGACGACAGGGGTCGCGCGTGACCGGGTCGGGCTCACCGTGTCGTCGCTGATGCTCGCCGACGGCGAGCCGGGCACGGTGCTTGCGCTGCTGGATCCGGACTCCGACCTGTGGCAGGAGCTCCACGAGCAGCGGACCGCGGTCGTGCAGCTGCTCGGTTGGGAGCACCGCGGCCTCGCCGATGCCTTCGCGGGTGTCGCACCCGCGCCGGGCGGAGCCTTTCGGCTGGGGGAGTGGGAGCAGACGGACTGGGGACCGGTCCTGACCGGCGCGTCCGCATGGGCCGGTGTCCGCCTCGTCGACCGGCCGGCACGCGAGATCGGGTGGTCGGTGTTGGCCGAAGCGGTGGTCGAGCACGTGGAGACGGGTGAGGAGCAGGCGCCGCTCGTGCATCGGCGCGGCCGCTACGTCCGGCCTGCGGGCTGAGCCTGCGGTGCGCCCAGACCCCACTCGTCCCAGCTGCCTCCGGTTTACCAGGGTCCCTTGGTAAACCTCACTCCCCATGGGTTGCGTCCCATGGGGAGTGGCAAGATGCCATGGGGAGTGCGTGCCACGTGCCTGGCAGAGGCGCGAAAATGGGGCCGCGTCTTGGGATGCGTGATCGAACAGGAGTTCGATATACTCTGACGATGGAGCGCGCCGTACGACCGCCGGGCTGGCCACCGCAGGTGCTGCCGGCCGGTGTGGACGGGTGGGAGGAGACCGCGGTGAGCTGGATGCTCGACCGGTGCCCGCCGGAGTTCCGCGGCTACTCCGGGCTGCGCCACCACCCTGTGGTGCTGGCGCGCTTCACCGCGCTGCATGTCGAGGGCATGCAGATGGCGTCGCGTCGGGGATTGTCGGAGGGACGTACGTCGTTGCGCGCGCTCGCCGAGCAGGACGTGATCGACAAGTCGCTGGCGACCTGGGAGTGCGAGATCGCCCGCCTGGTCGGCGTGCGCCGGGCGGTCGGGCTGGTCGAGGACGCGCTGCGGGGCCGGCGGTTCCGCGAGCGGTTGTGACGCCGGCGCGTCACGCCAGGACAGTGCGCAGTCGGTCCGCGTAGTCCTCGGCCTCGTCGCCGTCGTAACGGGTGCGTGGCCAGAAGAATCCGCGCAGCCCGTCCTTGCGACGTCGCGGTACGACGTGCACGTGCAGGTGCGGGACGCTCTGGCTGACCGTGTTGTTCACGGCCACGAAGGATCCGTGGGCACCGAGCACCTCGACCATCGACGACGCCACCCGCTGGGCGACGCCGAACAACGGCACCAGCAGGTCGCCAGGCAGGTCGGGCAGCGTCTCGTGGTGGACGCGGGGGACGAGGAGCACGTGACCCTTGAACACGGGGCGTACGTCGAGGAAGCCGATGACGTGCTCCTCGTCGAGCACGTGGTGGGCGGGTTCCGCACCGCTGACGATCGCGCAGAACAGGCAGCTCATGGTGGCCGATACTAGGAGCGCGACGCCCTGACCATCCGGGCGCCTACCATGGACCTCCACCCACCGCCGACCTTGCCGCGACGGAGCCCGTATGAGCCTGCTCGACCAGATCGGTGAACCGCGCGACCTGCGCGACCTGAGCGACGAGCAGCTCGCCCAGCTGGCCGAGCAGATCCGTGAGCGGGTGATCGAGGCGGTCGCGGTCAACGGCGGCCACCTGGGTCCGAACCTCGGTGTGGTGGAGCTGACGATGGCGATCCACCGGGTCTTCGACTCGCCGCGGGACAAGGTCGTCTTCGACACCGGGCACCAGTCCTACGTCCACAAGATGCTGACCGGCCGCGCCGGCGACTTCGGTCGGCTGCGCACCAAGGGCGGGCTCGCCGGCTATCCGCAACAGTCGGAGTCCGAGCACGACCTGGTCGAGAACTCGCACGCCTCCACCAGCCTGTCCTACGCCGACGGGCTGGCCAAGGCGTACGCCCTGCGCGGGGAGGACCGGCACGTCGTCGCAGTCATCGGTGACGGTGCGCTGACCGGCGGGATGGCCTGGGAGGCGCTGAACAACATCGCTGCCGACGACACCCGCCGGCTCGTGGTGGTGGTCAACGACAACGGCCGCTCCTACACGCCCACCGTCGGCGGACTGGCCCAGCACCTCGCCAGCCTGCGCACCCATCCGCGTTACGAGAAGGTGCTCGCCCAGATCAAGCGCGCGCTCGTCCGCGGCGGCACCGTCGGCACCCTCACGTACGACGCGTTGCACGCGGGCAAGACCGGGCTCAAGGACGCGTTGGCGCCGCAGGGGATGTTCGAGGACCTCGGCCTGAAGTACGTCGGCCCGATCGACGGTCACGACCGTGGCGCGGTGGAGCAGGCGTTGACCCAGGCCCGGCAGTTCGGCGGACCCGTGCTGGTGCACGTCGTCACCGTCAAGGGCCACGGGTACGACTTTGCGGTCGGTGACCAGCGGGACCAGATGCACCAGGCCAAGGCGTTCGACCCACTGACCGGGTCCGCTCTGGTGGCGCCGGGTCCGGACTGGACCTCGGTGTTCAGCGACGAGCTGGTGCGGATCGGTCACGAGCGCGACGACGTCGTGGCGATCACCGCGGCGATGCTGCACCCGACCGGACTGGGTGACTTCGCGCAGGTGTTCCCCGAGCGGTGCTTCGACGTGGGAATCGCAGAGCAGCACGCGGTCACCAGCGCGGCAGGTCTGGCGATGGGCGGCATGCACCCGGTGGTCGCGATCTACGCGACGTTCCTCAACCGTGCCTTCGACCAGGTGCTCCTCGACGTCGCGCTGCACCGCTGCGGTGTCACGTTCGTGCTCGATCGGGCGGGTGTCACCGGCGACGACGGCCCCAGCCACAACGGCATGTGGGACATGTCGATCATGGGGTTGGTCCCGGGGTTGCGGCTGGCGGCTCCGCGTGACGGGGTACGCCTGCGCGAGCTGCTGCGTGAGGCTGTCGCGGTCGAGGACGCGCCGACGGTGGTCCGGTTCCCCAAGGGCGAGCTCTTCGACGAGATCCCCGCGGTCGACCGGGTCGGACAGGCCGACGTCATCGTCCGCGACGGCGCTGCCGACGTGCTGGTGGTCGCCGTCGGCTCCATGGTGGCGACTTGCGTCGACGTCGCCGCCAAGCTGATCGCCGAGGGCTTCGGTGTGACCGTCGTCGACCCCCGGTGGGTGCAGCCGGTCGACCCTGCGGTGGTCGAACTGGCCGGTTCGTACAGCCACGTCGTCAGCGTCGAGGACAACGGCCGGGCCGGGGGAGTCGGGTCGGCGCTCGCCCAGGCCCTGCGCGATGCCGGGATCGACGCCCCCGTCGCCGTGCACGCCATCCCGCAGCGGTTCCTGGGTCACGACAAGCGTTCAGCCATCTGCGAGGAGATCGGACTCACCGCCGACGCGATCGCTCAGGACACGCTGCGTCGGCTCGCCTGACGCGCACCGAGGGGCCGGTCGACGGAATGACAGCGCAGCGTGGAGCGTTGGACGACATGAGATGAAGTGGACGAGACGAACCGAGAAGGCACCGGTACCCGTGGACACGCCCGAGGAGCAACGGCCCAGTCATCCGCTCGTTGACATCGTCGACGAGGTGACGGCGTTCGCCGACGGCGAGCGCCCCGTGCTGCTGCACGCGCTGGACGGCTTCCTGTCCGCCGGGGCCGCTCCGACGATTGCGGCTCGACACCTGTCCTTGCTGCCGCCGCAGCAGCAGCCGCAGCAGCAGCAGGGGCCGGTGGTGGCCAGCTTCGACCTCGACCGGTTGTACGACTACCGGGCCCGACGGCCAGGGATGGTGTTCGACCGCGACCACTACAGTGCCTACGAGACACCGCGCCTGGTGGTCAGGCAGCTGCGTGACCAGAACGAGCGGCCGTACCTGCTGTTGTCCGGCCCCGAACCCGATTACGGCTGGGAAGGCTTCGCCTCGGCGGTCCGCGCGGTCGTCGAGCGCTTCGACGTGTCCCTGGTGGTGGGGATGGGATCGGTGCCGATGGGCGTCCCGCACACGCGACCGGTGATCATCACCACGCACGCGACCGACTCCGAGCTGGTGGACCGGGCGAACATGTGGCAGGGCCAGCTCGTCGTGCCGGCCAGCGCGCAGTCGGTGCTCGAGCTCCGCCTCGGACAGTGGCACCACGACGCCATGGGCTACGTCGCACACGTACCGCACTACTTGGCACAGGTCGACTACCCGGCTGCCGCTGTCGCGCTGCTGCAGGCAGTCGCAGAGCGCACCGGGCTGGTGCTGGACCTCTCCGAGCTCGAGGCCGCGTCCGCTCTGGCGATCAGCCAGATCGACCAGCAGGTCACCGAGCAAGAGGGCCAGGAGCTGATCACGGGCTTGGAGGAGCAGTACGACGCGTTCTCCAGGGGTGCCGAGGAGTCGCTGCTGGCCGCGGAGGGGCCGTTGCCGACCGCCGAGGAGCTCGGCGAGCAGGTGGAGGAGTTCCTCGCCGGGCTCGACGACCGCGACTGATCGGGCGTACCGCCGCTCTGCGAGGATCGCACGGTGCCCACGTCTGTCGAAGAGCTGGTGTCGATCCTGGATCTCGAGCGGATCGAGGTTGACCTGTTCCGGGGCATCCAGCCGTCGGCCTCCACCCTGCAGCGCGTGTTCGGTGGGCAGGTCGCGGCCCAGGCGCTGCGAGCCGCCTGCCACAGCGTCCCCGACGAGCGCTTCGTGCACTCGCTGCATTCCTACTTCCTGCGCGGCGGCGACACCTCGGTCCCGATCGTGTACGACGTGGAGCGCATCCGTGACGGCGGCTCCTTCAGCACCCGCCGGGTCACTGCCCGTCAGCACGGACGCTCGATCTTCTACCTCACAGCCTCCTTCCACCGCGAGGAGGACGGCTTCGACCACCAGGACGAGCTGCCCGACGTCCCCGCGCCGGAGGACTGCCCGGATCTCGCGGGGGTGCTGGGCACCGTCAGCAGCCGCGCCGCCGACGCATGGCGCCGCGAGTGGTCGGCGTTGGAGGTCCGCTACGTCGGCGACAGCCGTCCCGGGGGCAGCCTGGAGCCCGCGGGCCACCCCGCCAGGTCACGCTTGTGGTTCCGCGCACACGGCGAGCTGCCCGACGACCGGGTGCTCAACACCTGTGTGCTCACCTACGCCAGCGATCTCACGTTGCTCAGCTCGGCGGTGATCCCGCACGGCGTCCTGCTGGGGTCACCCTCGGTCCAGGCCGCCTCCCTCGACCACGCGGTGTGGTTCCACCGCCCGGTGCGGGCCGACCAGTGGATGCTCTACGACCAGGTGTCGCCGTCGGCCAGCGGTGCCCGTGGGTTCGCGACCGCCGGCATCTTCACCCGGGACGGGACGCTGGTGGCCTCGGCGGCCCAGGAGGGCCTCATCCGTCCGGTCTGAGGGCCGCCAGCAGGCCGGCCCCCCGCTCGGGGGTGAGCCCGACGCCGTCCCGCTGCCACGGGTGCTCCTGCATCCAGGCGTACGTCTCGCGGATCGTCTGCTCGATCGGCCGGGCGCTCAGTCCGGTAGCGGTGGCAGCGGTGGGGTCCAGTGCCAGGCCGCCCTCGTCCTCGC
>Ga0136627_1000018_pt1 | contig 42409 bp, 42 predicted proteins | sample AntDrymUQ4892206_2_FD_104652 | JGI IMG/M metagenome (GOLD analysis project Ga0136627, IMG submission 104652) | Polar desert sand microbial communities from Dry Valleys, Antarctica - metaG UQ489 (22.06) | ecosystem: Environmental > Terrestrial > Soil > Desert | place: Antarctica: Dry Valley... | reverse complement strand
GATCGTGCTTTGACTCACCCGTGGGATCTGGCGCACTTGGTTCAGCGGATCGCCGGATATCTGAACGAACGAGAAGATCAAGAAGCTGGTGATGATCAGCACCGGAATTGAATAAAGCACCCGGCGCAAGATGTATGTGAACACTCGTGGCTCCCCCGGTAGTAGCCGCTAGAGAGAAGCTACCCGAAAGCGAGGCAGGTGCGGGGCAGTCTCCTGCCCCGCACCGTTCGCTTTGTTGCGCTACCTCTTACTTCTGCGGAACTACTCGGCCCCCTCCTCGGAGAGGAACCAGTCCTGGGCGTTCCACGTCGGGCCTTGCTGCGTTGCGTTGTCGATCGCGTTCTGCAGCTCGTTGTTGAAAGCGAAGAAGGTCGGCTTCTGGTACATCGGCAGAATCGGGAGATCCTCGGCCATCAGCTCGTCGGCCTTGTTTAGAAGCGCCGCTCGCTCCTCCTCATCCACCGTTACGTCGCTTTCCTCGAGCGCCTCGGTGACTTCCTCGTTGCAGTAGTTCTGGAAGTTCTGGGTGCCCTCGCACTTGTGGATCTCGACGCTGCCGGACGGGTCGGGGTTGCCCACCCAGGCGAACAGGAAGAGGTCGTACTTTCCTCCTGCCAGGCCCTGGTTGCCGAACACCACTGCGGCGTCACCGAACTCGGACTCGAGCTCAATTCCCACCTGCCTGAGCTGCTCCTGCGCGATCTCGAAGGTGAGCTCACGCAGAGCGTTGCCGGAGGTGGACTTGAAGCCGAAGGACAGCGGCTCGCCGTCACATTCGAAGATCCCGTCGTCACCCTCCCTGGTGCAACCGTTCTCCTCGAGAAGCGCGATGGCGCCCTCCGGGTCGCCTCCGTACTCCCCAAAGTGATCCTCGTAGTCGGGGAAGTTGTTCAGGAAAATCATGTTGTTCAGGGGCTCGAGCTCGGGGTTGATGTCCGCGAAGAGCTGGTCGATGATCGCCTGCCGGTCGATTCCCTGGGCGATCGCCTCACGGACGAAGTCCTGCTCGAGCAGCGGGTTGTCGTACTGGAAGTCGACGTGCTCCCAGGTCGTCCCGGCACCCGACTCGATCGAGATGGACTCCTCGGTCTGGAGGTCGACCAGCTCGAGCTGTGGTTGCGGGTAGATGGCGTCGACCTCGCCGCCACGAAGAGCCTGGATCTCGGCCGAGGTGTCAGGGATGAACTGGAAGACGATCTCGTCGAGATAGGCGAGATGGTCGCCGTACCACTCCTCGTTGCGGGCAATGGTCAGGTCCGAGCCCTTGTTGTAGCTCTCGAACTGGAAGGGGCCGGAGGCGATCGGCTCACCGTTCTTGGGGTTGACGAGCTCGTTCTGCCACACCTTGTTGAAGTCCTCGCCCTCGAGCGCGTGCGCCGGGTAGACGGGGCTGAAGAGCGCGTCCTTCCAGCCCGCGTAGGGCTCGGTGAACGGGATCACGATGGTCTTCTCGTCGGGCATCTCGACGGCTTCGACGTCGATCTGGTCGTAGCCGGCGCGGCTCGCCATGTCGTTGTCCTTGTCGAGAGTCGTCTCGATGGTGAACATGAAGTCCTCTGACGTAATCGGCGTGCCGTCGTTCCACACCGCGTCGGGGTTGATGCTGTAGGTGAGCTGGAAGGGGTCCTCCTGGACCTCGGCCTCGCCGTCCAGCATCGGGGACGGCTCGTACTCGAACTCTGGGTTGGGCTCATAGGCCTTTGCCAGGACGCGGTTGAAGATCACTTCCTGCCAGAACAGCGTGCAGCAGGCAAGGTCGCCGTTGAGGCCCTCTGCGGGCTCCTGCTCGGCCCCGAACGTCAGCGTGCCGCCCTCTACGGGCTCGAGCTCGGACTCCTGGCCCTCGGTCCCGGTTACGCCCTCGCCGTCACCTTCGTCTGAACCGCCACAAGCCGCAGCGACCAGCGATAGCACGAGCAACAGTGTGATGAGCAACGTAGATCTACGTCGCAAAGCCATGTATTCCCCCTTGTGAAACTCGGCAGATATCCATACCCCAGTGGGTGTGGATGCCATAGCCTACGACAACAATCGTAGGCATGTCCACATTGCGCATTTCCCAGAAGGTCCCTTTGGACCGGGGAGACAACTGGGAGGCTCGCAGACGGGCCCTCGAGTGCGGGGGGGTTCGGCCGGCTTTGCCTCCGGCGCACAAAGAAGATTGCGTCCAAGGGTCGGGACGCGACGCCCGAGCACTCAGGGAGAGGTCGGCTCCAGGCAGAGACGCGCCGCTTCTCGGAACATGCGCCGGTCGAGCGTCATTATCGGAACCCGAACCAGGGCCAAGGCGAGATACTCGGCGTGACCGCTGCGAACTGCGCGGACCAGAGCATCTCGGTCCGGCATCGGCCCCCTCGTATGCTCTAGGGCGCCGCGCCCGGGTGATGAAATCAGGCAGACATGGACCCCTTAAAAGGGTCTGGCCGCAAGGCCGTGTGGGTTCGAATCCCACCCCGGGCACCTGTGTGATGTCGCGCGACAGCGCGATCACACTAGGCCGGGCACCCCGGCATCTGCGTCGGTAGACTCATCCGGATGACGCCTCAGATCGCCGCCACGCGCTACCCCGATCGCGTTGAGCTACTGGACTTCGTCCGCCCCCGTCACCATGGGCTGCTGCTCACCTACCGCGCGGGTGGAGGACCGCAGCTCTCGCCGGTGTCGTGCGGTGTGGATGCGCGGGGGCGGATCGTGGTGTCGACGTATCCCGAGCGGGCCAAGGCGAGCAACGCTCGTAAAGACTCTCGAGTGTCGATCTGCGTCCTGTCCGACGACTGGGACGGGCCCTACGTCCAGGTCGACGGGCGCGCCGAAGTGCTCGATCTTCCCGAGGCAATCGAACCGCTCGTCGACTACTACCGCGTTATCGCCGGTGAGCATCCGGACTGGGATGAGTACCGCGCGGCGATGGTGCGCCAGGGCAAGTGCCTGATTCGAATCGAGGCAGAAAGGTGGGGGCCGATCGCGACCGGTGGCTTCCCCGCACGCTTAGCCGAGAGTTGAGTCGATCAGAGACCGTCGGTGATCCGTTCCTAGACGAGCGGCCAGGGCAACCGGTACTCGGACTCCGGTACGGGAAAGACACCTTCGGCCAGCAGGGCCTCCACGCGCAGGAGGGTCGCGGCCGCCTCCGGTGGAGACAGCAGCGAGCCTAGATCGCCGCCCAGCCCCTCCGAATCGAGCAGCATGTCCTTGAGCGCGGTCAGCTGCGCGATGACGGCCCCGTCCAGCGGATCGCCCGAGAACTCCCAGATCACCGTCCTCAGCTTGTCCTCCGTGTTGAAGCTCAGTCCGTGATCGACGGCCCACAGCTTGCCGGTCGCGTCCTCGATGACGTGGCCGCCTTTTCTGTCCGCGTTGTTAATAACGATGTCGAAGGCCGCCAGCGAGAGGAAGTCCTGCAGACGCTCTTCGGCGAGCACGAAGTAGTGACGGTTGGGATCGTGCTCGATGAACTCCTGGAGCGAACCCTCGCCCATCGGGGCATCGGTCCTCAGCACCGTCGGAGGCACGACGCCCCATCCTCCCGCGTCACTGATCGTGTACGCCGCCACCTCCCTGGCGGCCAGCGTGCCCTCAGGGAAGTCCCACAACGGACGCTCGCCACGGCGAGGCTTGTAGACGGCCCTCACCTCGCTTCCCTCGAGGCAGGCCGTCGCCAAGAAGGTGTAGTTCGACGAGTAAGGAAGGCGCCCGAGAATCTCGAGCGAACCGTGCTCGAGCATGGTCAGGACCTCAGCCGCGGAAGACATGGCTCTAGTGTCTCGCCGCCACGCGCTTAGGTGGGCTTGCGGTGACCGTTGTTGGCCGGACAGACGTGCCCACCAGGATCCATCGGCAGACCACAGAGCCGACAGGTCGGCCTGCCCTCGGACACGATCGAGGTGGCGTGCAACACGAAGGCGCGAACCTGGTCGCGCCGCAGGTGAAGCCGATGCAGCTCGGTTTCCTCCGATCCAACCGGCTCTTGCTCGAGCGGCGTGGCCGGTTCATCGAGCGACGGGTCTTCGACGTCGGGGGGTTGGAGGAGCACCATGATGGTGTCGGTGTCCTCGTCGTATGCGAGGCCGATCGTTCCCACGCGCCAGTCGGGCTCGACGGGTGACTCCAATGCCAGCGCCGGGTCGCGCGCAGCCTCGGCTTCGAGAACGGTGTCACCGGAATCGACCATGACGAGCAACTCTCGCAGCTTGTCCGCGAGGGCTCGAACCTGCTGCTTCTCGATCTCGTAGGAATGAGTGCCGAATGAGCCCCGCACCTGGACGTAGAAGGCACGTTCACCCGGGGACCCGACATAGTCCGCAGTGAAGATCTCAGGCGTCACTTCGAGCTCGCTCATGGTCCTCCAAGGTGTGATCCCGGCGGCGCGTTGAGGGTGAGGATGCCGGGACCCTCGTCGGTTATCGCCAGAACGGTAAGTGATCCGGGGGTGACGTGAATCCTCTGAAAGAGGTCCAGATGGACTCCCATGTAGTGCGCGACGACCAGCCGGATGACATCGCCATGACTCACGATGCAGACGTGGTCCTTCGGATGACGCGCTCGCAGCGCTTCGATCGCAGCAACCCCCCGATTCTGCACCGCGACGAATGACTCGCCGTCGGGAAAAGTCGCCCCGGCCGGCCAGCGCTGCACCTTGGTCCACAACTTGGTTTGCGCCACCACCTTGAGCGACTTGTTCGTCCAGCGACCGTACTCGACCTCGCCAAGATCCTTGCGCGTGCGCACTCTAAGGTCGTGGCGCGCCGCGATGATCTTGGCGGTCTCGGCGGTGCGATCGATGGGGCTTGCGTAAATCGACTTGAGGGGCGCGTTCGCCAGACTCTCAGCGGCGGCCTCCGCCTGCGCTCGTCCGGCGTCCGTCAAGTGGATGTCGGGCATCCAGCCGCTCAGCTTGTGCCCGGTATGCGAGGTGACGCCGTGGCGAACGAGATAGAAGACGGTCACTGAAGCGACTCTTCGATGGCGTCGAGCGCGCTCGGGTTCTCGAGCGATGAGAGGTCGCCGGGATCCTCACCTGTCACCTTCGCCTTGATGGCACGGCGCACGATCTTGGCCGAGCGCGTCTTGGGCAACTCGGTCACGAAGCGGATCTCCGCGGGTGTGAATGCCTTGCCGAGCTCGCCCGCGATGACCTGTCTAACCTCGGCCCCCAGCTCTTCGGTGGGCTCGATCCCCGGTCGCAGGATGCAGAAACACCACACCGCGGTTCCCTTGACCTCGTGCGGCACACCGATCGCGGCGCACTCGATGACCGCGGGATGATCGACGGCCGCGGATTCGAACTCGGCCGGCCCGATGCGTTTGCCCGCGATGTTGAGGGTGTCGTCACTCCGCCCATGCAGGAACCAGTAACCGTCTGAGTCGACCGACGCCCAGTCGCCGTGCACCCAGACATCATCGAAGCGCGACCAGTAGGCCTCGAGATAGCGCTCGGGCGCGCCCCAGAACCCGCGCGTCTGCGCGGGCCACGGCTTGGTGCAGACGAGCTCGCCGACCTCGCCCCTGATGGGTGCGCCGTCGGGGCCGAAGACATCCATGGCCATGCCGAGAGAAGGTGTGCCGAGCGAGCAGACCTTCGTGGGGATCACAGGCGACTGGCCCAAGAAGCACGCCCCCACCTCGGTGCCCCCTGAGAGGTTGATGATGGGGCAGCGTCCGTCGCCGACGACCTCGTGGAACCAGCGATAGGGCTCGGGGTTCCACGGCTCACCCGTCGAGCCGAGGATACGGAGGCTCGAGAGATCGTGTTTGCGCACGACCTCCTCACCTGCAGGCATCAGAGCTCTGACGAGTGTGGGCGAGACGCCGAGCGCGTTGACTTTATGAGCGGCGACCATCGACCACAGACGATCGACCTCGGGATAGTTCGGAGCGCCCTCGTACAAGAAGACTGTCCCTCCGTTGGCGTGGCCCCCCACGATCTCGAGCGGCCCCATGATCCAGCCCATGTCGGTGACCCAATAGAGAACGTCGCGCGGTTTGACGTCGAGCTGGTAGGCCACTTCCGCCGCGATCTTGACCAGGAAACCGCCGTGCACGTGGACGCTTCCCTTGGGCCGGCCGGTCGTGCCCGAGGTGTAGGCGATCATGAAGGGCGTCTCGGGGTCGAGGTGCGGCGCGTCGAGAGCGTCGCTCTCCGTCCCGAAGGCGTCGTCCCACCACCGGTCTCTGTCGTTCAGCAAAGTGTCGTCGCCGAAGCGCGCGCAGACGAAGACGCTCTCGACCGAGGGAGCGTCCTCGAGTGCGCGGTCGGCCGCGGACTTCATATCGACCTTCGAGCCCCGCCGGTAGAAGCCATCGGCGGTGATGAGCGCCTTGGCCTGGGAGTCGTTGAGGCGCGCTGAGATCGCGGGGGGGCCGAAGCCCGAGAAGATCGGCAGATAGATGGCCCCAATCTTGGCGATGGCGTAGAGCGCGATCACGGCCTCGAGCATCATCGGCATGAACACGCCGACCGTGTCGCCCTTGGCTATGCCCGCAGCCAGCAGTCCGTTGGCGACCCGGTTGACGTCGCGCGAGAGCTCGGCGTAAGTGAGGCTTCGGACGCCGCCGTCCTCGCCCTCCCAGACGAGCGCGGTCGAGTCGCTCAGGTTCGAGAGCGCGTGCCGGTCGACGCAGTTGTACGTGAGGTTGATCGTCCCGCCCGTGAACCACTTCGGCCACTGGGGCCCGTCCGAGTCGTCGAGCAGTTGCTCGTAGGGAGTGAAGAACTCGATGCCTAAGTCCTCGATCGCCGCCGACCAGAACCACTCGATGTCGTCGCACGACCTGCGGACGAGCGCGCGGAAGTCGTCGAGACCGTGGCGGCGCATGAACCGCGTGACGTTGGCGTTGTCGACGTAGTCGGGAGTGGGCTCCCAGATAAATTCGCTCATGGAGTCGAGGCTACCCGGGGTCAGGCCAGGAGCTCGATCACGAGACCGTCGAGGATGTCCTTTTCGGATGCGAGCACCTCGGCGCTGTCGAAGGTCTCCATGATGGCGAGCAGCAACTCGGCCCCCGCGAGGATGACGTCGGCTCGTCCCGGCTCGAGGCCCTTTACTCGCTTGCGTTGCCCGAAGTCGAGCGCCTCCAGCCGGCGCGCAAGCTGCCTGACGTCGCCGTGCGACAGCACCATGTGATGGGTGACGTCGGGGTCGTAGACGGGAAGGCCGCTCTTCAGAAGGGCCAGTTGCGTCACCGTTCCCGCGACGCCGATGAGGCGAGCTCCCGCCGGCACGCCGAGCTCGGCCTTGGCGCCGGTTAGAGCCGTGTGGACCTCGGTCCTGAGGGCGTCAAGCTCCTCGGCGGAGGGAGGATCGTAGTGAAGATGCTTCTCGAACAGCCGCACGCAGCCGATGTCGAGCGACACGAGACGCTCCGGTTGTCCCTCGCCCCAGATCAACTCGGTCGAACCGCCGCCGATGTCGGCCACCAGCACAGGGCCGTCCACGTTGAGATCACTGAGCGCGCCTCGAAAGGTGGTTCGAGCCTCGGTGTCACCGGACAGCATCTCGGGGACCCGGCCGGTGAGCTTCTCGACGCCGTTGAAGAAGTCATCGCGGTTGCGCGCGTCGCGCACGGCTGAGGTTCCCGTGACCCGCAACCGCTCCACTCCGTACTCGCCGCACATCGCTGCGTACTCGGCGATGGTGCGAAGGGTGCGCTCGAGGGCCTCGTCTCCAAGCGCCCTGGTGCGATCGACGCCCTGGCCCAGGCGAGTGATGACCATACGGCGGTCAAGGGGGCGAAAGCCGTCGGCGAGCTCTTCCGCGACGAGCAAGCGCGTCGAGTTCGTGCCGACGTCGATGGCGGCGACTCTCATGCCCACTCCCCCGAAGCGGCGATCACTTCGGCAGCTCCACGCAGGGAACGATGCAGTCGGGCCAACCGGTCTGCGCGAGGGTCGCCGAGCCGACTGGATTCGGCCCATCGGCGAGCTCGTGCGCGAGGTGCGCGTGCAGGCACTTAATCCTGTCGGGTGCTCCGCCCGGTTGGGTGGCCTCGATGACCTCGTGAGCGTCGCGACGTGCGCTGTATCTGTACACGGCGTCCTGCTGGCGTCCTTGCGATTGCTCGTCTCGCCCGAGTCGATCTGTGAGGACGCGCATGTACCCGTTCGACTCGAGGTGGCTCGCCCGCTTGATCAACAAGGGGCAGGTCAGCCAGAAGAGCGTGGGGAACGGGGTGCCGTCCTCGAGGCGCGGGACGGTCTCGACCGCCATCGGGACCCCGAGATGACAGCGGCGCGCGACGCGCCAGTGCCCGCGCAGCGGCCGGCCGAGTTGAGCCTCTACGAGAGCGCGCTCGGATTCGGAGGGCGAGAAACGGTGAGTCATTGTGGCATCGAGCGTAGCGGGTACGGGTGCCGTTGCTCTCAAGGAGCTCTCTGGACACTCGGATACGCCTGAGCCATGGTGAAATGTGGGTATTGAGCTCGTTCTCGACGCCTCGGTCATCCTGAAGTGGTTCGCAACGAACAAGATGAAAGCCCCCGCGGCCGCACATCAGCGAAACCGGAAGGTCGAGGTCGGTTCGATTCGAGCTATCGCGTCCCGTAGCCGAAAACGAGGGAGGGCGAGTGTCTGCGGAGAGTGATCCGGCTCGGCTTGGTACGTTGGCGGCCGTCGTGGCGCACCCCGACGACGATGCCTATGGAATCTCTGCGGTGGTCGCCTTGCACGCCGACGATCCTGGATTCCGATTCGTGCTCGTGCACGCCACCGACGGGGAATTGGGATCGATTTCCGAGGGGAGCGGAGCGAGCCGCGCAACCTTGGGTGCGGTGCGGCGCAAGGAGGACGAGCGCGCCTGGGAGGCACTGGGGCGAGAACCCGACCGGCATGAGTGGTTCGGATACCCCGATGGGGGACTAGCGGGCATCCCTTTCGACGAGCTCACCGAACGCATCGCGACGGTCCTGAAAGATGAGCGTCCCGACGTCGTCGTTACCTTCGGCCCCGACGGGATCGGGCATCCGGATCACATCGTCATAAGTCGAGCGACTACAGAGGCCTTTCTCCGCCTCACCGGAGATGGCGGTGGTGGATTTCGTCGGTTGGTCTATGGGGCGATCCGCCAGTCGATGATCGACCGGTGGAACCAGAAGCGGCTCGCCGAGGGGCTGGAGCCCTGGAATCCTCAGACCATCTATCACCCTCGTGGCGTGCCAGACGAGGAGATCGATATCCTCATCGACACCTCCTCGGTTGCCTCGCGGGTGCGCGCGGCCATGCTCGAACACCGAAGCCAGTGGGGGGACATGAATCCCGAAGGAGTTACCGAGGAACAGAAACTCAACTCCGTGTCCCGGGAGACAGAGGTCATCGCGTGGCCCAAACCCAGACCGAAACGACTGCTCAGCGACATCTTCCAGGACCTATAGTCGGGGCGGTGCCACCCCGAGGGATCACGTAACCGACGGCGGTGGGCTTAGCCGAGGCCGACGAAGTTCAGAAAGCGCTCCATGAAGCCGGGCGCCGGCTCGGGGGCCGGTCGCTCCTTGGGCACTCGCTGTTTCTCGCGCCTCAGCTCCTTGCGTGACGGAGGCACAACGTTGTAGACGGTCTCGCCTGGACGGGCGTAACCGTTCTCGCGCGCGATCTCTTCGAGGTAGTCGGGATTGTTGAGGCGCTCGATACGTCCGGTGAGCTCCCTATTCGACTTGTTGACGCGCGTGAGATCGCCCGACATCTCGGAGATCCGGTCACGCTGCTCGATGAGCTGACGCGTCGGCTGGATCGCCATGGCCCCCGCGAGCCCAACCACCAGAAGAAGAGCGATGAGCTGCGGCGCGACCCCCAGGCGTTGGGCTCGCCTCTTGCCCCTCGCCACTGCCCGCTTTTTCTGCGGTGTCCTTCTCTTCGGCGCGCTCACGGTTTGGTCCTCGCGAACGCACGCGCGCCGGGATACCGAGCGCCGTCGCCGAGCGCTTCCTCGATGCGCAGCAACTGGTTGTACTTGGCCGTCCGTTCACCGCGCGCCGGTGCACCCGTCTTGATCTGGCCGGCGTTTGTCGCGACGGCGACGTCGGCGATGGTCGCGTCCTCGGTCTCGCCACTGCGATGGCTGATAACGGTGGTGTAGGCGGCCCTTTGCGCGGTGCGGACGCAGGCGAGCGTCTCGCTGAGTGTCCCGATCTGGTTAAGCTTGATGAGGATCGAGTTGGCCACGCCGCTATCGATACCGCGCTGCAGGATCTCGGTGTTGGTGACGAAGAGATCGTCTCCGACGAGCTGCACCCGGTCGCCCACCGCCTCGGTGAGCGCGCTCCACCCCTCCCAGTCGTCCTCGGCGAGCCCGTCCTCTATCGAGACGATGGGATAGTTATCGATCCAGTCGCTCCAGAACCCGACCATGTCCTCGCTCGACAACGTGCGCTGCTCGGAGGCGAGGTGGTAGGAACCGCCCTCGTAGATCTCGCTCGTCGCTGGATCGAGAGCCAGCGAGATGTCGCGTCCCGGCTCGAGGCCCGCCTTCGTTATGGCGTCGATCAATAACTCGACGGCCTCGACGTTGGAGCCGAGGTCGGGTGCAAACCCACCCTCGTCACCCACGGCGGTTCCGAGACCTCGGTCCTCGAGCACCTTCTTCAGGGTGTGGTAGCAGCGCGCGCCCCACTCGAGGGCCTCCGCGAAGCCCGCAGCGCCGATCGGAGCGTACATGAACTCCTGGAAGTCGACCGAGTTGTCCGCGTGCGCGCCGCCGTTGAGCACGTTCAGCATCGGGACCGGCAGGAGATGCGCGTCGGGGCCCCCCAGATAACGGAACAACGGCATGTCGAGCTCGGCAGCGGCCGCGTGCGCCGCGGCAAGAGAAACGCCGAGCATGGCGTTGGCTCCGAGCTTCGCCTTGTTGTCGGTCCCGTCGAGGTCGATCATCGTGCGGTCGAGGGTTCTCTGGTCGAAGGCGTCGGAGCCGAGGATCGCCGGGGCGATCACAGAGCGGATGATGTCGACCGCCCCGGCCACGCCCTTGCCTGAGTAGCGCTCGCCGCCGTCCCGCAGCTCGAGAGCCTCACCGGCTCCGGTCGATGCGCCCGACGGCACCGCGGCACGTCCCCGAGCTCCGGAGGCGAGATGGACCTCGGCCTCGACCGTCGGATTCCCACGCGAGTCGAGCACCTCCCGACCAACGACATACACGATCTCGCCCACTGCCCCTCCGAACCGTGTCCCATCTCCTATTGGACTGGTGCTTCGTAACACTTAAACCTCTTGCTTAACGTTAAGCAACATTTATAACAGCAGGAACAGGCCGAGGGCGCATTACGCGGCCGGCTCTAGCTCGCAGCGGCCCCGTGAGTCGGAGCGGCTCCACTTAACCCCCTACACCACGGATACCGTCGTTGGTTTGGGTAACTCGACGTGAGTCGCGGCCCCCGGGCGTGGCTGGTGCTTGTCGGAGAGCGGAAGTTACGCAGAGGAATCGAACGAGCTGCGAAAGCGCCCCAGTTCGCGCCGCAGGGCACCCTCTGGGTCGATGCCCGCCGAGCGGCACAGGGCGACGATCCAGAACAGCGCACGACCAAGGCTCTCCGGCGAGGCAGGACCCGCTACCGAGCTCGCCACGGCCCTGCGCGCCTCCTCTTCGTCCACCTCGAAGCCGACACCGGCGGCGCGCTTCTGGACCTTGGAGGCGGTCAGGAGAGCGGGCAGCGTGGACGGTAGGCCGGCGAATGGCCCCCGCTCGCCGGCCGCGTCGCCCTTCTCGTGGCGCTTGATCTGTTCCCACTTGGTCACCACCTCGCCTGCAGTGGACGCCGCGCCGTCACCGAAGACGTGCGGATGACGCCTGATGAGCTTGGCTACGAGCACTCCCGCGACGTCTTCGATGTCGAAGCGTCCATCCTGCTCGGCCAGCCTGGCGTGGAACAACACCTGAAGCAACACGTCTCCGAGCTCCTCCTCGAGCGCGGCCCCGGTGTCGCCCGACTCGATCGCCTCGATGACCTCATGGGCCTCCTCGAGCAGGTGGACCTGCAGCGACTCGTGTGTCTGTTCGCGATCCCAGGGGCAGCCGTCGTCACTTCGCAAGCGGGACATGACCAGGGCCGCCTCGGTGAGCGCTGTCGCCACTGCGCGCGCGTTGTGCGCGCCGGATGCGTTCGTCAGCGAGTCCAGTCGCCGAGCCACGCCTCCTGAGACCTCGGCCCCGGCGCGCGCGAGCTCGAGCACGCGCGCAGAAGACGGACTCGCAACGAGCGCCCACCCGGTGCGCAGCGCGTCCGGCTCGTCGTCGAACGGGCCTGTGGCGACGCCCATCGCGCTCAGTCGGCCGAACAAGGGATGGGAGGGATCCTCGAACAGAACCCGCTGACACGCGGTCAGTCGGTCGAGCTCGGCGACGGTGAGCAGGCCCTCTTCATCGGACGCCAGCGCGACGACGAACAGCGCCACGGAAGGCTACTCCTCGGCCGGCGGCGTCGCCGGAGGCTCGCCGCCCTCCTCGGGCTGCGGCGCCTCGTCGGGCTCCTCGGCCCCGGGCGTGTCCTCGGCTGAGGCGTTGACGATCTGCTGGGTTTCGGGGTCGAGCTCTCCGAACCGGGGGTTGACGCGCACGTCGGCCTCCTCGTAGGCGTCTTGCACGAACTCCTGGTAGGCCTCCTCGGCCTCGGCTCCCCCGAGCTCTTGGGCTATCTGGTCGCGCACCTGCTCGAAGGACTGAAAACGCCTGTCGGTGACCCGGATGATGTGGAAGCCGAACTGTGACTGCACGGGGTCCGACACCTCGCCGAGGCTGAGCTCATCCGCGGCTTGCTCGAACTCGGGCACGAACTGACCGGAGGAGAAGAAGCCGAGGTCGCCTCCTTGCTCACCGGACCCCGGGTCTTCCGAAAACTCCCTCGCAAGCTGTCCGAAGAGCTTCTCGACCTCGCCGGACTTTGCTTTCTGGAGCTGTGTCGCCAGCTTGGATGCTTGGCTCTTCTGCTCAATCAGGATGTGGCTCGCCTCGGTCTCCCGGAAGCTGTCGACGTTCTGGTCGTAGAAGCTCTGGAGCTCGTCGTCGTCGGGCTCCAGATCGGAGCCGATCTCAGCGCGCAGCTTGTCCTCGGTGATCTGGTCGCTCAGCAGATCCTGGAGCTGGTCGTCGGTCAATCCCTGTTCGTCGACCGCCGCCTGGAACTCCTCTTCGCTGGGGAAATCGGCCTGGATGACTTCGAGCGCCTCGTCGATCTCGGCCTCCGTGACCTCGATATCGCGCTCCTCGGCCTCTTGCCCAAGCACGTGCCGCCGCACGATCTGCGACAGGTAACCCTGCTGGAATTGCCTGCGCACCTGATCCGGCTCTTCTTGTGAGATGAGCTGCTCGAACTGCCCCGTGTCCTCGAAGGTATCGAGCGCGTCGTCGACCTCCTGGACGGTGATCTTCTCGTCGCCCACGGTTGCAGCGGCTCGGGCGGTTACATCGGTCTCGTCACAGGCCGCAAACACGAGCACGGCCGCGCCTAGTAGAGCAAGGAGTCTTTTTGTCATGCTTGCGAAACTAACTGATCTATGAGTTTGGTCACCCAAGTGACCACGCCGGCCGCCGGCAGGTGCCGTTCCGGTACGAGCAGGGTCGCTCCGGCGGGCCGCCACTGGGCGTCGGGCAGCAGCCGCTGAAGGCGAATCTGGCGCGAGTCCTCGAGCTCGATTGGACGAATACGTAGCATCCGGGCGACCGTCGCGGTCTCGCTTATGCCGTTGGCGATCATCAGCCGCCGGAGCGCGGCCACCTCGAAAAGAGTCTCCACGGGCGCGGGGAGGGGGCTCCCGTAACGATCGGTGAGCTCCGCCCGGACCTCCGCGCTGTCCTCGGGATCCTTTGCGGAGGCCACTCGCCGGTAGGCCTCGAGCCTCAGGTTCTCGTCGGCGATGTAGCTCTTCGGAATGTAGGCCTCGAGGGGAAGGTCGATCCGCACCTCGACGTCCTCGGTGAAGGGCACGCCTTTGGCCTCGTCCACGGCCGACGCCACGAGCTTGACGTAGAGATCGAAGCCGACTTCTGAGATGTGACCGTGCTGCTCGCCTCCGAGAAGGTTACCGGCGCCGCGAATCTCGAGATCGCGCATCGCAATGCGAAAGCCCGAACCTAGGCCCGAGTGTTCGGAGATCGTCTTGAGGCGTTCGTGCGCCTGTTCGGTGAGAGCTCGCTCAGGCGGGAAGAAGAGATATGCGTAGGCGCGCTCGTGCGCGCGTCCCACGCGTCCCCTGAGCTGGTACATCTGCGACAGCCCCAGGAGATCGGCTCGCTCGACGACCATCGTGTTGACGGTCGGAATGTCGAGCCCGGACTCGATGATGGTCGTGCACACGAGCACGTTGGTCTTGGCGTCGCCGAACTCGAGCATCGCCCGTTCGAGCTCGTGCTCGTTCATCTGCCCGTGGGCGACGCCGACGCGCGCCTCGGGAACGAGCGCCGAGATCCTTCGGGCGATGTGGTTGATGGTCTCGACCCGGTGGTGGACGTAGAAGATCTGCCCGTCGCGCAGGAGCTCGCGCCTGATGGCAGACACCACGACCTCGTCGTCGTGCTCACCCACGTAGGTCATGACCGGGTGCCGGTTCTCCGGCGGGGTGTCGACGATGGACATGTCGCGAATGCCGGACATCGCCATCTCGAGGGTGCGCGGGATCGGTGTCGCAGTAAGCGTCAGCACGTCGACACTGGTCCTCAACGCCTTGAGCTTCTCCTTCTGCTCGACACCGAAGCGCTGCTCCTCGTCCACGATCACGAGTCCGAGATCACTGAACTTGATGTCCGGTTGTAACAGTTTATGAGTGCCCACCACGACATCGACCTTGCCGTTTCCGAGATCCTCTACGACCTTGCGAGACTCGGCCTGCGACAGGAAGCGCGACAACATCTCGACTCGAACGGGAAAGTTGCGGAACCGCTCGGTGATGGTCGCGTGGTGTTGGGTGGCGAGGATCGTCGTCGGAACGAGGACCGCGACCTGTTTGCCTGCGGCCACGGCCTTGAACGCGGCGCGCACCGCGATCTCGGTTTTGCCATAACCGACGTCCCCGCAGACGAGCCGGTCCATCGGCGTCTCAGTCTCCATGTCGTCCTTGACCTCATCCACGGCGCGCAGCTGGTCGGGCGTCTCCTCGTAAGGAAAGGAGTCCTCGAGCTCGCGCTGCCAGGGAGTGTCCGCCCCGAATGCGTGGCCCTTTGCCGCCAGTCGCTTCGCGTAGAGAACGACGAGCTCCTGCGCGATCTCGCGCGCCTTGCGTTGCACGCGTGACTTGGTTTTGCCCCAGTCCGACGAGCCGAGCCGGTTGATCCTGGGTGCCTCACCTCCGATGTACTTGCTGATGAGGTCGACCTGATCGCTCGGGACGTAGAGCTTGTCGCCCTTCGAGTACTCGAGCACGAGGTACTCGCGATGGACCCCGAGCAGGTCGCGATCGACCATCCCGACGTAGCGCCCGATCCCGTGGACCTCGTGTACGACGAGGTCGCCCTCGGCGAGTTCGAGGGGGCCGGAGATCTGACGACGCTTGGCCTGGATGCGCCGCCGGGACGCGCCCGAGCGTCGACCCGTGAGATCCGATTCCGCGACTAGCGCGAGGCGCGCCGACGGCAGCACGAAGCCGCGGTTCAACTCGGCCACCACGACGCTCCCGCCCGCCTTGGCGTCGTGGGCGGGAGCGGCGTCGGCCGCGGCGAACTCGAGACCGGCCTGTGCAAAGTTGACGCGCAGGCGTTCGGCCGTGTCCGGCAACGACGCGGCTACAACCGCCCGGTAGCCTTCCTTGATCAGGCCCTTGAGACGCTCGACCACCATCTCGGGGCGGCCCGCCGCCTCCGTCCAGGTGTCGATGTCCAACGACCGCGAGGCAGCGGCGGCCCGGTCTTCGAGCAACCGCTCTCCGGGTTCCGCCACCCCCCTGAAGGTCGTCATCAGGACCACGGAGTCGACGTGAGCGAGCGACTCGTCGAGGGGCGCGTAGTGCCGGTCGATTACTGACTGGGTACGGCTCCACTCTTCGACTTGTTCGATGACCTCGTCGGCTCGGTCTCTCACGCGCTTCGGTTCAAGGATGACCGCGGGTGAGCCCTTCGGAAAGAACGATCCGAACGGCCTGAGCTCGCCGGCGAGGCGCGGCAGCAAGCGCTCGGCCCCCTGCTCGATGACGCCCTCTGCGAGTTGAGCAAGCGCATTCGTGTCCGCCACCGGCAAGTCTGCGCGGCCCCCTTGAAGCAACTCCGCGGCCTGTCTCTTGGTCACCTCGTCGGTGACGAGCTCGCGCGCCGCCCCTACTTCAAACTCGCCGATCTCCTCGAGCGAACGTTGAGACGCGAGGGCGAACTGCCTCAGTGAGGTGATCTCGTCGCCCCAGAACTCGGCACGCACGGGACGTTCTGCGGCGGGCGAAAAGACGTCGAGAATCCCGCCCCTGATTGCGAACTCTCCTCGACGTTCGACGATGTAGTTGCGCGCGTAGCCCATGTCAACGAGCCGTTCGGCTGCTGTCTCGAGATCCATCTCGGTTCCCGCCGCCAGCACCACCGGCTCGAGATCGCTCCTGATCGGAGCGACCAGTTGCGTGGCACCCTGTGCGGACGTCACCACCACAAAAGCCCGGCCGGCGCGCAGCTTGTGCAACACCTGCAGCCGGCGGCCCATCGTCTCGACCGAGGGGGACATGGGTTCTCCCGGCAGGACCTCCCACCCCGGGAAGACGTCGGCGCCGTCGCGACCGAGAAAGGCCTGAACATCGCGCGCCACCGTTTCCGCTTCCTCGGAGCGCGCCGTGATAGCAAGCACGGGTCGCTCGAGATGCCGTGCGAAAGCTGCTAAGAGATAGGGCCTGGCAGCGTCTGGAACGGTTAGGGGCGCGCGGCTGCCGACCAGCGCAAGAACGCGCTCGTCGGGCAGAAGGTCGAGCAGGGGGGCCAGAGATGCCACGGACAACCGATTGTAGAGGTCGCGGGGGACAACCGAGATTGAGCTAGAGGCCGGGGCCGGTGAGGCGCTTGTCGCCGCGTGTCGTCACGACGTAGACCTGCCAGTTGTAGAACGCGAAGTAGTGGCGTGATCTGCGCTTGATGTCCTTGGCGAAGTTGATGACCGCCTGCACGTAGGCGTCGCTGCGGTTGTAGGCGAAGAGGGCGTGGCGAAGTCCGGGTTTGCCCTCACCCGCGCCCGATGCCCTCAGGTAGTTGGCCGCGCCCATGATGGCGTCGCGATCGTCCCGGATGTCGCCGCCCATTCCGTACGCCTCCCAGGTCGAGGGCAGGAACTGCATCGGACCCTGGGCTCCCGCCGAGCTCGTCGCCTTGACTTTCCCGAACTTGGTCTCGACGTAGTTGACGGCTGCGAGCACCTGCCAGTCGACGTCGAAGCGTCTTTCCGCGCGCTTGTAGTAGTCCAGTAACTCCCTTGCCGGCTTCTTTCGTCCCGTCTTGAACTCGAAGCCCGGCTCGAGCGGGGATGTGACCAGCGAGCGAAGCAGACGGTGCGCCTCGGTGATCCCGGCGGCAGAGCGCCCGAGCATGCCGTCGAGCCGCGCCACGGTCCTGTTTCCCAGCTTCACTCGTTTTCCCATCAACCGGTAGATGCGCTGCTGGTAGAGGGTCTGGAGGATCACGACCTTCGGGGGCCGGGCCTCGCCCGAGCGCCTCCACCTCGTTACCGACACCTTCAGGGCATCGGTAACCTTGACGAGCTTGGAGGCGAGCTTCCCCGGCTTGAAGGAGAGAGCCTTGTCCGGGGCCGGTGCGAACGGCTTGGGCTTGTCGGGTTCACTGGGGGTGGGCGTGCTCGACGGCGAGGGCGAGGGGCCGGCCGTCGCCTCCACAGCAGCCTCCCGCTCGACCGGCTCGATCGAATCAACCGGCCCCGTGTTGCACGCGGCAAGAACGAGCAGTGCAACGAGGGCGCAGCGCGTCCGCATGCCTCGAAACTACTTCCGGTCTGCTCTCGTATTGACCTCGTTCATGGCTTTGTCGACTCCTACCTCCAGAATCCGCTCGACTGCGTCGGCCCCCGCGGCCACGATCAGCGGCCATTCCTTGCGCTCGGCGCCGGAGAAGGAGTCGAGTACATGATCGACCGTGTCTGCGCGTCCGCGCGGACGTCCGACGCCGATACGAACCCGAACGAAGTCCTTGGTGCTGAGGTGGGTGACGATCGATTTCAATCCGTTGTGGCCCGCGGTGCCGCCGCCAAACTTGATCCGAATCTCGCCGAAGGGAATGTCGACCTCGTCGTGTACGACGATCAGCGATGAGGGCTCGACCTTGTAGAAGCGAACGAGTTGTCCGACCGGGCGACCGGACTCGTTCATGTAAGAGGTAGGGCGCGCCAGCGTGACCTTGCTCTGCGCCAGGTGGGCCTCTGCGATGACGCAACCGCTCTTGTGCGACTTCAGCTTCGAATGGGTCCGCTCGAGCAGCTCGTCGACGACCATCGCACCCGCGTTGTGACGCGTGCGCGCGTACCGTTCACCGGGGTTGCCTAGTCCTGCGACAATCCAGCGCTCGTCGGGTTCCTGGCGGGAGCGCCGCCATAAGGACATAGATGTCGACTCGCCGGCTCCGGCCGGCTATTCGTCTTCGGACGGTTCCTGCGCGGGCGGGGCTTCGGCCGGCTCGGCCGCGTCCTCGCCTTCTTCGGCCTCGTCGCCGACCACATCCGGCGCCTCCTGCTCGACCCCGGCCTCGGCTTCCATGGCCTCGAGCTCCTCTTCCGAGATGGGGGCGGCGACAACCGCAACCGGCTCCTCGGGATCATTAAGAATGGTGAAGTCCTTGCCGGGTGCCAGGTCCTCGACGCGCAGCGTGTCGCCGATATCGAGTGCGGAGATGTCGGCGTCGATACCGTCGGGCACAGCGGTGACCGCACAGCGGACGTCGACCATGAACAGCGGCTGCTCGAGCACACCACCCGACTTCACGCCAACCGACTCGCCCACTAGGTGGAGAGGAACCTCGGCCTCGATCTCCTGCGAGCGGTCGACCGCAACGAAATCCGCGTGAAGAAGCGTTCCCCTTATGGGATCGCGCTGGAGCTCGCGCGCGATCGCGAGGGTGGTGCCTCCGTCGATCTCGAGGTCGAGCAGCACGTTCATGCCGGCGTCGGTATGGAAGGCGTGGATGAGCTCGCGCCGGTTGACCTCGATCGACGTGGGATCGACGCCGCGCCCGTAGAGGGTCGCAGGGACGAGACCGATCATGCGAGCCTGCCGAGCCGCGCCCTTGCCGGTCGATTGTCTCTTCTGCGCTGCAAGCCTGACCTCAGCCACCGGGGTCCTCCAAGTCGAGATGCCGTCGTTCGCGTTGTTGCGCCACACCCACTTTGTGGCGACCGGTGAGTAAGCAACCGTCACGGGCAACCAAGCTGGGGGCGGCTCCGGGAGATGATCTGCAGGCCCGGAGCAAGGCTTGATTATGCCATAGGCCCCGCTCGGCCCCGGTCGTCGCCTAGGGTTGGTTCTCTCCATGGAACAACTCTGAGACCGAGCCCTCCTCGAACACCGCCTTGATGGTGTTAGCGATCGTGGGTGCGATCGAGAGCACGGCGAGCTTGTCCATGGTCTTGTCGTCACTGATCGGGAGGGTGTTCGTGACGACCAACTGCTGAAGCTGTGAGTTCTTGATGCGGTCGACCGCAGGTCCGCTTAGCACCGCATGGGTCGCTGCTGCGTAGACCTCCTTGGCCCCCGACGCGAGCAGCGCCTCGACGCCACTCGTGAGCGTGCCCCCCGTATCGATCATGTCGTCGACGACGATGCAGGTCTTGTTCTTGACGTCACCGACCACCGCAAGAGTCTCACTGACGTTGCGGGCGTCCTTGCGGCGTTTCTTGTGGAGGAAGCCCACCTGGCTGGCCATGCCGTGGAACTCGGCGAGGTGGTCCGACCACTTGTCGGCCCAGCCGCCGCCGCCGGCATCGGGCGAGATGATCATCACCTCGTTGTCGTCGAGCATCTCGCTGAAGTGATCGGCAAGCATCGGCAACGCGGTCAGGTGGTCGAAGGGAACGTCGAAGAACCCTTGGATCTGTCCGGTGTGCAGGTCGACCGCCATGACCCGGTCGGCCCCCGCGGCCTCGTAGAAGTCGGCCATGAGCTTGGCGGTGATGGGCTCGCGGCCGCGCGCCTTGCGGTCCTGGCGCGAGTACGGATAGAAGGGGCAGACCGCCGTGATGCGCTTGGCCGAGCCGCGCTTCAACGCGTCGATCATGATCATCTGCTGCATGACGTTGTGGTCCACCGGATCACTCATCGACTGAATCACGAACGCATCGATACCTCGCACCGACTCCGCAAACCGAACGTAGGTTTCCGAATTGGCGAAGACCGAGAGCTCAGCCACGCCCAGCTTCATGCCGAGGCATTCGGTGACCTCCTCTGCCAGGGCGACGTTCGCCGTTCCCGAAAAGATCATCAGGCGCTTGTGGGTCGGCATCTGCACGGTGGTTCTCCTCCGAGACCTTGGCGGCGTTCCTCTATTGTCCCGCTGAATCCTTGCCCTCATCCCGCTTTTTCATCCTGTTTCCCTTGCCCTCGATGATGCGGGCCGGCACGCCCACGGCCAGTGCATCGTCGGGGACATCATCCCGCACCACGGCGCCCGCCCCCGTAGCCGCTCGCCGGCCCACCCGCACCGGAGCCACGAGCATCGTGTCCGAACCTATGTAGGCATCATCCTCGATGACGGTCCGATGCTTGTTCTCGCCATCCCAATTGGTCGTGATGGTTCCGGCGCCGACGTTGACGCCCTCTCCGATCTCGGTGTCCCCGAGGTAACTCAGGTGGTTGGCCTTGCTGCCGGCCCCGAGGACCGTCTTCTTGCTCTCGACGAAGGTGCCGAGCTTCGCGCCTCGCTCGAGGCGCGTCCCCGGCCTTAGGGATGCGAAGGGCCCGACGGATGAATCGGGGCCGAGCGAGGACTCGATCACCACTGCGTAGGAGACTCGCGCTCCCTCCTCGACCTCGGAGTCGACGAGACGGGCCTGGGGGCCGATCTCGGCGCCGCGCTGAATGACCGTCGCGCCTTCGATGAAGGAAAAGGGATGGATGACGACGTCCTGCGCCACGGTCGCGGTGGCGTCGACGTAGGTGGTGGCGGGATCGATAATCGTCACGCCCCCTTCCATGAGCCGCTCGCACTCGCGCCTGCGAAGCTCCGCGGTGACCCTCGCCAGTTGAGAACGCGAGTTCACGCCCTGGACCGCCGCCTCCTTCGTGCGATAGGCGGCCACGACATCGCCCTCGTTGTGAAAGAGCTCGACGACGTCCGTGAGGTAGAACTCGCCTTGAGCGTTGGCGTCGTCCACCTTGCCGAGCGCGTCTCGCAACCGTTCGAGATCGAACACGTAGACACTCGTGTTGATCTCGTCGACGCTTCGTTCCTGCTCGGTCGCTTCTCGGTGCTCGACGATCTTGAGCACGCGTCCGTCCTCGTCCCTGATCACTCGCCCGTAGCCGGTTGGGTCCGTTGCTCGCGCAGACATGAAGCTCGCGGCGGCGTGGCGCGCTTCATGTTCAAGAACTAGCGCCTTCAACGAGTGGAAGTTGAGAAGGGGTGCATCTCCGGGAACCAGGAGAATCTGTCCTTGGACCTCATCGAGAGCCTCGAGAGCGACGCGCGTTGCGTCGGCCGTGCCGCGCGGTGGATCTTGAACCACGAGGTCGAGCCCCCTGAATCCCTCGGCCTCGAGAGAGCTTCCGACTTCGTCTTTGCGCGCCGAGGTCACGACGATCGTGCGAGCAGGCCGCAGCGGCGCAACAGAGGCGAGCACGTGGCCCAACAACGACCGTCCAGCGGCCTTGTGCAACACCTTTTGCACGCTCGACTTCATTCGCTTGCCCTCGCCGGCGGCGAGGACAACGACCGTCAAGCTCACTGACCGACCCTTTCCCCTTTGACTTCCTGCGTCGTCCTGCACGCTGCCCCGCGTGGACTCGAACCACGACTTAGGGAACCAAAATCCCTCGGGCTGCCACTTACCCCACGGGGCACAGACGTCTTCGACGACTCTCGCACGATGCAGCTTAGTCCAGCCGCTCGATGCACTTGGGCGTGCTGGACGCCGTGACAATCCGATCGAAGAGGGGCGTCAGACGCCCGGCGAGCTCGCCCGCATGGTTCTCGTCGCGGGCCAGCGCAACGAGTGTCGGCCCCGATCCCGACATCACGACCCCCAGCGCGCCCGCATCGGACATCGCTTGCTTCAGCTTCTCAAGTTCCGGTCGCGCCCGGAAGGCCGGCCTCTCGAGATCGTTGTGCAGCAGCGCAGCGATCTCTGCGAGGTCTCCGGAGCCGAGGGCGAGGCTCATAGGGGCGGCGCGCACGTCGCCGGCGTCACGTTCCAGATCGAAAGCCCTGTAAACCTCGGCGGTGAACAGCGGCTCATCGCTGAGCCCGAGCACGAACCACATCGGCGGGGGCCCGGGCAGCGCAGTCGTGATCTCTCCCCGACCGCTTGCCCGCGAGGTTCCGCCCGTCAGGCAGTACGGAACGTCCGCGCCGACATTCAGCGCGAGCCGCTCCAAGGCCCCGGCATCGAGGTGCATCTCCCACAACTCGTTCAACGAGGCGAGGACTCCGGCGGCGTTTCCGCTCCCCCCGCCGAGGCCGGCTCCCACCGGAATCCGCTTGACGATCTCGATCGTGACCCCGTCGTTCCGAGCGCCGCGTTCAATGAGCCGCCGAGCGACCTCGCGCACGAGGTTGTCCTCGGAGCGAGGCAGACCCGTCATCGAGCCGGGTTCGGCCTCCATGCTGATGTCCACGTCACCGTTGGTCGCCGGTCCGATCGTTATTGAATCGGCGAGGCCGATCGTGTGGAAGATCGTCTCGATCTCGTGATAGCCGTCGGGACGCCTGCCCATTACGCGCAGGAAGAGGTTGATCTTCGCGTTGGTCCTCAACCTCGCAGTCCGGATCATGAGATCGCCCGTGGCGTCGAGGACTCGGCCAGCGCGCTCGTGATCGCAACCCAACCCTCGAGGTCCACGGTCTCGGGTCTCGCTCCCTCGTCGACGCCTGCGAGCCTCAGCGCGCGTTGCGCTTCGGTGGTCGAGCCGGCCACGGGGCCGAGTGTGTTCCTTAATGTCTTGCGACGCTGACCGAAGGCCGCCTTGACCACCCGGCTGAGATCCTCGTAGGAGACGTCCGGCGGCGCGCGCCGGTCCATGCGGACGACGACAGAATCGACTCCGGGGACCGGGTAGAAAGCGTTGCGCGAGATGCGCGTGGCCACCGACGCGGCCGTCCAGTAGGCGACGAGAACACTGACCTGTCCGAAGGCGTCGTCCCCGGCACGCGCCGCCAAGCGCTCCCCCACCTCTCTCTGGGTCATCACCGTCAAAGCCGTGATCCGCTCTGCTCGGGCGAGAACTGTGATCACCAGGGGGACCGCGATGTTGTAGGGGAGGTTCGCGACCAGCGCGGTGGCCTCGACGCCTGCGTAGTCGAGCTTCATGGCGTCGCTCTGCACGATGGCGACGTTTTCGATGTCGGCGAGCGACTCCTCGAGAGCCGGCACCAGTCGAGTGTCGAACTCCACCGCGATCACCTTGCGGGCCGCGGCGGCAAGGCCGAGAGTCAACGACCCGGCGCCTGCGCCGATCTCGAGAACGACGTCGTCTCGTCCGAGCGCGGCGACGCCCATCACCTTGCGGATCGAGTTCGGATCGACGACGAAGTTCTGACCCAGCTCCTTGTGCGGACGGATGCCGTGCCGCTCGAACAGCTCCCTGATGCGTCGAGCGCCGAGGAGACGTGCGTCCACGATCAGCCGAGCCCGAACAGACGACGTGCGTTCGAGGACGTGCGCGCGGCGAGCGCAGAGGAGGCCTCATCGCGTGCCTCGGCGACCGCCTCGCCAACGAAGACGACGAACGCGGGCTCGTTGGGCCGGCCACGTCGAGGGACCGGCGCAAGGAAGGGTGAGTCGGTCTCCACCAGCAAACGATCGCCCGGCACAAGGCGTGCGGCCTCACGCAGGTTGGCGGCGGACTTGAAGGAGACGTTGCCGGCAAGCGAGACATGGCCCCCGAGAGCGAGAACGCGTCCTAGCTCCGTCTCGTCACCCGACCAGCAGTGAAAGACGAAACGCTCCGGGGGCCCTGCAGCTTCGAGCTCCTCGATCGCCGCGCTCGTCGAGTCGCGTGTGTGGATGATCAGAGCCTTGCCGTGGTCTTTGGCGAGGGCGATGTGGTCGCGGAAGACGGTCCGCTGGACATCGTGCGGAGTGTGGTCGCGGTAGAAGTCGAGCCCGGACTCCCCCACCGCGACGACCTTCTCGTGACCCAGGAGCCCGTCGACGCGCTGCTTTGCTTCAGCGTTCCAGGTTCCCGCATCGTTCGGATGGACGCCCGCGGAGGCGTAGACACCGTCGTGATCGCGAGCGATGGCCAGCACGCGTTCACTCGAGCCGACCTCGATCCCGACGGCCACCATCTCGGTGACGCCGGATGTACGCGCTCGCGCGACGACTTCGTCGAGGGAGTCGTCCTCCTCACAAAGATGTAGATGGCAATGCGAGTCGAACCACACGGGCGCGCTCTCGCCTAGTGCTCGTCGGCTTCGAGGCGCGGGAACAGGGCGTCGCCCTTGGTTGTCTTTGACCCCGCCACGAGCCCACCCCAGCGGCCCTCGGCGGAGAAGGTCGCTCGTTCGATCTCGGCTGCGATTCCGAGCCTGCGCCACAGCTCCTGCGAGACGCGCGGCGTCGCCGGCCAGGTCAGCAGGGAGATCACCCGCAGCGCTTCGGCGAGGTTGTAGAGGACGACCTCGAGGCGGCGACGCCTGGCATCGTCCTTGGCTAGCTTCCACGGCGCAACCTCCTCGACGTAGGCGTTGGCCTTGGCCACGAAGGTCCAGCCCGCCTTGAGCGCCTCGGTGGGACTGAAGGCCTCGACCGCCTGCTTCATGCCCGCCAGCGCCCCGTCGTAGGCATCCACGAGCCTGCGGTCGGCCTCCTCGAGCTCGCTATCGGAGGGCGGTTGCGGAACCTCGCCGTCCAGATAGCGACCGACCATGTTGAGCACCCGCGCTGCGAGATTGCCGAAGTCGTTTGCCAGGTCAGAGTTGAAGCGCGCGAGCATGGTCTCCCACGAGAATGTGCCGTCCTGCCCGAAACTGACCTCGCGCAGAAAGTAGTAGCGGTAGCCGTCGCTTCCGAAGGTCTCGATGAGATCGTGAGGGCTGATGCCGGTCAACGACGATTTGCTCATCTTGGCCCCGCTCACGAGCAGAAACCCGTGGGCGTAGACGGTGCGCGGCACAGGGAGGTCCAGGGCCATCAGCATCGCAGGCCAGATCACCGAGTGAAACCACAAGATGTCCTTGCCGACGAGGTGAACGTCGGCGGGCCAGACGCGAGCGAAGCGGTCCTCGTCACTGCCGTAGCCGGCCGCCGTGATGTAGTTCAGCAGAGCATCGACCCACACGTAGATCACGTGCTTGTCGTCCCAGGGGATCGGAATCCCCCAGTCGAAGCTGACTCGCGAGATCGAGAGGTCGTCGAGTCCCCCCTTGACCTTGCTTATCACCTCGTTGCGACGCACCTCGGGCAGCACGCTGCGGTCGTCACTCTCCCACAGCGCGAGGAGCCGGTCCGCGTACTTGCCGAGCCTGAAGAAGTAGTTCTCCTCGGCAATGGTTTCTATGTCACGACTCGGGTGCAACGGACACCGGCCGTCGACGAGCTCCTCCGGCGTCTTGAAGGCCTCGCACCCGACGCAATACAGGCCCTCGTAGGCGCCGAGATAGATCTCACCGCGGTCGTAGAGCTCCTGGACGAACTTCTGGACCGGACTCTCGTGGCGCGCCTCGGTCGTGCGAATGAAGTCGTCGTATGAGATGTCGAGCGCCTTCCAGACCTCGTGCCAGCGGGGCACGATCTCGTCGGCCCACTCCTTGGGGCTCATGCCTTTGGCCTCAGCCGCTTGGGCGATCTTCTGGCCGTGCTCGTCGGTTCCCGTGAGGAAGGTGACTTTCCCGCCGAGCAGGCGGTTGAAGCGCGCCAGGAAGTCGGCGGCCACCTCGGTGTAGGCGTGCCCGAGGTGGGGCACGTCGTTGATGTAGTAGATGGGGGTGGTGATGTAGAAGCTGTCGCTCATCCGATCCTTGCCGTTGACCACGTCGGCCGACTCGTTCGAGTGCATTTCTTAACCCGAACGAGTGACCCTTTCACCCGCTTTGAGATTGACCGCACGCTTCTCCGGCGCTTATCGTCTAATCCAAGAACTACCAAGTTCAAATGCAGGTGGGGGAGCTACCTATGAAGTCTACCGGGGTCGTCAGAAAGATCGATGAGCTGGGACGCATCGTGCTTCCCTCCGAGCTGCGCCGCGTCTTCGGGATTCATGAGGGCGACGAGCTCGAGATTAGCGTCGAGGGCGAGCACATCATCCTGAACAAGCGCCTCGACGTATGCTTGTTTTGCTCATCGGACGAGGGCCTGATCAACTACAAGGATCGCAAGGTCTGTGCGAAATGCGCCACGGAGCTCTCTGCGACCGCTCCGCGCGAGCTTCGTCTCGACGAAAGGGTCGGTGCCGTCGACTAGTCCTCGGGGTCCCTGGCGGCCACGAGCGCGTCGAACACGACCCTCCTCGAAACACCCGCCTCTGAGGCGACAGTCGTCATCGCCGTCTTGCGATCCATGCCCCCTTCGATGAGCTGAGCGACGCGCCCGGCGAGCTCCTGGGGTTCGGGGGGCTCGGCGCTGTCTCGTACGGCCCCCGACACGACCACGACGATCTCGCCGCGGAAGATTCCCTCCTCGGCCAACTCACGAAGCTCTCCGAGCGTGCCCCTGTGAGCGGTCTCGTACATCTTCGTGAGCTCGCGCGCCACGACCGCAGGGCGGTTCCCCAGTCCCTCGAGCAGATCGCCGAGAGAGCCGGCGATGCGGTGGGGCGATTCATAGAACACCATTGTGCGTTCCTCGGCGATCAACTGTGCGATGCGGCGACGACGCTCTCCGGACTTACGCGGGAGAAAACCCTCGAACACGAAACGGCCCGGAGGAAGTCCCGAGATGGCCAGAGCACTGACGGCCGCGTTCGGACCCGGCACGACGACGACCTCGTAGCCGCGCTGCGCGCACGCCTCGACCAGGCGAAAACCAGGATCACTCAGCCCGGGCATACCCGCGTCCGAGATGAGGACCACCTTGGTTCCGGCGGCGATTCGCTCGAGAAGAAAGCGCGCCTGACGTCGCTCGTTGGCCTCGTGATAGGTCACCAACTCCCGGGCGCGGATGCCGAAGTGACTGAGGAGCTTGCGCGCGCGGCGGGTGTCCTCGCACGCGATGACCTCGGCTTCCTCGAGAGTCCTGATGGCTCGCCTCGAGGTGTCCTCGAGGTTGCCGATCGGCGTTCCCACCAAGACGAGACGGCCGCTCATGGCCGCCACGGCTCGAAGGCGTAGCGGAGGAGGTTCACCGCTACGGAGCGCCACGAGGACTCGTCGGAGCCCGCCCGTCTGCCCTGGAGGAAGAGCCGCGTCGCCTCCAACGCCCTGGGATTGCGCGGTGCCCCCACATGGTCGCTCAGCGCCACGAGGTTGGTTTCGCCGGGCCTCCGCCAGTCCGTCTCGAGCAACACCGAATCACCGAGCGCCCACACAGCCAGACGAGGGACGCGCGCGTCGCGGACCCTGAGAGTGTGGAGATTCGTGGGCGAGGCAGGTGCGTCGACGTCGTAAGGGGTCAGGTTGACGATCTCGAGTAGGTCGGCGAAGGCACGCGCGCTGTCTCCCCCGACCCTTCCCTCCCCCGCCTCGCCCTCGGGGGGAACGTCGATCGAGGGGGCCACGGGCGGAGCGGGCGAGATGACCGCGGAAGCGTCAAGAGGATGGTCGCCGGTCTCGAGGATGCGGTCGAGGATCAACGACGCCTGCGAGTGTCCGAGCAGAACGCGCGGCCGGTCGCCCGGCATCTCTATCTGTTTCTGAACGCGCAGTGCGACTTCGTCGAGGTCCCCTCGCGTATCGGCCGCCCGGTGTGGTCGGTCAGACCCCCGATAGGACAACAGGCTGCTCTGGTCGCGCGCGTAGCCGAGCGCGCCGGGCTCAAAGTCCGCCAAGGCGCCCGTCGTCCTGGTCGAGTCGACTCCCCCCAACAACAGCAGGCTTCCCTCGTAATCGGCGGGCACCACCCGGAACTCTCGCAGGTTCCTGTCGATGACGGAGGAAATGAAAAAGGCGGCGACGAGGACAAATGCAACGATGGTGACGACGCGCCCCTCGGACGATGCTGCGCTCTCCGTCGAGCGCCGGCGCCATCCCAGCCACACGGTTGCGTGAAGCGGACCCGTGCCCGCGACGATCAACGCGGCAAGTACCACCGAGCGGCCGGCAAGAGCGGAGATGGATGCACCAAGACCCATGAGTAAAGCCGCGTAGAGAAAGAACGAGGAGATCTCAGGGACGGTTCCGTTGCGCGTTCCAATCCCGGTGTCGAGGCCGACGCCACGCCGGCACAGTCGCCAAGCGGGAAAGAATCCGATGAGCGAGGCGATCCAGGCGAAGGGCGCGTAGCGAGTCGCCACCGCTATGAAGTACAAAGCGGCCGCGGGGAATAGATACGGGACCGCGCGCAGCCCCAGCATCAATGCCGCGCTATACGTCTTCGTGAGCGACGCGCCTCGACCGTCGGCGAACGCCGCCGTCAGCGCGAGGAGGGCCGTTCGAAACAGCACGAGGGCGGCGACAGACACCCCGAAGAGCACCCACCCGGACGAGAACGCCACCGACTGCTTGAGGTCGAAGTAGAGATCAAAAGGAAAGACCGCTGCGGCGGGTGCAGCGGAAGCGTCGGCGGGCAACCACCCGAACAAGATCAGTGCAGCGAACAAGAGTCCCTCGATGGTGAGCGGAACCGCCGCCAGCGGTCGTTTGAGCATCGCCCGGAGGCCGGCCCTGAGTGTTTGCACGCGCGGAGACTACCGACATCCACAACAACGGAAACGCCTTCGTCAGAAACAAGGGCCCACTAGACTTGCGCTGCCGTGGAACACGACCTCGATGAGCGCGCGCCCGTAGAGACCCGCCCCGGGGGCGATGCCCGCCCGCGCGACTGGACGCGTTGGGATTGGCTCTGTCTGACTCTCATAACTCTGATCGGTGGCGCTCTGCGCTTCATCGGTCTGGGTGATGCAAAGGGCCAGATGTTCGATGAGATCTATTACGCCAAGGACGCGTGTCTCTACGCCGGTAGGCCGCCCTCGGTGTGCGGCATCGATGCGCCGGAAAACTACGTCCATCCTCCGCTCGGTAAGTGGTTCATCTCGCTCGGAGTCAGGGCTTTTGGACACAATGAAATCGGCTGGCGGGTCGCAGGCGCTATCGCCGGCACGCTCACGATCGTGGTGATCTACCTACTGGCCCGGAAGATCCTGCGCTCGACGCTCGGAGCGTCCATCGCCTCCGGACTGTTCGCGCTGGATTTCCTCGCTCTGGTCCAAGCGCGCGTGTCGATGCTCGATGGCTTCGTCCCGCTGTTCGGCGTGGCGACCTTTCTGTTCTTGGCGTACGACAGGGACCACTTGGGCGCGCGCCTCGGACGGCCTCACTCTTCTCCCGCGCGACCCTGGCGCCTTGCCGCCGGGATCGCGGCGGGTGGCGCGGTCGCGATCAAGTGGTCCGGGGTGTTCTTCGTCGTCGCCGCGCTCACGCTGACGATCACCTGGGCCATCGGAGCTCGACGGAGAGACGGGAGAGGCGGAGCGATTGCGCGGGCACTGAACCAAGAGGGCGCGACGATTCTCGCGTGGCTCGTGCTCGTGCCCGTGCTGCTCTATCTCCTGGCTTACGTGGGGCGAGTGGATGGATCGCTGCTCGCCGCGCCGTGGTCCGACGACTCCTGGCTTTTCAACGTCTGGACCGAGAACAACAGGGCGTGGCACTTCCATCGCGGCCTCGAGGCTAGCCATCCCTATGAATCACCAGCGTGGTCGTGGATCCTGCTCAAACGTCCGGTTGCCTACTACGTCGCTCCGGGCGCGCCCGAGGGATTCATCGGATCGATCTCCGCGCTGGGGAATCCGCTCGTGTGGTGGTCGTCGATTCCCGCAGTCGTCTTCGCGGCCGGCGCCTGGCTTGGGCGCAGAGACCTCTTCGGCCCCGAGGCGATCATCGTCGCCGGTGTTGCCTTCACGTACTTACCGTGGCTCGTCCTGTCACAGGATAGAAGCGCCGTCTTTCTCTTCTACCTGCTCCCGGTCGTGCCCTTCATGTGCATCGCGCTCGCCTACTGCTTCGTGAGGCTCGGACGCTCGATCGAGGCGCGGCTCGCGGCGGCGGTGTTCATGGCTGCCGTCGCCGGGCTCTTCGTCTTCTACCATCCGCTTCTGGTCGGCACGGTCCTTCCCTACGAGTCGTGGGAACGCCGCCTGCTGTTCAACGACGAGGAGGCCTGCTCGAAACCGCCGGGCGAGCCGACGACCACCACAACCACCGAAACCACCCGAGGGCGCACCGTCACGAACACCGTCGAGACGACGAGTGAGGATTCTCTGCCCCCCAAGGGATGGTGCTGGCTCTAGCAGCCCGCGCGTCAGTCCCCAGTGGCTACTGCGAGGAGCGTCACCTCGTACACGATGGTGGCGTCCGCTCCGACTTCTGGGGGAAAGCCCGCGTTCCCGTAACCGATCTCCGGTGGGATAGTGAGCCTGCGGGCGCCGCCGACCCTCATGCCCCGCACCCCCTCGTCGAGCCCGGAGATGACTTGTCCGCGGCCCAGCGGAAACACGAACTCGCCGTCCTGATGCTCGTCGGAGGACGCAAAGCGAGAGCCGTCCGAGCGCTCCGCCGTGTACTCGATGGTCACGCTGTCACCGCCGGTCGCCTCGTCGCCCGAGCCACACTCGAGGTCCTCGTAGACGAGGCCGGTCTCGGTCTCGACCGGTTCATCCTCGCACTCGGCCACGGCCGCCCCGTCGTTCGAGCAGCCCGCCACCAGCAGCGAACAAGCGCCGATCAGGGCGGCGATCCCGAGCTTCATAAACCGAGGTTACTCACACCGCGCACCCATGCGACACCTAGTGGCCCGCCGTGCAAGTAGCCGACGCATTCGAACGCCCCTGCATCGCCGATGGCTGCGTTGCTCGTCGCTCACGTACCGCCAAGTACGCTCGACTCCTCGCGCCTTGCCCTCGACGCGCAGGGGCGCTCTCGGTGCTGGCGTTACCTGCGCGACAGACCACTAGGCTGTGCCGATGCTCGGCATGAGACGAGGGTCATTCGAACGGGGCATTGCGCGGCCGGGAGGGTTCTTTCGTGAGCAGCACCCGGCTCAAGTGATCGTTCTTGCGTTCGGACTCCTCATCTCGATCGGAACTCTTTTGTTGATGCTTCCGATGTCGAGATCAGGCGCAGGGGGGCCAGCGTGGCTGACCGCCCTGTTTACCGCGACGTCGTCGGCGTGCGTCACGGGACTCATCGTGGTCGACACGCCGGCCTATTGGACGACCTTCGGCCAAGTCGTCATCCTTGGGCTCATTCAAGTGGGCGGCTTCGGAATCATGACCCTGGCGTCCTTGCTTGCTCTCGTCGTGTCGCGCCGGCTCGGCCTTCGCAACCGCATGGTGGCACAGGCGGAGGCCAAGGCGCTGGGCTTGGGCGACCTGCGCAAAGTGCTGGTGGGGGTCGCCATCATCACAATCGCCGTCGAAACTGCCTCGGCCCTCGTCCTCGGCCTGCGCTTCCTGCTCGGCTACGACTATTCGGTGGGACGAGCGCTGTATCACGGCGTCTTCCATTCGATCTCGGCCTTCAACAACGCCGGCTTCGCGCTCTACTCCGACAATCTCGTACGTTTCGTAACCGATCCGTGGATCACGTTCGGAACCGCCCTCCCGGTCATAATCGGAGGCATCGGTTTCCCGGTTCTGCTCGAGCTCGAACGGCGTGGCCGGGCGTGGAGGCGTTTCTCGATCCACACCAAGATCACGCTGGGTATGACGGCGATTCTGTTGCTTCTCGGGACGCTCTCCGTGCTGACGTTCGAATGGTCGAACCCGGGAACGCTCGGCCCCCTTTCAACCGGAGAGAAGTTGATGGCGAGCTTCTACCAGGGGACGATCCCGCGCACGGCGGGATTCAACTCGCTCGATTACGGGGCGATGAACGAGACGACCTGGCTCGTGACGACCGTACTCATGTTCATAGGCGGGGGCAGTGCGGGAACCGCGGGGGGCATCAAGGTAACGACCTTCGCTCTGCTCGCCTTCGTCATCCGCGCGGAAGTGCGAGGCGAGCCCAATGTCAACGCGCTCGGACGGCGCATTCCGACAGGGGCGCAAAGACAGGCGCTGTCGGTCGCTCTCCTGGCGGTCGGAGCAGTGGTGGGCTCGACCTTGATCCTCATGGCGGTGGGATCCTTTCCCCTGGCCGAAACCCTGTTCGAGACGGTCTCCGCGTTCGGCACGGTTGGACTCTCCACCGGAATCACCGGCGACTTCTCCGGGTTCGGCCGTCTCGTGCTCATCGCCCTCATGTTCATGGGGCGGGTCGGTCCCATTACACTCGGCGCCGCGCTCGCTCTGAAGGAAGAGGAGCGTCGCTACACACTTCCGGAGGAGCGTCCGATCATTGGCTAGAGATTGTGGCTAGACACAAGGGCGGAGTACTCGTCCTCGGCCTCGGACGCTTCGGCGGCGCGGTCGCAGAGACGCTCTGCAAGCTGGACATCGAGGTGCTCGGAATCGACAAGGATCCGGTGCTGGTGCGCGAGTTCTCCGACTCGCTCACACACGTCGTCGAGGCGGACACGACCGATGTCGAGGCGTTGCGACAACTGGGGGCCGAGGACTTTGCGAAGGCAATCGTAGCCATTGGAACAGACATCCAGGCGAGCATCCTTACCACCCTGGTCGTCGCGGATCTCGGCATCGACAGGATCTGGGCGAAGGCGATCACACCGGATCACGGCCGCATCCTCGACCGGGTGGGAGCGACCTCGGTTATCTTTCCCGAAAAGGACATGGGCGAGCGCATCGCCCACGTCGTGGGTGGCCGGATGATCGACTACATGGCGCTCGACGAGGGCTTCGCCCTGGTCGAGACCAAGCCCCCCAAGGCAGTGGTCGGTCGGTCGTTGGGAGATGCCGGCGTGCGTGCGCGCTTCGGGATCACGGTGGTGTGCATCAAGCCCGAGGGTGAGGGCTTCACCTACGCCACGCCCGAAACCGTGCCCGGTCCGGAGGACATCCTCGTCATCGCAGGAGAAACCAACAAAGTCGAGTCCTTCGCCGCCACAGACTGAGCTTAGTGCCCGGGTGCGCACGAACTCTGCGGATCTAACCCACCGAATCGGTGGTTGAATGCGCCGAGGTCGATCCGGCCCTGGTTCGCACGCGGGGAGATCAAGTGGACCTGAGCGGATTCGAACCGCTGACCTCACCCGTGCGAGGGGCGCACTCTACCAACTGAGCTACAGGCCCAAACGAGAGTCGAGTTTACCTCGCACCTCAGTGAACCGAATAGCGAACTCAGCGGTCCTCCAGGTTCGCCGAGTGCTCCTCGAGCGAGGCGCGCAGGGAGGCCTGGATCGACGAAGTCGTGTAGTCGCCGCGCGTTCGCTCGATGATCGAGCGGGCGACGTCGGTCAGGCGGCGCAGGCCGAAGGTGATTCCGTCCGGGTAGTCCATGGACACGAGCACGTAGTACATGTCGTCCATCGCTCCGAGGAGCTCCTCGCACCGCTTCAGGTCGCCTCGCCGCATGAGGTCGAGAATGTGGCGGCGCAGCTCCCCGATCGCCTCGGCCATGCCCTTGGCGTAGGCCTGGGGCGACGCTCCGAGCTCCTCCAGCGAAGGGAACTCCTCACCCCTGACGAGCGCGAAGGTCACGCGCGCCTCGACGAGCTCCTTCTCCGCGTCGTGGAAAAACCCGGCGTAGAGAACGTCGGGGTGCTCGATGAGCGCGCTGCGCACCTCGTCGAGGCTCGCCTCCGCCTCGGCGATCAGCTCTCGGGCGTTGTCCGTCTCGTAGCGGTGCAGAGCTCGAATCGCGTTACCGCAGGCGCGTATCGCGCTCCGAGATGACGACAGCCCGACCTCGCGCGCGCTGTTCTTCGAGTCGAATCGGGCTCGCAGGTCGGCGGCGATGTCGGAGAGGTCCATGGCCGGACATTACCGCGCCAGGAGTTAGGGAAACTAGCGTCGGGCACCCGAGACGTTGAGTCGCGCCGGCGCAGGGCGGCTCGGCTTGCTGCGACTCGCGAGCGGGCGGACCTTCTGGAGCCGCTCGGCCCGGCGCTTCTTGGCTTCGAGAAGCATCACCACGTAGAGGGCGAACGAGAAATCACAGAGCAGGTGAAGTTCCCACCATCCGCCCCCCGCGCTCAGCGCCGCGACCGCCGACACGATGACCATCCCCCCGGAGACCACGAGGATGCGAGTGCGACGGCGCTGACTCTTGCGGTGCGACTGCACGCTGCGACCCGCCGATCGAGGCACGACCACCCGGCGTTGTCCCCGATCGGCGCGGGGCGGGGCGATCATCTGCATGCGACGGGCGAATCGTTCGGACGACTTCAGAGGAGTGCTTTGACCGGCCCGCCTCACGGCCGGAATAAAGATGCTGAGCCAGGCCAGTGCAAGTGCTGCAAGAAAAAAAGTGGTCAGAGCTGAATACCCCGCGAGCTCTCGCCAACAAAACCGCGAAAAACCTACCGCCGGAGGTCTCCAGACCCGCGGATTTGGGCACAAACGTTGAGCGGAGGATCGCCCTGGGACGGTATATACAGGCGAGTCACCACCAAAAAAGGAGAGTTGATGCCACCCCAGGTCCTTGGTTCGAGTGAAGCGGTCGACGGCGTTTCCGTCGACGCCGTCGTCGTCGCGGTGTTCAAATCCGGCAGCGGGCCAGTGCTTTCGGCCGGCGCCAAGACGCTCGACGACGTGCTCGACGGTCAGCTCAGCGAGCACCTGACGCACACGGGCTTCAAGGCGAAGACCGCGGAGGTGATGCTGGTGCCGACCCTGGGCCGCTTGCAGGCGCGCACCGTTGTGGTGGCGGGACTGGGAGAAAAGGAGCTCGCCGGCCGCACCGAGGTCATGCGGGCCGCCGGATCGGCCGCCCGTAGGCTCAGTGATTGCGCAACGATCGCCTCGGCCCTTCACGTCGAGGTTCCGGATGCCGATGCCGTAACCGGGGCGACCGAGGGCTTCCTCTTGGGTTCGTACAAGTTCACGACCTACAAGAGCGATCCTCATCCCTCGAAGATCGAACGCATCACGATGCTCGGTGATCCTGACGGAGCCCTGATCGAGCGCGGCCTCGCGACCGCCGAAGCGACGATCCTTGCGCGCGACCTGACCAACGAGCCTGCGGACACCATCTACCCGGAGACCCTGGCCGAGCGCGCTCGAGAGGTGGCGGATGTCGGAAGTCTCGCCTTCGAGGTTCTCGACGAGTCGGAGCTGGCCGAGCGCGGCTTCAACGGTCTCATTGAGGTCGGCAAGGGCTCGGACAAGCCGCCTCGACTGATCGTCATGCACTACAAGCCCGCCAAGCCGAGCGGAAAGCTCGCGCTCGTCGGCAAGGGCATCACCTTCGACTCGGGTGGCCTTTCGATCAAACCTGCGGGCGCGATGGAACCCATGAAGACCGATATGGGGGGCGCCGCCGCAGTTATCGGGGCGATGAGCGCCCTGGGTCGCCTGAAGCCGAACATCGAGGTCATCGGCATCGTCGCCGCAGCCGAGAACATGGTCTCGGGAAGCTCGATCAAGCCGGGGGACGTGATCAGGCACTACGGCGGCGGCACCTCGGAGGTTCTCAACACCGATGCAGAGGGGCGCCTGGTGCTGGCCGACGCCCTCGCCTACGCGTGCGAGCAGAGCGTGGACGCGGTCGTCAACGTAGCCACCTTGACGGGGGCCATCATGGTTGCCCTCGGCCCGAAGGCGACCGGGCTGTTCTCCAACGACAACGATCTCCGGACCGAACTCGCCGACGCCGCCGAGCGCGCCGGCGAGCGTGTGTGGCCGATGCCTCTGTACGACGACTACGTAAGTGACATCGAGTCCGAGATCGCGGACATCAAAAACACCGGTTCCCGCTGGGGCGGCGCGATCAAGGCAGGACTCTTCTTGCGTAACTTCGTCGCCGACGGGGTAGCTTGGGCTCATCTGGACATCGCCGGGCCGGCGCGCATCGAGAGCGCCTACGACGAAGTCCCGAAGGGTGGCTCGGGAGTCGCGACCAGAACACTGATCGCCTGGATCGAGGGGAGAGCCAGCTGAGTGAGGCAAGGGAGGATCCGGGCCGAAATGATTCCCCGGATCGTTCCGACAACGTCGTCCCCCTGGGTGTAGAGCCACCACCGAGCGAACCGCCGTCCACACGCTCGAAGCCCGTGGGCCGCCTGCACGGAGCCGCCATCGTGGGCATGGCCGTGTCCGCACTGTTCGGGATCGCGTCCATGCTCGCCTTCATCACCATCTCGTGGCCCAACGGGTTGGGCCGCTACGTGATGGTCGTGTTCATGGGCTCGGTCGTGGGGTTCATGGCCTGCGCATCGATCGCTGTGTTCTCGGCCGCGCGCGACACCTATCCCAGACATCCCGACGAACCTCCACAGGACTAAACTCCCCGCCATGGAGATCGACGGACATCCGACTCAAGACTTGATCGAGGAGCTCGAGCGGCGCGGAGCGCTCCGAATCGACGGCGGCATCGCCGGACCGAACCCCGACACACTGCGTTTCGTCATCGAGCGCGCGGGCGCCAGCGGTGCGAGCGAAGGCTTCTGGCTGTTCGTGCCCGTACAGACCTTCCAGACCGGCTTCGACGAGATCCCTCCCGTCTAATCGTTCAGTCAACGACGCGAAGCTGGGCACCGGACCCGACTTCGAGAGGAAGCGAACCGGCAGCCATTTCGATCACGTAACGGCTGCGGAGCACGAATTTCGACAGCCGGCGTCGCGCCATCGACCGCACGACATGGCGCACGGTCCAGTCGCGTCCCACGAAGACCACGTCGATGGGGTAGGACATGCGGAAGGTGTGGACCTGGGTCGCCGGCTCGATAACGAGGGCCTGGCCTTTCTCGAGGGGAGGGGATCCGATGAGGCCTCTCGAACGCTCGGCGAACGTTCTTGCCCACCTCAGCTCGTGAGCGATTATTGTGCCGGACGGCTCCACAACGATGTGATCGGACATCAGGATCTCAGACCACGCAGAAGACCGAAGGGAGCGACCTCGTGCAGAAGTGGGAGTACACAACGGTTCCGTTGATCTCGCACGCACTTCAGGAAATCCTCAATCAGTGGGGAGAGGAGGGTTGGGAGCTCGTCCAGGTGCTGGAAAGCCAGGCACTTGGCATGACGGCCTTCCTCAGGCGGCCGGCGCACGCCGACGGCGGCTAGGCTCCCCGTTCCCATAGGCCCGAACGCCCTCCGGACTTGCGCACCAGTCTGAGCGCGCTGATCTCGACCTCTCGTTCGGTGCCCTTGACCATGTCGTAGATGGTCAGGGCGGCGACGCTCACCGCGGTCAAGGCCTCCATCTCTACCCCTGTACGGTCGGAGCTCCGAACCGTTGCACGAATCTCGACGCCCTCTTCGGCTCTATCGAAGGTCACCTCGACCCCGGCGATCGAGATCGGGTGGCAGAGCGGAATGAGGTCCGCCGTCTTTTTGGCGGCCATGATGCCGGCGATGCGGGCCACCTCGATGGCGTCCCCCTTGCCGAGGCGTCGTTCGAAGACCGCGGCGGCAGTGGTCGCGCTCATGCGCACGAGACCGGCGGCTGACGCGTCGCGCGCCGTCACCTCCTTGCCGGTGACGTCGACCATGCGGGCGGCCATCTCGGGGTGTTGCTCCTTCATGGCAGCCTCCAGACCTCGACGGTCACCTGCTGACCCTCCTTGATCTCGGATTCGTCGCGCTCGAACCGGGCGACCCCGTGACAGTCGACGAGGCTCGACTGGACATGGCTGCCCTGGGGTCCGGTCGGAGTCGCGACCCAAGCCCCCTGCTCACTCCGAAGCCTGACGCGCACGAAGTGCAACCGGCCCGGTTTCTTGGTGAGTCCTTCGCTCAGTGTCGCCTGCAGCGTGGGGCGAAGCAACGAGCTGCAGCCTCGCAGCGCGCGAATGGCCGGGCGCACGAACTGCTCGAAGCCAACGTGCACGGACACGGGATTGCCCGGAAGACCGAGAAACGGCACGCCGGCGAACGAACCCAGCACCACGGGCTTGCCCGGTTGCATGGCGACGCGCCACAGCTCGATGTGGCCGAGCTCCGAGACGACCTCCTTGACGAAGTCGTACTTGCCCACCGCGACACCTCCTGAGGACAACACGAGATCGGCGCAGGCGGCGGCGCGCTCGAACGCGGCCACGACCGCCGAGCGAACGTCGGGGACTCGCTCCGAGAGGACGAGCCGCCCTCCCTCCTGGCTCACCAGAGCGGTCAGAGCCAGCCCGTTCGAGTCACGGATCTGGCCGGGCCCGGGTTCTTGATCGAGGTTCACGAGCTCGTCACCGGTGACCAGCAGCGCCACGCGCGGCCCCCGCCGAACCTTGACGGGAGTCACACCCATCGACCCCAGCAGTGCCAGCTCACCGGGACCGAGCTCCGTCCCCGGCGCCACGAGCAGCGCTCCGGCGGGCAGATCATCTCCCGCGGGACGTACGTGCTGACCCGGGTGGGCGCCTCCCTTGACGACAACGACGTCGTCATGCTCCTCGGTGACCTCGACCATGACGACGGCGTCCGCTCCTTCCGGAAGCGGCGCCCCCGTCATGATGCGGGCCGCGTGACCCGGTTCGACCCGGACGTCGCCGGGCGCGCCCGCTCGCACTTCACCTGCGATGTTCAAAGAGACCGGAGCGGTGTCAGATGCCGACGCGACATCGGCGGCCACTACCGCGTAGCCGTCCATCGCCGAGTTATCGAAGCGTGGTAGGGCATGAGGAGCTCTGATGGCCTCAGCCGTGACGAGGCCCTGCGCGTCGCGCAACTCGACCTCCTCTGCTTCGAGAGGCCGGATCGCGTCGAGCACGCGGGCGCGCGCCTCGTCGACGCTCAGTAGGTCTGCGAAGTCCATGAGCGCGCCGCTAACCTCGGCTCACGACCTCGTCGAGGTAGTCCCTCAGAGGCTTGGCAAGGTCGTCACGTCGAAGGGCGAGTTCGATGGTCGCCTTGAGATAGTCGATCTTGTTTCCGACGTCGTAAATCGGTCCCTCGTGCACGTAGGCATAGACCGCCTTTTCTTGCGCAAGGAGGTTGACGGCGTCGGTCAACTGAATCTCGCCGCCGACGCCGGCGGAGGTGCGATCGATAGCCTCGAAGATGTCGGGGCTGAAGATGTAGTGGCCGACCGAGCCCAGATCCGAGGGCGCATCGTCGGCCGGCGGCTTCTCGACCATTCCTTTCATCCTCACGAGATCGTCGGCGGTCCAGTCACCGGGGTCCACCACACCGTAGGAGGAGATGTCCTCCATCGGCATTCGCTGCACGGCCACGACGCTCGCATCCGTTTGCTCGTGGCACTCGATCATCCGGGGCAAGAAGGGCTTCTCTCCCTCGATGCGCTCGGGGACGATCTCGTCTCCGACCATGACGACGAAGGGCTCGTCGCCGACGTGGGCGCGCGCCACGGATACCGCATGCCCGAAGCCGAGCGGCTCTCGCTGACGTACGAAGTGGATCTCCGCCAGCTCGCCGATCGCTTTGACCTCGGCGAGCTCGTCGGTCTTGCCGGTCACCTCGAGATGATGCTCGAGCTCGAGGGAGCGGTCGAAGTGATCCTCGATGATGCCCTTCCCGCGACTCGAGACGATCAAGATGTCCTCTATGCCCGCGCGCACAGCGTCCTCGACGATGTACTGGATACCCGGCTTGTCGACGACCGGCAGCATCTCTTTCGGCTGCGCCTTCGTCGCCGGCAGGAAGCGCGTTCCGAGTCCCGCGGCAGGGATCACGGCTTTACGAACGGTCATTGCAGTCCTCTCCGTTTGCTCTAGGGCCTCGAGCCAAAGCTACCGCGCTGCCCTTAGGTCGCCAGGTGCAGGCCGGGGGCCGGCCTCTTCGCCATGCGCACACGGTCTCGACCCTCTTCCTTGGCGCGATACAGCGCTTGGTCGGCGGCCTCGATCAGTGACTGGTACCCGCTTCCGTGCAGCGGATAGCACGCGACTCCGATCGAGACGGTCAGGGTGACCGGATCTTCCCCTACGGAGATGAACGGCTCGAGTGAGATCGTCTGCCGAATCTTCTCTGCTGTGGTTCGCGCCCCGGAGATGTCTGTCTCGGACAACAGACATACGAACTCCTCACCGCCGTAGCGAACGAAAGTGTCGATCTCTCGCAGCGCGGCCCCGACCCGTTGGGCGAACTCGATCAAAATCGCGTCGCCGCGCTGGTGACCGTGGTTGTCGTTGACCTCCTTGAAGAGATCGAGGTCAAGCAGCAGCACGCTGAAGGGCCGGTCGAAGCGATTGGCGCTGGCCAGGATCTGCTTGAACTGCATCTGGAGGTAGCGGCGGTTCCAGATACTCGTGAGCCCGTCGGTCAGCGAAAGACGTTGCGCCTCCTCGTGCAGCAGCACGTTCTCGATTGCGACGCCACCCTGCTCGGCGAGAAAGACGACGGTGTCGAGGTCCTTGGGACCGAAGGGATTCTCCTCCGACCGGTAGAGGACGATGACCCCGGTGACGCGATGGGAGCTGTACAGGGGCACAGCAATCGTGACGGGAAAGTCCGGCTCCGCGCGCGACGACTTGGGTCCTCCTCCGTTCGCCGGAAGCATCAAGGTGATACCGCGTTCCGCCGACAACCCCGCAACGCCCTCACCCACGCGCAGCCGGTCGAGCGAGCTCTCGTCGATATCCCGGCACAGTGCCGGGTAAAGCTCGTCGCGTGTTCCGGTGAAGAGCCACAGGCAGCCGGCGTCTGCATGGACCGCCTCGGCCGCAGTGCTCAAGATGGAATCGAGGATCTGGCCCATGTCGTGCGTCGAGCGAAGGGTTGCGCCAACACGATCGACGGCCCTTTGAAGCTGATCGCGCGACGCCTCGAGATCCGTGATGGTCGTGTCGAGGTGGTCGCTCATCTCGTTGAACGCAAGGGCGAGCTGCCCCACCTCGTCACTGGAACGCACCGGGATGCGGTTGTCGAAACGACCTGCGGCGATCGCACGAGCACCTTCCGACAATTCCTCGAGCGGCCTCGTGATGAGCCGCGCAAGCAGGTACGCGAGGAGGGCGGTCGCGATCACAGCGAGCAAGAGAAGTCCCAGCAGCGAGCCGAGGCCGCTGCGCTCGATGTCCTGCACCAGCGCATCCGGGGTCCAGGCGAGAATCTCCATGGCTCCACCCTCGAGTGGCTGAACCTGGCCTCGTCCCGTCCCATCAATCTCGACCTCGACCCTCCCCGCTTCGAGGTCCTCGACTCTCACCGAGCGTTGCAACTCACCCGATGACGCGATGACGCGCCCATCCGCAACGACATAGGTCTCTACATCCACTTGGGAGGGCCCGATGAGCAGCGAGTCGTCGAACCAGAAACCACCGACGACCGACCCCACGTTCCCCTCAGGCGACTTGACCTGGATGGCCTCGGTGCGGACGTAGCCAGGCCCGATGGTTCCGGCGCTGAGAATGGTCTCGACAGTGGGGGCCGAGAAGCCCGGCAAAAACTGAGCGTTCTCGGTAGCCGCGCCGGCGACGTCCCCGCTCGCGTCGAGGGCGATGAGAAAGTCAAGACCACCAGACTCGGCGAGTCGACGGTCAAGCCACCTGTCCGTAGCCGCCCGATCATCGTCCTCGACGAGCTGGGCAAAGTCGCCGGAGCGTGTCACCGGCGCTTTCGTCAGCCCTTCGATCAACAAAACTCTCTCGTTGTAGCCCGCGACGACGGAGTTCACGGCGGGCTCGAGCGCCAACTCCGCCCGGTTGGCGACCTCGTCCACCACGACGCGCTGAAACACGAATCCCGCTGCGGCCAACGGCAGGATCACGATGAAGATGAAGAACAGCGTCAATCGTCGTTGCAGGGACACGCGGGTCCTTCCTCGTGCTTGTGTGTAATGTCGACAGCCTGCAAGCGTCACTTTACGGCCCCGCGGGCCTCTATCCGAGTTAGTGAGAAGATTCACAAATGCCGATTTACGAATATGCCTGCACCGCGTGCGGTGAGCGAACCGAGGCGAGACAGAGTTTTGCCGATCCGCCTCTCGATACCTGCCCCCTGTGCGGGGGAAGCCTTCGCAAGCTGTACTCACCCGTGGGGATCGTGTTCAAGGGTTCCGGATTCTATTCGACCGACGGCAAGAGCTCGTCGGGCGGAGCGAAAGGCTCCGAGTCGGAATCGAAGAGCTCCGCCGACAAGTCGAAGCCCTCGTCCGATTCCGGCTCCTCGAAGAAGAGCACATCGGATTCCTCCAAGTCGAGCAAGGAGTCACAGTGACGACCGAGCCTGTCGCCGTCGGAGTCTTTGGCGGCTCCGGCTTCTACTCACTC
>Ga0136627_1000017_pt1 | contig 42852 bp, 42 predicted proteins | sample AntDrymUQ4892206_2_FD_104652 | JGI IMG/M metagenome (GOLD analysis project Ga0136627, IMG submission 104652) | Polar desert sand microbial communities from Dry Valleys, Antarctica - metaG UQ489 (22.06) | ecosystem: Environmental > Terrestrial > Soil > Desert | place: Antarctica: Dry Valley... | reverse complement strand
CGGCAGGGTGGCGTTCGTCCCGGTTGTCGTTCGACGCTGGGCGCCGCGAGGACGGGTCGAACGCGTCCGTGGTCAGTGTAGGTGGACCTCAAGGGTGAAGGCCCCGGTGTCAGGTCCGACCGGCCGGGCTCAGGCCGAGCTGCATCCCGGCCAGGCCGCGGCTGCGCCCGGACAAGGTCTGGGCCACCCGCGCGAGCTCACGCGAGGCCACCGACTCCGGATCGCTCAGCACGATCGGGCGACCTACGTCGCTGCCGATCCGCAGCCGCTCGTCGAGCGGCACGTGGGCCAGCACGGGTACGTCGTAGCCCAACCGCTCGGTGAGCGTGGCAGCGACCCGGTCGGCGCCGCCGGAGCCGAACAGCGTGATCCGTTCACCGGGACGATCCGGGTGCTGCAGGTAGGACATGTTCTCCACGATGCCGACGACGCGCTGGTGCATCATCGAGGCCATCGTGCCCGCGCGTTCGGCGACCTCGGCGGCGGCCTGCTGTGGTGTCGTGACGACGAGGACCTCGGCGTTGGGGAGGTGCTGTCCCAGGCTGATCGCGATGTCACCGGTTCCCGGGGGCAGGTCCAGGAGCAGGACGTCGAGATCGCCCCAGTACACGTCGGACAGCATCTGTACCAGGGCCCGGTCCAGCATCGGTCCCCGCCAGGCGACGACCTGATCACGCCGCGGCTTGAGCATGCCGATGCTGATCGCCTTCAAATCCATCACGGGGACCGGCATGATCATGTCCTCGACCTGCGTGGGGCGCTCGTCGCCGACACCGAGCATCGCCGGGATCGAGTGGCCGTAGACGTCGGCATCGATGATGCCGACCTTGAGCCCGCTGGCGGCCATCAGCACCGCCAGGTTGACCGTCACCGAGGACTTGCCGACACCGCCCTTGCCGGAGGCGACGGCGTAGATCTTGGTCAGGGAGTCCGGACGGTTGAAGGGGATCTCGCGTTCGGCCTGGCCGCCCCTGAGCATCTCGCGCAGCCCCTTGCGCTGCTCGTCGGTCATGACACCCATCTCGACGTGGACCGCGCTGACGTCGGGCAGTGCCTGTACCGCAGCCGTGATGTCCCGGGTCAAGGTGTCACGCATCGGGCAGCCCGCAACGGTCAGCAGCAGACGGACCGTGACGGTGTTGCCGTCGACCGTGACCGCCTCGACCATGCCCAGCTCGGTGATGGGCTTCTTGATCTCCGGGTCGTTGACCCCGGCGAGCGCGAGACGGATCTGCTCGTCAGTGGGAGCGGTCATGGTGTCGATGCTACGGCCGTGGTGGGCGTCACGACCGGTGCGGGTCCACCCGCTTCGGCCCGCGACTCCCGATCTCGTCGCCATCGTTGTGGGCGCCGGTGTCGTCGGCCCTGTCCGGTTGGCCGCGTGCCTCGTCGCGCTCGGTCAGCAGACTGCGCAGCTCCGAGCGCAGGAAGTCCCGCGTCGCCACCTCGCCGAGACCCTGGCGCAGGCTGGCCACCTCGCGAGCCAGGAACTCCATGTCGGCGTGCGAGCGGGCCGACGCCTCACGGTCCTGGCCCTGGGTGACCCGGTCACGAGCCTCCTGACGGTTCTGGGCCAGCAGGATGAGCGGGGCCGCGTACGAGGCTTGCAGGCTCAGCACCAGCGTCAAGAAGATGAACGGGTAGGCGTCGAAGCGTGAGCCACCGGGCACGACGGTGTTCCACACCACCCAGAGGACGACGACAGCCGTCATGTACGCCAAGAACCGGGCGGTCCCCATGAAGCGCGCGAACGTCTCCGCGAACCTGCCAACGGTGTCGGGGTCGACGTCGGGACGTCGCAAGGTCCGGCGGACGTCCTTGGGGACGTCGAGCCGCTGGGTGCGGTCACGTGCCATGCGGGGTCTCCTCGCGAGTGGTGCGGTCGCGCCAGTTCTCGGGCAACAAGTGGTCCAGCACATCGTCCACCGTCACCACCCCGACCAGGCGACCGAACTCGTCGACGACCGGGCTGGCCACTTGGTTGTAGGTGGCCAGCAGGCCCGCGACGTCCTGCAGACCTGTCTCCGGACGCAGCCGGGGCACGTCGTGGTCGATGACGGCGCTGACCAGCGTGGAAGGAGGTTCCCGCAGCAGCCGCTGGAAGTGCGCGGCGCCGAGGAAGCGGCCGCTGGGCGTCTCCAGCGGGCCCCGGCAGACGTACACCATGGCGGCGAGCGACGGGACCAGCTCGTGCTGGCGGACCCGTGCGAGCGCGTCGGCCAGGGTCGCGTCCGGAGCCAGGATGATCGGCTCGGTGGTCATCAAGCCGCCGGCCGTGCTCTCCTCGTAGCTCAGCAGCCGCCGGACGTCCCTGGCTTCGCCGGGCTCCATGAGGGTGAGCAACTGCTCGGCGGTCTCCGGCGGCAGCTCGGCGATCAGGTCCGCGGCGTCGTCGGGTGACATCTCCTCCAGGACGTCGGCGGCACGCTCGTCGTCGAGGTGTCCGAGGATCTGGACCTGCACCTCCTCGGGAAGCTCCTCGAGGACGTCGGCGAGCCGTTCGTCGCCGAGGGCGGCTGCGATCTCGTGACGCCGCTTGGCAGGCAGCTCCCGGATCACGTTGGCCAGGTCGGCCGGGCGCATCGCGTCCAGCGTCGCGAGCAGGTTGCTCGCCCCCTGCGACCCCTCCTGCGCCGTCAGGCCCTCCACGTCCGACCAGTCGAGAACCTGACTCTGACCGCGGCGTCCGAACCGTTTGGCGGCCTCGTGCACCGCGACCTTGGTGCAGAACCACTCACGGTGGCGGCCCTGTTCCATGCCGACGTCGTACACGACCGCCTTGACCTCGTCGTGGCGCACCGTGACCGACCGGTCGAGCAGCTGAGCCACCAGGAGGGTCTCGCTGCTGCGCTGCTCGAAGCGCCGCAAGTTCAGCTCACCGGTGGTGATGACGTGCCCGGCGTCGATCGAGGTGACCCGGGTCATCGGGCAGAAGACCGTACGACGACCGACCAGCTCCAGGACGAGCCCGAGGACGCGGGGCGGCTTGGCGTCCGCCCGCAGCACGACCACGACGTCGCGGACCTTGCCGACCCGGTCCCCGGCCGGGTCGTACGCCACGAGACCGGCCAGCCGAGCGACGAAGACCCTGCCGGAAGTGCTGCTCACAGGGCGACAGCCTAGTGGTCACAAGCCGCGCAGGGCGGTGTCGGCGTGGGACTGGGTGGCTCCACTACGACCCCATTCCGTCACGGGGTGGCCCAGTGACCAACCTATGGTCACGATGCCACCCCGTGCCGAAACGGTGAGGCAGCAACGCCACCCAGTGCCGCCCCTCAGTGCCCGCCACCCAGTGCGACACGGCCGAACTCCACGAGGGGCTCTACTGAGTGGTCGCGGAGTCGTAGCGGGAAGGGATCGTGATGTTGGCGAGCTCGGTGGCGTCGATCCGTTCCGGAGCTCCGTTGTCAGCCCAACCGCAGGTCTCGCCATCGAGAAGGATCGGCAAGGTTGATGCGTCGGGATACCAGAACACGATCCGAACCATCAGCCCCTCAGCATCGTCACAGAACCCTCCTCCCTTCGCGCGTGGCAAGCCGTTCAACTGCTCGACCAGCTCGGTGATCCCGCTCGCGACGACCACTACCTCGTTCCGGCCTCGCAGATCGCCCGAGGTGCCGCGTGACTTGCAGATGGCGTAGGGCCGTTGGCGTGCCTGACACGAGTGGCCCAGTGGTCAGTGCGGCGGGCGCGCCCGTGCTCAGGACAGGTGCGTCGGTTCCGGCCGCGACTTGTGCCCCTCGTCGGCCCCGGTCTGCTCGTGGCCGTTGGAGTGCCCCTCGTTGTTGTCACTGGCGGGCTCCAGCCGGATGATCAGGGACTTGCTGGTGGGGCAGTTGCTGCCGACCGCGGTGGAGTCCAAGGGGACCAGCGGGTTGGTCTCCGGGTAGTACGCCGCAGCACAGCCGCGTGGCGTGTCGTACGAAACCACCCGGAACGCCGGAGTGCGACGCTCGCTGCCGTCGGTCCACTCCGACACGAGATCGACCAGCTGCCCGTCGGACAGACCTAGCTCGGCGATGTCGGCAGAATTCACAAAGACCACCCGTCGGCCGTTCTCGATACCGCGGTAGCGGTCGGACAGGCCGTAGATGGTGGTGTTGAACTGGTCGTGGCTTCGCAGCGTCTGCAGCAGCAACCGCCCCTCGGGCACGTGCAGGATGTCGATCGGGCTGGTCGTGAACACGCCGGCGTCTGCCGCGGTGGGGAACGACCGCGAGTCACGCGGCGGGTGCGGCAGGATGAACCCGCCCGGCATCTTGACGTTCGCCTCGTAACCCGCGCAGCCCGGTACGACGTGGGCGATGTGCTGCCGGATGACGCGGTAGTCGTCGCGCATCGCCTGCCAGTCGATGCCGTACCGGTCACCGAGCGTTGCCTGCGCGATCCCGGTCACGATCGCCACCTCCGAACGCAGCTGCTCGCTGGCCGGCGGCAACGGACCGCGTGAGGAGTGCACGTTGCACATCGTGTCCTCGGTGGTGACGAACTGCTCGCCGCTGACCTGCACGTCCTTCTCGGTGCGTCCCAGGGCCGGCAGGAACAGAGCGGTCTCGCCGCAGACGGCGTGCGAGCGGTTCAGCTTGGTCGACACCTGGACGCTCAGGCGGGTCTTGCGAAGAGCGCGCTCGGTGACCTCGGTGTCGGGTGCCGCATGCACGAAGTTGCCGCCCAGGGCCATGAACACCTTGACCTCCCCCGTGTCCATGGCTCGGATGGAATCGACCGTGTCGTGCCCGTGCTCGCGTGGCGGGTCGAAGCCGAACTCGGCCTGCAACGAGTCCAGGAAGTGCGGCGGCGGCCGCTCCCAGATGCCCATGGTGCGGTCACCCTGGACATTGGAGTGCCCGCGTACCGGCAGCAGCCCGGCACCCGGCTTGCCGATGTTGCCCTGGGCCAAGGCGACGTTGACGAACTCCTTGATCGTCGCGACGGCGTTGCGGTGCTGGGTGATGCCCATCGCCCACGCCACCACGGTGGCGTCGGAGTCACGGAACAACTGGGTGAGCTCGGTGACCTGGTCACGGGTCAGGCCACTGGCGCGCTCGACGGCAGCCCAGTCGAGGGCGCGCACGTTGTCACGCCACTGCTCGAACCCGACCGTGTGCCGCTCGATGAAGTCGTGGTCGAGGACGGTGCCGTGTCCGTCCTGCCCGGCACTCGCGTCGTCCCACGTCACCAGCAGGTGCCCGATTGCCTGCCACAGGGCCAGGTCGCCGTTGATCCGGATGGGCAGGTGCAGGTCGGCCAGGTCCTGCCCGCTCCCGACCCACGCCTTGACTTTCTGCGGGTTGCGGAAATTGACCAGTCCGGCTTCCTTCATCGGGTTGATCGACACGATCGTGGCGCCGTTGTGCTTGGCCTCTTCCAAAGCACTGAGCATCCGCGGGTGGTTGGTGCCCGGATTGTTGCCGGTGATGACGATCAGCTTCGCGTCGTGCACGTCCTGCAGGCTCACGCTGGCCTTGCCGATGCCGATGGTCTCCGCCAGCGCCATGCTCGTCGACTCGTGGCACATGTTCGAGCAGTCCGGCATGTTGTTCGTCCCGTACGCGCGGGCGAACAGCTGGTAGGCGAAGGCCACTTCGTTGGACGCCCGGCCGGAGGTGTAGAAGGACGCCTCGTCGGGGTTGTCGAGACCCCGCAGGTGCTCAGCGACCATCCTGAACGCGTCGTCCCAGGCGATCGGCACGTAGTGCGTCGCCCCGGGAAGTTTGACGACCGGCTCGGTGATCCGCCCCTGCTGGCCGAGCCAGTACTCGGAACGCTCGTCGAGGCAGGCGACGCTGTGCTCGGCGAAGAACGCCGGTGTCACGCGCCGCAGGGTGGCCTCCTCGGCCACCGCCTTCGCGCCGTTCTCGCAGAACTCCGCAGTGTGGCGGTGACCGGCCGCCGGGTCTGCCCAGGCGCAGCTCTGGCAGTCGAAGCCGTCGGTCTGGTTGAGCTTGAGCAAGGTCTTCGCGGTGCGTACGAAGCCCATCTGCTGCATCGACCGATTCATGGACACGGCCACGGCGGTGACGCCGGCGGCATGTGACTTCGGCGGCTTGACCTCCAGCTCGCGCTCGTCGATGTCGTCTCGGGGGGCCTTGGTGCCGAACGGGAACATGAATCCCACGGTAGTGCCCGTGCCCGCTTCTCGCCCGTCCGTGAGTTCGGTGCGGCCCGTCCGTGAGTTCGGTGCGGCCCGTCCGTGAGTTCGGTGCGGCCCGTCCGTGAGCTCGGTGCGTCAGGACAGCGGTCGCCGCCGCGTCTGCCGCCGGTGCAGCACCCACGGGAGCGGTCCCAGGGTCGTGGCCGGCGAGGCGATGGGCGCGGCGGCTCCGGAGGACTCGGGCAGCGACCCCGGTGCCGCCACGAGGGCCAGGGGTACGAGGCGCAGCACCACTGCGTCACGGCCCCACCGCTGTGCCGCCGACGTCGGGGCGATCAGGTTGAGTCGCGACGCCTTCAACGCTTTCGTGAGGTTGTCCCACCTGTCATCGGCTGGTCGCACCCGGTCGACTCGGGCCCGGCAGGTGGCCAGGTGGTGCCGGGTGGTCTTCGCCCGCAGGGTCACCGCCACCTCGTCGTACGCCTCGATGCCGGGAAGCGGCTGCTCGTCGCCACCCGCGACGACCCCGATGGCGTCGTCGTGCCAGACGTGCCAGACCGGGTGCTGACCCCACGGGTCGCCGTACCCGATCCAGCACAGACCGGACTTGCGGGCGAGCTCGGCCACGAGCGCCAGGCCGTCGACGTCCTCGGTGCCACCCATGTACGTCAGCCTGGCACACCGATGTCGCACAATGACCGCCGTGAACGCCTTCCTCACCGCCGTCGGCGTACTTGGAGTGTCCGCATCCGGGCCGCTGATGGCGGCAACGGCCGCATCGGCGATGGCGATCACCTTCTGGCGCAACGCGCTGGCCACCGCGCTGATCGCGCCGACGGCACTGTTGACGCGGCGCACCGAGCTGCGGTCGCTCGACCGCCGGACGTTGGCGTTGACCCTGACTGCCGGAGCGCTGCTCGCGGCGCACTTCGCCACCTGGGTATCCTCGCTCAAGCTCACCTCGGTCGCCTCAGCCACGGCACTGGTGTGCCTTGCAGGCAGGGTTCGTCGTGCTGTTCGACCAAATGCGTGGCAACCCCGCCTCGCGCGCGGTCGTCGTCGGTCTGGTGGTCTCGCTCAGCGGCGTGCCGGTGTCACCGTGTGCGCCCAGCTGCTCGGGCACTCGGTGTTCAACCACCTGCTCGCGGTGGTGAGTCCAACAGTTGTGCCGCTGGTGCTGCTGCTCGAGGTTCCGGGAGCCGCCCTGCTCGCCGGTCTGTTCCTCGGCCAGACACCACCGGGCGGGGTGTACGTCGGGTTGGCGCTGATCATGGCCGGACTCGCACTGGTGGTGCTGCGCGGGCAGCCTGCCCCGGGTGAGGTTCCGCTGGACTGAGCCCTCAGGTCTGAGCTGAGCGACGGATACCATCACGGCGTGCGGTTTCTCAGTGCGCCCCGCGAGGCGGGACAGGACGCGCAGCGGGTTGACGAGCCCGACGTCGTGGTGATGACTGTCGTCCGCGACGAGGCGCACATGTTGCCACGGTGGGTGGACTACTACGGCGCTCAGGTGGGTCTGGAGAATCTGATCGTCCTCGACGACAACAGCGTCGACGGGTCAACCCACGGGCTGGGCTGCACGGTGCACCGGTTGCCCGGGCTTCCGGGGGGCACCGATTTCGAGGTGGCGAGGATCAGGCTCGTCAGCGGGTTGGCCAGCGGGTTGTTGGCCTCCTACGACGTCGTGGTGTTCGTGGACGCGGACGAGTTCCTCATCCCCGACCCCACTCACTTCAAGGGTCTTCGCGACTACCTGGCCGCCCGTGCGGACCGCGACGTCATTGCCCCGGTCACCTTGAACGTTCTGCACCACGTCGCGACCGAGTCCGACATCGATGCCTCCCGACCGCTGCTGGGCCAACGCGCCTTCGCCAAGTTCGTGCCGGTCATGTGCAAGCCGTCGGTGAAGCGGGTGCCGGCACGGTGGAGGGTCGCCGCCCACGGCATCATGGCGACATTCGACATCGATCCCCAGCTGTTCATGCTGCACATGAAGTATCACGACCTCGAGACCGTGCGACGGGTCGCCGGACATCGCCGTAGGCTGGTTGACCTCGACGGTCGGGCTGCAGGGACGACGTGGGCCATCGGCGGCGACGAGACGGCCGCCAGCCTTCAGAGGTTCAGCTCCGGCGAGGACCCGTCGGCGATTGCGGAGTTCGATCCCACGAGCGAAGACCTGACCTCGATCGTGCGCCAGATGGACACCGGGATCTATCGCGCGACCGGCATCAAGCAGGCGCGCGCGATGCAGGAGCTGCCCCTGCGCCGAGTCCCCGAACGGCTCTACGGCATCGTCTGACGTGTTGGCATAGCGGCGCGTCCGAAGTCACGGATCGGCGCGACCAAAGTCACGGATGGGCGCGTGGGTAGGGTCGCCCCCATGCCCAGCGAGAAGCCGCTTCGTTCTCGACGTTCCTGCCTCGCCGTTCCCGGCTCGAACCCGCGCTTCCTGGAGAAGGCCAAGGGTCTCCCGGCCGACCAGGTGTTCCTCGACCTCGAGGACGCGGTGGCGCCGTCGGCCAAGCCCGACGCTCGCAAGAACGTCGTTGCGGCGCTCAACGACGGCGGCTGGGGCGACAAGCTGCGAGTGGTGCGCGTCAACGACTGGACGACGCAGTGGACCTATCGCGACGTGATCGAGGTGGTGGAGTGCGCCGGAGCCGAGCTCGACTGCCTGATGCTGCCCAAGGTGCAGTCCGCCGCGCAGGTCATGGCCTTGGACACCCTGCTCACCCAGATCGAGCGGACGGTGGGGCTTGAGGTCGGTCGGATCGGCATCGAGGCCCAGATCGAGAACGCGCTCGGCCTGATCAACATCGAGCAGGTCGCACAGGCCAGTCCGCGGGTCGAGGCGTTGATCTTCGGACCGGCTGACTTCATGGCCAGCATCAACATGAAGTCACTGGTGGTGGGGGAGCAACCCCCGGGTTACGACGTCGGTGACGCCTACCACTACATCCTGATGAGGATCCTGATGGCGGCACGGGCGTACGACCTGCAGGCCATCGACGGGCCGTACCTCCAGATCCGGGACGTCGACGGGTTCCGACGCGTCGCCGGGCGCTCCGCGGCCCTCGGCCTGGACGGCAAGTGGGTGCTGCATCCGGGGCAGGTCGACGCCGCCAACGAGGTCTTCAGCCCGCGCCAGGAGGACTACGACCACGCCGAGAACATCCTCGATGCGTACGAGTGGTTCACCTCCGAGCAGGGGGGTATGAAGGGCTCGGCCATGGTCGGCGACGAGATGATCGACGAGGCGTCTCGCAAGATGGCGCTGGTCATCTCCGGCAAGGGTCGTGCGGCCGGCATGCAGCGCACCGACCGCTGGACACCGCCCACCGAGTGACCCCGTCGGCGCACGCTAGGCTCCGTCGATGAGCTTCGAGGCTGTGATCCTGGCGGCCGGGCTGGGCACCCGACTGGGCCGCCCCCATCCCAAGCCGCTGACCCGTCTGAGCTCGGGCGAGACGATCCTGGACCAGCAGGTCCACAACCTGCGCCATGCCTTCGGTCAGCGCACCCGGATCACGGCGGTCGTCGGCTTCAAGCTGGACCTGGTGATCGAGGCCAACCCGGACCTCTCGTTCGCCTACAACGAGATGTACGACGTCACCAACACGTCCAAGAGCCTGCTCAAGGCCTTCCAGGTCACCGGTGACGCCGGCGTCCTGTGGCTCAACGGCGACGTGGTCTTCGACCGCTTGCTGCTCGAGGAGCTGTTGCCGCACCTGCACAGCGGAACCAGCTTCGCCTGCGTCAACACCGAGGCCGTCGCCGAAGAGGAGGTCAAGTACACGCTGGACGAGCACGGGCACGTCGCCGAGCTGTCCAAGTCGGTCGTAGGAGGGTTGGGCGAGGCCGTCGGCATCAACTTCGTCAGCAGCTGCGACAAGGCCGCGGTGGAGGCGCGACTGCAGGAGTGTGCCGACCAGGACTACTTCGAGCGTGGTCTCGAGCTGGCCATCGAGCACGACGGCCTGACGCTGTGGCCGGTGGACATCTCGAAGTACAGCTGCGTTGAGGTCGACGTCCAGAGCGACCTGGACCGAGCCAACTCGTTCCTGTCATGAGGCGGCTTCGCCTGTGCATCGTGATGCCACGCCCGGAGGGCCATGGCGGCGTCCCGCGCACGGTCATCAACCTCGCCAACGGGCTGGTCGAGGAGCACGACGTCGAGATCATCGGGTTGTTGCGCTGGCGCAACCAGCCGGTCTTCCCGATCGATCCGCGGGTGCAGGTCCGCTACGTGCAGGACCTCCGTCCGTACGGGCCCAAGGGAGGGCGGCGCGACATCACCCGGGGCGGGGTCGACGAGCACGGCCGCCCGGTGACCCGCGACAGCGTGCTCGCCCAGCAGAAGCCGTCGGCGTACGTGCCGTTCGACCACATCCACTGGGAGTCCAACGACCAGCCGCTCATCGAGGCACTGCGCACCGTCGGCGCCGACCTCATCGTGGGCACCACACCCGCGCTCAACGGTCTGATCGTCGAGCACGTGCCCGCCGCGGTGGCCACGGTCGGTCAGGACCACTCGATCTTCCAGGTACGCACCCGCACGCCCGAACAGCGCGCATGGCTGCGGCGAGCGATCGACGGACTGGACGCGTTCGTGTCGCTGACCGGGGCGGACGCCCGCGACTACCGGGCGATGATGCCGGGCAGCGACACGCTCATCACGGCGATACCGAACGCGGTGTCCTGGCCGGTCGCGCCTGTCCCGGCCCCGCTGGAGCGGCCGGTCGTGGTCGCGGCTGGACGGCTGGACGCGCACAAGGGCTTCGACCGGCTCATCGACGCCTACGCCCCGATCGCCGAGAAGCGTCCCGACTGGCGCCTGGACATCTACGGCAGCGGCTCGCTGCGGTCGCAGCTGCAGGCGCAGATCGACCGCCTGGGCATAGGCGGGCGGGTGGCGCTGCAAGGATTCACCCGTGAGCTGCCGAGTGTCCTCGCGCAGTCGTCGGTGTATGCGCTGACCTCTCACTCCGAGGGCTTTCCTATGGTGCTGCTCGAGGCGATGTCCACGGGTCTGCCGTTGGTGAGCTATGACTGCCCCCGTGGGCCGGCGGATCTCGTGCGCGACGGCGTCAACGGCCGGCTGGTGCCCGACGGTGAGCAGCAGGCCCTGACCGATGCGCTGCTCCAGGTCATCGACGACGAGCCGCTGCGCCGGTCCATGGGGAAGCAGGCCTGGCTCGACGCACACGCCTACGAGCTGCCGGTGATCACCCAGCGGTGGAACGACGTCTTCGAGCAGGTGCTCGCCGGCCGGCGGTGAGGAAGCGACGACCGAGCACTGACGGAACGGAGTGAATGAGAGGGCCATGGCCGACCGCGTCTTCCTGCACATCGGCGCCCCGAAGTCGGGGAGCACCTTCGTGCAGTCGCTGCTGTGGAGACACCGCGCCGGGCTACGCCAGGACGGGCTGCTCGTGCCCGGCCGCACGCCGTTCGACCACAACCTGGCGTCCATGGCGGTGCGCACCGAGATTCCCGGCAGCCCGATCCAGCGCCGGGCCGCGGCGACCTGGGGGCGACTGCTGGGCCGGCTCCGGCAGTGGCCGGGCTCGGTCGTCCTGAGCAACGAGTGGTTCTGCTGGGCTGACGCAGCCGGGGTCGACCGCGCGCTCGCCGAGCTGGCCCCGGCGCCCGTGCACCTGATCTTCACCGCCCGCGCGCTCGCACACCAGGTGCCGGCGGCGTGGCAGGAGACTCTCAAGGTGGGGTCGGGAGAGTCGCTCGATCGGTTCGTCGAACGGCTCGACGAGGCCGAGGCCCGGTGGAGCTGGTCGACGATCGACCCCGCCGAGTCGCTCGTGCGCTGGGCACGCTCGGTACCGGTGGAACGCGTCCACCTGGTCACCGTGCCCCCGCGTGGCTCGGACCCCGCACTGCTGTGGCAGCGGGTGTGTCACGTGCTGGGCGTCGACGCCGACGTGTACGACGCCGACACCCCGCGCGCGAACGAGTCGCTGGGGGTCGAGTCGGCAAGCCTGCTGCAACGGGCAGGTCCGCAACTACGAGCAGCGATCCTCGACGAAGACGCCGGCTGGACCGATCCGTACCGCTGGCTGCGCAACTACCTCGGCCACCAGCTGCTGGTGCCGCGCGGCGGCGCCCGCATCGCGCTCCCGGAGCCGCTCGTGGCGCAGCTCGCCGGACGCGCCCGGAGATCGGTTGTAGTCCTCGCCGAGCAGGGGTACGACGTCGTCGGCTCGCTCGACGACCTCCTGCTGACCGACCAGCCCGCCCGAGGACGCTCACCGGACGAGGTCAGCGACGGCGAGCTGCTCGGCGTGGCCCTGCCGCTCGTGGTCGAACTGCTCGCTGAGGTACGTCGGCAGACCCTACGAGCCGAGGCCGCCGACCGCCGGCCACAGGAGCCCGACCCCTCACAGGCGTCGGCCCACTCACCGCCCACGGCACCGTCTGGAGATCTGTGATGACCACAGCACTGTTCCCGTCCGCACCGAGGGACCGGTCACGACTCGTGCTGGTCGTCGGCTCGGGCCGCAGCGGCACCAGCAGCATGTCCGGGACGTTGAAGTACCTCGGCCTGCACGTCCCGCAGCCGGAGGTGCAGGCCAACAAGACCAACCCCCGCGGGTTCTTCGAGCCGGAGTGGGTGATCGACTTCACCAACGACCTGCTGACTGCGTGCGGCATCAACAGCAGCGACGCCCGCCCAACCGCCGTAGCCCTGGCCGCAGGCGTGGCGCGTCTCGAGCAGCACCGTGAGCAGCTGCGTACCTGGCTCGGCGAGGCTCTCCAGCAGGCCGATCGTCTGGTCGTCAAGGATCCGCGCACCAGCTGGTTCCAGGACATCTGGATCGACGCCGCGCACCATCATGACGTGGTGCCGTCGTTCGTCACGATGTTGCGTCACCCGGCCGAGGTGTCCAGCAGTCGGCAGACCCACTACAAGAGCAAGGAGGCACCGCAGGAACGTCGTGCCGGCACCACGTTGCGGGTGGCCGGCTGGGTGAACCTGAACCTGGCCACCGAGCTCGCCAACCGCGGCGAACGACGCGTGTTCGTGCGCTATACCGACCTGCTGGCAGACTGGCGCGCGACGATGTGTCAGGTGCACGAGCGCCTCGACCTGGCCAGCCCGCCCGAGTTGGACTGGTCGGCGCCGCACGAGGTCGACGAGTTTCTGGATGCGGGTCTGCGGCGCCACCACATCGGCTGGGACGACGTGGACCTCCCCGACGGTCTGCGCGACCTCGCCGAACAGGTGTGGCGACAGCTGGGCGTCCTGGTCACCTCGGGAGGCAGCGATGCTGCTGCGGAAATGGCGCTCGACGAGCTGCGCGACGACTACGCAGCGATGTACGCCGATGCCGAGGCGATGGCACGCGATGCGGCCCAGGCGGCTGCCGGACGGGCAGGTCCCCGCAAGGGCACCCGCTCGGCGAAGCGTCGACGTGCGGCCAAGGCGGCTGCTTACGCCGGGGCGGCGACGACGGGCGAGGCACCCGGTGGTGGCTGAGCCGGGCTTACCCTCGGTCCACCACCGCCCCACCGAACGGAGCCCCGGTATGGGTCGCCTCGCCACCACTGACGGACTGACCGACATCCAGGACGACATCCTCACGACGGTCCGGACCTTCGTCGAGAAGGAGATCCTCCCCGTCGCCACCGATCTCGAGCATCGCGACGAGTACCCCACCGAGATCGTCGAAGGCCTCAAGGAGCTAGGCATCTTCGGGCTGATGATCCCCGAGGAGTACGGCGGGCTCGGTGAGTCGCTGCTGACGTACGCACTGGTCGTCGAGGAGATCGCCCGCGGCTGGATGAGCGTGTCGGGGGTCATCAACACCCACTTCATCGTGGCCTGGATGCTGATGCAGCACGGCACCGACGAGCAGCAGCATCGCTACCTCCCGCGGATGGCGACCGGTGAGGTACGCGCGGCGTTCAGCATGTCCGAGCCCGGCTGCGGCTCCGACGTGAGCGCCATCCGGACCAAGGCGGTGAGGACCGACGACGGGTACTCGATCACCGGTCAGAAGATGTGGCTGACCAACGGCGCCTCGGCCAACCTGGTGGCGCTGCTGGTCAAGACCGACGAAGGTGCCGGTCCTGAGAGCTCGGTCTACCAGAACATGACGACCTTCCTGCTGGACAAGGAGCCCGGCTTCGGCCAGACGGCGCAGGGCCTCACCGTCCCGGGCAAGCTCGCGAAGATGGGCTACAAGGGGGTCGACACCACCGAGCTGATCCTCGACGGGCACCGGATCTCCGCCGACCAGATCCTTGGCGGCGCTCCCGGACGTGGCTTCTACCAGATGATGGACGGCGTCGAGGTCGGCCGCGTCAACGTCGCCGCCCGCGGCTGCGGTGTCGCGCTGCGGGCCTTCGAGCTCGGCATCGAGTACGCCCAGCAGCGCGAGACGTTCGGCAAGAAGATCGCGGAGCACCAGGCTGTGCTGTTCCGGCTGGCCGAGATGGCGACCAAGGTCGAGGCCGCTCATCAGATGATGGTCAAGGCCGCGCGGGTCAAGGACGCGGGCGAGCGCAACGACCTGGAGGCCGGGATGGCGAAGTACCTCGCCAGTGAGTACTGCTCGCAGGTCGTCGAGGACTCCTTCCGCATCCACGGCGGCTACGGCTACTCCCAGGAGTACGAGATCGAGCGGCTCTACCGGGAGGCCCCCATGCTCCTGGTCGGCGAGGGCACCGCCGACATCCAGCGGATGATCATCGGCCGCCGGCTGCTCGAGGACTACCGCAGCAGTTGATGCAACCCCCGAGGGCTGGATTACGTCTTGTTGTCGACCACGCATCCAGCCAGCAGGGGGATTCATGTCACACCCACACTCAATCGGCCGCGCCGTGTGCGCAGCCGCAGCGACGACCGGGTTGCTGCTCGGCCTCGTCGGCACCGCGAGCGCCACGCGGACCCAGCAGGCGCCGACTGTTGCCCCGGAACAACGCAGTGACCAGCGCGCCGAGCACACCTACATCGTGCCTGGCGACCTGCGCAGGGGCCGGGTCCCTCGCACCGTCTACACGACCGGCTCGACCGTCCACGTCGGCAAGCGCGCGATCCGTACCGACCTGCCGCGGGACCTGCAGGTGCTCGGCCGTGACCGCAGGTCTGTGATCGTTGCCTCGTACGACGGACGCGGCTCCAGCATCCACCGGGTGCGTCTCGACGGTTCCAGCAGGCAGCTGCTGCAGGGCAGGGCCAGCGGCATGGTGGTGTCGTCGTGTTGCGGTCGGATGGCTCGCATCGACCGGCCCGGCTCCCGTGTGCGGCTCGACGTCTACAGCACTCGTACGGGACGGCTGCTCACCCGCGCCCCGGTCGGGCGCGGCCTGGAGATCCTCGGCTACGTACGCAACCGGGTGCTGGTGGCGGCGCCCGGCCGCACGTTCTGGCTGAACACGGTCACCGAGAAGCGCATCCGCCTTGCCGACCAGCGAGGTTACTTCGCCAACTCTGCCGCTGACACCCTGGTGCTAAAGGTGCGCGACGACGACGGCCCGTACGGGTTCTGCATGCGCTACACGACGCTCAGCGACCCGTCGACGACCACGTGGTACTCGTGCAGGCACCGACCGGCGGCCGTGTCAGCCAACGGTTCGCGGCTGCTGACCATCGACATCCAGGCCGACGGGCTGGGTCCGCGCACCGTCGACCTGCGCCGCGTCGACGGCACCCAGGTCCACCGCTACCGCACCGGCCTGTTCGGGTCGGTCGGGTTCGACCGGCAGGGTGCCCTGGTGCTGAGCGCCCAGTCCCGCCGCTCGGCGACCGTCGCGTTGTGCGACCACCAGGGTGACTGCGTCCGCTCGACCGCGGTCCGTCAGCTCCGGCGCGACGACCTCAGCCCGGATGACGCGCTGCACTTCTCCCTGCTCCCACCGGAGGCCAGGCTGGCGCGCCGGTAGTCGGCTCCGGTCTCCGGGCTTGTCAGGCCAGTGTCACACTGGACGCTAGCGACGACGAGGAGATGTCATGGCTGCCAAGATGCAGATGCCGACGCCACCGACCGGGGCGACGATCGCGACGTACGACACCTACGAGCAGGCTCAGCGGGCGGTGGACTACCTGTCCGACAAGGGCTTCCCGGTGCAGAAGGTGACGATCGTGGGCAACGGACTGCGGATGGTGGAGCGGGTCACCGGCCGGCTGGACCGCAACCGTGCCGCCTCCATGGGAGCAGCCGGGGGCGCCTGGTGGGGTCTGTTCATCGGGGTGATGCTGCTGCTGTTCACCCCGGAGGCCACCAACGGTTGGCTGATCGTGATAGCGGCGGTCATCGCCGGCGCGATCTTCGGCGCGGTGGCTGGCATGATCGGTTACTCCGCGACCGGCGGCAAACGTGACTTCACGTCCTCCTCCAGCGTCGTGGCGACGTCGTACGACATCCTCTGCGCCTACCAGGAGTCCGAGCATGCGCAGGGCCTGTTGGCCAACCTCGACTCACGTGGACCGGTGAGGTGAACGCGCGTTCCCTCGCTCGTTGAGACGTTCGCAGAGCAGGCGCGGGCCTGCGAGGCGCTGGGCTCGCCGCTGTATGCCTCGCTGCTGCGGCACTGCGTGGAGGACATCCGCGCGGACGGTCCGGTCAGGTCGGTGCTGGCCGGTCACGAGCACGACCCCGGACCGTCCGCCCTCGCGTTGCGACTGCTGGGGTCCGTGCACCGGCTGGTGCTCGAGGGAGGACTCCCCGAGCTGGCCGCCCACTACCCCAGCGTCGGTGGCGACGGAGACGCTGACGCCGCCTGGGTCGCCCTGCGCTCGGCGCTGGACTGCCACGCTGCGGCGATCTCCCCACTGTTGGAGCAGGCGCCGCAGACCAACGAGGTCGGTCGCTCCGGTGCCCTGCTCGGCGGCCTGCTGCACGTGGCCGCGCGCTTCGGCCTGCCGGTCGACCTGCACGAGATCGGCTCCAGTGCCGGTCTGAACCTGCTGGCCGACCGGTTCTGCTACCTCGACGAGCGCGAGCAGGTGCTGTGGGGTGACCCGGCCAGCCCAGTCCGGCTCAGGGACGCGTGGCGAGGCCGGTTGCCGCCGGTCGACGCCGCACTCACGATCGCGACCAGGGTCGGCACCGACATCGCACCGCTGGACCCGACAACGCTCGACGGACAGCGGCGGCTGCTGGCGTACGTGTGGCCGGACATGGCAGCACGCCTCGCGCGTACCCGGGCCGCGATCGAGGTGGCCCGCCGGTTGCCCCCGTACGTGGAGCGGCTGGATGCTGCTGCCGCCGTGGAACGGATCGAGCTGCTGCCCGGCCGTGCGGTGGTGCTGTGGCACTCGGTGATGTGGCAGTACCTGCCGGGGCCGACGCAGGAGGCGGTCACCGCGCGCCTGGATCACCTCGGAGCCGCCGCGACGGCGGAGGCCCCACTCGTACGACTGATTCTGGAACCCACCCGACGGGCGCCCGGCCGGGATCGCGAGTTCCTGGTGATCCTGCAGACGTGGCCGGGCGAGCGGCGCATCCTCGGCGCCTCGGACGGTCACGGCGTGCCGGTCAGCTGGGAGTGACCCAGCCGCCGTCGGGCACGATGAACCCACCTGCCACCGACCCGAGGGAGACGAGCATGCAGTTCGGCCGCAGCTACGAGGAGTTCGAGGTCGGCGCGGTCTACCAGCACTGGCCTGGCAAGACAGTGACCGAGTACGACGACCACCTGTTCTGCCTGCTGACGATGAACCACCATCCTCTGCACCTCGACGCCCACTACGCACAGGGCTCGACGCAGTTCGGACGCAACGTCGTGGTCGGCAACTACGTGTACTCGCTGCTGCTGGGCATGAGCGTCCCGGACGTGTCCGGCAAGGCGATCGCGAACCTCGAGGTGGAGTCGCTGCGGCACGTCGCACCCACCTTCCACGGCGACACGCTCTACGCGCAGAGCGAGGTGCTCGGCAAGCGTGAGAGCAGCTCGCGTGACGACCGGGGCATCGTGCAGGTGCAGACCACGGGCTGCAACCAGGACGGCATGCCGGTGTGCAGCTTCCGGCGCACGGTGCTGGTGCCCAAACAGAGCTATCTCGATGCCCGCGGCGGTGAGCAGCCCGGCCGGCCCACGCTGGTCGAGCAGTGAGCGCGTCCGCCCCGGGCCCTAGGGTCGCGGACGTGACGCAGACGAACGAGGTGTGGCTGGTCCGGCACGGCGAGACCGAGTGGAGCCGATCGGGCCAGCACACGGGGGTCACCGACATCGCCCTGACTCCGTCGGGGAACGCTTCCGCGGAGGCGCTGGCCGACACGCTCGAGGGCACTGCCTTCGACCGGGTGCTGACCAGTCCGCTCCAGCGCGCCCGCCGCACGGCCGAGCTCGCCGGGTTCGCTGGTGCGGCCCTCGAGCCCGACCTCGTCGAGTGGGACTACGGCGACTACGAGGGGCTGACGTCCGCGACGATCCGTGAGACCGACCCCGACTGGACGATCTGGACTCACGGTGCGCCTCGCGGCGAATCCGTCGCAGCGATGTCCGCGCGGATGGACCGGGTGGTGACCCGGCTGCGCGAGCACCCCGGTCGCCAGCTGCTCTTCGCCCACGGTCACAGCCTGCGTGCACTGGCGGCGCGCTGGCTCGGTCAACCGGTGGGTGACGGCCGGCTCCTGCGGCTCGACACAGCGACGGTGTCGGTGCTGGGGTACGAGCACGAGCGGCCCGCCGTGTTGCGCTGGAACTGCTGACCCGGTGCGCCGGTCAGCCGACCTGGCCCCACTCCGCCAGCGTCTGCCACAGCAACGGTGACAGCGGCAGCGCACGCAGCTCGTCGTCGGTGACCCACCGGGCGTCGGCGGCGTCGCTGGCCGCCTGCAGCTCACCCCCGACCACCTGGCACGCGAAGTCGTCGATGTCGTACGTGCTGCCCGCGGCTCCCTCGCGAGTGATGCGGCCGACGTGGCGTACCACCCTGACCACCAGGCCGGTCTCCTCGAACACCTCGCGCACACATGCCTGCTCGGCGCTCTCACCGGGCTCGACGCGGCCTCCGGGCAGCGACCAGGTGCCGACTGCGGGCGGCTGTCCGCGCAGGATCACCAGCAGCCGGCCGTCCGCGTCGCGCACCAGCGCACCGCTGCAGGGGACCAATCCGGGTGTCACCGGTGCGACGGTAGCGTCAGCCTCGCTCGTCCGTGAGTTTGGTGCCGCCCGTCCGTGAGTTTGGTGCCGCCCGTCCGTGAGTTTGGTGCCGCCCAGGCCGTACCGCCTGTGCCCGGCCGCTGTCATCCGCTCGGCTCGCCTGGGAGGGCAGGCGGCGACGTCAGCGACCGAAGTCACGGACCGGCAGGACCGAAGTCACGGACCGGCAGGACCGAACTCACGGATCGGCGTAGCCCTTGACCGGGTACGCCGGCTCCGGCACGGTCGGCGCATGGCCGAACGCTGGAGCTGCGTCCGCTGTGGCACGCCGGTTGCTCGGGACGGCGATGGGCGCTGGTCGTGCGACCTCGACGGCTCCGTCGCCGCCATCGACGCCTACGCCGAACCCACCGTGCACGGGCTGCTGCAGCAGGCCAGCCAGGTCGCCGCGCCGACCTGGCTGCCATGGCCGATGCTGGACCAGCTGTCCCTGTCCGGCACCGGTGCCGCGCTCGAGGCGGCCGGTCGGCCGCTGGCAACAGTCGCGGCCCTGAGCGGCCCCGACGTGGTCGGTGGAGCGGCGGACCTGGTGATCGTGTGCGAGGAGCCGATGGTCGGGATGGGTGCACGCTACGCCGGCACGGCCGGGTTGGACATCGGGTCCGAGATCGCCCACCGGCTACCTGCCGTGCACGTGTCGGTCGCCGGACGCACGACGCCGATGTGGTGGATCGCCGGTCCGGCCGACCGCGACGTGTTCGTCGGCGAGGCGTCCGGACGCTGGCTGTGGGTCGTGGCATGGCCGGCGACGGCCGGTGCGCTCGTGCATGACGGTCTGCCGCTGCGCGACCTGCGCGACCTGCTCGGCCAGGTCGACCTGATCCCGCTCACCGGCTTGTGCCCGCGGCTGTGAGCTGCGCCGGTGGCTAGGGTGGACGGGTGCGCATCGACCTGCACACCCACTCCCGGCGCTCCGACGGGACCGACTCGCCGGCCGAGCTGGTGGCGGCGGCAATCTCCGCCGGTCTCGACGTCGTCGCGCTGACCGACCACGACACCGCCGAGGGCTGGGACGAGGCGTCCGTCGCTGCGGCCGGCACCGGCATGGTGCTGTTGACCGGCATCGAGATCTCCTGCCGGTACGCGGGCGCCGGCGTACACCTGCTGGCGTACGGACCGGACCCGGCATACCCACCGCTGGTGCGCGAGCTGGACCGGGTGCTCGAGGGGCGCAACGCCCGGCTGCCGGCCACGGTGCAGCGGCTGCGCGGGCTGGGCATCTCGATCACCGCTGACGACGTCCGCGAGGTCTCGGGTGACGCCGCGGCGACCGGACGCCCGCACGTCGCCGACGCCTTGATCTGGCTCGGCGTCGTGTCCGACCGGGACGAGGCCTTCGACCGCTACCTGATGCCCGGGCGACCCGCCTATGTCGACCGGTACGGCGCCGACCTGGTGCCGACCATCGACCTGGTAGCCGCGGCCGGTGGCGTCAGCGTGCTCGCCCACCCGTGGAGCCGGGCGAGCCGCCACGTCCTGGACGCGGACGCGTTCGAGATCCTGCAGGCGCAGGGGTTGACCGGCGTCGAGGTTGACCACCAGGATCACCGGCCGGAGGATCGCGCGGCCCTGCGCGAGATCGCGGCCGACACCGGTCTGCTGTGCACCGGGTCCAGCGACTACCACGGTACGGGCAAGGTCGACCACGACCTGGGTGTGCAGACCACGGACCCCGAGCAGCTCGGCCGGCTGCTGGACGCCATGCGCGCTTCGGCGGCGGCTGCGCGGCGGCGCGGGCTGGCCCCCCCGGTGACCCCCCGATTCCGCTGGGGGTAGACATCGTGCGCGACACGCGGGTCAGAGCAGGACAGCAGCCAGGGCAGCGGGATTCTCGACCGCCGGAGAGTGCCCGGCGTCGGGCACCACGCACACCTGCGTCCCGAGCCGCCGCGCCATGTCCTCCTGCACCTCGAACGGCCACGCGTCGTCGTCGACACCGCGGATCACCGTCGTGGGTACGCCGGTGGCTGCCAGCGCGTCGATGCGATCCGGCGAGCCGAGGAGGTGGTCGACGAACGTACGCAACGACGTGGCTGAGTTGGCGACGAACCGCTCGCGCAGAAACGCGGCCACGTCGGCTGAGGGTCCGGCGGCCTCACCCCGGCGGCGGGCGTGGCTCTCGCGCATCTCGTGGACCAGCTCGAGGGGGTGCTCGCCCAGGACGGCGGCGAGCGTGCCGAGGTCGGCACGTTTGCGCGCGCCGGTGAAGGCGGCGGGACCCGTGCACAGCAGCACCAGTTCGTCCCACGCACCTGGGTCGGTCAGCACCGCGGTCTGCGCGACCAGTCCGCCGAAGGAGTGGCCCAGCAGGCGGCATGGCCGGGGGACGCCGAACGCGTCGGTGAGGGAGAGCACGTCGGCGGCGAGGGCGTCGAGCGAGTAGTCCGCGTCCGCCCCGGCGCGAGACTCGTACTGCCCGCGCTGGTCGTAGCTGACCGCGAGCCAGCCCGCGTCGGCGAGCAGCGGCAGCAGGGGGGTGAAGTCCTCCTTGCTGCCCGTGAAACCGGGGACCAGCAGATACAGGCCGCAGGGTACGCCGTTCGGGCGGGCGATGAGCGTCGCAAAGTCACCCCGCGGCGTCGACGTACGCGCAGCCTCGACCGAGTCAGGCAGGGCGACCGGGCGCTCGAGCATGTCGTCGACCCTATCCGGGGCCAGCGGGTCAGAGGTCCGTACGGGGGCGGGCGGCGGTGGCCAACGCGGACAGCGCCGTTGGGAAGATGTCGGCCGGCGGGGTGACCAGCCCGGCTCCCACCTGGCCGACGCCGGCATGCCTGCCGGCCATCCCGGTGTTGATCTGCGGCAGGATGCCGGTCCGGCAGACCAGGCTGACGTCGATGCCCGTCGGCGCCCCGGCGAACTCGAGCACCGGGATCGTCCAGCGCGGGTTCTCGGCCAATGTGATCTGGCGCATGCGCCGGGTGGTGGCCAGCGCGTCGGGCACCGTCCCGCCGACGAAGCGCACGATCGCCGGTGCCGTCGCCATCGAGAAGCCACCGAGGCCGGCCGTCTCGGTGATCGCCGAGTCGCCGATGTCGGGGTTGGCGTCCTGCGGTCCGTAGTCGCCGAGGAAAAGGCCCTCGGCCAGCTGGGCTGGTCCGGTGAACCACTGGTCACCCGTGCCGGACACCTGGATGCCGAAGTCGGTGCCGTTGCGGGCCATCGCCACCACCATCGTCGAGCCGTCGATCCCACGCGCGGCGTCCAACGCCAGCTTGCACGCGGGCATCGCCAGGTTGAGGAAGAAGTGGTCGTTGCCACCGATGAAGCGGGCGGCCTGTGCGACATCACTGCTCGGGAAGCCCGACTCGACCATGGCCGGGGCCAGGTCACGCAGCAGCATGAGCGTGCCGGCCCGGTTGCGGTTGTGCGCCTCGTCGCCCATCTGCAGCATCTGGGTGAGGATCGCGGTGACGTCGACCGGGCCGCCCGCCCGTACCGCCCGCTGCAGCAACGGACCGAGCACGGCCGACATCCACCGCAGCCGCTCCAGGACATGGGGACCGTACGCTCCGTAGCGCAGCACCTTGCCGAGGCCTTCGTTGAGCGAGCAGTACGCGTGCCGTCCGCTGGCCGGGTCCTCCAGGACGAACATCCACATGGACGCCGACACCACTCCGGCCATCGGGCCGACGGCGTAGTGGTGGTGGCACGGCGCGAGCGTCGCCGCTGACCCCGAGGCGAACAGAGCTGCGGCATCCTCCGGGTCGTCGGCGAGTCCCTCCAGTGCCGCGGCTCCCATCAGCGCCCCACGCAGCGGACCGGATGCCCGGTCCCAGCCGATGGGAGGCCCGGCGTGCAGGAAGTCGCCGCGCTCGAGGCCGAGGACGTCCCCAGCGGGCAGGACGTCGACCAGCACGGCGGTCACGTCCAGCATCGCCGCCACGGCACGCGCGTTGGCGTCGCGGCGCAGAGGGTCGGCGGCCACGGTCACCAGGTCGTCGGTGGTGCCGGGCATCGGGGGCTGCCAGTCGACCCGAAGGACGGGGGCGGCCTGGGCGGCCACGGTGTCGGCGAGCAGGTCGACGCCGGCCGCGACGACGGAGGGCTCGCGCCGGAGGAGGCCGATGCAACTCATGCGTGGTCCCCGGAGTGCACGAGTGACACCGCGTGCCGGGCCGCCTCGGCATTGGAGGCGAACACGTGGGCCCCCGCTGTGGCCAGCGCCCGGGCCTGACGGGTGAGGCCCTGCGGGTCGGCGTCGGTGCCCACGCACGCGACCACGACGGGCAGGTCGCGGCGGACAGCCTGCAGGGTGGGCACCAGGTCGGCCGCCGGATCGTCCTGGGCGCCGTGGCCGAGCACGACGTCCAGCAGCAGCACTGCGGTCGCCGGGTCGGCCGACGCCGCGGCGACCTGTGCGAGACGCACTGTCGGGTCGATCATCGGGTGCGCCCGCCCCACCGTCATCGCGTCGTCGCCGAAGTCGATCATCACGTGCGCGTCGGGGAGCAGGTCGCGACCCAGGGCGAGGTCCGGCGAGGACGGGATGTTGCTGCGGATCGGACCCAGCGCGTCGGCGGCGACGAACATCGCCTCGTCGCACAGGGTGCCGCCGACGAACAGGCCCCGAAGCCACCCCTCGATGCACTCCTCGGCGGGGTGCCCCCAGGTCTGCCAGGTCGGGGCCGGGTGACCCAGCGCGGTGACGACCGCCTGCGCTGCGGCGCTCAGGTCGGGCCGGCCGGCTCCGAGCAGGGCGAGGTGCACGGGGGTGGACAGCTCGGCGGCGAAGGCCTCGAGCGCGGCCGCCACCTCGGGAGCCGGCGGCTTTGAGACCACCACGATCAGCTCGGTGCCCGGGTCGGCGTCGAGCAGCCGCAACGCCTGGCGGGTGGAGCGGCCCGCGACCGCAGCGGACAGATCGCGTCCGCCCACGCCGAGGGCGGCGCTCACCCCGACGCCGGCCGCGTCGAGCAGTGACATGAGGTGTTGGCACCCGGTGCCGGAGGCAGCCACGACACCGACGGGACCGGGGCGTACCGCGTTGGCGAAGCCGAGTCCGAGCCCGCCCACCAGGGCCGTACCACAATCGGGACCCATGACCAGGGTGCCTGCCCGTTCGGCCGCATTCTTGAGGGCGACCTCCTGGGCGACCGGCACGTTGTCGCTGAAGACCATCACGTCACGGCCGGCGTCGATCGCGTCCATGGCCTCGACGAACGCCGACGCGCCGGGCACCGACACCAGCACGAGACCGGCGTCGCTGTGGGTCAGCCCGGCGGCGGTCGTCCGTGGTGGGGCCACCTGTTCGGGTCCCTCGTCACCGCGATGGCTCGCCGCCGCCAGCGCGGCGTCCACGGCTGCCAAGGCGTCCTCGAGCCGGCCGTCCTCGCTGAGCCGGACAGCCACCACCATGTCGTTGGACGTCGCGGGTGGGACGTCGAAGCCCACACCGGCGAGCAGGTCGAGGTTGAGCGGCGTCGCCATCGCGACCTGGGCAGAGGCCACCGCAGCCGAGCTGGTGACGTCCTTGCTGACCTGCAGGAGCGTGACCGAGTCGGCGTAGGCGCCTGGGCGTACCTCCACGTGGGCGTCAGCGGCGGCCGTCATGCGTTGCACCGGTCGAGGGCCGGGTTCAGGGCGAGCGCCGCGCCGAGCGCGAGCCCAGCACCGGAGGTGTGACCGACCGCGAGCAGCTCGTCGAGCTGGCAGCGCAGCTGCTCAGGCCCGACGCCGGTGCCGACGGCGATGAGCAGGTCGCGCAGCTGCGGTACGGCTTCACCGGCGAGGGCGCGGAGCAGCAGTGTCGCGGACAGCATCGTGGTACGGCCGGTCGCGGCCAGGACTGCGTTGTCCACGCCACCGTGGTCGAGCCCGGCCGCGGAGCGGCTGACCAGCCACGCCGCGAGCACGTCGTCACCGAGGGGGGTCAGGCCTGCGCCCCGGCCGATCAGCTGCCCGACGGCGCACGTATCGGCAGCGGCCAGCGACTGCAGCGCCGATGTGGGCAGCGCGTCCGACAGGACCACCGGCAGCGACATCGGCAGCGCAGCGGCCCAGGCCCGGCCACGAGCGGCGAGGCCGGGCAGCCGGGGCACGCGCGGGTCGACCAGCCGAGCCGCACGTACGAGCAGTGGCCCGAGTCGCAGCTGGCCGTTGCCCACCTTCGCCGTGCCGGACGTCGGGAGCGAAGGCAGGTCGGTGTTCAGGCCGACGGGCACCTGAACCGCCGCGCGGGCGAGCAGTGCGATGGCCTCGTCGTCGATTGCGAGGTAGACCGCGTGCGGCCCTGACCCGATCACCGTCACCTCACGGGCGGGGCCGCCGAGCCGGGCCGCTGCCCACGTAGAGGCAGCGGCTGGGATCCGAGCCGGCGACACCGCAGGACGCTCCCGGACCTGTGCACCGGTTGCGCGCATGGACCCCTCCCGGGTGCGGAACTCCGCTGCGTCAGGTACGGAGCGTTGTCCGGACGGATGTCCGCATCGCCACCGCAGGGTATCCGCGCGTTGTACGGTCTGCCGATGGTAAAGATTGCCAACGATCAACGACGATCGGATCAACCTATGACAACTCGGACGTACGGGCAGCCGCTGCGGCAGGTGCTGCGGTCGACTTCGCTGGCCGGATCGGTGGTCCTCGCCGGTGCGGCCGGACTCGACGAGGTGGTGGCCGGGCTCAACGTGATGGAAGTGCCCGACATCCAGGCCTACGTCAAAGCCGACGAGCTGCTGCTGACGACCGGTTTCCCGTTGGTCGCACTGACCCCGCACGCGGGGGAGGAGCGTGAGCGAGCGCTGGTGCAGCTGATTCGTGACCTGCACGGGCGGGACCTGACCGGTCTGGCCGTGAAGCTGGGCCGCTACCTCGACGCGGTTCCCCGTCGAGCGCTCGACCTCGCCGACGAGCTCGGCTTCCCCGTCGTACGGCTGCCCGACGACGTGGCCTTCGACGACATCTTCAAGGAGGTGTACGCCAGCTTGTCCACCCTCCAGGCGGGCGTACTCGAGCGGATCGACGCCCTGCACGCCGCCCTCACGTCTGTCGTGCTCGACGGTGGCGACCTCGCCCAGATCGCTGCTGAGGTGGCTCGCGTGCTCGACGTGGGCGTACTGATCACCTCGACCGATGGGCGGGAGCGTGCCACTGCCCTCGAGGACGGGGCCCGGCAGCGCCTGAACGCCGCCGAGCTGTTCGACGACAGTGGACGGTTCCGGGTCGAGCGAGCGCGCGTGGACCCGTTCGGCTTCGGTGACGGCGAGCTGCGCCTGTTCCCCGTGATCGCGGGCGGCTCGCTGCTGGCGCGCCTGGTGGTGCACAGCCCGCGACGTCGGCTGTCGGACTCCGACCACCAGGCGCTCGAGCGCGCCGCCACCGTGGCGGCACTGCTGATCACGCGCCAGCTGGCCGTCACCGCCGTGGAAGGCAAGTACCGCGGGGACTTCCTGCGCGAGGTGTTCGGGGGCCGCGGCGGGGACGACGAGTGGATCATCGAGCACGCCGTCGGCCTCGGTTGGGACCTCGACCGGCCCCTCGTGGTGGTGATGGGGGCGCTCGACCCGCCCGCCGAGCACGAGTCCCCGGTCTCCGCTGGGGTGCGGCGCGGGTGGCAGGAGCGGTACGCCGCTGCCTGGCAGCACGTCCTCAAGGCGATGGACACCACTGTCGCAGTGGCCGACTTCTCCTCCGAGGTGGTGGCATTGGTCCCCGTCGGGGTGCCCGACACCCCCGAGGCCTTGCACGCAGCAACCCGGGCGACCGTCGAGCCCGTCGTGGCCGCGATCCGCGGTGACCGGGGTGGTGGCCGTCGTTCGTTCTCGGTGGGGGTGAGTCGGCTGGTCCGTCGTCCGAGCGAGTTGCCCGAGGCGTACGCCCACGCCCGGCGGGCCGTTGAGGTCGGGCGGCGCATCAATGGCACCGGCTCACTGACCACGTTCGACAGCCTGGGCGTCCACCGTTTGATCTCGCTGGTGCCCGACGTAGTCGAGCTGCGATCCTTCGCGGTCGAGGTGCTGGGACCGCTCGCGGAGGACTCCGCCAGCGCGATCGACCTCAGGGCGACGCTGCAGATCCTGCTCGACACCAACCTCAACGTGGCCGAGGCCGCACGCGTGCAGCACTTCCACTACAACACCGTGCGCTACCGGGTGACCAAGCTGGAGTCGATGCTGGGCCCGTTCAGCTCCGACCCGTACCTGCGTCTGGACCTCGCGGTGGCTCTGCAGGTGTGGTCGATGCAGGGGTGGTGAGCGCCGTGCGGCGTTGTCGACTAGCCCTGGTCACGCGCGAGGCGCGCCCCGAACCCGAGCAGCACGACACCCGTCACTGCGTCCAGCCCTCGCCGGACAGCCCGTCGCACCAGGACCCGGCGGGCCTGGTGCAGACCGACGACGAGCAGCAGCAGGTAGGCCAACCCCAGCAGGGCATGGGTGAGCGCCAGCGGCAGGATCTCCCACACGGTGGCAGCGGCCGGCAAGAACTGGGGCAGCACCGCCAGGTAGAAGATCAGCACCTTGGGGTTGGTGATGTTCGACAGGAATCCCTGCCGCCAACCCGTCAGCGCCAGGCGTCGACCGGAGTCGGTGTTCGCGTCGCCAGGGACGGCGTACCGGCCGCGCCAGGCGGAACGCAACGCCTGCACGCCGAGAAAGCCGAGGTAGGCGACCCCTGCCCACCTGATGGCGGTGAAGAGCGGCTGGGAAGCGACGATGAGCGCGCCGAGGCCGACGGCGGCGACTGCCCCCTGGACGGCGTTCGAGGTGGTGACGCCCAGGCTCGCCCAGACGCCGCTGCGGCGTCCAGCCGACAGCGCGTTCTTGGTCACGACCGCGAAGTCCGGCCCCGGAACGACCACGAGAACTGCCGCGAAGAGCACGAACGAACCGTAGGACTCCCAGGTCATGCGCTCAGAATAGTGTCCCAGGCAGTTGTGTCCGACATGAGCACTGGCTGATCACGACGAGGCATCGGACACGGTTGACAGGAGCGCTAGATCGGCTACATGATCTAGCCATGGCTACTACCTCTAGCCGAAGCATCGGCGCCGGGCTCGGGACGACGTCGCAACGGCGGCTGCTCCGAAGACAGCAGACCATCGAGGAGGCGCTCAACCACGCCCTGGCGATCATGGCCGAGCACGGTGTGGGCGCACTGACGATCTCGGAGGTAGCACGCAGGATGGGGTTACGTGGCCCGTCTCTGTACAAGTACTTCCCGGGCCTGCACGCCGTGTACGACGCTCTGTTCGCCCGCGGCGTCGCTGCGAACGCGGCGGCGGTGTCGGTTGCGATCGAACCGCATCCGAGGGGGACCGAGCGCATCCGCGCTGCTGTGCAGGCAACCGTTCGCTGGTGCATCGAGAATCCCGCCCTCGCTCAGTTGCTGTACTGGCGTCCGGTACCGGGCTTTACCCCAACACCCGACTCATTCGCTGCCAGCACCGAGACGATGGCTCAGGCGCAGGCAGAGTTTGCCGAGGCCGTCAGGCTCCGGCAGCTGGCACCCACGGCTGACAGCGACGAGGGGGTGCGGCTGCTGACCGTGGTGATGAGCGGGCTCATCACCCAGCAGATGGCCAACGAGCCCGGTGTCGCGTACCGGGCCGGCAGGTTCTCCGGACTCACCGACCAGATGATCGACATGTTCTTCGCCCACTTCCAGACAGGAGATCCTGATGCAGACCCTCGACAGCGATGAGGTGAGCATCCACATCGACGCCTCACCCGAGGACGTCTACGCGATGGTTGCCGACGTCACCCGTACACCGGAGTTCAGTCCGGAGATCCTGAGCTGCTGCTGGCTGGACGGCGCCACCGGACCGGCCGTGGGTGCCCGCTTCAAGGCGACCAACAAGGTCGCGCGCGGGCCGTCCTGGACCAACACGCCGGTCGTCACCGCCGCGTCGCCAGGACGGGAGTTCGCGTTCTCGCGCACGGAGAAGTTCACCGGCACCATCGCGTGGCGGTATCGCCTCGAGCCCGAAGGAACAGGCGTCAGGGTGACCGAGTCCTACGAGGTGGTCCGGCCGGTGTCACGGCTCGGGTGGTTCGTCATCGGCCGCCTCTTCGGCTGCCGTGATCGGCGGGCCGATCTGCGCATCGGCATGCAGCAGACGCTCGAGAGGCTTCGCGAATGCGCTGCTGCCAGCCCACACGTAGCGCCCAGCGCCGAGCGTTGAGTCAAGAGGCGGTGTGGGCTCGCTGATCACCAACGGGACAGCTTCCAGATCTCCGGTTGCGGCTCCTCCACCGAACCGATCTCGGAAAAGATGGTCACCGCCGCTTTGAGGTGCGCCATGGCGTCGTCCGGGCTCCCCGATGCGTGCAGCAGGTCGGCGAGATTGTTGTGCAGGGCAGCCTCCCGGTGCCGGTCGCCCATTGCCGAGCACAGGTCCAGGGCAGCGACGGTCAGCTCGGTCGCGCTCTGCATCTCACCGCGTGCCCGGTGGGCCAGGGCGAGGTTGTTCAGTACGGCGACCAGCAGCTCCCGGTCGCCGAGCCCGTCGGCGAGCTCCTTGCCTTGGCGCAGGGTTTCCAGCGCGTCGTCGGGGTCGCCGGCTGCCGTCGCGAGCATCCCCAGCAGGTTGTGTGCCTGGCACCGCGCCATGGGATCGCCGGCTGCTTCCGCCAGGACCAAGGCCTCCCGTGCGAGCAACCGCGCTGGTTCGGTTTCTCCCCGGGAATGGGTGCTCAGGCTCAGGTCGGCGGTGATGCGGGCGCGGGCGGCGGCGTCCGTGACCGGAGCCGCCGCCAGCGCTGCCCGCAGGTGCGCTTCGGCCAGCGCGTATTCTGCTCGTCGGTGCTGGAGCCGCCCGAGGCGGTGCTCCACTGCTGACAGCTCGGCAGTACCGCAGCTCGCGGCCGCCGTTTCGAGACTGAGCAGCGCGCCAGGGTAGTCACCCATGACGGTCTGCAGGTCGCCGATCGCGGTCTGCAGCCCGGTCCGGTCGGCATGACCCAGCGCCAATGCCGAACGCAGGTGGCTGAGTGCCTCACTGTTGGCGAACACCTCGCGCGCCTGCTCGCCGGCCTCCAGGAACGCAGAGGCCGCAGCATCGTCACGACCGGCCAGCTGGAGGTGGCGGGCCACCGCGGTTGCCGGAGTGCCGAGCGCCTCGGCGGCCCTGCCGTGGAGCAGCCGTCGACGGGCGAGGCCGGTCTCGTCGTAGACTAGTCCGCGCAGCAGCTGGTGTGCGAAGTCGTAGTCGACGTCCCCCTCAGTGACAAGGCCCCGCCGCACAAGCTCCTCCAGCGCCGTCACCGTCTCCTCGTCGGTACGCCCGCTCACGGCCCGTACGGTGTCCACGCCGAAGGACCGGCCGAGCACCGCGGCGGCGGTCAGCACCTGACGGCCGGTCTCGGTGAGCGGGTCGAGCCGGGTTCGCAGGAGGTCGCGTGCGCCGGTGGGCAGCGACCAGTGGTCGTCGCCACCGAGCGCGTGGAGGTACTCGACCAGAAGCAACGGCACACCTTCCGCCGTCTCCCAGAGACGACGGGGCACGGCCGGGTCCAGGTCGCCAGGACGGGATGCCATCACCAGCTCGGTCACTGCATCCTCAGCCAGACGCTCGAGACGCAGCACGGTTCCACCCCCAGCTCGCGAGACCGCGGCCACGGCGCGGCGCAGCGGGTGGTCGTGGGGGGTCCGCCACGTGAGCACGACCAGGAGCGGGCGGTCTGCCAACCGACGCAGCCCGTACGAGAGCAGGCCGAGGGTGGCGTCGTCCGCCCACTGCACATCGTCGACGAGCAGTGCCCCCGGGATGCTCCCCGCCGTGGCCGCACTCAGCGTGTCCCAGAGGCCCGAGAGGAAGCGGGTCTCGGCGCCGGGGCCCTGACTCGGCACCGGGCCCTGATCCGATCGACCCGCGACAACCTCCGGAACGAGGCGGGCCGCCTCACCCAGCGCCCGATCTCCGGCACCGGCGAGCCAGTCGTCCCCGTCACGCAACCGGCCCCGAAGCGCGTCGACCAGCGGGGCGTAGGCGAGTCCGGCCTCATCCTCGTAGGCCCGCCCCTGCACGACCTGGGCACCCCTGCGGCGCAGATCCGAGAGCAGCTCCTCGGCGATCCGGGTCTTGCCGATCCCCGCTTCACCCTCGACCAGCACAACCCGGCCGGCGGTGCCGATTGCGTCGTACTCGGCCCGCAGCGCACGCAGGTCGTCAGTACGACCCACGAACGGGGTCGGGAGCGATGCTGCTGCCGGTGCTGCTGATTTCGCCCGTACCGGCACGGGCGGAGCGTAGGACCCCCGGTTGATCGCCTCGTAGAGCTGCGTCGTCTCGGTCAGCGGCGGCACGCCGAGCTCGCGGGACAGTGTGCGGACGCATTCCCGGTACTGCACCAGGGCAGCCATGCGGTCACCAGTCGCGACGTACAGCCTGATCAGCGCGCGGTGCGCGGGCTCATGCAGGGGGTCGATCGACAGCCACCGCTGTGCGGCGTCCAAGGCGCCCATCGGATCACCAGCGGCCTCACGGGCCACGGCCAGGTCGGCGAGCGTCGACGTGAGCTCCCGGCGCAGGGCGTCACCCTCCCCCTCTGCCCAGGCCTCGAAGTCGGGCGAGTCACGAATGCCGAACCCCTCGAGAAGGTCGCCCCGGAACACCTCGACCGCACGCTCGAGGTCCCCCACGGCCCGCAGATTGCGGAAGCGGTCGACATCGACCGAGATCCCCGCACCCTTGACCAGACGGACGTGGTCGCGAGTCGCCTCGACGAGTCCCGCTCCGACAGCGCCCCGCACGCTCGAAAGGGTGCGCCGAAGAGCCCCGCGTGCGTGCTCCCGGTCCGTGTCAGGCCAGAGCAGGTCGGCCAGGGCATCGCGGGGACGCGGGCGATCGGTGAGGGCCAGGTGGGCGAGCAGGGCCATCGCCTTGCGGGTGTCGAACGCGACGAGTGCTCCGTCACGCTCGACCCGCGGTGGGCCGAGCAGGTTGACCTCGATCACATGCGCTGTCCGTTTCCCGCTCAGTCACTGTGCCAGCGGCCAGGTGACCTCGATCGTAACGATTCCTGTACGCCGGCCGGCGATTGTGGCGTACAACAGTTTCGAGAAGGAGGTCGCGTGCAGATCAAGTTCCGGCCCGCGGCGTCGGACGCAGGTGTGCGCAGGCTGGCGTGGGCGGTCTGGTGGTTCCTGGTCGCGGTGCTGGCTGCAGGTTTGCTGCTGTCATTCTTCGTCGACCCAGCGACTGCCGGATCCTGGGGCGGCGGGGGCACCGCGGGTGACGTCGTATTCGCCCTCACGGTGATGACTTTTCCGTTCGTCGGCCTCCTGATCCTGCGTCGCCAGCCGCGCAACACAATCGGATGGTTGCTGATGGCTGTCGGCCTTGTCTGGGGTCTGGGCGCCTTGGCCGACAACTACGCCACCTACGGCTTGCTGGTGCGTCCCGGGTCGGTGCCGGGGCCGGCCGTCGTCGCCGCGCTCAACGAAGGCAGCTGGGCTCCCTGGATCGGGCTGATGGGCACCTTCTTGATCCTGCTCTACCCGGACGGCCACCTGCCGTCTCCTCGATGGCGACCCCTAGCCTGGCTGTCCGGGGCCACGATCGTCGTGGTGACCCTGACGATCACCTTCCTGCCGGGCCGGCTCGAGGAGGGCCCCGTCCCGACTCTGATGAACCCGCTCGGGTCGCGGGCAACTGCACCAGTCCTGTACGTCCTGCTGGGCATCTTCCTACCGTTGCTGCCCCTGTGCATCGTGGCGTGCGCAGTCGCCCTCGTACGCCGCTTTCGCCGCTCGCGTGGCGTCGCGCGGCAGCAGCTGAAATGGCTGGCCACAGCTGGGGCGGTCGTCGCGCTCCTGTATCTGCTCACCATGGCCATGACGTTGATCACGGAAGCGAGGGCGTCGTCGGGGAATGCGGCAGGTTGGGTGACCATCCTGCAAGCGGTGGCGACTCTGTCGTTCGTGCTTCTGCCGCTGGCGATCGGGATCGCCATCCTGCGTCACCGGCTCTACGACATCGACGTCGTGGTCAACCGTGCCCTGGTGTACGGGTCGCTGACCGCCACCCTCGCCGGGGTCTATCTCGCTCTGGTGCTGTTGTTGCAGCAGGTGTTGAGCCCGCTGACCGCCGAGTCCGACCTGGCGGTGGTCGGCTCGACGCTGACGGTGGCGGCGTTGTTCCGCCCGGCACGCGCGCGGTTCCAGTCCCTGGTGGACCGACGGTTCTACCGCAGCCGCTACGACGCCGCACGGACGCTGGCCGCCTTCGCCGGCAGGCTCCGGCACGAGCTCGACGTGCAGGCCGTCGGCGGCGACCTCCGGGCAGTCGTCAGCGAGTCGGTGCAACCGGCTCACGTCTCGCTCTGGCTCCGGCCATGACCGCCGTGTCGGACGCAACGCTACGCAGGTCGGCATGGGCCGTGTGGTGGTTCATGGTGGCGATGATCAGCCTTCGGGGGCTGCTCTACCTCGCCGAGCGGTCGACCGTGACGAACCTGGGAGAGTACGTCAACGAACTCGGGTTCCTCTTGCTCATTCTGATCTTTCCCCTCACCGGCGCGTTGATCCTGAGGCGCCAGCCGCGCAACACCATCGGCTGGTTGCTGCAGGGCATCGGCCTGGTGTGGGGCCTGGGTGGCTTCACCGACAACTACGCCCGGTACGGCCTGCTGGTGAACCCCGGCTCGCTGCCACGACCCGACATAGCCGCCGCTCTCAACGGGGGCATCTGGGTCCCGGCGATCGGATTGATGGGCACCTTCTTGATCCTGCTCTATCCCGACGGTCACCTTCCGTCACCTCGCTGGCGGCCGGTGGCGTGGCTGTCTGCGGTGACGATCATGGCCCTGACCTTCACCTTGTACCTCACGCCCGGCCGGCTCGAGCTCGGCCCGGTGCCCATGCTGGAGAATCCCTTGGGGTGGGAGGCCGCGCAGCCCGTCCTGGGCGTTGTGTTCGGCATTCTGCTCACGCTCCTGCCGGTGTGCGTCGTGGCGTGTGCGGTCGCCCTCGTACTGCGGTTCCGTCGCTCCCGTGGCACCGAGCGGCTGCAGCTGAAATGGCTGGCGACGGCCGGAGCCGTGGTCGCGTTCACGTTCCTGGTCAGCATGGCTGTCCCGCTGCTCACCGGAGCATTGGCGTCCTCGGACGGTTCACCGGACTGGCTGGCTGTACTGGATACCGTGTCGTTCCTGTCGTTCGCACTGTTGCCGGCCGCGATCGGGATCGCCATCTTGCGGCACCGGCTCTACGACATCGACGTGGTGGTCAACCGTGCCCTGGTGTACGGGTCGCTGACCGCCACCCTCGCCAGTGTCTACCTCGCTCTGGTGCTGCTGCAGCAGGTGTTGAGCCCGCTGACCGCCGAGTCCGACCTGGCGGTGGCCGGCTCGACGCTGACGGTGGCGGCGTTGTTCCGCCCGGCCCGCGCACGGTTCCAGGCTCTGGTGGACCGACGGTTCTACCGCAGCCGCTACGACGCGGCTCGCACCCTCGAGGGGTTCGCCGCACGGCTTCGCGACGAGCTGGACCTTGAGGCGCTCGGAAGCGACCTGCGCCATGTGGTGCAGGACACGATGCACCCTGCACACGTGTCCCTGTGGTTGCGGAGCTGAGAACCATGGGCCGCCATCAGCTCGCGACGTCATCATTGGTCCTCACGACGGTGTTGGCTGTCATCAGTGCGGTGATCTCGGGCGGTCGAGACGGCCTGGCTGACGCAATTCTGTACACCTCGCTTCCGCTGTCCCTGGCCATCGTCGGCGCGCTGATCGCCACGCGTCACCCGGAGAACCCGATCGGCTGGATCTTCAGCGGCTTCGCACTGGCAGCTCCCGGGTGGGCATTCGGCCCTGGTGTCGGGAGCGCGTTCATCGGCGGCGAGAACCCCTTCGCGGTCGGAGGCCCGACGATGGGAGTGGTCTTCGTCGCGGGCTTGGTCCTGATGCTCGTGGCGCTCATCGCAGCGGTGATGTCCTTCGTGCTGCGCCTGCGCAAGGCGTACGGCGTCGAACGTCTACAGCTCAAGTGTTTCGCCTGTGCTGCGGTGGTGGCGACCCTGCTGATGCCACTCGTCGCCGCCTTCTGGGACACGAGCGTGCTCGTCCAGGTGGCCGCGGCCGTGGCGTTCAATGCGCTGCCAATCGCCGCCGGGGTGCGGATCCTGCGCTACCGGCTCTACGACATCGACGTGGTGATCAACCGGACGCTGGTGTACAGCTCGCTGACCGCGCTGCTGGTGGCGACGTATCTCGGTCTGGTGCTGATGTTTCGGCTCGTGCTGAGCCGGCCCTGTTCCAGCCCCTGCGGCCACGGATCCAGTCTCTGGTGGACCGACGGTTCTACCGCAGCCGCTACGACGCCGCACGGACGCGAACGGAGGAGCCTGCCGGTAGCACACGACCCAAGGAGAGAACATGACCAGATTCGAGCACAGCGTGGTGATCGGGCGACCGATCGAGGCCGTGTGGGCCTATCTGATCGACCCCGCCAACAACCCGGCGTGGCAGGGCCCGGTCATCGAGGTTCGTCGCGGCGCCGGTGTTCCACTCGAGGTGGGCAGCGAGATCGAGGAGGTCATGCAGTTCCTCGGACGACGGTTCGATCTCACGTGGGTGGTGACCGCGCTCGAGCCCATGCGACGGTCCGCGGTCCGCACCTCGTCCGGCCCGGTGCCCATGCAGGGAAGCTACAGCTTCGAGCCGGTGGCCGATGGCACCCGGTTCACCCTGGAGACCGAGATGGAGGCACACGGCTTCTTCAAGCTCGCCGAACCCGTGTTCGCACGGATGGCCCGCCGAGAGGGTACGTCGAGCTGCGAGATGGTCAAGGAGCTGCTCGAGGCCGACGCCACCACAGTGTCGCCGTAACGCTCGGTGGACGCGACTGGCCTACAAAGGTCTCACCATGAGCGCACTGACCGGATCCTTCCGCCGCCGCTTCCTCGGCCGGACCACCGAGGTCGGTCGCTCCACGTACGGCGCAGCAGCTCAGCCGGCCGCCCCGACCGACGAGGTCGCTCCGGTCGACATCGCCCCGAACGACCCGCTGCTGGCGTACCTGCAGAGCGCCAGCGGGGCGGTGGACGTCGACGTGCTGGAGCTCGACTCACCGGCACTCGCGGCCCTCAAGGCTGCCGGGGTCAAGCTTGCCGTCCCGCTGGTGAGCCAGGGCGAGCTGATCGGCGTCCTCAACCTTGGTCCGCGCCGCTCCGAGCAGGAGTACTCCGCCGACGACCGCAAGCTGCTGGACAACCTAGCCGCGCAAGCTGCACCTGCGTTGCGGGTCGGTCAGCTCGTGCGTCAGCAGCAGGCCGAGGCCCGCACCCGGCAGCGGTTCGAGCAGGAGCTCGAGGTCGCGCGGCTGATCCAGCAGAACTTCCTGCCCAAGCAGCTCCCGGACCTGCCCGGCTGGGAGGTCGCCGCGTTGTACCGCCCGGCCCGCGAGGTCGGAGGCGACTTCTACGACGTGATCCCGTTGCCCGACGGCCAGGTCGGATTCGTGGTGGGCGACGTCACCGACAAGGGAGTGCCGGCCGCGCTGGTCATGGCCGCCACCCGCAGCGTGCTGCGCGCCTCGGCGCAGCGCCTGGTCGACCCGGGTGCCGTGCTCGAGCGCGTCAACGAGCACCTGTGCCCCGACATGCCCGCGAAGATGTTCGTCACCTGCCTGTACGGCGTCCTGGAGCCCGCGACCGGGCGGTTCCGCTTCGCGAACGCCGGCCACGACCTGCCGTACGTCAAGACGGCCGGCGGATCGGTCGAGCTGAGGGCGCGCGGCATGCCGCTCGGGCTGATGACCGGGATGGCCTACGAGGAGAAGGAGACGGTGCTCGCCCCCGGCGACTCGTTGTTGTTGCACTCCGACGGGGTGGTCGAGGCGCACGACCCCGACGGTGCGATGTTCGGTTTCCCGCGTCTGAAGGAGGCCGTCGCTCGGTATCCCGGTGGCGGCGAGCTGATCGACCTGGTGCTCACCGACCTGCGGGCCCACACCGGGCCCGATGCCGAGCAGGAGGACGACATCACCATGGTCACACTGGCCCGCACTGCGGGTGCCGCGCACGACGCGAAGGGCTCGGTGCCGACGCACCAGCTGGTGGAGTTCGACGTGCCCAGCGCCGAGGGAAACGAACGGCTGGCGCTGGCGAGGGTCAGCACCATCGTCGCTCCGCTCGGCCTTTCCCCGGCGCGGCTCAAGCGCCTCGAGACGGCGGTCGGCGAGGCCACGATGAACGCGATGGAGCACGGCAACGGCTACCGCGCCGACCAGCCGGTCACCGTCCGGGTGCTGACCGGGACAGACCTGGTCCGGGTACAGATCACCGACCACGGTGGCGCCCCGCCCACGCGCGAGACCGAGGTGCCCGACATCGAGGCGAAGCTGGCAGGGCTCCAGCGCCCGCGTGGCTGGGGGCTGTTCCTGATCAAGAACATGGTCGACGAGGCGAACGAGACCAGCGACGGGGGGTTGCACACCCTCGAGCTGGTGATGCACCTCGTCGACCCACCGGTGGCTCGAGGCGAGGGAGACGACGATGACGACGAGTGAGCTGTCGACCACGGTGCGGCGGCGCGATCGGGTCGCGGTGATCGACCTGGTGGGTGGCGTGAACGCACGAGCCGAGCATTCGCTGGACACCGCGTGGGCGGAGGCCGTCCGTGAGCTGCCCGACGCAGTGGTCCTCAACTTCCGGGACGCGGGCTACATCAACTCCACCGGCATCGCGTTGATCGTCGGGTTGCTCGCGAAGGCGCGCGCCCGCGGGGTCCCGATCCGGGCGTACGGCCTGACCCCCCACTACCGCGAGATCTTCGAGATCACCCGCCTGGCGGACTTCCTGGCGATCAACCCCGACGAGGACAGCGCCGTACGCGGTGCGGAGAGGAGCAGCACATGACCGAGGCGACGGCAACGTTCGGCGTACGCCGACACGGAGCGGCGAGTGTGGTCGACATCCAGGGGGACGTGACCTCGGGTTCGGAGGACGTGCTCATGAGCGCCTACGAATCAGCCGGCGACGCCGGGGCGATCGTGCTCAACTTTTCCGACCTCTCGTACATGAACAGTGGCGGTATCGGGTTGCTGGTCACCCTGCTGGTGCGCGCCAACCGGCGCTCTCAGCAGCTGATGGCGTACGGCCTGTCCGATCACTATCGACAGATCTTCGAGCTGACCCGCCTCGACGAGGCCGTCAGCATCCACGACTCCGAGCAGTCCGCGCTCCGCGCAGCCGGCGTCAGGTAGAGGAGGAGAACACCATGGGTGACGTGAATGACAGGACCACCGAGAACGCGTTGGACACGGCCGCCGCCGCACGCGACGCGACCTACTGGGCCAAGGCGGTGACCAGGCTGAACGTCTCGGAGGTGCCCAAGGGAGCGATCAACCTCAACGTGACGGGCAAACAGCTGGCTGGGCCGATCCAGGGGTTCGGCAAGATGTGGCAGAAGACCTACCAGGTGCGGCTGCCCCGGGAGCGCGTGTCGGCCACCGACCTGATCGCTACCTGGAAGCAGCGGTTCCCCGACTTCTGGCCCGAGGGCAACCTCTTCTACGGCCCTCTGACCGGCATTGCGCCCGGCGAGGTCGCGCTGCTCAACATGACCCTTCCGGGCGGGATGACGCTGTCGACCGGTGTGATGGTGCTCTACGCCGACGAGGAGTCGTTCACCCTCATGACCCCTCAAGGTCACATGTTCGCGGGCTGGATCACGTTCAGCGCGACCGAACGCGACGGCGAGACGGTGGCCCAGGCGCAGGTGCTGATGCGTGCCTCTGACCCCATCTTCGAGCTGGGCCTGACGTTGGGCGGGCACCGGCAGGAGGACCTGTTCTGGAGCCACACCCTGCGCGAGGTCGCGGCACACTTCGGCGAGGCGGCTGACGTCGACACGCAGGTGGTGTGCGTGGACAAGCGGCGGCAGTGGTCCAGATGGAGCAACGTGTGGCACTCGTCGGCGATCCGGTCGGCCGGCTACATGCTGGGCGCGCCGATCCGCGGTGCGCGAGACCTGGCACGTCGGGGGCGAACGCCCGACTGAGTTCTGCCGGAGACACCCGGCACCCCGTACGGCTAGCGGTCACCCGTCAGACGCCGTACCGCGCCCCGGCACATCGCCCTCGTCACCGACCCGTGCAGGAGCGCCACCGGCGCGAAGTACAACCGTCCACGCCACCCGTGCAGGCGCACCGCCGTCGTCACCCGCAGCAGTCCGGCGTGCGGGTCGACTCCCACCCCGCATCGGAAGTCCAGGTGCACGTCGTCAGCACTAATCAGGGCCTCCTGACCGGTCACGGCGTCAACGGCGAAGACGTCCGGCTGCGCCGGGGGGATGTCGACGAGGCTGACCATCCGCTCGCGCAGCCAGAACAGCGCGCCGACCCACCGGACAGAGCGGACGTCGAACACGGCACGCGCCCAGACCGCCGGGTCCTCCGGCACACCCCCGGCAACGTCACGACGACGACGTCGGCCCAGTCGGGCTGCGGCAGCGACTGGAGGGCGAGCGAGACCAGCTGTGGTTGCGGCGTGGTGTTCGGGGACGAGGGAGTCACGGTCGGGAACCTCCGTACGGGACCGAATGTTCTACCCTACGCTACCGTATGGTCATGCCTCAACGTAAGCCCCGGCTTACCCGGGGCGACTGGGTCCTGGCGGGTCTGGCTGCGCTCGGCCGCGATGGCCTCGGCGCCGTGGCGATCGAGCCGGTGGCCCGCTCGTTGGGGCTGACGAAGGGCTCCGGCTACTGGCACTTCAGCTCTCGAGCCGATCTCGTCGACGCGGTGTTGGCTGCGTGGCTCGACGTGGCGACCGACCGGGTGGTCAGCGCGGTCCAAGCCACTGGCGGCTCCCCTCGGGAACGCCTCGGGCGCCTGCTCGAGACGGTGCTCTCCGAGGAGGTCCGGTATCCCGGCTTCCTGATGCTGCAGACCGCCCCGACCGCCCGGTCCGTGGTCGAGACGTCCACGCACAGACGCATCGGCTACGTCCGGCAGCTCCTGGTCGAGGCGGGTGTCCCGCGGAGCGAGGCCGGGCGCCGAGCGCTGCTGGTCTACACGTCGTACCTCGGCTACGCGGTGCTCGCCCAAGCGGCGCCTGGGTCCTTGCCGCGCGGGGTGCGGCAGCGCCGAGAGCTCCAGACCACGATGCTCGCCGCTGCCCTGGGTGAAAGCTGACTGCTCCCCGCATCACCGGGCTGTACGGGCGGTGTGATGGACTCGGCGTTCCTGATCCGCGACCTCTCAGGTGGTGTGTGTGGCCGCCCGCCACGAGCAGACCGTCCCTGCTGTGATGCCGGTTCGCCGCATCGGCATCCCGCTGCTGGCCGTGCTGGTGCTCGGGGGCGTTGCCTCCAGCAGCTTGACCGACGACCCGCAGCGTGGGACCGCCCGTGCACCCGAGACGTCGACCTGGGCCGTGGCCAGCGGGGAGCCGGCGTCCCCGGCCGCGGCCGGCGAGGAGCCGGTGCGGCTGGACGACCTGAGCATCTCCCGGTCCGGTGAACGTCCTGCGGTGACGCTGCAGCCCGCGCCGCCTGTCGGTACGGCCGTGGGACAAGCCAGCATCGACCTGCAACCGCGGTGGCTGAGCGCCGACCTCAACGTCTGGAGCGGCCCGGGTGAGCACACCCGACTGCTCCTGGTGCTCGACGAGGGCGAACGGGTGGGCGTGACCGGCCAGGTCCGGGGGGACTGGGCGCAGATCGCCCAGGACCGGCAACTGGTCTGGGTGCGCGCGGTCTACCTCGCCGACGAAAAGCCAGAGCCGGATAGCCGGAGGAGTCGCAGCCGGACGAGCCGGATGAGCCGGGCGAGGCGGCCGCGCCGGACGAGCCCGCCGAGCCGGACGAGCCGGATGAGCCGGACGAGGCGGTCACCGACGGGCCGTGCGCCGACGGTTCCGGTGTCGAGAGCGGTCTGGTGCCCAACGCGATCTCCGTCTACCGCGCCATCTGTGCCGCCTTCCCCGAGGTCAGCTCCTGGGGCGGGCTGCGCCCGGGCGACGACGGCTTCCACGGGTCCGGTCAGGCGGTCGATGCCATGGTCTCCGACTCCGCCCAGGGCGACGCAGTCGCCGCCTACGTCGTGCAGAACGCCTCGGAGCTGGGCGTCAGCGAGATCCTGTGGGCGCAGCAGATCTGGACCGCGGAACGCAGTAGCGAGGGCTGGCGACCGGTGGAGGACCGGGGCTCGGTCACCGCGAACCACTACGACCACGTGCACGTCTCGGTGTACTGACCAGGTGACCGCGCCGATTCACGCTGCGCCCCACTGGGTGGCGTTACTGCCACTGCCTAAGCTCACGGGGTGGCCCCGCTACGAACCTAAGGTCACGGGGCCACCCCGTGAGCTTCCCGGTCGGCCTGCGGCGGATCACACCGGTCACAGCAGGCACAACAACACCAGCGGCGCTAGAGCACCGCCCACGCCGGCGCAGCAGGGGCGGGCGCAGGTCACTGTCCGGTCCAGCCGATCCATCGAAGCGACTCCAGTGTCGTCGTGACGATGCCCGTGGGTTCGAAGAGGTCGGTGAAGAGTCGGAGGGCATGGACGCGTTGCGGCTGCGGACGACTCTCGTCCAGCACCTGGGCTGCGTAGCTGGCGACGTCCTGGACCGCCCAGGAGCATCGGTAGTACGTCAGGCGCATCGGATCGACCTCCCCGGCTCCGTCTCCGTAGCCGGCGAAGAAGGACGACTGCTCGTCGGTGGTCACGGGCGCCTGGGTGAGTACGCCACCGATCACGAACATCAGGTCGCGTTCTCTCGGCGCAAGGGCGGTCCCGCCCCAGTCAATCAGCGACAGGGCTGGTGGGTCGTCGTCGACCACAACGTTGAACAGATGGGCGTCTCCGTGGGTGAGCACGAGGGGAGTCGCTCTGCCGCGCAGTTCCCGGCCGAGTGCCTCGGTCTGATCGGCGATGACCAGCACGGAGTCGGACACCTCGAGCCACCGGTGAGTCAGTGCTGACACCAGTGGGTCGTTGTTTCCGGTGCCTCGGCCGACGCCGTGAGATTGCAGCAGACGAGCTTCGGACCGCACCGATGCCACAGCAGGTGTCGCGTAGTCCTCGACAGGGAGGCGCGCGCGGGTGAGGGCCGGGACGCGGGCAGCGTGAATCTGCGCGAGCACGGCACCGAAGGACCGCCATTGGTTCAAGACCATCCCGCCCCGTGCGGCCGGGCGTCCACGCGCCCATTGCGTGACCGTGACCTGATGCGCGTCGTCGAGCAGACTCCACGGATGTCCTGAAGTCGCGGGCAGCGGCGCGGGTACCGCGTCGATCCCCTGACCGGCCAGGTGCGCCGATACGAGAGCACCCGCGCTCAGGTCGTCGCGGCTCGCCTTGAGCGCGAACGCAGACCCGTCCGTGCTGACGGTGTGCAGCACGACTGCCAGCTCGTCCTCTCCGCCCACGACGTCGGTCGCCGTCAAGGACAGCGCGTACTCGTCCCGGACGTGCGCCAACAGCTCGGTCACGTTCACCGGCCGCGTCCGAGTCGTGCCGTCATGCCCCCGATCATGCCCACAGCCGTCGACCGGCACCTCCTGACAGGCAGCGGTGGAGGGCTTATCAGGTGTTGCTCATGAGCCGGTGTGACCCAGGCCACTAGATCAGTGATTCCAAGGGGTGTGGCTGGTGTGGCGCGTGTGATCTGAGGTCGAGGGTGCCCAGGATCGGTGTTGGATACCCAACTCGAGCCCCGGAGGCCCTCGTGGACACTGATCTGG
>Ga0136627_1000016_pt1 | contig 42971 bp, 37 predicted proteins | sample AntDrymUQ4892206_2_FD_104652 | JGI IMG/M metagenome (GOLD analysis project Ga0136627, IMG submission 104652) | Polar desert sand microbial communities from Dry Valleys, Antarctica - metaG UQ489 (22.06) | ecosystem: Environmental > Terrestrial > Soil > Desert | place: Antarctica: Dry Valley... | reverse complement strand
TCGGCAGCGTGGAGGTCGCTGTCGCAGGAGCTGCGGGCCGAGGTCGCCGGCGAGCTGAACGTCGGTTCGGTCGACTCGATCGCCGCAGCCGGGGCCGATCTGGTCCAGTACTCGGCCAAGGCCAACTTCCGGACCCTGGGCAAGCGGTTCGGCAAGCAGACGCCGGCGGTGGCGAGCGCGATCGCAGCGGCTGACCCCTCGAGACTGGCCACAGCACTGTCTGCCGACGGTCGCGCCGAGGTCGAGCTCGACGGCTCACCGGTGCAGGTCCTCCGCGATGAGATCGTCGTCTCCGAGCACCCGGTGGAGGGATGGTCGGTCGTCAACGAGCACGGCGAAACCGTCGCCCTGGACCTCGAGCTCACAACGGCGCTCGAGCGTGAAGGTCACGCCCGTGAAGCGATCCGGTTGATTCAGGACGCCCGCAAGCGCAGCGGCTTCGAGGTCAGCGACCGGATCGACCTCTGGTACGTCACCCACCGCTCCGAGGTCGCCGAGGCGATGTCCACCCACGCGGACCTGATCGCCGCCGAGGTGCTCTCAGGCACGCCGCTGCATGCCGAACCTGATCAGCAGCTGCAGCTGCCCGCGTTCGGGGACATCGACGACCCTGGATTCGGCCTGCTGGTCTGGGTACGCCGCCGCTGAGCTGATTCAGACACTGCCCACGGCATGTTGCCACTGCCCATGGGTTGCGTCCCATGGGCAGTGCGGTTCACCAGGGGACCCTGGTAAGCCGCGGCGCTGACTAGCCCTGCTGGTTCTGGTTGTCGGTGTCCCCGAGCAGCGAGTGCAAGCGTCGCGGCGAGTGCTCCGGCTCGCCGTCGGACTGCGGGGCTGCCACGCTCTGCTCGCCCTCGAGCTGCGAGAGCTGGTCGGTGAAGTAGGCCCTGAGGCGGCTGCGGTACTCACGCTCGAAGGAACGCAGCTCTTGGACCTCGCCGGACAAGCGGTCACGGTCCTTCTCGAGGTCGCCGAACAGCTGCTGGCGACGTTCGGCAGTCTCGACGTCGAGCTTCTCAGCGCGGCTGCGGGCGTCGCTCTCCACGCGGTCGGCCTTGGTGCGAGCCTCGGCGAGGATCCGATCCGCTTCCTCCTGGGCCTCCGCCATGACCTCGTCGGCGTTGCGGGTGGCAAGCTCGAGCAGCCGGGCGGCCGCCCCGGCCGCCTGGCCGATGGTGGTCACCGGGGCGCTCTCGGCGCTCGGTGCGTGCGCCTGGCTGGGACCGGTTGACGGTGAGACCTCGTCCTGCACCGACGCTGCGTCGGACTCCGACGCCGGGGCCGCCTGCCCGCGCTCCTCGGTGGGTTGCAAGCCGGGGACGCCGCCGAGCCCGGACCGCAGGCCCTCGTTCTCCTGGGTCAGGCGATCGAGCTCGGACTCGACCTCATCGAGAAACTGGTCGACCTCGCCCATGTCGTAGCCCTCGCGCAGGCGGACGGGCGTGAAGCGCTTGTTCCGCACGTCCTCTGGAGTCAGCGGCATGACGTCACCTCAGGTCAGATGTCGATGGGTCAGATGTCGATGGGCAGGTCGCCAAGGCATCCCCACCGTACCGGTGGCCGCAGCGCAGCCGACAACCGGCAGAAGGCATGCTGTCAGGACAGGAATACTGCCGCATTCACGGCGCGCAGGATGTAGATGACGACGAACAACACGAGCGGTGACAGGTCCAGCGCCACCATGCCGATCCGGACCGGTGGCAGGACCGCACGGATGGCCCGCAGCGGTGGATCCGTCACCGAGTAGATGACCTCGCAGACGACGAGGACGAAACCGGACGGCCGCCAGGAGCGAGACAGCATCTGCACCCAGTCCAGCACGATGCGCGCCAACAGGAACAGCAGCGCCAGGAGCAGGACGAAGGAGATGATCTCCCCAGCAGTGCGCATACGGGCGAGTCAGCTCTGGTTGAAGAAGCCGCCCTCGGCGAGACGCTGCTTCTCCGCAGCATCGACCGAGACGTCCGGGGGCGAGAGCAGGAACACCTTGGCGGTCACCCGCTCGATCGTGCCGTGCACGGCGAAGACGAGCCCGGCGGCGAAGTCGACGAGCCGCTTGGCGTCGTTGTCGTCCATCTCCGAGAGGTTCATGATCACCGGGGTGCCGTCCCGGAAGTGCTCGCCGATGTTGCGGGCCTCGTTGTACGTCCTGGGGTGCAACGTGGTGATCCGGGCGATGTCGGTGCGCACCGGCTCGACCACCCGCCGACGGGTCGCCAACGTGGTCACCTGCCCCTCCGGCTCGTCGGCACGCACTGCTCTGACCGGACGTGACTCACGACGCCCGGAGGCCGTCTCGTGCTCGTCGTACTCGTCATCGAAACGGTCAGCGTCCTCGACGAGACCGAGATACACACCTACCTTGCGCATCGCGCCAGCCATGAGCTCTGGGACCTCCGGTGGGACCGTGCAGCGCCACTCGGTGCTGCACCGGGGTTCTCGTGCGAGGCAGTTGCCACGCACGTTGGACACTACCTGCTGCGGCCCCTCTCACCGAGGACCGCGCGGCCTATCCGTACGTGTGTCGCGCCGACTTCCACGCCGGCTTCCAGGTCGCCGCTCATCCCGGCGGAGAGCACCCCGGCATCCGGGTGCTCGGTCCGCAGGTGGGCGGCGACGTGCGCGAGCCGCTCGAAAGCGGGACGCGGCTCGGCACCCAGGGGGGCGAGCGCCATCAGGCCGCCGAGCCGTAGGCCCTCGGCCTCGGCGACCGCCTCGGCCATTGCGGGGACCTCGTCGGGCCGACACCCCGACCGGACCTCCCGCTGCTCGAGCTCGAGGTCGACCTGGACGAGACAGTCGAGCTCACGGCCCGCCCGCAGCGCGGCCGTGGACAGGGCGGTGACCAGGGCGAGCCGGTCGACCGACTCGACGACGTCGGCGTACCGGGCGACCGCCGCGGCCTTGTTGGTCTGCAGCCCACCGACGAAATGCCAGACCAGCGGGTGGACACCTGCCACCTGCGCATGCTTGTCCGCCGCTTCGGGATGACGGTTCTCACCCACGTGCTGCACTCCCAGGTCCGCGAGCAGGTCGAGGTCAGCAGCGGGGTAGGTCTTGGTGACGACGACGAGCGTGATCTCGTCGGGATCGCGCCCCGCGGTACGGGCGGCCTGCTCGATGCGCTCGCGCACTCTGGCCAGGTTGTCGGCGAGCTCGGCACGACGCTGTCGCGTCATGGGGCCGTGTGCCCAGTCAGTCGTACCAGGCCTCCGAGCCGGCCCGAGCGGCTGCCTTGGCGTCGATGGGAGAACAGGTCGTCGTTCTCCACGGTGCAGGTGACGGCAGCGCCGAGCGAGTCGGCGATGTCGACGACCTCCACGGCGAGCTCCTCGAGCTGCGCACGTACCCCTGCGGCGACGTCGACGGCGGACGTCCCCCAGGACGTCTGCGACCAGGTGGCCGGGACCGCCGCCGCCACCTGCGCCCGCAGCCGCGTCGGGACCTCGTAGCAGTCGCCGCACACCCGAGGGCCCAGCCAGCCGACGATGCTGCCGGCACCGAGTCGGCGCATCGTCCGCACGGTCGACGCGACCACTGCGCACACCACACCGGCGCGGCCGGCGTGCGCAACCCCCACGACTCCGGCTGCCACGTCGGCGAGCACGACGGGCACACAATCGCCCGCCCGGACCAGCAGGGTGACGTCCGCGGCGGAGGTGACCAGGCCGTCCGCAACCGGGAACGGCGTCACCGGGCCGTCGGTCACCACGACGTCATTGCCGTGCACCTGGCTCATCCGCACCAGTCGTGCCGGGTCGGCCCCGAACCCACGGACCACCATCTCGTGGTTGGTGTCGACCCGAGTGTGGTCGTCGCCGTTGCCATAGCCCAGGTTGAGCGAGTCCCAGGGCCCGTCGCTGACCCCCCCGTGCCGATCCGTGAAGGCGACCTGGAGGCCCACACCCTGGTGGCGGTACAGGAACACGCCCTACTTCAGGAAGTCGGGGATGTCGAGCTCGTCGTCGTCGAACGCGACGGGCCGTTGCGGACGTTGCGCCGGTCTGGGCCCAGGCGCGATACCGGCGCGCTCAGGCCGGCCACCGTCGGGCTGTCCCATCTCGGCCCGCGGGGCCGAACCCACCGGGGTCGGCACCTGGGGCTGACGATGGGGTGGGGCCGAGATCTGCTCGCCCGGCCGCGCCGACGAGGCCGAGGACCCGACCGCCTGCGGCACCGGTACCGGCGCGGCGGGAGCACCGGGGGCCTCCCGGCGCAACGCAGGCTGACCGATGTCGCGGCGCTTGGGCGTGCCACCGTCGAAGCCCGCCGCGATGACCGTCACGCGCACCTCGTCGCCGAGAGCGTCGTCGATGACCGCACCGAAGATGATGTTCGCCTCGGCGTGCGCTGCCTGGCTCACCAACGCCGCCGCCTCGTTGATCTCGAACAGGCCGAGGTCCGAGCCTCCGGCGATCGACAGCAGGACGCCGTGCGCACCGTCGATCGACGCCTCGAGCAGGGGTGACGAGACCGCCATCTCAGCAGCCGCCACGGCACGGTCGTCGCCGCGAGCGGACCCAATCCCCATGAGCGCGGACCCGGCGTCGGACATCACCGCCTTCACGTCGGCGAAGTCGAGGTTGATCAGTCCCGGCGTGGTGATCAGGTCGGTGATGCCGGAGACCCCCTGCAGCAGCACCTGGTCGGCCTGCTTGAAGGCGTCGAGGACGCTGACGTTGCGGTCGCTGATCGAGAGCAGCCTGTCGTTGGGGATGACGATGAGGGTGTCGACCTCCTCGCGCAGCTGCGCGATGCCCTCCTCGGCCTGGTTGGCCCGTCTACGGCCCTCGAACGCGAACGGCCGGGTCACGACACCGATGGTGAGCGCCCCGAGCGAGCGCGCGATGCGAGCCACCACCGGCGCCCCACCGGTGCCGGTGCCGCCCCCCTCACCGGCGGTCACGAACACCATGTCGGCGCCCCGGAGGACCTCCTCGATGTCTTCGGCATGGTCCTCGGACGCCTTGGCCCCGACGTCGGGGGCCGCACCGGCACCCAGGCCGCGCGTCAGCTCGCGGCCGATGTCGAGCTTGACGTCGGCGTCGCTCATCAGCAGCGCCTGGGCGTCGGTGTTGATGGCGATGAACTCCACGCCTTTGAGTCCGACGTCGATCATCCGGTTGACCGCGTTGACGCCGCCGCCACCGATGCCGACGACCTTGATCACTGCCAGATAGTTCTGCGCTGCCATGTCGCGCACCTCTCGCGGTTGTCGGCCGTCCCTTCCCCAGGAGGCCGTGGGCTTGTGGTCCCGTCCTCTGCTTCGTCGGCCGGGTCGGCAAACCGTCACCCTCAACTAGAGAGTTATAGTTATGTCAACCTGTCGACTGTTCTGAAGGTACGGCGATCGGTGCGAGGATTCGTGCACCTGCGTGGGCGTGTCGCGCGCGGATCGACGATCTGGTGCCGCACTCACGACAGGGTGGTCGGCTGCGCGGGAACCGACACGTCATACACCGAGGCCGGCTGAGCCAACAGTGCCGCGAGCACCTCGGCCTTGCGGTCGGAGTCCTCAGCGCTTCCCCACGTGACGCGGTCCTCGTCCTGCAGGACCAGGGTGATGTCGTCGCGGCTGACCACCTCGACCACCGCGACCCGACGGACTATCTGCGGGGCCAGCGATGCGACGACCTCCGCGGCCTCACGCAGGGCTTCGTCCTCGCCGATGTCCTCAAGCCCTTCGGCGTCGACCAGCGGCAGCCGAGCGGGGACCCGCGGGTACGTGCGGAACAACACCCCTTCGGCGTCCATGCCGGAGATGCGGCCGCCCTGACGTACGGCAGCGACAGCTACGCGCTCCGCGACGACGATCCGCACCTGGCGCGGCCAGTCCCGGCTGACGGTGACGCTCGCAACCGGTGCCAGTGTTCGTACCCGGTCGGCCACCGCGTCGGTGTCCAGCCTCGCCAGGGCAATGCCAGGGGCGACGTCCGCCGCGTCCCGCACCTCCTGGGCGCTGAGCAGCCGGGTGCCCTCGACCTGCACGGTCCGGACTCCGAACACCGACGACACGTACATCAACCACGCGACGCCGACGAGCACGCCCACCCCGAGCACCAGCGCGATCTGCCGCTGGTAGCGCCGCACCCGCCCGAGCCATCTGCGACGGGTGAACCGTGACCGTGAGCTCGCCCGCGGTGCGTCGTCCTGTTGCTCAGCCATCTGCCTGCTCCCTCGCACGTAACACCGACAGCAGCCGTGGACCCAGCACGGTGACGTCACCGGCACCGAGGGTGACGACGACGTCACCGGGACGCACCCGTTCGATCAGGACGTTCAGTGCGTCATCGAGCGTCGGCGCGTACACGACGGCCTCGGCCGGAAGCGGCACGGCGTCGGCGACCAGTGCGCCGGTGACCCCCTCCTCACGGTCCTCCCGCGCCAGGTAGATGTCGCTGACCACGACCAGGTCCGCTGCGCCGAGCGCCGTCCCCATGGCAGGGCCGAACGTCTTCGTACGGCTCACCAGGTGCGGCTGGAAACAGACGACGAGCCGGGAGCCGGCCGCCAGTGACCGTGCCGCCTCGACGTCACCGGCGATCTCGACGGGGTGGTGGGCGTAGGAGTCGACGACGGACACGCCGCAGGCGTTGCCCTTGGCCTCCATGCGGCGCCTGCTGCCGGTGAAGCCGGCGAGGCCGGCGAGCAACGCGTCCGCAGGGAGGCCGATTCGCAGCCCGACGGCCAGGGCCGCCAACGCGTCGATCAGGTAGTGGCGTCCGGGCACCTGGAGGCGCAGCGGGCCGAGCACCTGCCCGCCGCCCACCACCGTGCAGGTCGACATGCCTTGCTCGGAGCGCAGGTCGACGGCCTGCAGATCCATGCCTTCGCCGGTCCCGACCCGAATTGTCTCGATGCCGCGGTCAAGGGCCTGCCGGGCAAGCTCGTCGGCTCCGGGGTCGTCGGCGCAGACCACCAGGAAGCCACCGGCGCGGATGCGGTCCAGGTAGGCGGTGAACGCCGCGCGGTACGCCTCGACGGTGCCGTAGGCGTCGAGGTGGTCGGCGTCGACGTTGGTCACCACGGTGCCGCTCGGTTCGTAGCGCAGGAACGCTCCGTCGCTCTCGTCGGCCTCGACCACGAAGTCCGGCCCCCCGCCGAGGCCGGCGTTGCTACCGGTCGCGGCCAGCTCGGACCCGATCGCGTACGACGGCTGCGCCCCGGCGTGCAGGAGCGCGACGACGAGCATGGACGTCGTCGTGGTCTTGCCGTGCGTTCCGGCGACAGCCAGGACCCGTCGTCCCGCCATCAGGGACACCATCGCGGCCGCGCGGGACCAGACGGGGATGCCACGGCGTCGGGCCTCGACCACTTCGGGGTTGTCCTCGCGGACCGCCGTCGACACGACCAGCACGTCCGCATCACCCAGGTGTGCCGCCGCGTGGCCCACCTCGCAACGGGCACCGAGGCTGCGCAGCGCGTCCAGCGTCTCGGAGTCCGCTGCGTCGCTGCCGGACACCTCGGTCCCGTGCGCCAACAGCAGGCGGGCGATACCCGACAACGCCGCTCCGCCGATGCCCACCAGGTGGACGCGACGCAGGTCCGAGACGGCCCTCAGCTGCTCGGGAAAGGGCGCCCTCATGTGGACCGCCCAGCGGCCTCGAGCACCAGCTGGGCCAGCCGGTCGTCGGCGTGCCGCGGCATCAGTTCGCGGCTCGCGGCGGACATCGCGGCCAACCGCTCGGGATCGGCGAGCAACTCCGGCACCCGACGCGCCACCCAGGCCGGTGTGAGGGACCCGTCGTCCACCAGCAGGGCACCACCGGCCCTGACCACCGGCTCCGCGTTGCGTCCCTGCTCACCGTTGCCGATCGGCAACGGGACGAACACAGCGGGCAGTCCGGTGCAGGCCACCTCGGTGACGGTGTTGGCTCCCGAGCGGCACAGCACCAGGTCTGCCGCGGCGTAGGCGAGGTCCATCCGATTGATGAAGGGCGTCACCACGTACGCCGGACCGCCGTCGACTGCCTCGATCTCGGCCTCTTCGACCCTGCCGGCGTGATGCAGGACCTGGATCCCGGCAGCCCCGAGGGCGGACGCGGCCCCCGATGCCGCGGCGTTGATCCGCCGCGCGCCCTGTGACCCGCCGGTCACGAGCAGGGTCGGCGGGTCGGCGGCGAGTCCGAAGGCGGTGCGGCCCTGTGCGCGCACCGCGGAACGGTCCAGTGTGGAGATCGACCGGCGGATGGGCAAGCCGATGAAGCTTGCGTGTGGCAGGGGGGTGCCCGGAAAGCTGGTGGCGACGTGCCGGGTGAGCCGGGCCCCGACCCGGTTGGCGATCCCGGGCAGCGCGTTTCCCTCGTGGACGACGACGGGAATCCGTCGGCGCCGAGCCGCGAGGTAAGCCGGCACCGAGACGTACCCGCCGAAACCGGTGACGACGTCAGGGTGGACCCGGTCGAGGACCTCACCGGCCGCCGTGACGGCACGGCGCAGGCGGCCAGGGGTGCGCACCAGGTCGAGCCCGGGGCGACGCGGCAGCGGGACCCGGGGAACCACCTCGAGCCGGTATCCGGCTTCGGGGACCAGTGTCGCCTCCAGGCCGGTGCTGGTGCCGAGACAGGTGATGTCGACGTCCGGCACCCGGCGCTGCAGAGCCGCTGCGGTGGCCAGCAGGGGAGACGTGTGACCGGCGGTCCCCCCGCCGGCGAGCAGGACGCGCAGCGCCCCCTTCACGCGTCTCGTCCGGCCGCCAGGCGTGCCCGAACGCGACGACGCTTCGAGCGCCTTGACGCCAGGGCTGCCCGGGCCCCCGGTTCGGTCTTGGCGAAGGCGGCCAGCATGCCGAGGGCGACCAGGGTGGGCAGCAGCGCGGACCCGCCGTAGGACACCAGGGGCAGGGGGATGCCGATGACCGGGAGCAGACCCAGCACCATGCCGAAGTTGATCACGCTCTGGCTGAGCAACCACACGGTGATCCCGGCCGAGGCGTAGCGCACGAACGGATCCTTGGTGCGCATCGCGATCCGCAGCCCGGTGTAGGCCAACAACATGAACAGGCCGAGCACCATGAGCGTCCCGAAGAGCCCGAGCTCCTCACCGATGACAGCGAAGATGAAGTCGGTGTGGGCCTCGGGCAACGTGCCCCACTTCTGCCGGCTGCCGCCGAGCCCGACGCCCCAGAACGAGCCGCTGGCCAGGGCGTACAGGCCGTGTCCGGCTTGCCAGCCCTCTCCCTGCAGGTCGGCCATCGGGTCGGTGAACGTCGCCAGGCGCTCGACGCGCTCGGGCTCGGCGTTGGCGAAGTAGGCCGCCATCGCCGTCAGCGCGGCGAGCAGCACCAGCAGCAGCCGGGCTGGGGCACCGACGACGAACAACGAGCCGGCGATGATCGCGAAGAAGACCAGAGCGGTCCCGAGGTCACCTTGCAGGACGACCATGGTGGTGACGAGCAGCGTGACCGGCAGCATCGGGATGACCAGGTGCTTCCAGTCGTCGAGCACGGCGTCCTTGCGCGCGTACAGGTCCGCGACCCACAGCACCAGACCGAGCTTGGCGATCTCCGAGGGCTGCACGGTGAACGGTCCCCCGACGTTGAGCCAGTTCTGGTTGCCGTTCACATCGACCCCCAGACCAGGGACGTACGTCAGGGCGATGAGGACGATCGACCCCAGCAGCGCCGGGTACGCCATCCAGCGCATCACCCGGACGGGCAGCAGGGATGCCAGCCACGCGGCCGGGATGCCGAGTGCCACCCACATCACCTGCCGGGAGAAGATGACGTAGGAGTTGCCGTCGTTGTTGGTGAAGGACAGCACCGAGCTCGCCGACAGCACCATGACGAGCCCGAGACCGAGCAGGATGCCGGTGACGCCGATCACGAGCTGGTAGGACGTCAGCGGGCGGTCGAGTCCCTGGCGCAGCGAGGCTGTCCAGCCCAGCGCACCGCCTCGCGGCCCGCTCGGCCGCCGCATCTCCGGTCGCGGGGCGGTGGTCGTCATCGCCGCCCCTCTTGCTGCGTCGTCGGGCACCGCTCAGCCGGTGCTCTTGCCAGTCGTGTGCGCCAGCACCGCCACGGCGAACGCGTCTCCACGGGCGCCGTAGTCGGTGAACATGTCCTGGGACGCGCAGCCGGGCGCGAGCAGCACGGTGTCGCCCTCACGGGCCACCCCGGCGGCGGCGTCGACGACGCGGACCATGACGGATTCACCGTCACTCGTCGGTGCTTGCCCTTCATCCTCGCCTGCCGACACCTCGATGACGGGCACATCCGGTGCGTGTCGCAGGAGGGCAGCGGCGATGAGACCCCGGTCACGTCCGATCAGCACGACAGCTCGCAGCCGGTCCGCGGTGGCCTGCACCACAGCGTCGAACTCGGCGCCCTTCGCGAGGCCTCCCGCGATCCACACGACCGGGTCGTAGCTGAGCAGCGAGGCGGTGGCCGCATGCGTGTTGGTCGCCTTGGAGTCGTCGACCCAGCGAACACCGTCGGAGTGTGCGACCTCGGCGATCCGGTGAGCGTCCAGGCGGAAGCCGCGAAGCCCGTCACGTACGGCCCGCTGGTCCACGCCGTGCGCCCTGGCCAGGGCCGCGGCTGCGAGCGCGTTGCCCACGTTGTGCGGCACGGGTGGGTGGACGTCGGCCACCGAGCCCAGCTCAGCAGTGCTGGCCTGTCGGTCGGTCACGAACGCGCGGTCGACGAGCAGATCCTCCACGACACCGACCATCCCGACCGTCGGGGCACCGAGGGTGAAGCCGATGGCCCGGCAACCCTCGACGACCTCGGCGGCACGGACCAGTCGTTCGGTGAGTGGATCGGCGACGTTGTACACGCAGGCGATCCTGGTGCGCTCGTAGATCCGCGCCTTGTCCGCCGCGTAGGCCTCCATCGAGCCGTCGTACCAGTCGAGGTGGTCCGCGGCGACGTTGAGGACGACGCTGGCCTGCGGCGAGAGGGAGTGGGTCCAGTGCAGCTGGAAGCTGGACAGCTCGACCGCGAGCACGTCGTGCCCCTCCGGATCCATTACCGCCTGGGTGACCGGGGTCCCGACGTTGCCGACCGCGGCGCTGCGCAGGCCGGCGGAGCGCAGGATGGCAGCCAGCATCTGCGTCGTGGTCGTCTTGCCGTTGCTGCCGGTGACGCACAGCCAGGGGGCGGGGTCGGTCCCCCGCAACCGCCAGGCAAGCTCGACCTCGCCCCAGACCGGTACGCCGCCGGACGCTGCCTGGACCAGCAGCGGGGTGCGCGGCGACCATCCCGGGGACGTCACCACCAGGTCTGTGCCGGCGGGCAGCAGGGTCGTGGACCCGGGGCCGAGGCGGATGTCCGCGCCGAGCACCGAGAGGACGGCGGCCTGCTCCTGCAGCCCCTCGGTGCGCCGGTCGTCCAGCACCGTCACCCGGGCGCCGAGCTGGACCAGCGCGTCAGCTGCGGCGTACCCCGAGACTCCGAAACCGGCGACGACGGCGTGCACATGGTCCCAGGTGTCGCGCCGCCCGAGCACCTGCAGGTCGAGACGTCGGTTCACACCCCGGCCACCCACTCGGCGTAGAAGATGCCCATGCCGGCTGCCACGGACAGCCCGGCGATGATCCAGAACCGGATCACGATCGTGACCTCGGCCCAGCCCTTCAGCTCGAAGTGGTGCTGCAGCGGTGCCATGCGGAACAGACGTTTGCCGTTGCTGAGCTTGAACCAGCCGACCTGCAGCACCACCGACATCGTGATGATGACGAACAGCCCACCGATGATCAGCAGCAGTCCTTCGGTGCGGGTCATGATGGCCAGCCCGGCCAGCGCACCACCGAGGCTCAACGAACCGGTGTCACCCATGAAGATCTTCGCGGGGGCGGCATTCCACCACAAGAAGCCGAAGCAGGCGCCGGTCAGGGCGGCAGCGACGACCGCGAGGTCGAGCGGGTCCGAGACCTCGTAGCACTTGCCCCCGGGGACCGTCCCGCACGCCTGGTTGTTCTGCCAGATGCTGATGAGGACGTACGCCCCGAAGACCATCACCGAGGCACCCGTGGCGAGGCCGTCGAGCCCGTCGGTGAGATTCACCCCGTTACTGGTGCCGGCGATGATCACCAGGACCCAGACGATGATCAGGACCACCGGCAGCTGCCAGTCATTGATGTCGCGGATGAACGACACCCCCCGCGACATCGGGGTGCGCCCGTTGTCGTCGGGGAACTGCAGTGCCAGCAGCGCGAACAGCAGTGCGACGATGGTCTGGCCGGCGACCTTGGCCTTGGTGCGCAGGCCGAGGCTGCGCTGCTTGGACACCTTGATGTAGTCGTCCAGGAAGCCCACCAGGCCCAGCCCGACGAACAAGAACAACAGCAGCATCGCTGACGGCGACGGCGCCGACTGGGTCACCAGCTTGGCCAGGGCGTAGCCCACGACCACCGCGATGATGATGACGAGCCCGCCCATGGTGGGCGTGCCGCGCTTGGTGTGGTGCGACGTGGGGCCGTCGTCACGGATCAGCTGGCCGTATCCCTTCTTGACCAGCACGGCGATCGCCAGCCTCGTCCCGAGCAGCGTGCCGAGCAGCGCGAAACTGCCGGCGAGCAGGATGGCCCTCATGAATCCACCGTCGGGGACACCAGTGCCGTGGCGACTCGCTCCAGCCCTTCGGACCGTGACGCCTTGACCAGCACGACGTCCCCGGCGCCCACGCGTTCGGGCGCACCACGCAGCAACGCCACGGCGGCGTCGGCGTCGGGCACCAGGGTCGACCGGCCCGACCAGCCACCGGACGCGGCGACGGCCAGTGCGCCGGTGTGCAGCGGACGTGCCTCCTCCCTCACGACCACCAGCTCGCTGACGCCGAGCTCAGCGGCCAGTCGACCGAGGGATGCGTGCTCCTCGTCGGAGCTCGCGCCCAGCTCGCGCATCACGCCGAGCACCGCGACGCTACGTGCCCCGGCTCGGCCCGAAGCCACGCGCACGAGTGTGTCGAGGGCGGCACGCATGGAGTCCGGGTTGGCGTTGTAAGCGTCGTTGAGGACGAGCAGGCCGTCCGCACGCTCCTGCGGCTGCATGCGCCACCGCGAGGTCACGACCGCGTCGCACAGGGCTCTGGCCACGTGGTCGAGATCGAACCCGAGGCCCAGGGCTACCGCCGCAGCGGCCGCAGCGTTGGACGCCGCATGCACACCGAGGGAGTGCAACCTGACTTCGGCGGTGCGCCCGGCATGCACCAGGTCGAAAGCCGGACGGCCGGTGGAGTCGGTCGTGAGCCCATGCACCCGTACGTCGGCGGACCTGGCGAGTCCGAAGGTCAGCGGCCTGGCCGACGTGCATGCGGCCATCGCCAGCACCAACGGATCGTCCGCGTTCAGCACGGCCAAGCCGTCGACCGGCAGGCTCTCGACCAGCTCGGCCTTGGCCCGGGCGATCTGCTCGCGGCTGCCGAACTCGCCCAGGTGGGCGACTCCCACGTTGAGCACCACACCCACCTGGGGTGCGGTGATGTCGCACAAGTGACGGATGTGACCCAGACCGCGGGCGCCCAGCTCCAGGACGAGGTGCGCGGTGGACTCGTCGGCGCGCAGCACCGTCAGTGGTACTCCGATCTCGTTGTTGAAGTTGCCCACGGTCGCCACGGTCGGACCGGCCACGGGCAGGATCTGGGCAAGGAGGTCCTTGGCGCTCGTCTTGCCCTGCGACCCGGTGATCCCGACGACACGTGTCGTCGCGAGGTGGCCCCGGACATGGCGTGCGAGTTGACCGAGCGCCACGATCGGGTCGGCCACCACGACGGAGGGGACACCGACCGGGCGCTGGGCCAGCACGGCCGCGGCTCCCGCCGCCACCGCTGGCGCCGCGAAGTCGTGCCCGTCCAGGTGCTCACCGGGAACCGCCACGAACAGGCCCTGCGCCTCGAGCAGGCGCGAGTCGACGCTGGCAGCGCCACGCACGACCGCCGAAGCCTCGGCATCGTGCACGACGCCCGCCGTCACCAGGGCGATCTCCTCCAGGCTCATCTCGATCATGACGACTCCCGGGGATGCTCGAGCAACTGCCGCACCACGACCCGGTCGTCGAACGTGTACACGGTGCCCTGCACGTCCTGCACGGACTCGTGCCCCTTGCCCGCGACGACCACGCAGTCACCACACCCGGCGTCGGCCAGCGCGTGGGCGATCGCAGCGCGCCGGTCGCCGACCTCCACCAGCTCGGCCGTCCCGCCGCTGCTTCGTGCGCCGCCGAGCACCTCCGCGCGGATGCTGGCCGGCTCCTCCGTGCGCGGGTTGTCGTCGGTGACGACGACGCGGTCGGCGAGCCGGGAAGCCACTGCGCCCATGAGCGCCCGCTTGCCGGGGTCGCGATCTCCTCCGGCGCCGAGGACGATGGTCAGCCGGCCCGGCGTGGTCGGACGCAGCGCCTGCAGCACGGCCTGGACCGCATCCGGCTTGTGGGCATAGTCGACGACCACCCGGCAGGCCTGACCCGCGTCGACCTGCTCCATGCGCCCGGGCACGACCGGGCTCGCAGCGATGCCGACGAGGACCTCCGACAACGGTTGACCGGCCCGCACCAGCGCCACGATCGCGGCCAGCGCGTTGGACACGTTGAAGGCTCCGGGCAACGGGACCTGCACGGTCCCACGCTGTCCGTTCGGGCCGATCAGCGTGAACCGGGAACCGGCTGCGGTGGCCTGCACGTCCAGGGCGCACCAGTCGGCGCTGTGCTGACCGTGCGCCGAGATCGTCGTCACCTCGAGCTCGGTCAGCTCCACCAGTCGACGACCGTACGGGTCATCGACGTCGATGACCGCCTGCTTGGCTCTCGCGGGGGTGAACAGGGAGGCTTTGGCGCCGAAGTAGTCCTCGAGGTCGGTGTGGAAGTCGAGATGGTCGCGACCGAGGTTCAAGAAGACGGCGACGTCGAAGACCAGCCCGTCGACACGGCCCTGCACCAATGCGTGGCTGGACACCTCCATCGCGCACCTGGTCACCCCGTGGTCGGCCATGACACCGAACAAGGCGTGCAGGTCAGGGGCCTCGGGGGTGGTCAACGCCGAGTGGACGGGCCGGCCGTCGATCCGGGTGCCGGTGGTCCCGATCACCGCAGACGGCTCGCCGGAGGGCTTGAGGCCCGCCTCGAGGAGGTACGTGACAGTCGTCTTGCCCTGCGTGCCGGTCACACCGATCGTGGACACCCTGGCCGCAGGGTCGGCATAGACGAGGCGGGCGAGGTCACCCAGCACGCCGCGCGGACGCTCGTGCACCAGGACGGGACGGCCGGTCGCAGCGCAGTCGGGCGCACCGGCGGCGTCGGTGATCAACGCGGCCGCGCCGGCCTGCACGGCCTGGGCCGCGAACCGCGCACCGTGGGTACGAGCGCCCGGCAGCGCGGCGTACAGGTCACCGGGCTGCACCGACCGGGTGGCCAGCGTCAACCCGGTGACCACGCTCGCGGACGGGTCCGCACCGAGCAGCTGGGCGTCGACCGCGTCGGCGATCCGCCTGACCGGGACGGGGGCTACTCGCCGCGGCCGGATGGCAACGTCGCCGCCTACGGGACCGCTGCCGGCGGCGCCGCCACCCCCGGTGCTGGTTTCGTGAGACACCGGGCGAGGCTACCGGGTCACCACGACAGGGGGACGCGCTCGTAGCGGGCACCGGTCGGTGGGATGCTGTAACGCTGTAGCACTGTGCTCATGATGTCGCGGAAGACCGGACCGGCGCCACTGCCACCGCCGCTGCCGTCCTGCGGATTGTCGATCACGACGTAGGTGACGAACCGCGGGTCGTCGGCCGGCGCGAAACCGGCGTAGGAAACCGTGGCACCGGAGGCGTAGTAGCCCCCGTCGGGGTTCGCGCGCTGCGACGTACCCGTCTTGGCGGCCACCAGGTAATCCGGGATGGCGCCCTGCGGGCCGGTGCCGCCATTCTCGGTGACGGCGGTCATCATCGCGGCCACGTCGCGCGCGGCCTGCTCGCTGACTGCCCGGTGTCGCTCGGGAGCCGGCGCCGGCTCGAACGTGCCGTCCTGGTGGCGCATGCCGGAGACCAGCTGTGGCGCGATGTACTCGCCGTCATTGGCGATGGCGGCGACGGCGGCAGTCATCTGCAGCGCAGTCACGGACAGTCCCTGACCGAAGGTCACCGTCGCGCGCTTGGCGTCGGTCCACGTCTGCGGGTCGGCCAGGATCCCGCCGGACTCACCGGGCAGGCCGACCCCGGTCGGCTCACCGAGACCGAACGAGCGCAGGTACCCCGCGAGCTGCTCGTCCGCCATCCGTTCCGCCGCCACGATCGTGCCGAGGTTCGAGGACAGGGCCAACGCCCCGGTCGCCGTCATCCGGGCCTTTTCGGTGCGGTCGTCGTAGTCGCGGATGTCGAAACCGTCCTTCTCGATGACACCAGGCACCACCAGCCTGGTCGTCGGCAGGACCAGACCTGCGTCCAGGAGGGCCGCGAAGGTGAGGATCTTCTGCACGCTGCCGGGCTCGTAAACATCTTGCAGGCCCCGGTTGCGCACTCTGTCGAGATCGAGGTCCGACAGCTGGTTCGGGTCGAAGCTGGGGACCTGGGAGAACTGGTAGATCTCCCCGGTACGTGCGTCGACCGTGATGGCGACGCCCCACTCCGCGTCGCTGGCGCGTACCTGAACCGCCAGTCGGCGATTTGCGTACCACTGCAGGTCACGGTCGATCGTGGTGACCAGGGTGGTGCCGTCCTGCGGCTCGGTGACTGTCCTGTCCGCCATCGGGATGTACTCACCGGACGGCGCCGTGACGTACGTCGCCTCGCCGTCGGTCCCTTGCAGGATCGCGTTGAACTCCTGCTCCAGACCTGAGCCACCCTCGCCTTCGGCGTTGACGACGCCCACCAGGTTGGCCGCGACATCGGTCTCGGGGTACGTCCGCAGCGGGTCACGCTCCTGCAGCACGCCGCTGAGCCCTTCGGCGGCGAGCCGGTCGTAGACCTGCTCCGCCTTCCAGGTGGGGATCCGGCGGGCGAGGTAGACGAAACGGGTGTCGGGCGTGCGCAGCTTGTCCACCGTGCTGAAGTAGTCGAGCCCGAGCTCATCGGACAGGACGGCCGCGATGCTCGGGGCCGTGGAGACCGTGAGCGACGGGTCGGCGGTGATCGCCACGGCGTCGATCGAGGACGCAAGCTCGGCACCGTCGCGGTCCAGTATCTGTCCGCGGGCCGCGTGCAGGGTGACGCTGCGGGTGCCCTCGGCCTGTGCCATCGAGGCGTACGCGTTGGCGTCGACGCCCTGCAGCTGGAACAACCGGGCCGCGAACAGCGACATGACGAAGGCGATGACGAGCAGGAAGATTCGCAACCTGAACTGCGTGCGCCGCAGCCGCAACGCGCCGTGGGCCCCGTGACGTCCGCGCGCTGCGCTGGAGCCCGCCATCAATCGCCCCTCCGCCTAGCCGATGACTCAGTCTGACCCCTGAGCGGGCTCTGGCCCGTCCCGCCGAGCGGCGTGTCGGACCCGGTGGCCGGGACGTTGCGGGAGCCGCTGGACTCCGGACCACCCAGGCCCGGCAACGTCTGACCCGCGAGGGCGGGGACGGGATCACCGATGATCGATCCGTCAGACAGGTCGAGGAACACCGGGTTGGTGCTGGGCACCATGCCGTGCCCGGTCGCCCGACGGGCGAGCTTCTGGGTGCTCTGGACGCGCTCCAGCTGCTGGTCGAGGGCTTGCTGATGGACCTTCAGCTCATCTGTGCGCGCCTGCAGGCCGGCGAGCTCGAACGCGCCCTTCTGCATGGACAGGTTGAGCAGCAGCAGCCCGACCAGACCGGAGATCAGCAGCAACGCCAAGATCACGATGAACCCACTGCCGCGGCGGGCCGCGGAGCTGCCGACGACGATCTGCAGCTCGGGTGCGCGCGCAGGTATCGGACGAGTCGCTGCGGCCCGTGCCGCGCCGGAGCGCTGAGTGCTCATGCTGCCTCCCTGATCCGCTCCGCCGCCCGCAAGCGCACCGACCGCGCCCGCGGGTTGGCGGCGACCTCGTGCTCGTCGGCCTTTTGCGCCCCACGAGTCAGCGCCCGCAGCTCGGGCAGCAGGTGCTCCGGCACGACCGGCAGACCGGCGGGGACCTCGATCTGTGTGTGCCGGGCGAGCTCTTGCTTGACCATGCGGTCCTCCAGCGAGTGGTACGACAGGGCCACCAGGCGCCCACCGAGAGCGATGGCCGAGACAGCTTGCGGAAGGGCGCGGCGCAACGCCGAGAGCTCGTCGTTGACCTCGATGCGCAACGCTTGGAAAGTGCGCTTGGCCGGGTGGCCACCGGTGCGCCGCGCCGCCGCCGGCACGGCGCCACGGATCAGCTCGACCAGCTGCGTGCTCGTCGTGAGCGGCGTCGTCTGCCGTGTCCGCACCACAGCGGCAGCGATACGTCGCGCGAAGCGTTCCTCGCCGTACTGACGCAGGATGCGTGACAGCTCGTGCTCGTCGGCCTCCGCGAGCACGTCGGCGGCTGTCCGACCGACGGTGGGGTCCATCCGCATGTCGAGCGGGGCGTCGTGCGCGTAGGAGAACCCACGGTCGTGCTCGTCGAGCTGCATCGAGGAGACACCGAGGTCGAAGAGCACGGCATCCACACGGGGGTGTCCGTGCTCGGCGAGGGTCTCCTGCATCCGGTCGTAGACGGTGTGCACGAAGGTGACCCTGGTGGCGAGATCCCCCAGGCTCGTTCGCGCCTCGAGCAGTGCGGCGGGGTCACGATCCAGGCCGATGACACGCACACTCGGACAGGTCTGCAGCACCGCTCGGGTGTGTCCTGCGCGACCGAGCGTCGCGTCCACCAGCACGGCGTCGGCGTGGTCGAGGACCGGTGCGAGGAGGTCGACGATGCGCTCGAGCAGTACCGGGACGTGGCGGACGGGCTGCTCGGGAGCGGTGGCCATCTGGATGACCCTCAACCGGGGATCCGGGCGAGAACGGTGATCGTGAGCGCGATCAGCACAGCGGTCAGGAGCGAGAACACCATCACCGCGACGCCCTCCCGGACGTCGTCACGCACCCGCTTGCCGGCATAGCCGTGGGCGCCCGTACGTGGCGCCGGCTCGGGAAGCAGTCCGCGGGTGCGGCGCGCGGGTGCGGGCTCCTGAGCCCCTCTCGGGACGACACCGATGCTCATCCGGTCCTGCCTTCGTCGTGGGTGCTGCTGGCGTGTGTTCGATCGCTGCGTCCAGGGCTCCCCCCGCTACCACGGGCATCTGGCACCGGGGAAGGTGTGCCAGAGGCGACGTGGAGCGGAGTGGAGACCTCGCCGCACGAGCAGTCGGGAATCAGGCGATTCCTTCGATCACCGCCTCGGACAGGGACGAGAAGGCGTCCTCCTTGTCTGCGCTGTAGCTCTCCCATGCAGCGGAGTCCCAGATCTCCACGCGGTCCATGGCCCCGATCACGACGACGTCTCGGGACAGGTTGGCGTACGTGCGCAGGATCGCCGGGATGGTGATGCGGCCCTGCTTGTCGGGCAGTTCGTCGGAGGCTCCCGAGAACAGCACGCGGATGAAGTCACGGGACGCCTTGTCGGTGAAGGGGGTGTGCGTGAACCGTGCGGTGAGCGCCTCGAAACCCGCTTTCGACCAGACGAACAGGCAGCGGTCCTGGCCACGTGTGATCACCAGACCTCCCTGCAGCGCGTCACGGAACTTCGCCGGGAGAAAGATGCGGCCCTTCTCGTCGAGCCGAGGCGTGTGCGTACCGAGAAACACGCCGCATCACCCTCTCTCCTCCACTGTGCACCACTTTACTCCACCCAGGGTGCAGGTCAACGCGGAACCGGCCCGTGACACGACATTTCTGGGGCATCAGCCCGATGTAGGGTCACCCAAAGGTGCAGGTCAGCAGTGGTTTCAGTCATGCTCGATCCTTCGGTGGCGCAGAGTGGGGGACGCCGCACCCGTTGGGGCGTCGCCGGTCCGGTCCCGGGGCGAAGGTTCGCCACCGTTCTCCGAATCGAGCGTCGGCCTGACAGACTCGTGCTGACCGTGAGGGGCGGTCGTCGACGAGCGCAGGAGGAAGTGCGTGACAGCCAGCAGCGCGGACACGGGCTCGGTGGCACAGGAGGGCGGGGACTTCGCGACGCTCACTGACGTGGCGCAGCGCATCGCGCTCAACATCGGGGCAGTGATCGAGGGCAAGCCCGATGTGGTCCGTTCCATGATCACCGTGCTGCTGGCCGGGGGCCACCTGCTGATCGAGGACGTTCCCGGCGTCGGCAAGACCATGCTCAGCAAGGCCCTGGCGCGCTCGATCGACGGCAGCGTCCGCCGCATCCAGTTCACTCCCGACCTGTTGCCCAGCGACGTGACCGGGGTCTCCATCTACAACCAGGAGACCCGGCAGTTCGAGTTCCGCCCCGGCGGCATCTTCGCCAACATCGTGGTGGGGGACGAGATCAACCGGGCGTCGCCCAAGACCCAGTCGGCCATGTTGGAGTGCATGGAGGAGCGACAGGTCACCATCGACGGGCACACATACCGGCTCGACGAGCCGTTCATGGTGATCGCCACTCAGAACCCGATTGAGATGGAAGGCACGTACCCGCTGCCGGAGGCTCAGCGGGACCGCTTCATGGCGCGGGTGTCGATGGGCTACCCCGTTGAGGCGGCCGAGCTCGCGATGCTGGACCACCACGCCGGCGCGGATCCGTTGGCGAACCTGGCCGCGGTGACCGACGCCTCCGAGGTCGCCAAGCTCATCGATGTGGTCCGGCAGGTGTTCGTCTCCCCCGCCGTGCGCCGCTACGCGGTCGACCTGGTCTCCGCCACTCGACGTACCCCGGACCTGCGGCTCGGCGCATCCCCGCGCGCCACACTGCACCTCGTGCGGGCGGCCAAGGCGGCAGCAGCGCTCGACCGCCGCGAGTACGTGATCCCCGACGACTTGCAACGGCTGGCACCTGCCGTTCTGGGTCATCGTCTGCTGCTGTCTGCCGACGCCGTCATCGGTGGGCGACGGGCTGAGCAGGTGCTGGCGGCAATCGTGGCGTCGGTCCCGGTACCGCACGCTGGCCACCCCACCTCGAGTGGTCCGCGCGGGCAGGGCTGAACGGTGCGTGAGGCGCTGTCGGCGCTGACGACCCGGGGACGAGCCTTTCTGGCCGCCGGTTTCACGGTCACGCTGTGCGCCCTGGTTCTCGGCTTCGACGCCCTCCTGCGCGTGGGCTTGCTGGCGGTCGCCCTGCCACTGCTCGCCGCCTTCGTCGTCGGTCGGGCGCGGTACCGCCTCTCCGCACAGCGCACGGTGTCACCGCAGCGCGTGTCACCCGGACAGCCGGCGACAGTGTCACTCTCGATGGCCAACGAGGGCGCGATGCCCATGAGCCTGCTGCTGCTCGAGGATCACGTCCCGTACGCGCTCGGCACCCGCGCCAGGTTCATGCTCGACCGGGTCGGACCGCGCTGGCGCCAACAGGTCAACTACCCGATCTGCTCCGAAGTCCGGGGCCGCTTTCAGATCGGCCCACTGTCGATCCGGGTCTCCGACCCGTTCGGTTTCATCGAGCTGGTCCGCTACTTCCGGGAGACCAGTGACCTGGTGGTGGTTCCGGTGGTGCACGCACTGGACCGCATCGCGTTGGAGGCGGCATGGACCGCGCAGGGCGAGAACCGTCCCCGTGCCTTCGCGGTCGGCAGCGCCGAGGACGTCATGACACGGGAGTACCGCCGCGGCGACGACCTGCGGCGGGTGCATTGGCGCAGCACCGCCCGGGTGGGTGAGCTCATGGTCCGGCGTGAGGAGCAGCCGTGGCAGAGTCGCGCGACGATCGTGCTCGACTCGCGCCGCATCGCGCACCGTGGCAGTGGCGCCGCATCGTCCCTCGAGTGGCTGGTCGCGGCAGCCGCGTCGATCGCGGTGCACCTCAGCCGGTCCGGCTACTCGGTCCGTCTGGTCACCGACCGACCCGACCCCGAGGCGAACGCCTGGCACGACCGGCTGGCCGATCCCCAGGTGCAGGCCGGACCCATCCTCGACGAGCTCGCGGTCATGTCGGTCTCCGAACGCCAGGGCATGCACTACGCCGTCGACGCGGTGGCCGGGTCGGCCGGCCTGGTCATCGGCCTGTTCGGCGCCCTCCAGGGCAGCGACGTGGCCGACCTGGCACGCATGCGCGCCCATGGCTCCTCCGTCCTGGCGATGATCCTGGACACCAGCGCCTGGGACGATGACGACTCCAGCAAGGCGTCCCCGGCGGCTCGGATGGTCGGGGCGCTGGGCCAGCACGGGTGGAACGCCGTGGTGGCCGATCCGTACGAGTCGCCGGCCGCCACCTGGACGCGCCTGGGCGCAGTTGCCCGGCACGGAGCACGAACGGGGCGGTCGGCATGAGCTCGGGAGCGTTGACCCACCAGCTACGGCTGTCCGGGTGGGCGTTGCTCGCGACCCTGGGAACCTGCCTGGCCCTCGGCCCACTCTTCGAGGACCGCCGCTACCTGGTGCATGCCGGCGGGCTGCTCCTGCTCGCGATCCTGACCGGTGCCACGCTGCGTGCGCTGAATGCCAACCGACTCCTGGTCTTCGTCGCGCAGGTCGCCGTTGCCGCAGAGATCGCGGTACTCGCCTACACCGAGTCCCTGCTGCCCACTCCCACCGCCGTCGCAGAGATTCGCGACGGGTACGTCCGGTTCGCGGAGAACGCCCAGATATACACCGCTCCGATGCCCACCGACGCGTCCACCACCATGTCGTTGGCACTCATCATCGTGGCTATCGGCCTGGTCGTCGACCTGATCGGCGTGACGTACCGCAGGGTGCCGCTGCTCGGGCTGGTCTTCCTACTCGTCTACATGGTCCCGGTGGCCCAGCTCGCCGGTGATGTCTCCGTCTTCTCGTTCGTCCCCGGCGCAACCGCGTTCGTGTTCCTGCTCGCCGCCGACGAACGTGAACGGTTGACCCACTGGGGACGCCAGATCGCGATGTCTGGTCAGGTCTGGACACAGGCCTACTCCGCTGTCGACGACAGCGGACTGCGCCAGTCGCGGTACCGGATCGGTTTCGGCGCCGTGGCGCTGGCGTCCCTGCTGCCGTTCGTTGTGCCCTCCATCGATCCGCAGATCCTCTTCGACGGCGGGAGCGGCGGTCAGCTCGACGGGAACGATGGTGGTCTCGACGTGGAGAACCCTGTGCTCGACATGCGTCGCAACCTGTCCTCCCAGACCGACGAGGTGCTGCTGCGGATCCAGACCGACGACCCGGAACCCGGCTACCTCCGACTTGCGGCGCTGGATCGGTTCACCGGTGACGAGTGGTCAGTGGGATCGCGGACGACCGCCAACGCCGTGGACACCGGCGGCGCCCTACCCGGCGCACCCGGTCGGGTCGCGTCCGTGCTCAATGTCGGGCGCGACTACGAGGTGCAGGTGACCGACGCGCTGCGCTCGGACTGGCTACCGGTCGTCTACTCCCCGTCCAGGGTCGAGGTCGACGGCGACTGGTTGGTCGACGAGACGCACTTCGACATCCGGGAGGACGACGGGCAGGACGACTCCTCCGGCCTGCGGTACTCGTTCCGCTCCACCGTCGCGGACCCCACCCAGGACCAGCTGCAGTTCGCCCCGGACCCGCCGTCGTCCGTGGCGCAGTTCACGACGCTGCCCAGCGGCTTCTCACCGGAGATCCGCGAGCTGACCGAGCAGGTGACCGGGAACGCGACGAACGGCTTCAGCAAGGCACTGGCGCTGCAGCAGTACTTCCGGGATCCAGCGAACTTCGAGTACGACCTGGCGCAGGCCGATGATGGCGAGAACGGCGAGGAGGCCATCGAGGACTTCCTCCTCAACACGCAGGTCGGCTACTGCGAGCAGTTCGCCAGTGCCATGGCGGTGATGGCGCGGGTCGAGGGCATACCGTCCCGGGTGGCCATCGGCTTCCTGCGGCCCAGCGAGTCGCCGGACGGGTGGCAGGAGTTCCGGGGCGAGGACATGCATGCATGGCCGGAGCTGTACTTCGAGGGAGTCGGCTGGGTGCGCTTCGAGCCGACCCCGGCCTCGCAGGGCGCCGCCGCCCCGAACTTCGACGCCGGACGCGCCGACGACCCGAGCGCGACGCCCACCGAGAGTCTGGACCCGAACGACACCCAGACCACCCGGGTCCAGCAGGATCCGTTCCAGCCGAACCGGGACGACGACCCAGCGGCCGGCGGCGACGCCGACGCAGGGGTCTGGGGGGTGCTCCGCATCATTCTCGTGGGGTTCGTGCTGCTCGGCGCGCTGGCCGTTCTCCCGCGGACGCTGCGCGAGTCGCGCCGGCGGCGACGCTGGAGCAGCGCGACTACTCCAGCGGGGGCGGCGGAGGCTGCCTGGAGCGAGTTGCGTGACAGCATGGTCGATCTGCGACTGCCCTGGGACGACCGGGATACCGCTCGACACCTCGGCCGCTCCCTACGCGTACGCATCGACGAGCGTCGGCGTGCTCCGGTGCTCACCGGGCCCACCACCGAGCAGGCGGTGCAGGCGCTCAACACCCTGGTGGTGGCCGTCGAGCAGAGCCGGTACGCGCGCACACCGACAGCCGTCCCGGGTCTGCAGGAAGCTCAGCGAACGGTGGTGGAGGCGATCACCGACACTCAGCCACTCTCGGTCCGGCGCCGCGGCATCTGGTTGCCTCGGTCAGTGCTGCGACGACCCGGTACCGACCGTTCGCACTCGCGTGCGCGTGGTCAGGTTGCTGGCGAAGCGGTGCTCTTGCTTCGGGACTGAGCGGCTGCTCCGGGACTGAGCGGCGAGGGCGGCGCACGAGGTACGAGTGGGCAAGCCCGAGTGCGACATCCGGGACTGAGCGGCGAGGGCGCTCAGTACTCCTCGCCGTCATCTCGACGGCGGCGCCAGCGTTCCTCCATGCGATCCATGAAGGAGCCGGTCGTCTCCTTACCGGCTTGCGGCGCATCCGGGGCGGTGGATCCTGCGACGTCCTCGGAGGAAGCCCCCTGCTGCACGCGGCGCCAGGCGACGGCGAACAGGTAGGCGCCGCCCAGCATGGTGAGGAAGCCGACCACCGCGATGATCGTGTTGGTCTGGATGGCCCCGACCATCAGCACCGCGACGCCGAGAATGAAGGTGCCGGCACCGGCGAGGGCATGGCGACGGTTACGAGCCGCACTGGCTGATCCGCGCAGTGTCGAGGCGAACTTGGGATCATCGGCTGCGAGCGCCTGCTCCATCTGCTCGAGCAGCCGCTGCTCCTCTTCCGAGAGCGGCACCTACATCCTCCTGCGTCGAGTGACGGGCACGATGGTGTGTCCGCATCTGCTCTCAGTCTAGGCAGCCTCGGGCCATGCCGAAACCCGGAGGGACGAATCGGTGGACCGGTTCACGTCGGCGTGGCGGGAATGCAACCGTGAGCGGGCGTTTCGCGTCTGGAGGGAGTCAGCCCGGCTGCAACCGGCGTGCCCGTGTGGACCAGCCGGACGGTTAGGATGTGCCGTCCCGGCGCCTGGACCCGAGGGGTACCTCGAACACGTCGACCACGTGACCACGTGACTACCGAGGTCACCCGTTCCTGGAGGAAGCCATGAAGCGAGTTGCCACAGTCGCCGCCACGATTGCCTTGGCGGGCGGACTCGTCCTGTCCCTGCTGCCGGCGGCCGGTGCCTCCTCCGGACCGTCGATCAGCACGAGCGCGCCGGTGGCATCGTCGTCCAACGCGTCGGTCGACGAGCGTCTGGCCTACAAGCCCCGTCAGCGCTTCGCCCGGGAGTTCGTCCGACGCGGAGACGTCGACAGCTCACCGTCGAACATCAAGCACGTACGTGAGCTGCAGTACCGGCTCACCTGGGCCGGTGCGTACAACGGTCCCATCACCGGACGGTTCGACAGCCGCCTGAGCGGTGCAGTCAAGCGGTTCCAGAAGCGCAGCAAGCTGCGCGTCACCGGCGTCGCGAACGTCCACACCTGGAAGAAGTTGATCCCGAAGACGGTACGCGGCAGGAAGGCCGTTCCGCAGGGGTGCAAGGTGCGCACCGGCTGGCACGCCTGCTACGACCGCTCCAGGCACCAGGTCACGCTGTGGAAGAGGGGCAAGTTGTGGAACTCCTGGTTGGTGCGTGGCGGCTCGTCCAGCACTCAGACCCGCGTGGGGCGCTCCGAGGTGTACTTCCGCAACAAGGACCACGTGAGCTCGCTCTTCGGGTCACCGATGCCGTACTCGCAGTTCTTCGACGGCGGTCAGGCCTTCCACGGGTCGACGCTGATGATGAATCCGTTCGTGGGGCACAGCCATGGGTGCGTGAACATGTACATCAAGGATGCGCGGCAGCTGTGGCAGCTGACCGCGCACCGTGAGCTGAAGGTGCGCGTCTACGGGGCGTGGTCCTGACCGGCGGGGTCATGCATCGGGTGTGACACAGCGGCATCCGGGTCCGGGTGCCGCTGCTGTCGGGTCCGGAGCAGGGTCGCCGGCTGCACGGCGCTGCGACCCCATCGACGTCCGGCGGCGTCCACGGCGCGCTCGGCGTCGGACCATCCGTGGGGGCGCTGGCCCAGCATCAGCTGGCGCGGGGTGGAGGCTGCCGCCGCCAGCCCGCTCACCCGCACCCCGACCAGTCTGATGCGGGCGCGTTGCAGTCCCAGCGCGGCGAACAGGTCGGCTGCCTGGGCGTGGACCTCGATGGCGACATCGGTGGGGTCGCGCAGCGTACGTGACCGGGTGATGGTCGTGAAGTCGCTGAATCGGACCCGGAGCGTGACGGTGCGACCGACGACCTCGGCGGCCCGCATCCGCGAGGTGACCTTCGTCGAGGAGCGCAGCAGCTCCCGCAGCACCACCTCGGGATCGTCGGTGTCTCGGTCGAAGGTCGTGTCGGACCCGATGCTGCGCTCCGGCTCCTCGACACCCCGCCGGGCCACCACGGTGGTGCGGCCACCGCCCCACGACAGGTCGTGCAGCTGGGCACCGGTGGCGGCGCCGAGCGCCCGGACGAGGACATCCACCGAGGTGTGGGCGATGTCGCCGATCGTGCACAGGCCCAGCCGTCGCAGTGTCGTGGCGGTGCTCTCCCCCACCCCCCACAGCTCCTCGACGTCCAAGGGGTGCAGGAAGGCTGTGGCTTGCTCCGGGGTCACGACCACGAGCCCGTCCGGCTTGGCCCGCCGCGAGGCCAGCTTGGCGAGGTGCGTCGTGGAGGCGATCCCTACCGAGCAGGTGATCCGCTGCTCGTCGGCGATGCGGGCCCGCAGCTGCTCGGCGACCTGGCGGGAGCCACCGAGCCGTCGCGCCGACCCGGAGATGTCGAGGAACGCCTCGTCCAACGACATCACCTCCACCATCGGGGTGATGTCACGGAAGGTCTCCATCACTGCGATGGACACCGCCGCGAAGCTCTCGAAGTCAGGAGAGATGACGGTCGCGGCCGGGCAGAGCCGTCGGGCTCGCATCGTCGGCATCGCCGAGCGCACCCCGAAGACACGCGCCTCGTAGCTCGCGGAGAGCACCACCCCCCGATGTCCACCGCCGACGATCACCGGGGTGCCCTGCAGGTCGGGTCGGTCCCGCGTCATCACCGAGGCATAGAACGCATCCATGTCGACATGCAGGATCGTGCAGTCACCGGGCCGCCGGCCGCGGCATGTCGGTGACCTCATCGTGACACCGTCCCGCCGGACGACGACAGGTCAGTTGCGGCGGCGGGAGACCACCATGAGCTGACCGGCGACGGCGGTGAGCTCAGGGATCTGCGCAACGGCACGCTCGAGCTCGACGAGGGCGGTCTGGGCACCGGGCTCGGTGTCGACGACCGAGCTAGGGACGAGGTCGGCGAACACTCGGAGGCCGTGGACCGACTCGGCGGTGAAGCCGTGCGTCGCCAGCAGGTCGAGGATCTCCCCGCGGGTGTAGCGGCGGGGACTTCGCGCCTGCGCGTCGCCGGTCGGTGCCTCGAGCAGCGTCCGGGCGGCCGCGAGGTGTCCGGCCAGGGCACGTCCCAGTACGGCGGCGTACCGTCCGGCAACGACGACCGAGAGGACGCCGTCGCTCCGGAGCGCGTCACCGATCGCCTCCAGAGCCTGCCCGGGGTCGTCCACCACCTCGAGGACCCCGTGGCAGAGCATGACGTCGACCGAACCGGGCGCCACGTGGTCACCGAGGTCGATGGTGTCGCCCTGGACACCGACGACCCGGTCGGCCACGTTGTTCTCGTCGGCGCGCCGATGCATCGAGGCCAGGGCGTCAGGGTTGGGGTCGATGACGGTGACGTGGTGACCGAGCTCGGCTGCACGCACAGCCAGCCCGCCGGTGCCGCCACCGAGGTCGACGACCTGACGGGGACCGCTGCCCTCGTCGGCGCTGCCGAGCAGGTCTCGCACCCGCTCCCAGAGCACGGCGTTGCGGGCGATCCCGTGAGCCACACTGCGCTGGGGCCCGCCGGAGCGCGGTTGATGGACCACCGGGAGACTCCTCGACGACGCGATGACAGGTCGCCCCACCCTCTCATCCGCCGGAACTCCCCGGACTGCTGTGCCACAGCTTGCGCGGTGCGGACTTGGCGTCCTCCCCGGCCGGCTTGACGTCGGCGTACGGCGACTGTCGGAAGCCGCTGGCGTGTACGAGCACCCGCCGACGCCCCATTCCGCCGCCAGTCATGTCCTGCTCGCAGACGTCGGATGCGTACCCGCCCACACCCTGACCGTTCGAGGGGCCGCCGGGCTCGGCCATGACGGGTCGACTCGAGCGGCTCTGCGCCGCTCCCTGCCCGGCCAGCTCACCGACCGTCTGACCGAATCCTTCGGGTACCTGCTCGAGGTGGACGTGCACTCCTTCGGTTCCCTCACGCTGCCAGATCTCGTGCAACGCCGACATCTCCCAGCAGCCGGTGGCCCGCAGGGAGACCCCACGAGGGCCGGTGCGCCGGAGCTCTCCGCGCACGACCATCAGCCAGGAGTGAAAGACGGTGGCGGCGTAGGGACCCTGGGCGTCCTCGAAGAAGGTGGCATCCAGCGGTCCGGTGCCGTCGTCGAGGGTCAGGAAGACCACCCGGCGGCCGGACCGGATCGGAGGTGTCTGGGTGGCGACCTTGACCCCTGCGACCAGCAGCGTGCTGCGGCTGCGCTGTTCCAGGAGCGCCTGCGACCGGGTCACCCCCAGTGCCTGCAGCATCGGGGTGTAGAAGTCGACGACGTGCTGGCTGACGTCGAGACCGAGGATCTCCAGCTCGGCGTGGACACGCTCGGCCGAGGTCATCTCCGGCAGGCCCGAGCGTTCAGCCACCCCCGGTTCGTCGCCGAGGTCGAGGGTCAGCTGCACCGGTTCCGCATGCACCACGGCCGACGTCTGGGACTGTGCGGCTGCCTTGGCCCAGGTGTCGTCGGCGCCGTGCACCGCCCCACGCACCTGCGTCCGGGCCGGATCGATACCAGCCGATCTGTCCCGGCCTCGACCGGCGCGCCGTCCGGCCCGGGCGGTGGCCCTGCCCCAATGGTCGAGCTCGAGCACCTGCAGCAGCAGGTCACGCCGGGTGACCCGCCCGCGGCGGCGTACCGGGACCGCGGAGCCGATGCCGTAGATCCCGTCGAACCCACCGGCGAGCACGAGACGCTCCACCACCGGTCGTGACACCCGGGCGCGGTGCCAGAAGTCGGTGAGCGAGTGGTAGGGCTGACCACCGATGATGCGGGCGACCTCGGCGTCGGAGATGCCCTTGACGTCTGCCAGCGAGAGCCGGATGCCGTAGCCCCGGGCGTCGGGCAAGCCGCTGTCGGGTGCCGCCCGTGGGTGCTCGTCGAGCACCCGGGGCGGTGGCTCGTCGAAGCGGCCGACCCGCTCGACCCGGTAGACGTCGCGGCACTCGTTGACGTCGAGGCCTAGCACCGCGATGCCGAAGTGGCGGGCGTCGTCGAGGATCAGCCGCTTGGGATACATGCCCGGGTCGTGGGTCAGCACCCCGGACATGAACGCCGCGGTGTGGTGGGTCTTGAGCCAGGCCGACTGGTACGTCGGCAGGGCGAAGGCCGCGGCGTGGGCCTTGCAGAAACCGAACGACGCGAACGCCTCCAGGATGGTCCACACCTGGCCGACGACCGGCTCGGCGTAGCCACGGGCCAGTGCCCGTGGGTAGAACCAGGCCCTCGTGTCGACCTTGCCTTCCCTGTCACCGAGGGCGCGCCGGTGCTCGTCGGCCTCGGCCAGCGTGCAGCCGGCGAAGGTCTTGATGATCTCGAGCACCTGCTCGTGGAACACGACGACCCCGCAGGTCTGGCGCAGGGTGTACTCCAGGTCGGGGTGCGGGTAGACAGGTGCTCGCCACCCCTGCCGGGCCGACAGGAACGGCGTCACCATGTCGCTCTTGACCGGTCCGGGCCGGAACAACGAGATGTCGGTGATGATGTCGTCAAAGGTCTCCGGCCCGAACTTGCCCACCAGCTCGCGTTGTCCGGGTGACTCGATCTGGAAGCAGCCCAGCGTCTTGGACCGGCTGATCAGCGCGTACGTGGCAGGGTCGTCGAGCGGCACCTGGACCCGGTCGTCGAGGTCGAGCTCGACCCCCTCGGTCCGCTCGATCTCGGCGACCGCGTGGGCCATCGCCGATTGCATCCGGATGCCGAGCACGTCGAGCTTGAGCAGCCCGAGGTCCTCGACGTCCTCCTTGTCGAACTGGCTCATCGGGAATCCGGCATAGCTGGCCTCCACCGGGGTGCGGTCCAGCAGGGTCGCATCGGACAGCAGCACCCCGCACGGGTGCAGCGCAACATGACGGGGTAGGCCGTCGAGCCGGGTCACGAGGTCGAACAACAGCCTGAGCCGCGCCTCCCCCAGTCCGGAGGCCCGCAGCTCGGGCAGCTCCCGCAGGGCCGCATGGGCGTCGCGGGCACGGATGTGCGGGAACGCCTTGGCAATCGTGTCGATCTCACCGCCGGGCATGCCGAGCGCAGCCCCGACGTCACGGATCGCATGGCGTACCCGGTAGGTGTCCATCATCGCCACGCAGGCACACCGTGCACCGGAGTAGCGGTCGAGGATCATCTCGTAGACCTCGAGGCGGCGCGCGGACTCCACGTCGATGTCCACGTCGGGCAGCGCCTGACGCAGCGGGGACAGGAACCGCTCCATCACCAGGTCGTGCCCGAGCGGCTCGACCCCGGAGATGCCGAGCGCGTAGTTGACCAGGCTGCCGGCGCCTGACCCACGGGCGGCGACGCGGACGCCCATGTCCCGGATCAGGTCGCAGACGTCGGCCACTGTCAGGAAGTACGACGCGAAGCCGAGCCCGGCGATCATCCCGAGCTCGTGCTCGAGCCGGTCGTGCACGCGCAGACCGGCGGAGCTGCCGTAGCGGCGAACGATGCCGGACTCGCAGCGCTGGCGCAGGACGGCCTCGGCGGTGAGACCTACCCCACTCATTCCCCCGGCGGCTCCTGCACCGGTGACCTCGAACTCCGGGAAGTGCACCTCTCCGAGCCCGAGGTCGGCCTGCGGGTCGAGGGCGAGACGGTCGGCGAGGCGTCGGGTGCCCGCCAGCAGCCGCTGCGGGTCGCCGGCATCGCTGTGACCGCCCAGACCTGCCATCCGGCTGATCTCCTCGGCGACCTCCCCCATCTGCTTGCCGGACTTCAGGTGTCCCTCGGTGTTGCGCCGATCGAGGTGCCGGACGTCCAGTGGCACCAGCCGGCGGACCGCGTCGAGTACGTCGACCACGGGCGCATCGCCGGGGTCGGCGTGGCGGACGGCATTGGTGAGCACCATCCCCACACCGTGCCGGTCGGCAGTACCGGCCATGCGTGCAGCGTGGGTGCTGCTGCCGGGACCCGAACCCTGCACCCGGTGCGACACCAGCTCGACCAGCAGGTCGGGGGTGTCCACGACGTCGCGCCACCGCCGCAGCACCGCGGCCGCCAGGTCGTCGCGTCGGCGGGTCACCGCGGCACCGAGCTCGGACCCGGGGCCGAGCAGCACCACGGCGTCACGGCCACCGAGGTGCTCCCCGACGAGGTCGAGCGTGGTCACCGGGTTGCCACGCTCGGCACGCAGGTGGGTGGCGGAGACGAGACGGCACAGACCGGCCCAGCCGTCACGGCTGCCTGCCAGGACGGTGACCCGGGGCAGCACACCAGCGACGTCACGGTGCGCACCGCCGCGAGCCGGGATGGTCCGCGGCTCACGGGCCACGGGTGCCGACGGCGCCCCGGAGCCGACCTCCAGCAGGCCGGTGGGCTCGACCGCCAGGTCGACCCCGAGGACGGGGCGGATGCCCGCCCGTAGGCACGCCTTGGCGAACCGGACCGCACCGTAGACACCGTCCCGGTCGGTCAGCGCGAGGGTGCCCATCTGCTGCTCGGCCGCCCGCTCGACCAGCACGTGCGGGTGGGAGGCGCCGTAGCGCAGCGAGTAGCCGGAGGCGACGTGCAGGTGGACGAACGGGTCGTCGCCGATCACCGGGACTGCCCGCGGCCCGAGCCACTGAACCCCACCAGTCGTCCGACGATCCCGAGGAAGATCTCGACGTCACGCACCAGGTCGTCGGCGTCCCGGTTGCTGACTGCGTGCACGTGCCCGGCCTCGGCCGCGGCCCGCTTCGGCGCCCCGGCGGCGAAGAAGGTGGCCCACTCGGCCAGCTCCGGGGCGACCCGCTCGAGCAGCACCCAGGCGTTGCTCTGGCGGTGCATGCTCTGTGGGCGGGTCCGCACCACCAGAACCGCGGCGGTCGCACGCAGCGCAGCGACGTGAGCCGTGACGTAGCGCCGGTCGGCGTACGGCTCGACCCTCGCCTCGGACAGGGCCTGCTCAGCCCGGTCGAGGCTACGCGCTGCCTCGTGGAGACGGCCCGGAGACGGCAGTGCAGGCTGCTCGCTGCGGCTGGCGCGTGGGACGCGCTCACGTATGGTGCCTGGCGTGCTGATCGTCTGGCTTCGGCGCATGTCGCTCCCCTGTCGCTGCTGGTCGGTCCTCCAGCGCCCGGGGGAAGACGGTGCCGGTACGGCGGGTGCCGAACCGGCACGGGAGCTTCCCCACCCCCGCACCGGCCCGACTGGCTGCTGCGCGGCCGGTGAGGGTCGAGGTCACGTCACGCACAGCAGGGTCCGCCACGCAAGGAGACGCTGCGAACATCACCCTGCGGTGTCCGAACAGGGTGTCGGCCACCCGGCACCGGAAGGTACCGAGCGATCGAACATTTGTTCGAACGCTTCATACAGTACACCTCCATGCCGACAGCTGCGTCAAGGAACCAACCGCTGTGGACAACTCCGTATGGCGGCTGAGCAATGCGTTGCGTCATGATCATTCGCGTGTTCGAGTCGTTCGAGGAAATCAGGGTCGCTGTTGATGACGGCGTACAGCTGAGAGTCCGCCACGGAGGCAGGGGTGAGCCGGTGGTGCTGCTGCACGGGCATCCCCGCACGCACACCACCTGGCACCGGGTCGCGCCGCTGCTGGTCACGGCCGGCCACACCGTGGTCTGCCCCGACCTGCGGGGGTACGGACAGTCCTCAACGCCGCCCACGACACCCGACCACGCCCCGTACTCCAAACGCGCCATGGCCGCCGACGTGCTGACCCTGATGCGCCAGCTGGGACACGAGCGGTTCGCCGTCGTCGGTCACGACCGAGGGAGCTACGTCGCGATGCGCCTGGCCCTCGACGCACCGGAGGCCGTGACCCACCTCGCCGTTCTGGACAGCGTCCCGATCGCCGAGGCACTCGATCGCACCGACGCCAGGTTCGCCACGGCGTGGTGGCACTGGTTCTTCTTCGCCCAGCCCGACAAGCCCGAGCAGGCGATCCTCGCCGACCCTGACGCCTGGTACGGCGGGGACAAGACCGAAGGCATGGGTGCGGAGAACTACGCCGACTACCGCCGGGCGATCCATGACCCGGCAACGGTGCACGCGATGCTCGAGGACTATCGCGCCGGCTTGGGCCCCGACCGAGCGGCCGACGAGGCCGACCGCGCTGCCGGCCGCCGGATCACCTGCCCGACGCTGATGCTGTGGTCCACCGGTGACGATCTGGCTGATCTGCACGGCGACGTCCTGGCCATCTGGCAGCCGTGGACGACCGACCTGAGCGGTGGCCCCATCGACAGTGGCCATCACATCGCCGAGGAAGCACCCGACGAACTGGCGGCCCGGCTCCATCAGTTCCTCGCCGCCAGCACCGCCTAGTCCTGGCAGCCGATCAGGCGCCACTGACCCGTCGACCAGTCGAAGCTGAGGTCGAACACGCCCCGATGACCGAGCCGCCCCTGCGCTGCCTCGACGCGCCAGATCTCACGCTCGGCCAGCAGCGCGTCCATCGACCCGCCGCCCCGGTCGGTCTGGCTCGCAATGTCCTCCGCCCCGAGCAGTGCCCGCACCTCCTCGTGCTGCCACCACGCACCGGTCTCCACCCAGTGCGAGACGATCTCGCACACCCGCCACAGCTGACCGCGCCACAGGAAGTGCGCCGGAGCCTCCCGCCGCTGCACCTGGCCCCGCTGCACCGAGACCGTGTCGTCGTACCGTCTCATCGGCACCACCTCCCGAATGGATCGAACACGCGTTCGACCCACTCGGAGACGCTACACCTCTCCACCGACAGAGATCACTCGCGCAGCAGCCGCAGCACCGCCCGCTCGAGTCGTGCCTGTCGCTCGTCCGGCGTAGGGGCGCGCTGCACCTTCGCCACCGCGGCTGCGATGGTGCGCCCGCTCTCGTAGCGCTCGATCACGCGGGGGTCGACGTAGGAGGCGCGGGCCACGGTGGGGGTGTTGCCCAGGTGCTCTGCCACGTCCTTCATCGCAGCGGAGATCTCCCGCTTGCGCGCGGTCCTGCTCTGCGCCGGCCGGCCGGCGAGCGAGACCGCGGCGTGCACGGTGCCGTGCCAGGTGCGGAAGTCCTTGGCCGAGACGTCGCAGCCGAGGATCACCTTGAGCTGGTCGTTGACCTGTCCAGCGGTCAGGTCACGCCAGCTGCGGCCCTGCCGGTAGGCCAGCAGGACCTCGCCACCCCGTCGCCGGCGTAGCGACTCGACGGCCTCGATCACTGTCTCGTCGGCGATCTCGATGCTCTGCGTCACTCCTGACTTCGCCGTGAACGTGAACACCAACAGGCCGCCGCGCCGGCGTACGTGTTCACGACGCAACGTGGTAAGGCCATAGCTGCCGTTGCTCGAGGCGTAGGTGTCGCTGCCGATCCGGAAGTAGCCGAGATCCAGCAAGCGGAAGGCTGTCGCGACCGCGTACGGCAGGTCCCGCGTGCGGGAGGCCAGGATGTCCGCGACCGCGAGACGCGCCTCTGGCAGACGCCGCGCCACCCCTAGCACCTGGGCATGCTTGATGCGGTCGCGCTGGACGCGCCAGTCCGGGTGGTAGAGGTACTGGAGTCGTCCGGCGGCGTCGATTCCGGTCGCCTGCACGTGCCCGTTCGGGTACCGACAGATCCAGACGTCGCGCCAGGCCGGAGGGATGACCAGGGCCTTGACGCGCTCGACGTGCTCGACCGACAGCCGCTCAGCACGCTCGTCGAGGTACGTGAAGCCCCGACCGCTGCGGCGACGAGTCCAGCCCACGTCGGAGACTGAGACGGTACACAGGCGGGCCACCCGGACGACGCTACGACGGGTGGCGCCGATCGGCAGGTCGGTGTGTCATGCGTCGACCGGTCGGTCCCCTGCCTGAACTTCCCATGGCACCTTGTCACTGCCCATGGGAGACAACCCATGGGCAGTGCGGTTTCCCAGGGGACCCTGGTAAACCGTTCGGGTCCGCGGTGCAGTTTTGCCGTTTTGGGTCCGTCGTGCAGTCACCCAATCGGCGGCACCCGGAGCCGGCGCAGTGCCACCTCGACGCCGCCACTACGGTCTCACCATGCCCTCGACCAGCAGATCCATCTCCGTTGCCACCTGCACGTACGCTGGGTTCGCCCTCACCGAGGGGCATCAGCAATGAACGAGGTGGCCCAGCATCCACGCGTGATGACCGTGGTAGCCGAGCTGGAACAACTCGGTGCTGCCGGTGCGGTGCGCATCCTGGACGGCTCGGCCCGCACGGCGGCGCAGGCCGCCGAGCAGCTCGGATGCACGGTCGGTGCCATCGTCAACAGTTTGGTCTTCGAGGCTGACGGGGAGGCGCTGCTCGTGCTGACGTCGGGGGCACACCGGGTCGACACCGACCGCGTGGCCGCGCACGTGGGCGTCGAGACCTTGGGTCGCGCCGACGCGGACTTCGTGCGCAACCACACAGGTTTCGCCATCGGCGGCGTCTCCCCGGTCGGGCACCCCGGCGCCCTGCGCACACTGGTCGACCGCACGCTGGCCGAGCACGAGACCATCTGGGCCGCCGCCGGGCATCCGCAGGCGGTCTTCCCCACGACGTACGACGAGCTGGTGCACATCACCGGCGGCGAGCCGGCCGACGTCGGCTGACGCCACGAGCGACCGGGTCCGCCCAGGTCAGAGATCTGAGGAGCTCAGGTCAGGGATCTGAGGGGCTGACGCGGCCGGGTGCGTGGCCAGGGCATCCAGTGCGATCCGGATCGCCGTGTCGAGCTGGGGGTCGCGCCCGGCGGCGCGGTCCTGGGGGGTCGCCACGACCTCGACGTCCGGGTCGACACCATGGTTCTCTACCCGCCAGCCCTTGCCCTCCAGCCAGAACGAGTAACGGGGCTGCGTCACCGCCGTACCGTCGGCAAGCCGGTACTTTCCGTCGATGCCGATCACGCCGCCCCAGGTGCGGACGCCGACGACCGGTCCGATCCCCAGTGCCTGGATGGCGGCGTTGACGATGTCGCCGTCGGAGCCGGTGAACTCGTCGGCGACCGCGACCACCGGCCCGCGGGGCGCGTCGGACGGGTAGCGCTGGGGTCGATAACCACGCGAGCGGTTCCACCCGACCACCCGGCGGGCCAGCTTCTCGACCACCAGCTCCGAGGTGTGGCCGCCACGGTTCTCACGCACGTCGACGATGACGCCCTCGTGCCCCATCTCCACGCGCAGGTCGCGGTGCAGCTGGGCCCATCCGGTGGAGATCATGTCGGGCACGTGCAGGTAGCCGAGCCGACCCTGCGAGTGCTGACGTACGTGGGCGCGGCGCTGCGCCACCCAGTCCTGGTACCGCAGCGGGACCTCGTCGGCAAGCGGGGTCACCACGACACGACGGACGTCCCCGTCGCCACCGCGCACGACCAGCTCGACCGGGTGCTCGGCCCCTCCGACGAGGAGGGCGGCCGGGCCGAGGTCGGCCGGGACATCCACACCGTCGACGGCGTGAATGGTGTCACCGGCCCGGACATCGACACCCGGGGCGGACAGCGGCGAGCGGGCCTGGGGCTCCGAGGGCTCCCCCGGCACCACCCGTGCGATCCGCCAGGCGCCGTCCGGGTCGCGTGCCAGGTCGGCACCCAGCAGGCCCTGACGAGTCAGCGGGTCTGGCGGTGCGGCCTTGGGCTGGACGTACGCGTGGGAGGTGGCCAGCTCGCCTTGCACCTCCCACATCAGATCGACGAAGTCATCGTGGCATCCGAGCCGTTCGACCAGCGGGCCAAAGCGGTCGAGAACGGCGCTCCAATCCGTGCCGCCCATGTCCTCGCGCCAGAAGTTGTCGCGCATGAGGCGCCCGGCCTCGTCGTAGCTCTGGCGCCACTCGACCGGCCGGTCGATGCGCACCCGGACACGGGACAGGTCGACATCGACCCGGTGCTGCTCACCCTCGGGGCCGTCCGGGACCTTGTGTGTGGCGGGCAGCACCCGCAGGTCCTTGTCGTCGCGCACGACCAGCCGCGACCCGTCACCACTGACCCACACGGCGTGAACGGCATCGGCGAGCACCTCGCACCGAGCGGTGCCCAGGTCGAAACGTTCCAGTGCCGAACGGGGGACATCCTGCGCACCCAGAGCCGGCAGGACGCCGGAGGGCTCGCCACGCAGCCACACGAGTCCGCCCTCGACGACCCGCAACGACTCGTAGCGCGCCGCAGGGACGGGGAACGGTACCGCCCGCTGGTGCAGTCCTTCGGTGTCGACCTCGGTGGCCCTCGGCGTCGTCCTCGAAGTGGAGTCGTCCTGCTGCTGATCACCCGGCGGCATCGGCGGGCGGCCGGCGACCTGCGCATCGAACGGCGACGGGGTGCGCGCGCCCAACGGGAGCAGGTGGGGACGACTGCCCACCGGGAAGCCGAGGTCGAAGACGTAGGCGTCATACACCGGTTCGAGGCTGCGCACCGACATGAACGCGAGGTGCAACCCGTCTGCGGTGAACACCGGCTCGGTGTCGGAGAACCGGAGCGGCGTTGCCTCCACCACCTGGGTGTCCGGGCCGTCCGTGATGCGGGTCATGCGCAGCTGGCGTAGGGGATCCGTCCCGGGGTGAGACCACGCGAGCCACGCCGAGTCGGGAGAGAACGCCGGGCCGGTGACCTCGCCGTCGTGGGCCCGATCGACTTCGCGCACCCGTCCGCCCGCCGCGAGGTCGAGCAGCAGCAGCCGGCCGTCGTGCGACGCCACGGCCAGGGTTCCCCCATCCGGTGCGGCGACCATCTCCAGGACGCGACCCAGCTCGCCGCGGCCCACGACGGTGGCATCCTCTCCGACTGCCGCGCGCAGGTGGTGGATCTCGACACCGTCCTCCCCGCCGTCGTCGGTGACTACCGCGACCCGGTCGTCGTCGACCACGACAGGGACGCGGGCGCGGACACCTGGTCGCGCGACCAGTGCGCGGGCCGGACCCTCGCGATGCGTCACCCAGTGCACCTGACCGCGCACCTCCAGGGCGCTGGCGCGTCCGGTGCCGTCGACGGACAACTCACCGAGGGCGTCACCCGCCTCGACCAACAGCGGCTGGCGGGCCGGGCGAGCGCTGGTCAGCGACACCTCGACGCGGCGCGGCCGTTCATGACCGTCGAGGACGGCGGTATCGGCCACCCAGAGGTGACCGGCGCTGACGTACACCAGGTGTTCGCCGTCGGAGCTCGCATGGCGTACGTAGAAGTCGTGACGCAGGCACTCGTGCAGCGCCGCATCACTTTCGAGCTCGTACAGACGTCCGGAACCTTCGTGATCGGAGACGACAAGGGTGCGTCCACGGAGGAAGCACGGGTGGACCAGCGAGGCGGTGTGGCCGGGCAGCAGGCGGGTGAACTCGCCGTCACCCGCCCGGTCGGTCCAGAGCCGGGATGCCGTGCCGCCGCGATAGCGCTTGCGCCAGGCCAGCTCGCCGCCCATGACCGGGGTGGACACGAGCACCTCACCTGAGGGCCCCAGGGCGAACTCGCCGACCAGTCCCCACGGCAGGCGTTGACCCGGTGAACCGTCGACCGGCAATGCGTGCGCCCAGACCCGTCGCCCCGATCCCTGCCCGACATCGGACACGGCGACCACGCGCCCGTCCGGCAGCCACCCCCGTACGCCGGTGCCCTGCGCTCCCCAGTAGGTCAGCCGGCGTGCCGGTCCACCGTCGACGGGCGCGACCTGCACCTCGGGCGCGCCGTACCGGCGACTGGTCCAGGCGACCATCGCCCCGTCGGGCGACAGCCGGGGATGTGCGACCGGTGCCTTGTCGTCACTCAGCCGTCGCGCTACCCCACCGGCGAGGGCTGCGAGCCAGACCTCACCCTCGGCGACGAAGGTGACGAGGTCACCACGGACGTGCGGGAAGCGCAGGTAGCAGTCGTTGCTCATGCCTCCCGAACCTATCGGTGCGTCAACGACGAGTCAGACGCACGTCGTCCGCTCGGACGTAGGCCATCCGGTGCCGAGCCACACCGGGTAGTACCGGTCTCTCCCTGACACCACGGTGCGGTTGAGCGGCAGCGAGTCGTCGTACACCTTGGCGTAGTAGTACTCGGTCGCCACGGTGGCGTCGGCCAGCGCGTACGCCTGCCCGGCTCGGATCGTGTGCTGCAGCGGGGCGATGGCCTGGTAGGGGATCTGGTCGGGGTACGCGCTCTCCTCACGGTAGGCGCGTCCGTACACGGGTACCTCGTCGAGACCCGACCGTGGCACCAGCTTGCGCGGCTTGGGACCCCGAGCCCGGACGACCGTCGGGTCACTCTTCGGTTGTGCAACCAGCCCATCCGGCCGAGCCACCACACGCCGAGCCAGCGGCGCTCGGTCTGAGCGACCACGAGCCGCTGGCCGGCGCCGGCGCGGGCACCGATGTCGGAGACGTGCGTGGTGGAGGCGCTCGCGCCCGGACGCAGCCCTTCGTCGCGGACCAGCGGCGAGACGGCATCCGCGGACTTGGTGATCGAGGCAGCCGACGCGAACCGCTGCGGGGGGGTCATCGCGACCACGTCGCGGGTACGGGTCGAGCCGGAGGAGGTGGCCGTGACGTTCGCCGACGGTGTGCTGACCCCGGCCGCAGCCAACGCCGCGCCGGACGCGACCGCGATGGCCGGTCCGGCGGGGTTCGACGGAACCTTCATCCGCTGCGCCCCGAACGCCGGCGTCGTCGAGGTCGGCGCCAGCCTGGCCGACTGGGCACGAGCGGTGCACGTCTTCGCCGACGAGCAGTGGGGCACCGGGTCCGGTGGGCTCCAGTCACCCGGTCAGGGCTGACCTCGCCCGGTCAGGCGACGTCGGTGCAGTCCCGCCCTTCCTGCGTCCGTTCGCGTCGCTGGCCGTCGAGTCCTCGTTCGAACTGGCTCATGGTGCGCCGGCGGGTGTCGGGGATCAGGATGCCGCCAGCGGTGTGGAACACCGCACCACCGTGTCCGTCGGCCGTCAGACGAGATGGCCTCGGTGCAGCAGGGTGTGGCAGCTGGTGCACAGACCGATCAGGTTGGTCATGTCGGTGGGTCCGCCGGCCAACCAGGACACGATGTGATGGATCTGCAGGTTGCGGTGATGGCAGCCGGGGGTAGCGCACTGGAAGTCTTGCGCCAAGAGCACCGCAAGCCGCTGCTTCGGGGTGGCGATGCGTTCGGTGCGGCCGACGTCGAGCACGTTCCGGTACGGGGTGAGCGGACAGCCGCAGGTGTGTCGGGGACCGGGCGGGTCGTGACCCGGCGTCGGTCCCGGATCACCGCCACCGCCACCGCCACCGCCCCAGCCCTCAACGACGCGGCCAGTCACGGGATGCTGGTGGTCGGTAGTCGATCCGTCGGTGAGCACCACCGTCAAGGCTGCGTCGCAGCCCAACCGGGCGAGCAGGTCACGTCCGATGCTGCCGTAGCCGGCCAGGGTGGCCGGCGGCGAGGGGGTCGTCCTGTCGCCGGACATGGCGTGCGCGAGGATGGTGGCGTCGACGGTGACCACGAGGTGCGGGCGCACGCCGTGGTCACTGGGGAGCCCACCGGCCAGCACCGCATCCAGCAGGGCGTCGAGACCCTCGACACGGCGCCGTGCCACCGGGCGGTCGTCGGAGGCATGAGCCGGCTTGGCGAACGAGTCGAGCAGGGCGCGTAGCTTCGCGCCGGTCTCAGGGCTGAGCCAGCCGTTGACCTGGGTAGCCGCTTCCGACCCGGTGACACGTGATGTCCTGCTTCTCTTGGGCGTGCGCCCAGTCCCGCTCGGCCGCATCCGGGTCGATGGTGTCGCGCAGCCGGTCGACGGCGATGCGTAGGTCCCGCACGTCGCCGTCAGTGGCGACGCCGAGCAGGATCTGTTGGGCGTCTCGGACGACCGGGGTCCCGATGCGGCGGGTGGCCTCGGCGAACACGTCGACGTGATCCATCCGGATGCTGCCGGCAGCCAAGGCGGCGGCCACGTCGGGAAGCTGACGCAGGGCTGCACCGGCACGACGGCGACGGCGGGTCTGTGCTGGAGACAGCCGCAGCTCGCGGCGCAACCAGGCGCTCATCGTGGAACCGCCGGCTGCTCGGCCTGCTCGAGGGACAGCGTGGACAGGTCGAGCTCGGCCAATGCGGCTACCCCCGCATCGACCTGACTCATCAGCTGTTCATCGAACATGTGACTGATATTAGGTGTCTGCTCCGACAGTACCGTTCGCCCTGATCCGATGGAGCAATGTGAACGGCATGACAGCGGAGCAGCCACGACAGCCGGTGGTGGACCGAGTCGCCCGCGAACGCCACAGCTCTGGTGCGGATGTGACTCCTGTGGCGTTCGAGCTGTCAAGCCCGTGAGTCGCGTGACCCGAGGCGGTCAGTGGTGCAGGAGCGGGGTCGCCGGGGATCGTCAGGTCCGGTTTCGCGCCACTGGCGCAGCTGATCGTGTCTCCGACACCGTCGGCTGCCGTTTCCCGAGCTACCCACCGCCCTGACCACCGGCCGGGAGGCCTTGGTTGGCAACGTAGCCGAGCGCGGCCAGGTCCACTGCGTACAGGCCGTTGCCCACGTGCTCGTCCGAGATGCCGACGTACGTCATGAAGGGTGCTCAGGTCGCCTTGCGGGCGGTGAGCAGCAGGTACTCCCACTCCATGACCGTCGTCTGGTCCCCGCTGTCGTAGCGCGCCACGAGGTCGGCCAGCTCGCGGTCCAGCGCCGCCACGCGCCCGGGATCCTCCGCGATCGCGCGGTACACCGCGATGGTGGGCCCGTAGTGCGACTTGAAGTAGTCGCGAAAGCTCTCCGGGTCGCGGAAGTGGTCGATGGTGACCGTCTGGCGGCGCGCACTGACATCGGTCACCCGGTCACCGAGCAGCCCCCGTACGTGGTCCTCGCTCCCCCACATCGGCGGCGGCTGCGCGCCGGGAGGGGGCGGGGGCGCGTACGGCTTCATGGTGGCGAACATCTGGCCGATGAAGCCCTCGGGGGTCCAGCTGAGCAGTCCGATGGTCCCGCCCGGTCGGCAGACCCGTACCAGCTCGTCGGCGCTGGCCTGGTGGTGCGGAGCGAACATCACCCCGACGCAGGAGATCACCGTGTCGAACTCGCCGTCGGCGAACGGCAGGGCCTCGGCGTCGCCCTGCTTCCACTCCAGCTCGGCGCCGCGTTCGGCTGCCTGTCGCTGTCCCGACTCGAACAGCTCCGGGGTGAGGTCGGAGGCGACCACGTTCGCGCCGGCCAGCGCAGCCGGGATGGCGGCGTTGCCGGAACCGGCTGCCACGTCGAGCACGCGGTCGCCGCTGCGGACGCTGCATGCCTCGACGAGGCGTGCACCCAGGTCGGAGATCAGGTCTCCGGCCAGGGCCGGGTAGTCGCCGAGCGCCCACATGGCGCGGTGCTTGG
>Ga0136627_1000015_pt1 | contig 43409 bp, 45 predicted proteins | sample AntDrymUQ4892206_2_FD_104652 | JGI IMG/M metagenome (GOLD analysis project Ga0136627, IMG submission 104652) | Polar desert sand microbial communities from Dry Valleys, Antarctica - metaG UQ489 (22.06) | ecosystem: Environmental > Terrestrial > Soil > Desert | place: Antarctica: Dry Valley... | reverse complement strand
GCCTGGAACCGCGGGATCCTCACCGAGTCCGGTGCACGTGACCTGCTCGCCAGCGAGGAGAACGCCGCTGCCTTCGATGAGGAGGACGTGCAGACGCTGCGCGCCCCGAAGCGCGCCAGCAGCGGCCTGCGTACCGACCGATGGCTCTACGTAGAGCACACGTCAGGCGAGAGGGAGATGTACGACATGGCTACCGACCCGCGCCAGCTCCGCAACGTCGTCCGGCTGGCCGAGCACGCGAAGCAGCGCAAGCTGCTTGCCGCAGAGCTGCAGCGACTCAGGAATTGCGCCGGCGCGGACTGCAGCTCGCTGCTCCCACCAGCGCTGCGCTCACCGGTCGGGAGGATCGTGTCCGGCCGCGAGCGGTCCCCCGGCTACCGCGGCACTCAGGAGTAGGGTCGACCCGTCATCACGCTTGTCGGGAAAGTGATCGCGATGCAGACAGATCCGCGCCTGGTCCTGCGCACCGATGCAGTGCGCCCGCACCCATCGAGTGGGCAGACCTCCGGTCCGCTGTTGTTCGTCCAGTACGCGTTTCCCCCCAACCACCACGGGTACTGCGGGCCGGCGGACAGCACGGCATTCTTCGAGTACGGCGTGTCCGGCACCGTCGACGGTGGGCTCCGGGCACAGGCGCGCGAGTTCGCGGGGGCGTGGCCGTACCTGGAGCTGATTGCCGGGGCGACGGGCTGTTCGGACCCGCTGGACCGGCGAGTGGTGGAGGCCTACTGGGTGGGCAATCCGCTGCTGGACCGGATCGGGACCACGGCCATCGGCGGGTCGATGGAGGACCGCTTCCGGCACCGGGCCGGCCCTCGGTTCTCGAATCTCACCGACGGGGTGATCGCCGGTGGAGTCCCGCACCACAGCTTCGTGGTCTTCTGCATCTACCCCTGGGTCGGGCTGCTGGGTGACGACCGCAGGGCCGCGCAGGCCCTCACCGTGCTGGACCAGTGCCGCATCCGGTGGGGCCGTGTGCTGGCCCTGCACGGCGATCAGGTGGTCGTCGAGTCGTCCCCACTGACCTGGGACGGTCGGCGTCTCGGGTTCGGCCCCCTGCAGACCGAGACCGTCATCCGGTCCTTCGACGGGGTCGGACTGCTCGCCGAGCTCGAGGTCGGCGACTGGGTGTCGCTGCACTGGGAGTGGGTGTGCGACCGTCTGGATGCACGCCAGCTCGGGTCACTGAAGCACTACACCCAGCGGCACGTGGCGATCGTCAACGACGCGGGGGCTCGTTCAGGCCCCGCGATGACCCTGGGCTGAGCGCCTATGCACCGAGGGCCCAGTGGCGGTGCAGACTCCACGAGACCTCGTCGTCGACCCGGCACCGCGGCGGCCCCGGCTCGCGGATGAGCAGGCTGCCTCGCGCGGTCTCCACCAGGTGGTCCGAGTGCGGTCCTCGGAACCACACCGCACTCACCCGGCCGGACAGGTCTCCACCCAGACCGGCCCACCCCGGTCGTACGAGAAGTTGCCGATCTCCCTCGACGAGCACCGACGCAGGACCCGTCAGCCGAGCTGCCCACAGATCCACCGGCTCGGCGTAGACCTGGCCCGGCGTACCGACCTGGACGATCCGCCCAGCGTTCAACAGTGCCACTCGGTCGGCCAGGCCGAGGGCCTCCTCGGCGTCGTGCGTGGCGTAGAGCGCGCCGGCACCGCTGGCCCGCTGGCGCGACACGAGCTCGGCGAGGAACAGCCCCCGGACGTGCGTGTCCAGGTGCGCCGTCGGCTCGTCGAAGAGGTACAGCGACGCATTGCGCGCCAGCGCTCTCGCCAGGCCGACCCGTTGCTGTTCCCCTCCGGACAACTCCGCGGGCCGCCGGTCCGCGAGATGGGCGACGCGGAGCCGCTGCAGGATCGTGAGCGCCTCCCGACGGGCTTGTGCGCGCGGCACCCGGCGTCGACGAGCGGGATAGGCGACGGTGTCGATCACCGAGAGGTGCGGCCACAGGGCGTAGTTCTGGAAGACCACGGCCACGTCACGGCGCTCGGGTGGCTCGACCCGGTGAGCTGAGGCGACCAGCCGTCCGTGCAACCAGACCTCTCCCGCGCTGGGGGGCCGGAACCCGGCTACGGCATACAACAGCGTCGACTTGCCCGACCCCGACGGACCGAGCAGGGCGAGAACCTCTCCGGACCCGACGCTCACGCTGGCCTCGTGCAGTGCCACCACCCCGTCGTACTCGACCGTGAGGTCACGGACGTCGAGAACCTCACGTACGACGGATTCAGGCATGGGCGGTCCGCAACCAGCGCAGGACCATCCACAGCAGCAGTGCCGGTACGGCCATCAGCACGGTGAGCAGCAAGGACAGGGCCGCCGTCTGGCCGATCCGTCCCAGCTCCTGGCTGTTGAGGACCACCACCGCCAGGGTCTCGCTGCCGGGGCCGTAGAGCAGGCTGGACATCGTGACCTCGTGCAATGCGATGACGAAGCAGACCAGCCAGGCGCAGAGCAGTGCCGGGGCCAGCGGTCGTAGGGCCACCGTGCGGACCGCGGTGAGCGTGCTCGCCCCGCTGGCGCGTGCGGCGTGCATCTCCTCCGGGGGCAGCCGGTCGAGGGCGCCTGAGATCGGGCGGTGTGCGAAGGCCCACAGCTTGGCCAGGTAGGCCAGCAGGACCAGCGTGAGGGTCCCGCCGAACCATCGTCCGTAGGTGATCAGCAGCGCCACCGCCAGGGTCGACCCGGGCAGCACCAGGGTGAGCGTGATGAGGGTTCCGACCCAGCGTCCGGACCGGCGGCGTTCGAGCACGGCGACACATCCGCCGAGCACGGTGAGCAGGGTCGCGGCGAGGAAGGCCAACCCGAGACTGCGTCCGACTGCCTCGACCGTGCGCTGGTCGAGCACCGACGTGACGTGGTCCAGGGTCCAGTTGGCGGGGCTCGGCGGAATCCCGATCGCACGGGTGAGGGCCGCTGACACCAGGGCCAGGAGCGGTAGTGCCACCGCGGCAAGCAGGTAGCACCCGAGTCCGGCAGCCATCCACCTGCTCGCGCTAGTGCGGGCCGCGACGATCGGTGCCCCTTCGGCCTCTGCCACCCGTGTCACCCGCAACCTCGGCCCGAGGACGGTGTCCGCGGGAGCGATGACGAGGACAGCGAGCACCACGAGAAGCAGCGCGAGCGTGACCGCCTCGATGAACGTGAACGGATCGCTGCCGCGAGCCAGGTCGGCGTAGATCCTCGTCGTCACGGTCGTGAACCCGGCCGGTGCGCCCATCACCTGGGGGATGGCGAAGGTGCCCAGTGTCAACACGAACACCAGGACCGCTGCGGCGGCGATGGCAGGACGCAGCAGCGGGAGGGTGACGGTGCGCAGGACGGTCGCGGCGCCGGCGCCGCACGCCCGGGCTGCCCGCTCGAGGTTCGGCTCGCCGCGAGCGGCCAGTCCGACCGCGGCCAGCAGGTACGCCAGGGGTACGGCGTTCACCACGAGGACGACCAGGACGCCGCCGAACCCGAGCACCCCCTCCCACTCCAACCCGAACAGGGCGCCGGTGAACCCGGCCCTGCCGTAGGCCTGCGTCCAGCTGTAGGCCAGCACGAACTCCGGGACCACGACGGGCAGCAGCACGGCCATCCGCCAGAAGCCGCGTCCGGGCAGGTCGGCACGGCGCAGACCCAGCGCCATCAGCGTTCCCGCCGGTACAGCGATCACGGTGACCAGCACGGCCAGGACGATGGTGTTCAGCACGGCCGTACCGAGTCCCGGAGCGGTGAGGACCTCGCCCAGGTCGCGGGCGCCCTCGCCCAGCACGATCTGGACGAGCCGTGCGATCGGCAGTACGACGAGCACCATGGTCGACCCCACGACCAGGACCACCGCAGCTCGATGGCCTGGCCTCGTCGCACCGGTGCGACGAGCGGCGCTCATCCGGCGAAGATTTCCTGATAGCTGCTCAGCAGCTCATCGGTGTCCTCGGCGATGGCCGGCCAGTCGGGCAGGACGATCGGGGCGTCCGGTGGGATCGTCGGTCCGGAGACGCCGGGCAGGGTCGAGTAGGAGCCGGCGTCGGCCAGTGTCTGCTGGCCCTGCTCGCTGACCACGTAGGTAAGGAAGTCCTGCGCCACCGCGGAGTCGGCACTGTGGCGGGCGAGCGCGATCGGCCCGTGAATGGCGATCCCACCGGGCTCCGGCCAGGTCACGTTGATCGGCGAGCCGTCCTCCTCGGCGAGGTAGGCCTCGTTGGCGATCGTCATACCTGCCTCGTAGACCCCCTGCGCCACCCCGACCGTCACATCGGTGGGACTGCTCACCTGCACCGCGCCGTTCCCCTCCAGGTCGGCGTAGAAGTCCAGACCGTAACCGTCGGCGTCAGCGAAGTAGCCCAGCGTGCCCAGTGCCGACGCCGCAAAGGTCGGATCGGGGACGGCCGTCGCCCCGGCGAGCTCGGGATCGGTCAGGTCCGCCCACGTCTGCGGTGCATCGACCCCGTCTCGGTGCACCACGACCATGTAGAGCACCTGGGCGCCCACGTAGTCAGCCGTGCGGAACTCCTCCGGCACGGCCGAGGCGTTGTCCGGGATCCAGCCACCGACCAGGTCCTGGTCGACGTAGGCCTGCACGGTGAGCGGGTCACATCCCCAGATGACGTCCGCCCGCAGCCCGCCGGACCGGACGTCGCCGGCGACACGGGCATTGAGCTCGCCGGTGGGAGCGCGGAAGAGCTCGACCTCGCTGTCCGGATTGGCCTGCTCGAACTCCTCCAGCATCGGTTGCACGGTCGTGTCACTGATGCAGGTGTAGAGCGTGATCGAATCGGTGCTGGCCTCGTCCTCGCCTCCGCAGCTGAGCAGTGAGAGGGCGAGCAGGTATCCGGCCGTCCTGATCGGCAGCGTGCTCATCGGCTCACATTCCTCGTGGGGCGGGCGGCTCGTCGGCATCGGCGACGCCCACCCCAGCCTTGGCCGCTCGCTTCGCGTCGTCCTCGGCGCGCTTCGCGTCCTCCTTGGCCTTGGACGCGTACACGTCGACGTACTCCTGGCCGGACAGCCGCATCAGCTCGTACATGATCTCGTCGGTCACCGCCCGCAGGATGTAGCGGTCGTCTTCCATGCCTTCGTACCGGCTGAAGTCCAGTGGTCGACCGAATCGCACGACCGGGCGGGCCCGCTTTCCGAACACCTTGCCCGGTGGGGCGATCACGTCGGTCTGCAGGACCACGGTGGGCACGACCGGCACCTTCGCCTCCAAGGCCATCCGGGCGACTCCCGTACGACCGCGGTAGAGCCGCCCGTCATGCGACCTGGTCCCTTCGGGGAAGATGCCGAACAGCTCACCCTTGCCGAGCACCTCGAGTCCGGACTTGATGGCTCCCTCGGAGGCCTGCCCGCCCGAACGGTCGATCGGCACCTGGCCGGCACCGGAGAAGAACGTGCGCTGTGCCCAGCCCTTGAGACCCCGGCCTTCGAAGTACTCCGCCTTGGCCACGAACGTCACCCGCCGGTTCAGCGCGAGCGGCATGAACAGCCAGTCGACGTAGCTCAGGTGGTTGCAGGCCAGGATGGCAGGACCCACCTCCGGCACATGTGAACCACCCTCGACCTCAGGACGGAAGACCGTCTTGAGGAGCGGTCCGAGAAGGACCCACCTCAACAGCCAGTAGAACAACCCGGATCCCTCCTCATGACAGCGAAACCCTACTCGCGTCGGCCGGCCCCGGTCAGCCGCACGAGGAACCCCTCGCCGTGGTCCCGTGCGCGTGGCACGATCGAGGCAGGCACCTTGACGCCCCGAGGAGGCGCAGTGACGCTGCAGCCGCAGTCAGCATCCTTCCGCGCAGACGGTGGGCGGTTCGGTGTGCTCCTCTCGCACGGATTCACCGGCTCATGACCTCTGAGCGTCCCGAGGACGTCGACGAGGCGTTCGCCCGGCTGGTCGCCGGCTTCAACGACGCGCCGCAGGTCACCGATGATGACGCCGCGTCACCTGCGCCAGGCGGATCTCGGCGCAATCCCTGGCCCGCAGCCGAGGACTTGGACGACACCAGCGACGACGCGCCTGAACCCGAGACACCCGACAACCCCGCAGACGACCTGATTCCCGCCGGCCCAGGCGCCGACACGCTTGACACCCCGGCGACCTGGGACGACGAGGGGCACTTCGTGCCGCCGGAGCCGCCCCCGATACCCCGCCCCACGCCGTTGCGGTTCGCCGCCTGGATCGGCGTGCTCGTCGGACCGGTGCTGCTGATGGTGACCGCCACGCTGGGCCTGCGCCTGCCGCAGCTGGTGCTCGGCACCGTGATCGCGGGGTTCGTCGGCGGTGTGGTCTACCTGATCGCCACCATGGACGACACCCCTCATGACCCGTACGACCCGGGCAACGGCGCCGTCGTCTGACCCTCGGCCGCCCCGCTGGGGTAGAGAACATGTGCGCCACACCGGCGTGTCGCACAAGATGTCTATCCCCACGGGTTCCTAGGCGTAGAGGTCGGGACGCTCGGGCACCTGCACGGCAACCCGTTCCCCGGTACGCAGCGCCTCGACACCGGCTGCGGAGGCCAGGCCGGCGACGTGCCCGTCCCAGGCGTTCGGTCCGTCCACACGCCCGGCGCGGGTCGCCTGCACCCAGTCGGCGAGCTCCAGGCGGTACGCCTCGTCGAAGCGGACCACGAAGTCGCCGGCGATGGCCCCGCCCTCGACACCGACGGTACGGGTGATGACCCGTACCGGAGGCACCAGTGAGACGGTGCCCTGAGAACCCACCACCTCGCACCGCACGTCGTACCCGTAACCGGCGTTGACGAAGACGTCCACGCTGACCAGCACACCGGACGCCATCTCCAGGGTGGCCAGCTGCGGGTCGGCCAGGCCCGGACCGCGAAGCGGTGAGCGCACACTGATCGAGGTGATCTCGTCCTCGAGCAGCCAGCGCACGACGTCGAGCTCGTGCACCATCGACCCGGTGACGATGCCCTCGGACGTGGCGCTCGGGTGGGCGGAGACGTTGCGGTGCACGCAGTGCACCAACCGGGGCTCTCCCACGTCACCCGCGGTGACGGTGGCCTTCAGAGCGGCGTAGCCGGGATCGTAGCGGCGCATGAACCCCACCTGGACCAGCCGACGGCCGGTCTGCTGTTCGGCGGCGAAGATGCGTGCGGAGTCCTCCAACTCGACGGCCAGGGGCTTCTCACACAGCACCGGCTTGTCGGCGGCTATGCAGGCAAGCACCAGGTCGGCGTGGGTTGCGTCCGGTGAGGCGACGACCAGTGCGTCGACCTCGGGGGACCCGATCAGCTCGGCAGCCGATGCGTACGTCTTCGCTCCGACCTGCTGCGCGACGGCGGCGGCCCGCTCGGGGTCGTGCTCGTGCAGGCCGACGACGTGCGCACCGGCCACGACGGTGGCCAGCGCCTGGGCGTGTGCTGCTCCCATCGCACCGACGCCGATGACCCCGACGCGCAAGCTCACAGCGTCACCCACCGGCGTTCGCGCGCCGACACCCGCATGGCCTCCACCACCTCAGCTGCGGCGACGGCGTCCGCGAGGGTGGCGCCGTGCGGCTTGCCCGACCCCGTTCCCTGACAGATCGAGGTCACGAACCGCAGCGCCTCGATCACCTTGAGGTCGTCGTAGCCCATCGCGATCCCGGACCCCGGCTGGAAGGCGGCGAGCTCACCAGCGCCGGGTGTGACAAACCGGGTCGACCAGGCGGCGTCCTGGTGGTCCTGGTCCAGGCAGCTGCGCAGCTCACCCATGCGCCGGAAATCCCAGGCCAGGGCGCCGTGCGTGCCGTGCACCTCGATCCCGTACGAACACTGCTCCCCCACCGCCACGCGGCTGGCCACCAGCGTGCCCCGGGCACCGTCGGCGAAGCGCAACAGCGCGCTCGCGTAGTCCTCGTTCTCGACCGGCGCGAGCTCACCGCCCACGACCCGGGAGAAGTGCGACGCCGAGGCGAGGGCGCGCGGACGTTCGGCGATGAACGTGGCGTGGTCGCTCACCAGCTCGGCGATCTCGCCCACGACGTGACGGGCCAGGTCCGCGCCGTGGCTGACCAGGTCGCCGAGCACACCGGACCCGGCCCACTCGTCCTGGAAGCGCCAGGACAGGGCACCATGCGGGTGCGCGGAGTAGTCGGCGAGCAGACGTACGTCGACGTGCTCGACCCGTCCGAGCCGGCCATCGGCGACGAGCTCGCGGGCGGCCTGCACCGCCGGCGCGTTGCGGTAGTTGAAGCCCACTGCGCCGGCCACCCTCGCCATGCCGACCGCCGCGGCGACCTCACGGGTTTCCACCACCCCGCGGCCGACCGGCTTCTCCACCCAGACGTGCTTGCCGGCGCGGGCCGCGGCCACCGCCACGTCGCGGTGGATGAAGTTCGGACCGGTCACGCTGACGGCGTCGACGTCGTCGCGTGCCAGGAGCTCACGCCAGTCCCCGTGGACCCCTGAGAAGTCGTACGCGTCGGAGGCGACCGCCAGCCGGTCGTCGTCCGCGGTGTCGGCCACCGCGACCAGGCGAGGTCGCATCGGCGCCTGCGGGTAGTGGTGCAGCAGGCGGGCGTACGCCCGGGCGTGCACCTGCCCCATCCAGCCGAAGCCGACGATTCCGACGCGCAGGTCGGGACGGCTCACTCGGACCCCTTGTTCTTCGTCTCTTTCGCGACGGGCGAGTCCTCCCCGAGCTCACGGGACAACTCATGCGACAGCGACTCCAGCTCGGCACCGCCGGCCATCATCGCGGTCAGCTCGTCCACCGAGATCTCCGACTTGGGAAACTCTCCGAGGCTGGTGCCCCGGCGCAACAGCATGAACCTGTCACCCACCGGGTACGCGTGGTGCGGGTTGTGGGTGATGAACACGACGCCGAGGCCGCGGTCGCGTGCCTTCGCGATGTATTTGAGCACCACCCCGGACTGCCGGACGCCGAGCGCCGCCGTCGGCTCGTCCAGAATCAGCACCCGGGCACCGAAGTACACCGCACGTGCGATCGCCACACACTGACGCTCCCCGCCGGACAACGTACCGATCGGTTGGTCCACGTCGCGCAGGTCGATGCCCATCGCCGCGAGCTCGTCCTTGGCCGTCTTCTTCATGCGGCCGACGTCGAGGCGCCGCAGCGGACCGAAGCCACGGGTCAGCTCCGAGCCGAGGAAAAAGTTGCGCCACACCGGCATCAGCGGCACCACGGCGAGGTCCTGGTAGACCGTCGCGATCCCTAGGTTCAGCGCCTGGCGCGGGCTGCTGATGTTCCGGCTCACCGAGTCGATCACCAGCTCACCCTCGCTGTGCTCATGCGCACCGGCGAGGATCTTGATGAAGGTGGACTTGCCGGCGCCGTTGTCGCCGAGGACGCAGGTCACCTCCCCTGCGCGCACGGACGTCGACACGTCGCTCAGGGCGACGACACTGCCGTAGCTCTTCCCGATCCCGCGCACCTCGATGATCGGGGTGCCCGGCTCCGCCGGCTCGTGGGTGTCGGTCGTGTGCTCGTCGCTCATCGAGCCGCCTCCGCCCGCCGGCGCACCCAGTCGTTGACCAGCACCGCGCCCAGCAGCATCAGCCCGAGGAAGGCCTGCAGCCAGTCGCTGTCCCAGCCCGCGTACGGGATGCCCTGCGCTGTCATGCCGTAGATCAGCGCTCCCAGCGCGGCGCCGATCGCCGAGCCGTATCCACCGGCGAGCAGGCAACCACCGACCACGGCGCAGATGATGTAGATGAACTCGTTGCCGACGCCGGTGGCGCTGGTGACCGTCGAGGACTGGAACAAGGTGATCATGCCGACCAGCCATCCGGCGCCGGCGGTGCCCATGAACAACCCCACCTTGGTCCGAAGCACCGGGACCCCCACCTGGCGCGAGCTGTTCTGCGCCCCGCCGACGGCGAACACCCAGTTGCCCGCGCGGGTCCGCAGCAGGATCCAGGTACCCAACGCGGTCACGGCGATCCACCACAGCACCGAGACCCCGAAGCCGAAGCCGAACAAGCTCAACGACCCGCCGAAGATCGGCTGGATGACCTCGTAGTACGGCACGTCGCGCATGCCCTGGATGGCGACCGTGTCGATGATCGCCTTGACCAGCGCCAGGTTCAGGCCCTGCAGGACGAAGAAGGTGCCGAGGGTGACGATGAAGCTGGGCAGCCCGGTCTTCATCACGATCAGCCCGTTGAGCGCGCCCACCGCCAGTGCGACCACCAGCGCCACCGCAGCCGCCACGAAGACGTTCACCCCGACGTGGGTGGTCAGCACGCCGACCATCAAGCCGGTGCTGCCGACCATGGTCCCGGTGGACAGGTCGAACTCGCCGCCGATCATCAGCAGTGCGACCGCGACCGCCATGATCCCGAACCGGGACGAGGAGTTCAGCCATGTCCCGACCCCGAGCTCGGAGAGGAACTGCTCGGTGTAGCCGCTGAAGAACAAGAAGACGATGCCGGCGGCGATGACGGCGCCCAGCTCGGGGCGGCGCAGGACCCGGGTGAGCCCGGAGCTGGGCGTGTCCTGCTCATCGGACGCGGGAGCGGTCGTGGTCGCCATGGTCAGCGGGTTCCCTGGCCGACGAACTCGGCGACCTCGGCTGCGTTTTCCTCGGTCACCAGGGTCGGGCCGGAGTACACCGGGCGGCCACCGCCGACGTCGTTGCCGTTGAGCGCATTCAGATAGAGGAACTGCACCCCCAGGTAGCCCTGGACGTAGGGCTGCTGGTCGACGGCGAAGCTGATACCACCGTCCTCGATCGCGGTCAGCACGTCGCTGGACAGGTCGAAGGTGCCGACGAAGACCTCGGAGCCGACGTCGTCGACAGCCTGCGTTGCACCGAGCGCGACCTGGCCGTTGAGCGCGAGAACGCCATCGATCGAGTCGTCGGCCTGCAGGGCCGAGGAGATGGTCTCGGCTGCTACCCCCGTCTCCGCACCGTCGACCTGCAGCGTCTTCACCTCCCCGCCGAGGGCTTCCTCAGCACCCGCACAGCGTTCCTCCAGCCCGATGTTGCCGGCCTCGTGAATGACGCAGAGCATCTTCGTCGCGCCGAGCTCGGCGAACGCTTCGCCAGCAGCCTCGCCGGCGATGGTCTCGCTCTGCCCGACATGGGTGATCGCGCCGAACTGCTCGAACTGGTCCAGACCGGAGTTGATGGTGACCACCGGGATGCCCGCCTCCACGGCGGCCTCGACGCTGCCGCGCAGGCCGTCGGGGTTGGCCATGGACACCACGATGCCGTCGGCCCCGTCGGCGACTGCGGTGTCGATCAGCTCCGCCTGCTCGTTGACGTTCTCCGAGGAGTTGTACGAGACCTCGATGCCGAGATCCTCACCGGCCCGGTCGGACCCGGCCTTGACCACGCTCCAGAACGCGTCGTCCGGCGCTCCGTGGGTGACCACGGCGATGCTCACGTCGAGCGACCCGCTCTCGGGCTCCTCCTCCTGCCCGGTGCCGCTGCAGGCGGACAGGACGAGCAGGGCGGCGGCCAGGCCGGCCGTAGCGGTCATCTTCTTCATGGTCATGCTCCTCAACAGGTGGTACCAGGTCAGGACGATGTCGGGAAGTTGAACTTGGCCAGCGACTCCTCACGGACGTGCGGCCAACGAGTGGTGACGGCCTTGGCCGCAGTGTAGAAGCGCACGCCCTCCGGACCGTGCATGTGATGGTCGCCGAAGATCGAGTCCTTCCAGCCGCCGAAGGAGTGGTACGCCATGGGCACCGGGATCGGCACGTTGATCCCGACCATGCCGACCGTGACCCGGCGCTGGAAGGTCCGGGCGACCTCACCGGATCCGGTGAAGACCGCGGTCCCGTTGCCGTACGGGTTGGCGTTGACCAGCTCGATGGCGGCGTCCAGCGTCGGTACCCGCAGGACGGACAGGACCGGACCGAATATCTCGTCGGTGTAGACGCTCATGTCCGGGGTCACCCGGTCGAGCAGCGTGGGGCCGACGAAGAAGCCACCCTCGTGCTCGGCGACGGTCAGGCCGCGGCCGTCGATGACCACGTCAGCGCCTGCGTCGGCACCGGCACCGATGTAGCCGGCTATCCGGTCCCGGGCGGCCGCTGTCACGACCGGACCCATCTCGACGCCGGCCTCGTCGCCGGCACCGACCTTGACCGTCAGGGTTCGCTCCCGGAGCTTGTGCACCAGCGCGTCACCGGCCGGTCCCACCACCACGACGGCGGAGATCGCCATGCAGCGCTGGCCGGCGGAGCCGTACCCGGCGGCCGCCAGGTGGTCGGCGGTGTAGTCGAGGTCGGCGTCGGGCATCACGACTGCGTGGTTCTTGGCGCCACCGAGTGCCTGGACCCGCTTGCCCGAGGCGGAGGCCCGCTCGTGCACGTAGCGGGCGATGGGGGTCGAGCCCACGAAGGACACAGCCGCGACATCGGGGTGGTCGAGCAGTGCGTCGACGGCGACCTTGTCGCCGTGCACGACGTTGAACACACCGTCGGGCAGGCCGGCCTGCTGCCACAGCTGGGCGACGAGGTCGGACGCGCCCGGGTCCCGCTCACTGGGCTTGAGCACGAAGGTGTTGCCGCACGCGATCGCGACCGGATGCATCCACATCGGGACCATGATCGGGAAGTTGAACGGCGTGATCCCGACGGCGACACCGAGCGGCTGGCGGAACGTGTGCGTGTCGACACCCCCGGACACCTGGTCGGAGTAGTCGCCCTTGAGCAGCGAGGCGATCCCGCAGGCGAAGTCCACCACCTCGCGACCGCGCACGACCTCACCGCGGGCGTCGTCGAGCGTCTTGCCGTGCTCGGAGCTGATGATCTTGGCCAGGTCGTCCTCGCGGGCCAGCACCAGCTCGCGGAAGCGGAACAGGATGCCGGTCCGCTGGCTGAGCGAGGACTGCCCCCACGACTCGAAGGCAGCTGCCGCCGCGCGCACCGCGGCGTCCACGTCGGCCTCGCCGGCCAGTGCCACCCGGGCCTGCGGCGCTCCTGCCGCCGGGTCGAAGACCTCACCGTGCCGGTCGGACCCTCCTGCGGTGTGGGTGCCACCGATCCAGTGCTCGATCGTCCTCATCGGTCCTCATCCCGCTCGTACGCCGACGGTGCCAGGTGGTGCCGCTGCGTCGACTTGAGCTCGTCGTACGTCGTGCGCGCGCTCTGCGTGGACGCCAAGGCCGATACCTCGGCCACCGGGACGTCCCACCAGGCGGGGCTGTCCGGGGCGGTCGCCAGCGGGTCGGTCTCGACGTGGATGACTGTGGTCCGGCTCGACGCCCGTGCCTTGTCCAGTGCCTTGGCCAGCTCGTCGGTGCCGTGCGCCACGTCGACGTCGACCCCCAGGCTGGCCGCGTTGGCCGCGAGGTCGACCGGCAGCAGGTCGCCGTCCAGCCCGGTGGCGGTGCGGTAGCGGTAGGCCGTCCCGAACCGCTGGCTGCCCAGCGACTCCGACAGCGCGCCGATCGAGGCGTAGCCATGGTTCTGCACGAGCACCACGATCAGCTTGATCCCCTCGGCGACGGCGGTGACGAGCTCGGCGCTCATCATCAGGTACGACCCGTCGCCGACCATGACGTAGACCTCACGGTCGTACCCGCCCTCGGCTGCGTCGGACAGTGCTGCCATCTTGACGCCCAGGCCACCGGCGATCTCGTAGCCCATGCAGGAGTAGCCGTACTCGACGTGGTAACCCTTCGGGTCGCGGGTGCGCCACAGCTTGTGCAGGTCGCCGGGCATCGAGCCGGCGGCGCACACCACTACGTCGTGCGGGTCCTGGCTCTGGTTGACGACCCCGAGCACCTCCGCCTGCGACGGCAGCGGGCTGCGGCGGTGGTCGTACGCCTGTTGCACCGTGTCGTCCCACGCACGGGCGAGCTCGGTGGCCCGTGCGGTGTACGACGGGTCCACCCGGTGCCCGACCAGCGCGTCGGTCACGGCGGACAGTCCGGCGCGAGCGTCGGCTACCACGGCGGTGGCGCTGAGCTTGTGGGCGTCGAAGGAGGCGACGTTGACGTTGACGAACCGCACCTCGGGGTCGGCGAAGACGCTGCGCGAGGCGGTCGTGAAGTCGCTGTAGCGGGTGCCGACACCGATCACCAGGTCCGCCTCGGCGGCCAGCCGGTCCGCCGCGGTGGTGCCGGTGGCCCCGATCGCCCCGACCGCCTGCGGATGGTCGTAGGTCAGTGAACCCTTTCCGGCCTGCGTCTCCGCGACCGGGATGCCGGTCGCCTCGGCAAAGGCCCGCAGCGCCTCGGTGGCCCGGGAGTAGATCACGCCACCGCCGGCCACCAGCAGCGGGCGCCGGGCCGAGCGGACCGCCTGGACCGCGCGGGCGAGCGCGACCGGCTCGGGCACCGGCCGGGCGACATGCCAGATCCGGTCGGCGAACAGCTCGTCGGGCCAGTCGTACGCCTCGGCCTGGACGTCCTGCGGCAGGCAGAGGGTCACCGCACCGGTCTCGACCGGGTCGGTGAGCACCCGCATCGCCGACAGCAGCGCGGCGGGCAACTGCTCGGGCCGGTTCACCCGGTCCCAGTAGCGCGACACCGGCCGGAACGCGTCGTTGACCGACACATCCATGCTGCTGGGATCCTCGAGCTCCTGCAGCACCGGGTTCGCGACGCGGGTGGCGAACACGTCACCGGGCAGCAGCAGCACCGGCAGCCGGTTGATCGTCGCCAGGGCAGCCCCCGTCACCATGTTGGTCGCCCCGGGACCGATCGATGAGGTGCAGGCGTACGTCTGCAGCCGGTCCTTGGCCCGGGCGTACGCCACCGCCGTGTGCACCATCGCCTGCTCGTTGCGGGCGTGCAGGTACTGAAGTGCAGGACGGTTCTTCCCCGGGCGGTCCTGCACCGCGTCCTCGAGCAGCGCCTGGCCGACACCGGCGACGTTGCCGTGGCCGAAGATCCCGAAACAGCCGGCGAAGAAGCGCTGCTCGACGCTGTCGCGCTCGACGTGCTGGACAGCCAGGAACCGCACCAGCGCCTGGGCCACCGTCAGGCGGGTCATGACCCTCCTCCGAACGGAAGCCGCGGGTCGATCGTCTGGTCGTGCCAGGTCTCGCGGACCCAGCCATGCACGGGGTCGTCGCAGATCCGCCAGGCACGCTCGTCGCCGGGGCCGGCCATCACATTGAGGTAGTACAGGTCGTAGCCCGGGACCGCCATGGACGGTCCGTGCCAGCCGTGCGGGATCAGCACCACGTCACCGGTACGCACCTCAGCCAGCACGTCGGTGTCGGAGTGCTCGTGGCCGTAGACCCGTTGATACGCCATCCCTCGGGGGGCTGCGCCCCCCGAGTGCCCCCCGGCAGGCGAGGCGCTGCGCGCTGTCTGATTCAGATCGCCGAAGGCCTTCGGCTCGGCGATCTCGTAGTAGTAGATCTCCTCCAGGACGCTCTCGCCGTCGCGGTCCTCGTCGTGCTTGTGCGGGGGGTAGCTGGACCAGTTGCCGGCCGGAGTGAGCACTTCGCACGCGATCAGCCGGTCGGCCTCGAACGCGTCCGGCGTGCAGAAGTTGTTGACCTGCCGGCTAGCCTGCCCCGCGCCGCGCAGCTCCACCGGCACCCCTGAGGCCGGACCGTAGCGGAACGGCAACGTCCGCTCACAGCACGCCGAGGGCAGCGCGAAGCGGCCGCCGTGTTCGCTTCGGACGTCGACGTGGGCGTCGCGAGGCAGGTAGGCGAAGTCAGTGACCGACGCGAACACCGACTCCCGTCCCTTCAGCTGCAGCGTCTGCCCCTCGTACGTCACCTCGCACGCACCGGCCAGCGGCAGCACCAGCGTCTCGGCGTCCTCGGTGTAGAGCTGGCACGACCCACCGGGGTCGAGCTCGAGCACGGAGAGCCCGCTGTAAGTCCACCCGGCCCGCGCCGGAGTGATGTGCAGCGCGTACGTGTCGTCGGCCGACGTACCGGCGGGCAGGTGCAGGTCCGGCATCACATCAACCCCACGGTCGCGTCGACGGCGCCGGCGACGTCGCCGTCCGGCGGGAAAAGCAGGCTGCGCCCGACCACCATGCCGCGCACGGACGGCGAACCGAGTGCCTTGCGCCAAGCCGCGAGCTGCTGGTGTTGGTCGGCGGACACCTCGCCACCGAGCAGCAGCACCGGGAGCGTGGTCGCAGCCAGCACCTGCTCCATGTCCTCGACCACCGGCAGCTTGAGCCAGGTGTGGGCCGAGGTCGAACCCAGGCCCGCAGCGACTGTGCACGACCGGATCACCGGCGCAGTGTCCAGATCGTTGCGCACCGCGCCGTCCACGCGGTGGGAGATGAACGGCTCCACCATCGCCATCAGGCCGCGCTCAGCGAGCTCGTCGACGGCGCGGGCGCACGAGTGCAGGGTGGCGACCGATGCCGGGTCGTCGGGGTCGATGCGGAGCAGCATCTTGCCACCCTGCCAGCCCATCCGGTCGATGCGGGTGGCGTGGTAGCCGGTGAAACGGTCGTCGAGCTCGAACACAGTGCCGGCCAGACCACCGCGGTTCATCGAGCCGATCACGACCTTGCCCTCCAGCGCACCGAGCAGCAGCAGGTCCTCGAGCACGTCCGCGGTGCCGAGCACCCCGTCGACCCCCGGGCGTTGCAGCGCGGTGACCAGCCGCCGTAGCAGCTCCGTCCGGTCGGCCATGGCCAACGGCTCGCTGCCGGCGCGTAGCGAGCCCCGTGCGGGATGGTCAGCGGCCACCACCATGAGCCGGCCGGTCTGACCCACCAGGGACGTGGGACGCGATCGGGTGGCCGCGAGCTCTGCGATCCGATCTGGCTCGCGCACCCGCGCATCGAGCAGGTGGGCGAGCAGGTCGGCAGGCAGGTCGACGGCACCTACGCGGGGGCCTGCGGGTTCGGTCACGGGGTGGCCCCGTGACCATAGGTTCGTAGCGGGGCCACCCCGTGACCGATCAAGAGCTGCTCGACCTCGGCGCTGGTCGGCATGGCGTCGGCGCAGGCCAGCCGCGACGCGACGATCGCGCCGGCTGCGTTGGCGAACCCGAGCACCCGATCCAGCTCCCAACCGGCCAGCAGTCCCTCGCACAGGGCTCCGCCGAAGGCATCACCGGCCCCGAGGCCGTTGACGACCTCCACCGGCACCGGTGGCACCACGACCGACCCCTGGCCACGGTTCCCCAGCACACCGGCCGGTCCCTGCTTGACGACGGCCAGCTCGACGCCGGTTGCCCGCAAGGCCCGCGAGGCGGCCACCGGCTCACGCTCGCCCACCGCGATCTCGCACTCCTCGAGGTTGCCGACCGCCACCGTGGCGTACGGGAGCGCGGCACTGATCGCCTGGTGGGCCGTGTCCGGGTCCGGCCAGAACATCGGCCGGTAGTCCAGGTCGAGCACCGTGATCCCCCGCCGCCCACGGGCAGCCAGGGCGGCCATGGTCGCGCCACGGCTCGGCTCCTCGGACAGTCCGGTGCCGGTGACCCAGAACACGTCTGCGGCCCGGATCGCGTCGAGGTCGAGCTCGTCGGCACTGATCTGCAGGTCCGGCGCCGCCGGCAGCCGGTAGAAGTACAGCGGGAAGTCGTCGGGCGGGAAGATCTCGCAGAACGTGATCGGCGTCGGCAGGTGCGCCACGCTGGAGACGAAGCGGTCGTCGACGCCGAAGGACCGCAGCGCCTGGTGTACGAAGCGACCGAACGGGTCGTCCCCGGTGCGGGTGATGACGGCGGCGCGCCGGCCGTACCGTGCCGCGGCCACCGCCACGTTGGTGGCACTGCCGCCCAGGTACTTCCCGAAGGTCTGCACGTCCTCCAGGCCGACCCCGAGCTGGTGAGGGTAGATGTCGACGCCCACCCGACCCATGGTCAGCACCTCGAAGCCACCGTTCATGCCAGGGCCCGCCGAACGTGATCCAGGCTGGCGCGCACGTCGGCCGCGACCTGCTCGCCCGAGTCCGCGCTGTCGAGCATCACGTCCTGCTCCAGGACGTACCAGCCGGCGTACGCGTGCGCCTGCAGGGTCAGGATGATCTCGGTGACGTCCACGCTTCCGGTGCCCAACCGCACGAACAGCCCGGCTCGCACGGCGTCGGCGAACGTCAGGTCCCCGTTCCGCACCCGCTGCGCCAGCACATCGTCGACGTCCTTGAGGTGCACGTGAACGACACGGTCGGGGTGGTCGTGGGCGAGCAGGACCGGATCGGTCCCCCCGACCAGCAGGTGCCCCGAGTCGAGACAGAGCCCGATGTCGGAGCCGGCCAGCACCCGTTCGACCTCGGCACAGCTTTCGATCATCGTCCCGACGTGCGGGTGCAGGGCGGCCACGACGCCGCGGTCACGGCAGTGCGCCGCCAGTCGGTCGACGTTGTCCAGCAGCGTCTGCCAGCCGTCGTCGTCCAGGAAGGGGCGGGAGTCGTAGCCCTCGCAACCGGTGTGTGCGGCGAGGACGACCACGCCCGCGTCGGCGGCCAGGCATCCGGTGACGAAGGCGTCCACCTGCGGCATCGGGTCCGTTCCGCGCTCGTGCAGCACCACGGGCAGGAAGCCGCCCACCGCTCCGAGACCGTGCCGGGTCAGGTACGCGGCCCTGGCTTGCGGGTCGTCGGGCAGGAAGCCGTCCGGGCCGAACTCGGTCGCAGCGATCCCCAGCGCGGCCATCTCGCCCACCACCCGGTCCACTGGGAGCTGGTGACCCCAGCCGGGTACTTCGCTGACGCCCCAGGAGATCGGAGCGGCGGCGATGCGAGCCGGCGTGGAGTTCGTACTCATGTCGTCGAAGTGTCGTCCCGGTCACAAGACTATGTCAAGCCTTTGTCTTGACATAAAGACATCCGCACATACTTACCCAGGCTGTACTACGCTGAGCCCGATCTCCCGGCCCCGGAGCGCCCCATGTCGCACCCCAGCATCAGGATCGATCGCTCGAGCCGGCTCCCGTTGTATTCCCAGGTCGCCGAGCAGCTCGAGCGTGCGATCAGCACCGGTGACCTCGCACCCGGGGACCGGATCACCAACGAGGTGGCACTCGCCGCCGACCTCGGCCTGTCGCGGCCCACCATGCGACAAGCCATCTCGGTGCTCGTCGACAAGGGCCTGCTGGTCCGCAAGCGTGGCGTGGGGACCCAGGTGGTCCAGGGACAGATCCGTCGGCCGGTCGAGCTCACCAGCCTCAATGAAGACTTGCAGCGCGCAGGCCAGGACCCGCACACGCGGGTGCTCGGGTGCCGACCGCTCGAAGCCGACGAGCACACACTCGCCGAGCTGCAGATCCCGAGTGGCAGCGTGGTGTGGGACCTGCACCGGCTGCGCAGCGTGGGAGACGAGCCGCTCGCGGTCATGCACAACGTCATCCCGCTCGACGTCATCGACCTCGCGACGGTCGACCTCGACCGGGTCGGTCTGTACGAGGCGATGCGGTCGGTCGGCATCCACCTGCGCGTCGCGCACCAGCGTATCGGCGCGCGGCGGGCCGACGCCCGAGAGGCGGGTCTGCTCGGCGAGCACCGGGGAGCACCCCTGCTGACCATGAGTCGGACCGCGTTCGACGACGCCGGACGTGCCGTGGAGCTCGGCAACCACGTCTACCGCGCCGACCGTCAGACCTTCGAGGTCACGCTCGTCGATCGGTAGCGCCGCCCAGCACCGGCCGGGTCGCACGTGCCCGGGACCGACTGCCGCGACCGCGTCGTCGCCGACGACGCTCGACCCGGGCCAGGTCAGCGGCGCCGATCATGCCGGCCTCGTTGCCCAGCTGTGCCCGAAGGATGCGCGCCTCGGGCCGAAAGCCGCGTCCGGTCAGCGTCCTGCGATAGCTGTCCCTGGCCGGCGCGATCAGCAGGTCCCCGGCATCGGAAACGCCTCCACCGATCACGAACATTCCCGGATCGAAAGCCGCCGCGAGGGAGGCGATGCCGACGCCGAGCCACTGCCCGACCTCGGCGAGAAGTTCCACGGCAGCCGGGTCCCCTGCCTGTGCGGCTGCGGTGACCGACGGCCCGGTGATGGCCCCGGGATCCCCGCCGGCGCTGCTGAGCAGGTGGTGAATGACAGGCGAGTTCGCCCTGGCCAGCTCGCGTGCCTCCCGGACGAGTGCATTGCCACTGGCGTACTGCTCCCAGCACCCACGGTTGCCGCACTCACAGCGGTGCCCCGCGGGTACGACCTGCATGTGGCCGAACTCGCCGGCGATCCCGAACCTGCCACGGTGCACGGCGCCGTTGAACAGCAGCGCACCACCGATACCGGTGCCCAACGTGATGCAGACGAGATCCTCCTCGTTGCGTGCCGCCCCGAAGCGCCACTCCGCCCAGGCGGCCGCGTTCGCGTCGTTCTCGACCACGACCGAAAGCCCGGTCCGACGCCGCAACGCGTCGCGCAACGGCTCGTGTCGCCAGGCGAGGTGGGGCGCGAAGAGCACCGAGGAGCGGGTGGCGTCGACGAACCCGGCGGCGCCGACGCCCACGCTGTAGATGCGGTGGCGCCGGCGGAGCTCGGTGACGATTTCGGCAATGATGTCCTCGACCGCCGAAGGGCTCGTGGTCGGTGTGTCACGACGTAGCCGCTCCAGCACGTGGCCAGACTCGTCGACGACCCCGGCGGCGACCTTGGTACCGCCGATGTCGATCCCCACGGCCAACCGCTCCAGCATCCCGGGCCGGGACCGGACCGTACCGTCCACGCTCATCGCCACGCTCCCATCAGCGTGCGCGGGCCAGGTCTGCGGCGCCGATCAACCCTGCCTCGTTGCCCAGCGTGGCAAGCCGCAGCTGCGCATGGGTCCGGTGCACGGCGGCCGGCAGCGTGCGTACGAAGCCAGCCCGGGCGGGGCCCAGGAGCAGCTCACCGGCAGCGGCGACACCCCCGCCGATCACCACCACCGAAGGGTCGAGGACGACGGTGAGACCGGCGATCCCCTCCCCGAGCCAGCGTCCGACATCGGCCAGCAGCTCGATGCACAGCTCGTCGCCGGCCCGGGCCTGCTCGGTGACCATCGGTCCGGTGATCAGCGCCGGGTCGGAGCCGACCAGCGCAGCCAGCGGCGCGGCCTCCGGCAGCTCCGACTGCATGCGGTCCTGAGCCTCGCGTACCAGCGCGCTGCCGCTGGCGTACTGCTCCCAGCAGCCGTAGCGTCCGCACCCACAACGCATCCCGGCCGGGACGACCCGTACGTGTCCGACCTCGCAGGCGACTCCGTACGTCCCGCGGACCAGCTCGCCGCGGGACACCATGCCGCCCCCGATGCCGGTCCCTACGGTGACGAACAGGAGATCGTCCACGTCCTCGCCGGCCCCGAACCGGAACTCGCCCCACGCTGCTGCGTTGGCGTCGTTCTCCACGACCACCGGGATCTGAACCCGGTTCGCGACGTAGGCGCCGAGAGGTTCGTCCTGCCAGTCGATGTTGGGCGCGAACAGGACCGTCGAGCGGTCGACGTCGACGAAGCCGGCCGCACCGATCCCGACAGCCTCGACGTCGTGGTCCCGGCGCAGCTTCTGTACACCTGTGGCCACGGCGTCGGCGAGCGCCTCCGGGTCCGCCGCGGGCGTCACCTCGATCACGACCTGCAGGATGCGGCCCTGCTCGTCGACGACCCCGGCGGCGATCTTCGTGCCGCCGATGTCGACGCCGACGGTCAGCCCCATCCGTCACCACCCTGCTCCTGTGACCCTCGGTGGGGTCGGTGCTGGTGCTGGAGCTGGGCCCACGAGTCCAGCACGGTGCGGACGAGGTCGTTCATGGACACCACGGTGCTGTGCACCGCAGCGCTGAGCTCCGGGTTGGTCGAGCGCAGGAAGGCCGCAGCCTGACAGATCGGGCACCACGTGCAGGCCGCGTCGGGAGCCGTGGACCCGCACGACGGGCACGGCTCGTCCGGACCTTCGCCCTGGGGCGGTACGCGGGACTGTTGCCCGCTGGCCCACGCGGCGGCCTGGGTCAGCAGCTTGACGGCCTCCTCACCCAGCGTCCCGAGTGGCTCCCGCTGAGCACCGCCGGTGGGGTCTCCGCCGGCGTCAGTGTGCTTGTCCATCGCCTGCCTCGGTCGCCTCGACTCGCTTCTTCAAGCCCTTCAGCGCGGTGTCGATGATGACCTTCTCGGCCTTGCGCTTGAGCATGCCGAGCAGTGGGATGGCGACGTCGACGGCGAGCCGGTAGGTCACCTCGGTGGTTCCGTCTGGCTGCTCCGACAGGACGTACGCACCATCCATCGCCTTGATCATGTGGCCCTGCGCCAGCGTCCAGGTCACCGACGCGTTTCCGGACCAGGTGTAGGTCAGCGTGTACTCGTCACGGATCGGCGCGGCATCCAGCACGAAGCGCACCTGCTCGGCCCGCCCGTCGGCACCCGGCACGGTGACCTCGCACTCGCGCACACCGGTCGCCCACTCGGGGTAGGCCCCGAAGTCGGCGATGACCGACATCACCTGGGCCGGGGAGGCCGAGACCGCGATGTCACTGGTGGTCTGGTTGGCCATCGCTGTTCGTCTCCTGTCGTCTCCGGACGTGGTTCGGGACACTACTCTGCGCTGCGAGAAGCCCCGATGTGGATGGACATCAACCGTTCGGACGACGCCCTGCCACCGGACCGGACACATCTGCACACACATCGGCCAGAGGTGACGCTGCGTCATGGTCCAGTCAAGGTCGGCACAGTTACGTTGCTCAGGACGGCGCCCGTTCGGACGTCTGCAGGCGATCGAATGGCAGGACGACCACCATGGGACGCGAGACCGTACTGCTCGTCGTCGCGGTCGTCATCGCCACGCTCGGCGCCAGCCTGGTCCATTTGTACGTACGCGGCGTCGACCGGCGGGTGACCCGGGCGAACAGCTGCTGCCCAGCAAGTGGGGCGACAACGCCGCGGTCAGCGCCCTCGGCATCCCCGACGAAGGGCTCGCGGTGAGCGCCGAGCTGGCTGACCCCAACCGGGTGGCCGTCTTCCTCGAGCCCGGCTCGAACGTCGCGATCTGGTGGGGTACGGACCCGGAAGCCCCTCCCAGGGCGCGTGAGGTGCGTCTGCTGCTTGAGGACGTCACGGTGCTGGGTCCCGGCGGCACCACCATGACCTCGCGCACGGTGACCGACGCCGACGGAGAGCAGACGGTCGACAGCCTCCCCATGACGCTGCTGACGCTGTCGGTCGACCAGGCGGAGAGCGGGAAGATCATCCTCGGCAGTAAGACCGGCGAGCTGTGGTTCGCCCTGCGCAGCGACGAGGCCGACCTGGCTCCGAGTGAGGCCATCGGCCTCGACGAGCTCTTCGACTGATCCGGGGAGGCTGCCATGACTACCCTCGTCGAACCCGACCTCACCACTGCGCACTCCATCGCCGAGGTGTGCGAGGGCACCGACATCCTTGTGTCGGCCGCGGACCTCCCCAGCCTGAGCGTGATCCTGGTGCGCGAGCAGATCAACACCTCTGTGCTGCACGAGGCGCTCAGCTCCCAGCCGGACGAACGTGCGTTGAAGCGTGGCAAGGTCCTGACCGTGTCCTCGGCCAAGGGCGGGGTCGGCAAGACCACCGTCGCCACCAACCCGGCAGCCCACCTCGCCAGGCACGACCACAAAGTCTGTCTTGTCGACCTCGACCTCGCGTTCGGCCACGTGGCGATCACGCTGCAGATCTTCCCCGCACGGATCATCGCCGACGCGGTGACGATGGGTGAAGACCTCGACAGGACCGGACTGGATTCGCTGCTGACCCGCGTCAGTGACGGCCTGGTCGCGCTGGTCGCACCCGTCGGTCCTGACGCCAAGGACTCGAGCTCAGCTGCGCTGGTCGTGCGGATACTCGACCTCTTGACCGAGTCCTACGACTACGTGGTCGTGGACACACCGCCCAGCTTCGAGGACCAGGTGCTGCAGGCCTTCGACCTCAGCGACCAGATCCTGCTGGTCGCCACGCCGGACATCCCGGCGTTGAAGAACCTGAAGATCGCCCTGGAGACCCGGCGCATCCCGTCCTCGGCCGACGTGCCCGCGTCGATCAACCGCGGCGAGGCGGGTCGCTGATGGGCCTCGCAGAGCGGCTCGCGTCCGCGCAGCTGGAACGGACCACCTCGTCCCCCGGTCCCGGGATCGCTGCCGGCGGCCCGGGCCGCAGCACGTCGACGAACACCGTCCCGGCGTTGAACAACCGGGCGACGGCTCCCACGGCGGACAAGCACGCTGAGCTCAAGGCAGCCATCCATCGCGTCCTGCTGTCCACCCTGGGTCCCAAGCTCTACGACTCCGAACTGACCGCCACCGAGCTCGAGGCGATGGTCCGTGAGGCACTGGCGGACGCAATGGCCACCAATGATCAACCGCTCACCACCGCCGACCGCCAGCGCCTGACCCAGGAGATTTCCGACGACATCCTCGGGTATGGACCGATCGAGCCGTACCTTCGCGACGACTCGCTGTCTGAAGTCATGGTCAACGGGCCGTACGACATCTGGATCGAGCGGGACGGCCGGCTGCAGCGCGTGGAGGGCCGTTTCGCCAGCGAGGCCCACCTGCGCCGCACGATCGACAAGATCGTGGCGCGCATCGGTCGCCGCGTCGACGAGTCGAGCCCGATGGTCGACGCCCGCCTGCCCGACGGCAGCCGCGTCAACGCAGTCATCCCGCCTCTGGCGCTGAACGGATCCATCCTCACCATCCGCAAGTTCTCCGCCGACCCGCTCACCGTGGACGACCTGATCCGCTTCGGGTCGCTGACCCCGCGGACCGCAGAGTTCTTGCAGGCGTGCGTCAAGGGCAAGCTGAACGTCATCGTCTCCGGGGGCACCGGTGCCGGCAAGACCACCACACTGAACGTGCTGTCGTCCTTCATCCCGTCCGACGAGCGCATCGTCACGATCGAGGACGCCGCCGAGCTGCAGCTGCGCCAGGACCACGTCGTACGCCTGGAGTCACGCCCCTCCAACATCGAGGGCAAGGGGATGGTCTCGATCCGCGACCTGGTCCGCAACGCGCTGCGGATGCGGCCGGACCGAATCGTCGTCGGCGAGGTGCGTGACGCCTCGGCGCTGGACATGCTGCAGGCGATGAACACCGGTCACGACGGATCCATCTGCACGGTCCACTCCAACTCCCCGCGCGACACGCTGTCCCGCGTCGAGACGATGGTGCTGATGGCCGGCGTCGACCTGCCGATGCGGGCCATCCGGGAACAGATCGCGAGCGCCGTGGACCTGGTGGTGCAGCAGAGCCGGCTGTCCGACGGCAGCCGCCGTATCACCAACATCACCGAAGTGGAACGCATGGAGGGTGATGTGGTCACCCTTCAGGACCTCTTCGTCTACGAGCACCAGGGCATCGACGAGCACGGCAAGAACCGTGGCGTGCTGCGCAGCACCGGCCTGCGACCGAAGTTCATGGAGAAGCTGAAGCAGAACGGACAGAGCGTCAACCCGATGGTGTTCGCCATGGACGGCGCGTTGTGAGCCGGTGCCTTCCCCGGCTCCTGGACCGCATGCAGGCGGTCTGCTGGCCGCCGGGTGCATGGGCATGATCGGCCGCTGGCCCGGCACTGGCTGCAGCGGCGTACGCCGACATCGCCCAGGTCGACATCAACGGCGGGAGCGTCGAGGTGCTGCTCTCCGTGCACGACCTGCCGGAGGGTGTCACCCCCGATCCGTCCGCGGTGCGGGTCACCCTGGCCGGTGACGCGGCGCCGGCGCAGGCGCAGCTCGCCGCTGAGGCGGTCGGCGACGACGTCGCCGTGGCACTGGTCGGGTTCGCAGACGAGGCCACGGTGATAGCCGAGGCGACTACCGACCGCACTGCGCTCGAGCAGGCCATCGGCGGCCTCAGGCTGTCCCCGCGGACCCGGCTGTACGACGGGAAGCAGTCCGGCGTCAAGGTGGACGTCGTGGCGCTCCAGCAGGGGGCCGCCCAGCAGTCCCTGCTCGAGAAGGTCGCGATCGCCGGCTACGGGCAGGTCATCGACATCGCCGGGCCGGAGGACCTCGCGGCGTTGTTCGCCGAGCAGGCCGCTGCACCTGGGCATCGCCCTCGCGGCGCCGGGCGTGCTCGGACCGTGGCTGTACCTCGGCGTGTGCGCGTCGCGCCGGATCAAGAAGGTCAACGCACAGCTGGCCGGGACGCTCGGCCGTCTCGGGCAGGCCTGTCCGCCGGTCTGTCGTTCACCCAGCCGCTGGACACGGTGGTCCGCGAGGGCACCGAACCGGTCGCCGGGGTGTTCCGACGTGCCCTGGTGGAGCAACGGCTCGGCGTCGGGGTCGAGGACGCCCTGGACGGCATTGCCGAGCGGATGAAGTCCGACGGCACTGGCCCAGGTGGCCCGCAACACCGAGGGGCCGCTGGCCGCAACCTCAGCAACCGCACGACCGCTGCCGGACCTCAAGGGGTTCGTCACCGCCATGATGCAGGCCGACGCCTTCGGCATCCCGATCGGGCGCGTCCTGCGTGTGCAGTCCAAGGAGATGCGGTCAATCGCCGCCAACGAGCCGAGGAGAAGGCGCAGAAGGTGCCGGTCAAGATCCTGTTCCCACTGATGTTCTGCATCCTGCCGGTGCTGTTCACCACAGTCATGGGCCCCGGTGCGATCACGATGATTATCCGGTTCACGGAGACCGGACTGAACTGAGCGGTGGCCCGAACGGCCATACGTTATGCAGAGTCCGTGATGATCGACTACTCTTTGTAATTAGACGGTAACATTCTGTTGCCGTGGGCGAGGAGATGCTGGTGGCGGTGGTCAGGTCACAGCCGAACAGCCACGCCTCCACGTTGATCGCTGTCCGCATCCTGGGTGCGGTCACCGTGCTGGGCCTTGCAGTTCTCGAGCGCAGCGAAGCGGGCATGCTGGTGGCCGCGCTCATCGTCATGATTGCGGTCACGGCACTGACCATCCCGGCCCTCGTGCCCCGGTGGAGCACGAGGGCCGGGCCCTTCGTCGAGGGTGCCGCGGCAGCCGTGGTGTCCACGGTCCTGCTGGCCGACACCGCTGTCGGGCTGCCCTACCTGCTCGTCCCGCTGTTCGTCGCCGGACTGAGTCTGAGTACGCCAGGCATGGTCGCCACCTGGTGCGCCCAGAGCGCCACCCTCATCGGGGTTGCCACGCTCCCGACGATCGTTGCCTCCCCTGTGCTGGAGTTGACCGCGCCCTGGTTGCTGACCAGTCTGGCGGCGGGCATGCTCGGTGCCTGGATCCGCATCTCGTCGGAGCCAGGCACCGACGAACCCGACGCCTACGACGCCGCTCACCGGCTGCTCAGCGAGCTGCGCACGGTGGCCCGCAAGCTGAGCGCCGGGCTCGACCCGGTCGGCATCGCGTACCAGATCCTGGCCGACGTCAACGACGTGGTGGACGACGACGGCGCGGTGCTGCTCGCACGTTCCGCTGGTGGCAGCCTGCTCCCGCTCGCCGGACGAGGTGTCGCCGACCTCGGCGGCGAACACCACGACGACCACCTGGTGATGGAGTGCTGGACGTCTGAGGCCCCGGCGCACGAGAGCGTCGTCGTGGACGGCCGGCGCAGTGTGCGGATCATGCTGCCGTTGCGGCTCGGCGCGCGGATGATCGCGGTGCTCGTGCTGTACCGTCCCACACCGCTGAACAGCGCCATGACGGCCGACGTCGTCGAGCGCCTGCGCCGCCACGCGGTCCAGCTCGACACCGCCATGGTCTTCGACGAGGTTCGGAGCCTGGCCACCATCGACGAGCGTCGACGCATGGCGCGGGAGATCCACGACGGCATCGCCCAGGAGGTGGCGTCGCTCGGCTACTCGGTGGACTCCTTGATGGCTGACACCGACGACATGGTCCAGCGGGACGGTCTGGGCATGCTGCGCGAACAGCTCACGCACCTGGTCAGCGAGCTGCGGTTGTCGATCTTCGACCTTCGCTCGGAAGTGGCTCCCGGCTCGACCCTGGGATCGGTGCTCGCCGACTACGTCCACCAAGTCGGTCGCCAGACCGGCATGACAGTGCACCTGTCGCTCAACGAGACACAGCACCGGCTGCGGGTCGAGGTCGAGACAGAGATCCTCCGGGTTGCCCAGGAGGCCATCACCAACGCGCGCCGGCACAGTGGAGCAGACCACCTGTGGGTGACGTTCTCGGCGGACCCGCCGCAGGCGATGCTGTCCATCACCGACGACGGCGGCGGCCTCGGCGAGCCACGTGCGGACAGCTTCGGCATGAAGATCATGCAGGAACGTGCCGACCGCATCGGCGCCGACCTCGCCGTCGTCTCCGAGTCCAACCGTGGCACCTCGGTCGCATTGACCCTGATGAACCCCCATGCACTCCGTCGCGAGGACTGCTCGGGCGCTGACCAGAAGGAGTCCCGCCATGCTGACGTCGGTCTTGCTCATCGATGACCACGAACTCATCCGCCAGGGCTTGTCCCGCGCGTTCGAGCGCTCTGAGGACTTTACCGTCGTCGGGCAGGCCGGCACCCTCGGCCAGGGTGAGCGCCTGGTCGCCGAGATGTCGCCTCAAGTGGTGGTGATCGACGTACGGCTCCCGGATGGGTCCGGCCTCGACGCGGCCAAACGTCTGCGCAACTCCAATCCGGAGCTGGGCATCGTGGTGCTCACCATGTATGCGGGTGACGAGCAGCTGTTCGCAGCCTTGGAGGCGGGCGCCTCCGCGTTCGTCCCCAAGAACGCGCCCAGCGGAGACGTCGTCGCCGCCGCTCGTCACGCAGCTGTGTCACCGCGCTCGTTCACCGCAGGCGACCTCGCCGACGCGATGCGCCGCCGGATGACGCCGTCGGGCCCGCAGCTGTCGCCCCGCGAGCGGGAGGTGCTGCACCTGCTCGCCGACGGTCTCGGGGTGGCGGCGATCGCCCGCACGTTGTTCATCTCCGAGTCGACCGCCAAGACCCACATCTCCAAGATCTACGACAAGCTCGGCGCCGCCAACCGCGCTTCGGCGATCATGAAGGCGATCCGCGCCGGGTTGCTGCGGGACGAGCAGCGGGCCTGAGTGGCGACCTCGGCTGCGGCTGCGGCATCAAAACTGTTGAACGTCTGGGTATTTCTGCCGGACCAGCAGACGTACAGCAGCCACCGGGCCCCTGACACACACCTGACGCACACGAGGGGACCATGGCTCTGGCCACGGGCCCCTTTGGCGTTGCCTGGGCAGCTCGCCATGTTGACTCGGTTCAGCCCGCCAGCACCTCGAGCCTCGTACGCCACGCGGCACTGAAGTCAGCCCGCGTGAGCCCGAAAGCGTCCTCCAGCGCCGGACCGACCCGAGCACCGTCGAGCACCGCGGTGTAGAACGATACGACCGCGTCCGTCCCGTACCGCTCCCCCAGCATCCGGAACACCAACCAGGCCTGCTGGTAGGACTTCGCCAGCCGCAACCGTGCTGAGTCGAAGGCGGCGTCGCGCGGCAGTGACCGCGGCGGCCCGACCCGGCGTACCGCGTCCAGCGCCTGCTCGGCGGCCTGGGCCAGTGGTATCCGGCCGGTCCGCAGCGCGACCCAGTCGGCGAAGCCTTCGCGGACCCACACTGGCATCACCACCGCCGCTGCACCGGTCAAGACGTGTACCGCCTCGTGGATGACGACGAACTGTCGGTCGTCACGCCCGAGGGGCACGAAACGTTCCGGGTTGAGCACCACCAGCTGTGGGGCGCCCGGCACCCCGGAGGCGTCGACCGTGCCGGCGACGCCGGCGATCCGGGTCAGCGCGAGGGGGCTGCGACCGAGCACCGCTGCGGCCTGGTCGACGGTGGCCGGCAGCACGATCAACAGCCCTCCGGTACGCGTGCGCAGGTCCGCAGGCAGCACCGCGGCCAGCTCCTGGAGCGCAACCCGCGTAAGTCGGCGGCAGGCGACCTTCCGCAGGTCGGTGTCGATGCCCATGCAGCGAGCCTGTGGGGTTCCGTACTCCACCAGATCTCCGGCCAGCCACAACGGCAGCGCACCGCTGGACCGGCCGGCCGGCGCGTCCGGACCCAGGCCGAGCACCACGACGCTGTCCCCGCGGTCGCCCAGGCGCATCCGCACCCTGGCGCTCGAGGTGCGGTACCCCGGGTCCGGCCCGATCCCCGGATGCCACGTGACGGCAACCTCGGCCGAGAACTCACCGGGTCGACCAGCCTGTGTGCGGGTGCTGAGCTCGCCGACGTAGCGCAGTCCGATCTCGTCGGCATCCAGGGTGGCGAGCGCGTCGTACGTCTGCCCGGCCCACGCCTGCGACTGAAGGGACGGGCCGGCAGCAGTCAGGAACGCAACCCGGTTTCGGGTGTCCCAGGCGTCCTCCAACGCAGCCAACGTGAGGCGTACCCGCTCGCTGCGCTCAGTCGTCCGCGCAGCGGACGGGTCGGCGGGAAGGCCCTCCGACGTGGAGGGGCTGTCGCGCAGCACGACGAGCACGGTCACGATCATCATGAGAAATGCCCCGACGCTCCACCACGTATGGCGGCGTGGCTGGTCCCCGGTCACCCGGCCGAGTCTAGGTCTGCCCTCAGCCCACGCGTCGGATCGAGGCGATCGGCATCGAGTCGACCGTGGTCACCTCGACCGGGCGCGACGGGTTGGCCGCGTGCACCAGCTGACCGTTGCCGATGTGCATCCCCACGTGGCTGATCGGGCTGTAGCAGAACACCAGGTCCGGCGGCACCCCAGGCGCCCATGGTCAGGCCGGAGCAGTCCCACGCGTCGGGGCCGACGGCGCCCGTAGACGTACGCGTCGCCGACCTGCGCGAGCGCGAAGTCGACCGCGGCCTGGGCGCTGCCGGAGGCCGGGGGGCAGCCGGCGGTGGCGCCTGCGTGCCTTCGGTCTCGCTGGTGTCCTCCTCGGGTTGGGTGTCGGGAGCGGCGGCCTCGGCGGCCTCGGCGGCCTGCTGGTCGGCGAGCAGCTGCTCTGCCTGCTGCGACCGCTCGTCGATCTCGGACTTCTCCTTGCGGCGAGGATCGCGCAAGCGACCAGACCGACACGGGCAGCAACGAACTTCCGGGCAGGACGCACGCGTGCGTTGCCTCCTCGATCCTCCTCCGCCTACCAGGTCAGCTGACGGGTTCGGGCCGGATGACGCCCTACAGGCAACCGCGGCCGACACGAGCCGGTCACGGTTGCTCCGATTCACCCCAAGGACACGGGTCCCCGGCTCCACACGACCACAAACGGCCGGTGGATGAGGCGCGGCACCCCGCTCGACCGTAGGTGGTCGAACAAGCACAGGTGCCGGACGTCACGCTAGTGGGCAGCGACGACGCAAGCCAACCGGCTGGGCGCTTCTCACGGTGCACCCTCGATCACGTCGGACCACCGGTCCGTCGGGTCGTCGCCTTCGTCGGCTTCATGGCTGGAGACAGCCGTCACCAACCGGAGTGGGGGCACCATCCCGACGCCCGCCAGCGCGTCCAGCGCACCGAGCTCGTCGCGGTCGAGCTCCAGCGGCTCCGGCGGGCCGCCCAGCAGGTGGGTGACCACGCAGTCGCCGCAGGCGTCACCGCGTACGACGCAGCTGTCGCAGTCGATGAGTAGTCCCCCCGGCGGGCGCCGGCGGGGATCGTGCCCGTGCAGGTGCAGCTCCATGTCAGTCCTTCCAGGACGTACGACAGTCGTCGACGAACCACAACGTAGGTGCCGCCTCCGACAGCGATGTGCGGCTCTCGCCGCTCACACCCGGGCGAGCAGAGCGAGCAGAGTGGCCGACGGCAGCGAGCGTGCCCCCGCGACCACGACCGCCTCGCGGATCTCCCTGTCGCTCGACACCACCACCACCGGACGGCCCACCGGCTCGGCGCGGGTCAGGTCGCGCAGCACGTCGTCGGCGCTGATGTCCGCGGGGCTGAAGATCACCCGGACTCCTCGCGGCGCGACCACCGGACGGGCCGAGATGTCGGCGCCGTCGAACACCACGGTGATCTCGGCTCCGCTGCGGGCGGCCACCGGCGCCAGCTCACGCACCAGCCGGGCACGCTGCGCGTCCAACGGCATCCCCGACCAGCCGTTCTTGGTCACGTTGTAGCCATCCACGAGCAGGTGTGCACGCGGCAGCGCCAGCAGCTGTTCGAGCAACGAGGGATCAGTGTCCGCACGTGCCCGTACCGGTGCCTCGCCTGTCTCGCCTGTCTCGCCTGCCTGCGCGTGCACGGCCGTGGCCACCGTGTCAGCCGGCAACACGTCGACCGGCGGAAGCGCGAGCTCACGCCGCAGCCCCTGGGCGGCCGACAGCAACGTGTCCAGCAGCAACCGGGCGCGCACCGCCTCGCTGACCCGGTCCTCGCGTCCCGACGTGCGGTCGGAGCGGGCACGCTCCTCGACACCTTCGACCCGGTGGCGCAGCCGCCGGGACTCGGCCCGCGCGTCTGCCAGTGCGGCGCGGCTCTCCTCACGGCTGCTCTCCAACGCGGTGGTCGCTGCGTCGGTCCGTGCCACCGCCTCCTTCGCACGGCTGCGTTCCGCAGCCAACTTGCGTCGCAGGTCGGTGTTCTCGGTCTTCACCGAGGCGAGCTGCTCACGCAGCCGCGCCCGCACGGTCACGGTCTCCGCACGAGACTCCTCGAGCTGCTGCCTCAACCGCCCGGTGGCCGCCTCGTCGAGGGCGGAGGCAGCGGTCTCGCGCTCCACCCGGTCGACAGCGGCGGTCAGTGCCTCCTGCCAACCTCGTGGGCGTACGAGGAACGCGACGGCTGCCACGTCGACCGGGTCCACGGCAGTCGGCGTGCCCTGCTCCACTGCGGCGAGCAGCTCGACGTACCCCGGTCGCACCTGGGCGGCGATCCGCTCCCGGAAGGTGTCGTCGACCAGCGCGGTTGCGATCTGCGTACCAGCCCGCCGTGCGCGACGCTGGCGCGCGAAGCGCATGACCGGTCGCACAGTCGGTGGGACGGTGTCCGGTGACAGTCCCTCCAGTGCGTCGGCAGCGAGGCCCACCACCCGGATGCGGACGACCTCGGGCAACCCGTGCAGCGATCTGGGCTCGTTCACGGCCGGTCAGCACCCGTCGGATCGGCCGCGGGACCTGAGTCCGCCGGCAATCCGGCCGTCGCCTGCTGCTGCGCTCATGCCGACCTCCGCAGTGTGGGTGACAGCGTCCAGGCGAATCGCCGTGACCCGCGAGCGTAGTCGGGGGCAGCTCAGTGCGGGGTCCACTGGTACGGGGCTGAGCCCACTGATGGCTGACAGGCGCGTCGCGCAGGGTTCTGTCAGTCGAGGCACGTACGTTGCCGGACATGAGAACGTCAGCCGGTCCCGAGACCGTCGGTACGTGCGCTGGTCAGGTGCCGGTGCCGGTGCAGGCGAGTTTCGACGAGCTCGGCCGTGCACTGCGTGAGGTGACCTTCTGCGTCGTCGACCTGGAGACCACCGGAGGCTCGGCCGCCGGCGGCTCATCGATCACCGAGGTGGGTGCCGTCAAGGTCCGGGGCGGCGAGGTGCTCGCCGAGTTCCAGACTCTGGTCAACCCGCACAGCGCGATCCCCCCGTTCATCGCCGTGCTCACCGGCATCACCGACTCCATGGTCGCCGACGCCCCCGGCATCGCCGAGGTGCTGCCGAGCTTCCTGGAGTTCACCTCCGGGTGTGTCCTGGTGGCTCACAACGCTCCCTTCGACGTCGGCTTCCTGCAGCACTTCGCCGCTGCGCTGGACCACCGGTGGCCGGCCTTCGAGGTGCTCGACACCGCACGCCTCGCCCGGCGGGTGCTGACCCGTGACGAGGCACCCAACTGCAAGCTCGGGACTTTGGCCCGGCTGTTCCGTACCGGTACCGAACCCAACCACCGCGCCCTGGCCGACGCCCGCGCGACAGTGGAGGTGCTGCACGGGCTGATCGAGCGTCTGGGCAACCTCGGGGTGCACACGTTGGAGGAGCTGTCCACGTTCTCCTCCCGGGTGAGTCCCGAGCAGCGGCGCAAGCGGCACCTGGCCGACGGGCTTGCGCATGCGCCGGGTGTCTACCTGTTCCGAGACGCCCGGGACCGCCCGCTCTACATCGGCACCAGCAAGGACCTGCGAGTCCGTGTCCGTTCCTACTTCACCGCCAGCGAGACGCGCTCACGGATGGGTGAGATGGTGCGCCTCGCCGAGCGGGTGGAGGGGATCGAGTGCGCCACCGCGCTGGAAGCGGAGATCCGTGAGCTGCGACTGATAGCCGAGCACAAGCCGGCGTACAACCGCCGCTCCCGCCACCCCGAGCGGGTGGTGTGGCTCAAGCTCACCAACGAGCCCTGGCCGCGGCTGTCGCTGGTCCGCCGCGTGCTCGACGACGATGCCGACTACGTCGGGCCGTTCGCCTCCCGGCGCAGCGCCGAGCACGCGATGACCGCCGCCCACGACGCGTTCGCGATCCGCCAGTGCAATGGCCGGATGCCTCGTTCCCCGTCGATGTCTGCGTGTGCGCTGGCCGAGATGGGTCGCTGCCTGTCCCCCTGCAACGGCAGCGTCGACGCCACGACCTACACCGTGGAGGTGGCCCGCTTGCGCCGGGCGCTGCTCGACGACCCGCGCGACGTGGTCGATGTGGCCGACACGCGCATGTCCGTGCTCGCTGGGCAGGAGCGGTTCGAGGACGCGACCGTCTTCCGGGACCGCCTGGCGGCCTTCGTCCGGGGCACCGCCCGTACCCAGCGGATCTCTGCCCTGACTCACTGTCCGCAAGTGGTCGCCGCCAAGCGCCGGTCCGACCGCTGCTGGGAGATCCATGTCGTCCGGCACGGCCGGCTCAGCGCTGCCGGCGTCCTGGGGGGCGGGGTCAGCGCCCCCGAGTACGTCGCTTCGCTGGTCAGGAGTGCCGAGACCGTCATCCCCGGCCCTGGTCCCACCCCGGCCGCCTCAGCGAGCGAGACCGAGTGCTTGTTGCGCTGGTTGGAGTCCCCCGACATCCGGCTCGTCGACGTCGACGGCACGTGGACCTGCCCGGTCGGTGGGGCCGGCGGTCAGCTGGCAACCCACGACGCTGTGGGCGTCTCACGCACCGAGCTGGTGCCGTTCGACGAGCGCCGCTCGCTGCGTACCGCCCACCAGCCCTGAGCGATGCCCGCGCACTAGGCTGGCCGGCGTGATCACCGCCATCGTGTTCGTGAACGCCGACGTCGCCCGCATCCCAGAGGTCGCCGAGCAGATCGCCAGTCTGGACGGAGTCAGCGAGGTCTACTCCGTCACCGGCCACATCGACCTGATCGCGATGGTGCGCGTGCGGGCACACGACGACATTGCCCGCGTGGTAGCCGAGCAGCTGAACAAGGTCCCCGGCGTGCAGTCCACCGAGACCCACATCGCCTTCCGGACGTACTCCCAGCACGACCTCGAGGCGACCTTCAGCCTCGGCCTCGACGACCCCCACTGACTCCGCACGCCCCGCTGGGAGCGGGCGCGTGCCGGGCCGAGCTGGCGATCCAGCGGTCCAGGCACCGCAGGGCGGCACCGGAGTCGATGGACTGCGTCGCGGTGGTCAGTCCGGCGGCGAGCCGCTCCATCAAGTCAGCGGTCCCGCCGTCATGGGCGGCCAGGCCCGCGGCCGCGTTGAGCAAGACCGCATCGCGTACCGGTCCCTGCTCCCCCTCCAGCACCCGGCGGAAGACCGCAGCGTTGAAAGCCGCGTCATCGCCGCGCAGGTCCGTGGTGCTGGCCCGGGCGATCCCGAGCTCGGTGGCGTCCACCTGCTGGTCGGTGACCGAGCCGCTGACTGCATGGACCACCCAGACGGACGACGTGGATGTCGTCGTGAGCTCGTCCAGCCCGTCGTCGCCGCGAAAGACGAGGGCATCGACTCCCCGGCGGGCCAGCACCCCCGCCATGATCGGCGCCATCCGCACGTCTGCGACACCGACCGCCTGCGCTCCGGGTCGTGCCGGGTTCGTCAGCGGTCCCAGGAAGTTGAAGGTCGTCGCGATCCCGAGCTCGCGTCGGGCTGCAGCGGCGTGTCGTAGGGAGGAGTGGAAGACCGGCGCGAAGCAGAACGTGATGCCGGCCTCCTCGGCGACGGCTGCCAGCGAACCTACCGGCACGTCCAGGCGTACGCCCAGAGCCTCGAGCACATCGGCGGCGCCGCTGGCCGAGGATGCCGCCCGGTTGCCGTGCTTGACCACGCGCGCCCCGGCACCGGCCATCACCACCGCGGCCATCGTCGAGATGTTCACGGTCCGTGAGCGGTCACCACCGGTCCCGACGATGTCGACGATCCGTCCGTCGACGCCCAACGGGGCGGCGTGGGCGTACATCTGTGCCACCAGACCCTCGACCTCGTCGACTGTCTCTCCTTTGGCGCGCAGAGCGACCGCGAACCCGGCGATCTGGGCTGCGCTGGCCTCGCCGGACAGGATCTCGCCCATGGCCCAGCCGGTCTGACCGACGTCCAGGTCGGTGCCGGCGACGAGCGCGGACAGCACGTCGGGCCAGGTGTGCTCCACCGTCATGTGAACCTCGGTACGGGTCGGGGGGTCAGGACGTGGTGGCGGCGGCGCTGCCGAGACGATCGCGCACCAACCGGATCACCGTCTCCGCGAGCTGCATGGGGTCGATGGGGTGCGGCACAGCTGCCTCCGCCTTGGACCAGGTGGCCAGCCAAGCGTCCTGTGGTCGCCCGGTGAGCACGAGCACCGGCGGGCACCGGTAGATCTCGTCCTTGAGCTGACGCGCGATCCCCATGCCCCCGGCCGGAACCGCCTCCCCGTCGAGGATGGCCAGGGTGATGCCGCCGGCGTCCATCACCTGGATGACGCGCGGTTCGGTGGCCACCTCGACGTACTCGAAGTCCGGGAGGTCCGGGTGCGGGCGCTTTCCCAGGGCTGTCATGACCGCCCGACGCGTGTCACTGTCGTCGCTGTAGAGACATACGCGGACCGGCGTGGTCGGGGTCGCCTGCGGGCCGCTCTCAGTCACCCGGCGATCGTATCGGTCAGACCCGAAGGTCCGTGACCAGTGTCCCGCCGGACCCCGAGCCGTCCGGCTCGGAGTGAGATCTCCTACACATCGTCGTAGAAGTTGGCCCCAGGGGTGGCGGCGGGGCCACCGGAGTCCATAATGGGTGCTGTGGCGACGACCAGCGTGATCCCGGCATCCCGCCTGCACGGGCAACCCGATCGGCCGAGCACGGTCTCGATCGGGACGATCGTGTGGCTGGCGAGCGAGCTCATGTTCTTCGCCGCCCTGTTCGCGGCGTACTTCACCATCCGCGGTGTGAGCCCAGCGCTGTGGGAGCAGGAGACGCAGCTGCTCAACGTCCCCTTCGCGACGGCCAACACGACGGTCCTGGTGCTGTCCAGCGTCACCTGCCAGCTCGGTGTCTTCGCCGCCGAACGCGGCAAGGTCGGCCGCAGCGGCGGCGTCCTGGACGCCCGCAACTGGGGCATGCGTGAGTGGTTCGTGCTCACGTTCGTGATGGGTGCGATCTTCATCGGTGGCCAAGCGCTGGAGTACGCGGAGCTGGCGCACGAGGGCGTGACCCTCTCCGCCTCCGGGTACGGCTCGGTGTTCTACCTGACCACCGGCTTCCACGGCCTGCACGTCGCCGGTGGGCTGATCGCCTTCGTGCTGGTGCTCGGGCGCACGTACATGGCCCGGCGCTTCACCCATGAGCAAGCCGTCACGTCCATCGTCGTGTCGTACTACTGGCACTTCGTCGACGTGGTGTGGATCGGCCTGTTCGCCACGATCTACCTGCTGCAATAAGTCCTGCCCGCCGCTGCCACGACGAAACGAAGGAAGGCCACCCGTGCGGTTCCTGTCCAGCCGACGCCGGCACCCTCTCGCGGGCCTCGTCGTCCTGCTGTTCGCCCTGACCGCGGTGGGCGGGCTCTACACCGCACTGGCTCCCGAGCAGGCCACCGCCGACAACGCGCAGACCGACATGGTCGAGGGGGGTCGCCAGCTGTTCATCGTGGGCTGCGCCTCGTGCCACGGTCTCGCCGGACAGGGCGTGTCGACCCGTCAGGGCGCGAACTACGGCCCGTCACTGGTGGGCGTGGGGGCCGCCGCGGTCGACTTCCAGGTCGGCACCGGTCGGATGCCGATGGCGAAGGTCGACACGCAGGCTCCTCGCAAGCCACCGGTGTACAACGAGGAGGAGACCGAGGCCCTCGCCGCGTACGTCGCGTCCCTCGGTCCTGGTCCCGCGATCCCGGATGACGAGTATCTCGACATCAGCGACGTCACCGACGAGGAGCTCGCCGAGGGGGGTGCGTTCTTCCGGACCAACTGCACCGCCTGCCACAACTCGGTCGGTGCCGGCGGTGCCCTGCCCGACGGTCGGTACGCACCGCCGCTCACCGATGTCGAGGCGGTGCACATCTACGAGGCGATGCTGACCGGCCCGCAGCAGATGCCGGTCTTCTCCGACGAGGTGCTGACCCCGGAGGACAAGCGCAACGTGATCGCCTACATCAAGAAGATCGAGAGCCAGCCGACCTACGGCGGGTTCGGGATGGGCGGCATCGGCCCGGTGGCTGACGGTGTCATCGCCTGGGTGGTCGGCCTGGGTGCCATGGTGATCGCGGCGGTATGGATCGCCGCACACGGCGTCAGGGTGGCCAAGAAGGACGAGGGGGTGCAGAGATGAGCGACCGGATGGAGCCGTACGACGCGTCGGCCTCCGAAGTGCAGCCGCAAGACGGCAGAGGCATGCGGGGCGGGGCGGTGCCGAACCCAGGTCTGCCCGAGCACCAGCTTCGGCCCACCGATGTGGACGAGGGACTGGAGAAGCGAGCCGAGCGTCAGATCGCTGCCATGTTCGGCTTGGCCACCATCCTGACCATCGGTTTCTGCGTGGCGTACTACACCGTTCCCGAGGACAGCACGATCTTCGGCTGGAGCGGACTCAACTTCGCCCTCGGCGTGACCCTTGGCAGTGCCCTGCTGCTCATCGGGATCGGCGCCATCCAGTGGGCCAAGAAGCTCATGGACGACCACGAGATCGTCGAGATGCGTCATCCGTCCGTCTCCAGCGAGGAGGACCGCCGGGTGGCCCTCGCAGCCCTGTCCGCGGGTGCGGCCGAGTCCGGGATCGGCCGGCGGCCGCTGATCCGCAACAGCCTGCTCGGCGCCCTCGGCGTGCTCGGGTTGCCGGCTGTCGTCGCTCTCACGGACCTGGGACCGATTGGTGACACCAGCAAGGTCGCCAGCACGGTGTGGCGACGGGGCATGCGCGTGGTCAACGACGTCAGTGGCGTCCCGATCCGGCCCGAGCAGGTCGTCCAAGGGCAGTTGATCAACGGGGAACCCGCCGTCCTGGTCCCGACCGGCGACGAGGAGCGCGACGAGGAGCTCGGCGTGCTGCACGGGGCCGAGCTGCTCGCCGAGAAGGCCAAGGCCGCGGTGATCCTGGTGCGCATGCGCCCCGAGGAGATCACCGCCACCGAGGGCCGGGAGAACTGGGACGTCGACGGGATTGTGTGCTACTCCAAGATCTGCACGCACGTCGGCTGCCCCATCTCGCTGTACGAGCAGACCACGCACAACGTGCTCTGCCCGTGCCATCAATCCACCTTCGACCTGGCGAACGGCGCCGAGGTGATCTTCGGACCGGCCACGCGTCCGCTGCCCCAGCTCCAGCTGGGACTCGACGACGAGGGATACCTGATCGCCATGGGTGACTTCGAGGCAGTGGTGGGAGCCAGCTACCCGACGATGAGGCAGTCATGACCGATTCACCGAGCACCGCTGGCTCAACGGCCAGCACGTCCACCGCCCCGCCGCGCAGAAATCCCGCTGCCGGCCCGGTCAGGTGGCTCGACGAACGCCTCGGCCTGGCCGGCCTGGCCAAGAAGAACCTGCGCAAGGTCTTCCCTGACCACTGGTCGTTCATGCTCGGCGAGATCGCGCTGTACAGCTTCGTCATTCTGCTGCTCACGGGGGTCTTCCTGTCCCTGTGGTTCGACCCGAGCATGAGCGAGGTCGCCTACGACGGGGTGTACGCCCCGCTCAACGGGATCGAGATGTCGCGCGCGTACGAGTCGACGTTGTACATCTCCTTCGAGGTCCGCGGCGGCCTGTTGATGCGCCAGATCCACCACTGGGCAGCCTTGCTGTTCATGGTCGCCATGACGGTGCACATGCTGCGGGTGTTCTTCACCGGCGCCTACCGCAAGCCGCGTGAGCTCAACTGGACGATCGGCGTCGGGCTGTTCACGGTCGGGCTGCTGGCCGGGTTCACCGGCTACTCGCTGCCCGACGACCTGCTGTCGGGCACCGGGCTGCGCTTCGTCGACGGCCTGATCCGCTCCATCCCCGTCGTCGGGGTCTACCTCGAGTTCCTCGTGTTCGGTGGTGAGTACCCGGGCGACGCGATCATCCCGCGCCTGTACATCGCGCACGTGCTGTTGATCCCCGGCCTGCTCGTGGGCTTGATCAGCGTCCACATGCTGCTGCTCGTGTTCCAGAAGCACACCCAGTGGCCGGGGCCCGGACGCACCGAGCGCAACGTGGTGGGTTACCCCATCCTCCCGGTGTACGCCGCCAAGGCGGGTGGCTTCTTCTTCGTGGTGTTCGGCGTGACCGCCCTGCTCGGAGGGCTGTTCACGATCAACCCGATCTGGAACTACGGCCCCTACAACCCGGCCGAGGTCACCGCGGGCTCACAGCCCGACTGGTACATGGGCTGGGTCGAGGGCGCAGTTCGGATCATGCCCGCCTGGGAGTTCGAGCTGTTCGGCCTCACCTGGTCGATGAACGTGTTCATCCCGGCCGTGCTGCTGCTCGGCCTGTTGACGATGGTGCTGGCGATGTACCCGTTCGTCGAGCGCTGGGTCACCAAGGACGAGCGGGAGCACCACCTCCTGCAGCGCCCCCGGGACACGCCGGTCCGTACCGCTCTCGGTGTCGCCGGCATGACCTTCTACGGCCTTTGCTGGGTCGGTGGCGGCAACGACATCATCGCCACCCAGTTCCGGCTGGACATCTACGCGATCACGTGGTTCCTACGGTTCGCGGTGTTCATCGGCCCGGTCATCGCGTTCATCATCACCAAGCGCATCTGCATCGCCTTGCAGCGTCACGACCAGGAACGGGTGCTGCACGGGTACGAGACAGGTGTCATCACCCGGTCGGTCGACGGAGGCTACGCCGAGCGCCACGCTCCGATCCCGCAGGAGGAGGTCTACACCCTCACCTCACGAGACAAGGTCAGCGTGGCAGCGATCGAGTCGGGGACCGACGAGAACGGTGTCGAATCCCCCCACCGCCGATCGGCACAGGTGCATGCACGTGCTTCGCGGTTCTGGCACGGTGACCAGGTCAACCCGGTCACCGACGACCAGCTGCACGATGAGAACCACGACTCGCACGCCGAGCTCGAGAGCGCAGACGACCGGTTCCGAGGTGTGAGCGAGACGGGCATCCCCAAGGACCACTGACCAGGTGCGGTGTTCGTCGTGCTCGGTGGGGGCGGCGTCAGCGACCCCGGTTTCGTGGGTGGTTCATTGGCCGTGCGCTCGTTGCCGGCTCATCACAATTGGGGGTGTAGCGGGGCGCGGGTCGGGGGCCGGGTAGCGGTCGAGGGCCTCCCGAGGGGGCGGTGCCGGGCCCTGCATCCTGGGAGAGACTCTGCTTCCCCACCGCCCCTGACTCCACCCAGACCCTCGCGCCGGGTTGGTGACGCGGGCGTGCGTAGTATCCGGCTATGGCACTACGGGGGTGGGGGCTGATCCTTGTCGCCGCGAGCGTGCTGTCGCTGGTGGCCTTGGCCTCCAACGCCACCACCATGAGCCAGATCGAAGCCCAGGCGAACACGCTGCTGGCCGTGCGGAGGACCATCAGCCAGCTGCTGAGCACAGGAACGGTCTGGGCAGGGCTGGCGGTCCTGTCTGGGTGGCTCGTCCGCCGCCCCGGTCAGGCCTTCGCCGCCGGCATCGTCGCCCTGCTCATCGCTCTCGTCGTGCACTACGGCGTGGGGTTGATCTTCGGCATTTTCGACCCTGACGTATGGACGGAGAACTCGTACTGGTTCCAGGTTGCTGTGGTTGTGGGCGGTCCGCTCGGCCTGGTGGGCGCGATCGCGCGTCGGCCTGACCTGTGGGGGGTGGTGGCCCGCCTGGTCGTCCCTGTCGGAGCCTTGCTCGAGCCCTTCGTGATCGGCTTGTTCACCAGCTCCGCGATAATTCCGTGGCCCACCCGCGTGGCCCTCGTCATCAGCGGGGTGGTGCTGCTGGCGGCCGGAACGGCGGGCTGCATCCAGGTCCTGGTTGCTGCCAGGAAGCAGCGGTCGTCGACACGAGAACGGCGAGCGATCGCTGACACGTGAGCAAGGTGGCTCATCGCAGTTTCGGTGTCGCGGGCGGCGCGTCGGTGCCCGGGTAGAGGTCGAGGCCTCCCAAGGATGGAAGTTCCTACATCGCCCATCCAGGAAGACCTCGACGTGCCTGACGCTACCTTCGCCTGCCCGGACCTGACCACGTTCTGCCGCCTGGACGAGCTCGGCCTCCAGGTCGTCGGGCAACGTCTCGAGCCGGACCGCGCGGTCCTCGCCTGCCGGATCGCCGAAGCTGACCAGTGGTGCCGACGCTGCGGCTGCGAGGGAACCGCCCGCGACAGCGTCCTCCGCCGGCTGGCGCACGAGCCGCTGGGCTGGCGACCCACGACGCTGGAGGTGACGATCCGCCGCTACCGCTGCGCTGACTGCGGGCACGTGTGGCGCCAGGACACCAGCAGGGCGGCCGAGCCGAGAGCGAGGACGTCTCGCCGCGGCCTGCGCTGGGCGCTGGAGGGCATCGTCTGCCAGCACCTCACCGTCGCCCGCGTCGCAGAAGGCCTCGGAGTCTCCTGGAACACCGCCAACGACGCCGTCCTGGCCGAAGGCAGGCGGGTCCTGATCGACGACGCGCAGCGGTTCGACGGCGTGAAAGTCCTCGGCGTCGATGAGCATGTTGTGCGCCACGAGGCGCTGTTGTTTCGGATGGAGGTGAAAGACCTACATGGCTTGGTCGTCGTAGCGGCCAGGTGAAGCTGGCGGCAGTCGGGTCCGGGGGACGCCGGGTTCTGATGGGAGCAGCCGCGACAAAGTCAGGGCGGTTCGGCACTACCGGACGGGCCGTGCCTGGTGAGCAAGACGGGAAGGTGTACGCGAGGAACCGGTGTTGTAACGCCTCTTAATCGTCGACCAGCTCTAATCCGGTGGATGTGGGCTGGAGTGCGGTGCGTATCCGCCCGCAGCAGGTACCAGCCAGGTACCTGCGCGGGTGGGGAACTGTCGGAACGGTTTATGTGTCGGGTCCGGCAGGTCGTGGTGAAGGTCTACGGCGTAGCCACGACGAGACCGCAGGGGCAAAGCCGGGCGCCTAGCCCGTTGACCGAAGCGCAGTGAACGTGGGAACCACCCGCAGTCCGTTCCCCGCCTGGTGCGGGGATAGGTCCGTTGCCGGCCGAAGGGTGCGGGTGGGGCGGAGCCGTCGTAGTACTCCGAGGCCGGGAGAGCCGGTCGCATGGGGAAGGACGGCAGCGAGAGGAAGCAAGGAGGGACTGTGATGTCCGAAGACGCGCCGGTGAATATCGGCGCCGTGACCTGGCCTGAGGAAGCTTGGGCGCAGATGACGGTACGGAGGATGCAGGCCAAGCTGCATGGTGGGGCGGCCGGGGATCCCGGTCGCCGGTTCGATGATCTGTTCAACCTCGTCCATGACCGGGCGTTCCTGATGCACGCGTGGGAACGGGTGT
>Ga0136627_1000014_pt1 | contig 43925 bp, 38 predicted proteins | sample AntDrymUQ4892206_2_FD_104652 | JGI IMG/M metagenome (GOLD analysis project Ga0136627, IMG submission 104652) | Polar desert sand microbial communities from Dry Valleys, Antarctica - metaG UQ489 (22.06) | ecosystem: Environmental > Terrestrial > Soil > Desert | place: Antarctica: Dry Valley... | reverse complement strand
GCACCAGCCCTGGCTCTGCGTGTGGTACGCCAGGATCGACCGCATCAACGCCGGGCTGTCGGCGGCGGAGTAGGTGTTGGAGTTCACCGTGTGGTGCACCACCACGGCACGGGCCGCGGACCCGTACTTGGGGTCGGAGCACCGGTCGCCGAGGGCGGGGTCGGCTCCCCACTCCTGCCGGGTGACGACGTCGGGCATCGCCGGGAAGCCACTGGGCAGCCGCTCGGTGCCGGTGCGGCTCGACACGCCGGCAGCCAGCGGCGTGCGGTCCGGCTCGACCGTCTCGACCGAGAGGTCGCGCGGCGCGCGGTCGGCGCGGCTGATGACCCGCACGGCGACGCCGTCGGCCGCGCCAACCCAGATCGGGTCGGTGCCCTCGCGGGTCTGGTCGCCCGCTGCAGAGGCAGCGTCGCCCTCGACCTCCAGCGGCATCCAGCGTCCCCAGCTGCCCTGCACGCGCGCCCGTAGCGACACCGACGTGCCCGCCGCGGCGGTGCTCGGTTCCCAGGTCACGCCGACCAGTCCGTAGGTCGACGTGGGCGTGGGCTCGAGCTTGGCGACGACCGATCTCTTGCCACGGCCGAACGTGGCGTACGTGGCCGGGACGTCCAGCGAGCGGACGACGGTCGGCTCCACGACTGTCGAGCCGACTGCCGCCGGCACGGTCCAGGTGCTGGGCGTGGCCGGCGTCGGTGTCGGTGCCGCCGTGGCCGGGAGCATCGAGCCGGCCAGGGCGATGACTGTCGAGGAGACGACGGCCCCGGCTCCGGTCAGGATGCGCGGCGCACGTGTCTGACCGGTGACCCGGTGAGCTTGGCGCATGAATGACGACCCCTCAGCGTGACGCAATGAATCCCATGTGACTGTTGGTGTTGATGTGACTCCAGTGTGTGATTATGGGCACGTATTTCTGTCACTGACTACCCCGCAGCAGAAACTGCATGAATTACATGCTTGTAATGACAGATGTGTCATTCTTCGGCCTTGACCTGCGCCCTCCGGGCGCGTGCAGACATGGATTTCAGACGCGGCGGTGCAGGCGGCGAGCAGCCTCGGCGATCGACCCGGACATCGACGGGTAGACGGTGAACGCATGGGCCACCTGGTCGACCGTCAAGTTGCAGGACACAGCGAGCGCGATCGGGTGGACCAGCTCGCTCGCCTGCGGCCCCACCGCCACGCCGCCGACGACGATGCCGGTGCCCGGCCGGCAGAAGAGCTTGACGAACCCGTCGTGCACGCCTTGCATCTTGGCCCGCGCGTTCCCCGACAGGTCGAGCATCATGCCGTCGGCCTCGATCGTTCCGTCATCGACCGCCCGCTGGGTACATCCCACCGTTGCGATCTCGGGTGCGGTGAAGACGTTGGAGGAGACGTGGCCCAGGTCCAGCGGAGCAACGGCGTCACCGAGCGCGTGCGCCATCGCGATGCGTCCCTGCATGGCAGCAACCGAGGCGAGCATGAGCACGCCGGTGCAGTCCCCCGCCGCGTACACGCCCCGCACCGAGGTCCGCGAGACACCGTCGACCTTGACGAAGCCGCCGTCGTCGAGCTGCACCCCCGCCTCTTCCAGGCCGAGGCCCGACGTGTTCGGGATCGACCCGAGCGCCAGCAAGCAGTGTGAACCCGTGAGGGTCTGGCCGTCGGTGAGCGTCACCCGTACGCCGGGTCCGTCGGGTCCGTGGGTGCGCTCAACGCTGCTCATCCGGCTGCGCGAAACGACAGTCATCCCGCGTCGGGTGAACACGTCCTGCAGCACCCGCGCGGCATCAGCGTCCTCTCCGGGCAGCACCTGGTCGCGGCTGGACACCAGCACGACCTCGCTGCCCAGCGCGAGGTACGCACCGGCGAACTCCGCGCCGGTGACACCGGACCCCACCACGATCAGCCGACTCGGCAGCTCGTCGAGGTCGTAGACCTGCTCCCAGGTCAGGATGCGCTCACCATCCGGCTGCGCGGCGTCGAGCGAGCGGGGATACGCCCCGGTGGAGAGCAGGACCGTGTCGGCGTCGAGCCGCTCGGTGCTCCCGTCGGCAGCGGTGACGACGACGGTCCCCGGACCCTCGAGGCGTCCGCTGCCGGTGACGGTGTGCACCCCGTCGCGGTCGAGGCGACGCGCGATGTCCTCAGACTGCGCCAGGGCGAGGCTCTTGACCCGCCGGTTGACCACCCGCAGCTCGGCCTGGACCGTGTGCTCGTCGCGACCCGAGGGGCCCAGGGAGACACCGAGCTCGCCGGCGCCGAGGACCTCGGTCATCAGGTCGGAGGTGGCGATCAGGGTCTTGCTGGGCACGCAGTCGGTGAGCACCGCCGAACCACCGAGACCGTCGCGGTCGACCACCGTGACGCGCGCTCCGAGCTGCGCGGCCACGAGCGCCGACTCGTACCCGCCGGGACCGCCACCGATGATCACCACGTGTTCCACGGGGTCCATCCTGCCGGACCGGTGCATCCACGGCTGCGTCGCATCCGGCACCATCGGGCAGTGACCTCCACCGCGCCGGGACCACTGCGGCACCACCGTCAGGGCGTGCTGATGGTGCTCGGCGGGATCGTCAGCGTGCAGATCGGTTCATCGTTCGCCAAGGGCTTGTTCGCACAGGCTGGGCCGGGCGGCGTGGTGTTCCTGCGGCTGGTGCTGGCCGCCGTCCTGCTCCTCCTGGTGGCGCGCCCGGCACTACGCCTGCTGCGCGGCGTCGGTGGCCGGCAGGCGATCACCTTCGGGGTGTGCCTGGGCGGGATGAACTGGTCGTTCTACGAGGCGCTGGCCAGGATCCCGCTCGGGGTCGCCGTGACCATCGAGTTCGTCGGCCCGCTGGGCGTGGCAGTGGCGACGTCACGGCGACGCGGCGATGTCGCGCTTGCCGGCCTGGCTGCGGCGGGCATCATCCTGCTGACCCGCTCGGGCAGCGTCGACCTGGACCCCGTCGGCATCGTGCTGGCACTGGTCGCCGGCGGCTTCTGGGCCGCGTACATCCTGCTCAGTGCACGGGTCGGCGCCAGCCTGCCCGGCAGCGCCGGCCTCGCCATCGCCCTGCTGGCGGGGTCGCTGGTCACCGCCCCGGTCGGTGTCACGTCGCTGTGGGGCTCGCTCACCTGGGGACTGCTGCTCGCCGGAGCAGGCGTGGCGCTGCTGTCGTCGGCGATCCCGTACTCGCTGGAGCTCGAGGCGCTGCGGCGCATCCCGACCTCGCTGTTCGGGGTGCTGATGAGCCTGGAGCCAGCGATGGCTGCACTGGCGGGATGGGTGGTGCTCGACGAGCGGCTCGGTGCCCGGCAGTGGCTGGCGATCTCACTGGTGGTGGTGGCATCGGCGATGGCCGCGCTGCGGGCGCCGCAGGCTGCTGCACCGCACCTCGACTAGCGGTCAGGGCGGACCGCGTCGCGCCGCTAGGCTGCTGCACCGTGACCGACCCCACAGCGGCAGCCCCGACTCGTACCCACCCGTTGCGCCTCGCCGAGGATGCTGCGACAGCGCTCGCGGAGCGGACCGGCGTCGCCCGGCACGACGTCGCCCTGGTCATGGGGTCCGGCTGGCTTCCTGCCGCTGAGGCGCTGGGCGACCCGGACCACGAGTTCCCCGCTGCCGACCTCCCTGGCTTCAATGCACCGGCAGTCGTGGGGCACGGCGGTACCATTCGTTCGATCATGGTGGGTGGCAAGCGCGCACTGGTGTTCCTCGGCCGTACCCACTTCTACGAGGGCAGGGACGTTCAGACTGTCGTGCACGGCGTCCGCACCGCTGCGGCCGCCGGCTGCTCCACCGTCGTGCTGACCAACGGCTGTGGCAGCCTGGACGAGACGAGGCAGCCCGGCACGCCGGTGCTCATCCGTGACCACATCAACCTGACGGCGACCTCTCCCATCGAGGGCGCGAACTTCGTCGACCTCACCGATCTGTACTCGCCGCGGCTGAGAGCCTCGTGCCAGGAGGTCGAGCCCGGACTGTCCGAGGGCGTGTACGTCCAGTTCCCGGGGCCGCACTACGAGACGCCGGCCGAGATCGCCATGGTCCGCGCCATCGGCGGCAGCCTGGTCGGCATGTCCACGGTGCTCGAGGCGATCGCCGCCCGCGAGGCCGGCCTCGAGGTGCTCGGCATCTCCCTGGTCACGAACCTGGCGGCCGGCATCAGCGGTGTGCCCCTCGACCACGCGGAGGTGCTGCAGACCGGTCAGGACGCCGCCACGCACATGGGGGCCCTGCTGTCCGCCGTGCTGCCGAGGATGTGAGCCGATGCGCGTCCTGGTCACCGGCTCGGCCGGCAGCATCGGCACGACGGTCACGGCAGGCCTGCAGGAGGCCGGGCACGACGTACGCGGGTTCGACCTCCTGGCCCATGACGACAGCAGCTGTTCGCTCGGCGTCCTGGTCGGGGACTGCACCGACCCCGACGTCGTCGCCCGGGCGGTCGACGGCACGGATGCGGTGGTCCACCTCGCAGGGCGACCGAACGAGGGGCCACTCGCCGAGGAGCTGACCTCTCACGTCCTCACCACCGCGACGCTGCTGGACGCGATGGTGGCGGCCGGCGTCGGACGCTTCGTGTACGCAAGCAGCAACCACGCGGTCGGGATGACCGAGCGGGCCGACCTCCTGAGGACTGACGTCTGCGGCAGGCCCGACACGTTCTACGGGGTGGCCAAGGTGGCCGCCGAAGGACTGTTGAGCCTGTACGCCGACCGGCACCCGATCACCGCGGTGTCGATGCGGATCGGCAGCTTCCTCGACCGGCCGACGTCGCGGCGCAACCTGGCCACCTGGCTGTCCCCCGGCGACTGCGTACGCATGGTCGAGGCCGCGACGGGCTCGAAGACGGTCACCGGCCACACCGTCGTCTACGGGATCTCCGCCAACACCGGTGCCTGGTGGGACCTCGAGCCCGGCCGGGCCATCGGCTACCACCCGGTCGACGACGCCGCGGCCTACGCCGACGAGATTTCCGCAGGTCCCGACGACGAGGCCGAGGCCGCTCGGGTCGGCGGACCGTTGGCCGGTCCGGCGTTCACCCGTCCCTCGCGCTGAGCCGGCGCGGATAGGGTGCCCGGCATGCCGACGCACACCGCCGACCTGATCGAAGCGGCCCGTGCCTGGGCGCGGGCCGACCCCGACCCGGAGACCGCCGCCGAGCTGACCGCACTGCTCGACGCTGCCGCCGGCGCACCGGACGGTCCTGCCGCCGGTGAGCTCGCCGACCGGTTCGCCGGCCGGCTCAACTTCGGCACCGCGGGGCTGCGCGGCGAGCTCGGCGCCGGACCGAACCGGATGAACCGTGTCGTGGTGACCCAGGCAGCGGCCGGCCTGGTGGCGTACCTGCGCGACCATCCGGTCGACGATCAGCTAGGGGTCGTCATCGGTTTCGACGCACGGCACAACTCCGAGGTGTTCGCACGCGACACAGCCGAGGTGGTCGCGGGGGCGGGAATCCCGGCGTACGTGCTCCCGCGTCCGCTGCCCACCCCGGTGCTGGCGTACTCGATCCGGCACCTCGGTTGCGCAGCCGGGGTGATGGTGACCGCCTCGCACAACCCACCGCGCGACAACGGCTACAAGGTCTACCTCGGTGACGGCAGCCAGATCGTGCCGCCCGTCGATGCCACGATCGCCGCCGAGATCGATGCTGTCGCCGCGCGCCGGCTGTCGGAGATCCCCCGCGCGCGTGCGTACGACGCCCTCGGCGACGAAGTGCTCGGCTGCTACGTCGAAGCGGTCGCGGCGCTTGCGGACCCACACGGCCAGCGCGACCTGGTCATCGCGCACACCTCGCTGCACGGGGTCGGGGCCGAGGTCGTCCGTCTGGTGCTTGAGCGCACCGGCTTCGGTCCGGCGCACGAGGCGGACAACCAGGCCGAACCCGACCCTGACTTTCCGACTGTCGCGTTCCCCAACCCCGAGGAACCCGGTGCCGTTGACGAGGTACTGGCCACGGCCCGGCAGGTCGGTGCCGACCTTGTGGTCGCCCACGACCCGGACGCCGACCGCTGCGCGGTGGCGGTACCCGGCCCACAGGGATGGCAGCTGCTGCACGGAGACCAAGTCGGGGCATTGTTGGCCGACCACCTGCTGCGGCACGGCGTCCAGGGCACCTACGCGACGACGATCGTGTCCTCGACGCTGCTGCGCAAGCTCGCTGCAGCACACCACCAGCCGTATGCCGAGGTGCTGACCGGGTTCAAGTGGATCGGACGCGTGCCGGGACTTGCGTACGGCTACGAGGAGGCACTGGGGTACGCCGTGGCTCCGCACATCGCCGCGGACAAGGACGGCCTCTCGGCCATGGTCCGGGTGTGTGAGCTCGCCGCCGATCTCAAGGCCACGGGCAGCACGCTGCTCGACCGGCTGGAGGAGCTGGCCGTCGAGCACGGCCTGCACGCGACCGACCAGCTGTCCGTCCGCGTCACCGACCTTTCTCTCATCGCCGCGGCGATGGCCCGGTTCCGGTCGGCGCCGCCCCGGTCACTGGGCGGCCTCGCCGTGGTGGGTGTGGACGACCTCGCGGCGGGGTCGGCGGAGCTGCCGCCCACGGACGGCCTGCGGTTCCGGCTCGCGGAGGGCACCCGGGTCGTCGTGCGCCCGTCGGGCACCGAGCCCAAGCTCAAGTGCTACCTCGAGGTGGTGGTGCCGGTCGACACCGGCGTCCTCGACTCCGCCGGGCAGGCGCACGCGGTCGCTGCGGCACGCATCAGCGCGGCCGGTCGCCTGGACGCGATCCGCGGTGACCTGGCCGCGATGATCGACGCCGGTTGACGCTGGCCGTACGCTCCGCTCTCGTGCACGCACTGTGGGTGACAACCGAGGGAACTCTCCGCGGCATGTTGTCACTGCCCATGGGATGCAACCCGTGGTCAGTGCGGGTTACCAGGGGACCCTGGTAAACCGCAGGCGGGTCACAAGGCGAGCAGGGTCAACACGGTGGTCAGCGCGGCCAGCACACCGAACAGGCCCATCTCGGCCCACCTCCAGGTACGCACGACAGGATGCTGCTCGGGACCGCCTGGTCGGCTGCCGCCACCCCCACGCGACTGCGCCACGTTCATCAGCTTGGCGGCCACGAAGTCGGTGTAGTCGACTCCTTGCAGCGCCCGCCCGTCACCCTCGGCGAGGACCGGCCGGTTCTGGTTCCTGGCCGCGTGACTGCGCTGCTGGCGCAGAGTCCGTCCGAACGCGAGCGCACGGATCACGTCGTCGCCGACGTCGATCTCCATCACCTGCCGCACCTCGACCCGCTCGACCGACGCCCACGGCACCCACACGTCGGTCAAGGCGTTGCGGACCAGCAGGTGCTCGGCGTACAGGCGCAGGCTCGGGCGGATGTTCACCGACACGATGACGGCGGCGAACAGCAGGAAGCCGGCGACGAACGCCAGGTGTCCGACGCTGCGCCCGTCGCTGAGCACGAGACCGACGAACGCGGCCACCACCACGATGCCGAACCAGCCGAAACCGGCGCTCGGCGGGCCGAAGCTTTCCTCCGGGCGGCCGCGCGCTCTGGTGCCCGTGGGCGACCCCGATGCAACATCCATGGCCCTATTGTTCCTCGTTTCGTCGCCTCGTTTCGACCCGGAGGTGCCCGACTAACTAGACTGCGCAGGTGAGCACGACCTTTCAGGCCGACGACGTCACCGCCTCGGAAGCCTCGCTGCGCCGATTTCTCGCCGGCCTGCCCGGCGTCGACCAGGTGGGTGTCGAGGCCCGGGCGGCCACCCTGTCGACCCGGTCCATCAAGACCACGGCCAAGGCGTACGCCCTCGACCTCGCGATCCGCATGGTCGACCTGACAACCCTGGAGGGCCAGGACACTGCCGGCAAGGTGCGTGCGCTGGCGAGCAAGGCGATACGTCCGGACCCGGCGGACCCGACCTGTCCGTCGGCTGCCACTGTCTGCGTCTACCCGGACATGGTCGACACTGCTGTCCGGACGCTGCGAGGCTCCGGGGTGGGTGTCGCCAGCGTCGCGACCGCGTTCCCCTCCGGCCGCGCGGCGCTCGACATCAAGCTCGCTGACACCGCCGACGCGGTCGAGGCGGGCGCCTCCGAGATCGACATGGTCATCGACCGGGGGGCCTTCCTGACCGGCCGCCACCAGGCGGTCCATGACGAGATCGTGGCGATCAAGAACGCTTGCGCTCGCCCGGACGGCACGCACGCGCATCTCAAGGTCATCCTGGAGACCGGGGAGCTGCAGACGTACGACAACGTCCGCAGGGCCTCCTGGCTGGCGATGGTGGCCGGGGCCGACTTCATCAAGACCTCCACCGGCAAGGTGCAGCCGGCGGCGACGCTGCCGGTGACACTGGTGATGCTCGAGGCAGTCCGTGACTTCCGCGAGCAGACCGGGACGATGATCGGGGTCAAGCCGGCCGGCGGCATCCGGACCGCGAAGGACGCCATCAGGTACCTCGTGATGGTCAACGAGGTGGCCGGCCCCGACTGGCTGGACCCGCAGTGGTTCCGCTTCGGCGCCTCGACGCTGCTCAACGACCTGCTGATGCAGCGCAGCAGAATGCGTACCCGCGTCTACGCAGGTCCCGACTACTTCACGCTCGACTGAGGCCCGCCATGAATCAGGCAGACATGAGTGACAGGAACCCGTTCGAGTACGCACCGGCCCCCGAGTCACGGGCCATCGTCGACATCAAGAGCAGCTACGGCCTGTTCATCAACGGGGAGTGGGTGGAGGCCGGGCAGAGCTTCAAGACCGTCTCACCGTCCACCGAGGAGGTGCTCGCGGAGGTCTCCGACGCCGGGGAGGCCGAGGTGGGCGCGGCCGTCAAGGCGGCCCGGCGCGCCTACGTGCGGACCTGGTCGAAGCTCGCCGGCCGCGACCGTGCCAAGTACCTCTACCGGATCGCCCGCATCGTCGCCGAGCGCAGCCGGGAGTTCGCGGTGCTGGAGTCGCTCGACAACGGCAAGCCGATCCGGGAGTCGCGCGACGTGGACCTGCCGCTGGTCAGTGCCTGGTTCTTCTACTACGCCGGCTGGGCCGACAAGTTGGAGTACGCCCGGGCCGACCCGCGGGCGCTGGGCGTCGCCGCGCAGATCATCCCCTGGAACTTCCCGCTGCTGATGCTGGCCTGGAAGATCGCCCCCGCGCTCGCGGCCGGCAACACCGTCGTACTCAAGCCGGCCGAGACGACACCGCTGACCGCTCTGCTGTTCGCCGAGGTCTGCCAGCAGGCCGACCTGCCGCCCGGTGTCGTCAACATCATCACCGGCGCCGGGCAGACTGGGCGCGCCCTGGTCGAGCACCCCGACGTCGACAAGATCGCCTTCACCGGCTCGACCGACGTGGGCCGCTCGATCGCCAAGGCCGTGGCCGGCACCGACAAGCGGGTGACCCTCGAGCTCGGCGGCAAGGCCGCCAACATCGTCTTCGACGACGCACCGGTCGATCAGGCGGTCGAGGGCATCGTCAACGGCATCTTCTTCAACCAGGGGCACGTCTGCTGTGCGGGCTCGCGGCTGCTGGTACAGGAGAACGTCGCCGAAGAAGTCCTCGCCCGGCTCAAGCGGCGGATGGGAACGTTGCGCGTCGGTGACCCGCTGGACAAGAACACCGACATCGGCGCCATCAACTCCGCCGAACAGCTCGACCGCATCACCGAGCTGGCCGCCGTCGGTGACGCCGAGGGCGCGCAGCGGTGGTCGCCGCCCTGCGAGTTGCCGGACCGAGGCTTCTGGTTCGCCCCCACCCTGTTCACCGGCGTCACCCAGGCTCACCGCATCGCCCGTGAAGAGATCTTCGGCCCCGTGCTGTCCGTCCTGACTTTCCGCACTCCCACCGAGGCGGTCGAGAAGGCCAACAACACGCCGTACGGCCTGTCTGCCGGCGTGTGGACCGACAAGGGCTCACGGATCCTGTGGGTGGCCGACCAACTGCGCGCCGGCGTGGTCTGGGCCAACACGTTCAACAAGTTCGACCCCGGAAGTCCGTTCGGCGGCTACAAGGAGTCGGGGTACGGCCGCGAGGGCGGCAAGCACGGTCTGGAGGCGTACCTGCGATGACCGACCGAGTGGACGTGCGCAAGACGTACAAGCTGTTCGTCGGCGGTGCCTTCCCGCGCAGCGAGTCCGGTCGTACCTACCAGGCGCTGGACTCCAAGGGCTGCTTCGTCGCCAACATGGCGCGGGCCTCTCGCAAGGACGCCCGCGACGCCGTCGTCGCGGCCCGCAAGGCGTTCGCCGGCTGGTCCGCACGCACCCCCTACAACCGTGGGCAGATTCTCTACCGGGTCGCGGAGATGATCGAGGGCCGCCGCGAACAGTTCGTCAGCGAGGTGGCCGCCGGTGAAGGGCTGTCCCGCTCGCGCGCGACCACTGCGGTCGACGTGGCCATCGACAGGTGGGTCTGGTACGCCGGGTGGGCCGACAAGCTCGCGCAGGTCACCGGGTCGGCGAACGCGGTATCCGGGCCGTACTTCAACTTCTCGCTGCCTGAGCCGACCGGTGTCGTGGCCGTGCTGGCTCCCCAACGGTCCTCGCTGCTCGGTCTGGTCAGCGTGCTGGCGCCGGCGATCGTCTCCGGCAACACAGTGGTCGCGGTGTCCTCGCACGCCCGCCCGGTGCCGTCGGTGACGCTGTCGGAGGTGCTGGCGACCTCCGACCTGCCGGCTGGCGTGGTGAACGTGCTGACCGGCGATGCGGCCGAGGTGGGGCCGTGGCTCGCCTCCCACCAGGACGTCAACGCGATCGATCTGGTCGGGGCCGACGAGCCGGAGCTGGCACTCGCCCTGGAGGTCGCGGCGGCCGGCAACCTCAAGCGGGTTCTGCGCCACACTGGCAACGTCGACTGGATGCGCGACCCGGGAATCTCACGGATGACGGCATACTTGGAGACCAAGAGCGTCTGGCATCCGATCGGCATCTGAGGCAGCAGCCGTCCGCCGGGTGGCCGCACTCGGCCGTGCCGGTCGGCGCGTAGCAGCCCTGCCTCTCCACGCCTTGCCCCCCTCGCGCACCTCGACCGCGGCGATGGCCAGTCCGGCGATGGGGTCGGCCCCGACCAGCCAAGCGTGGCATTGAGCAGCAGACCCACCAGCAGCATCGCCGACAGGTGGGCGTGCAACTAACTCAGCGGGCGAGCCTCGGGAAACGTCCGTTCAACTCATAACTATCTCTCGTCAATTCGCAGGACGTTCGATAATCCGCTTGCTTCTCGTCAGTATCAGATCAGACATAGGCAAAACGGTGCTGACCAATCCAGCATCTCCTGCTCGTCCTTCTTGCCGCCGATCCTGGCCTCTCCGCTCAAGCCGGCGTCATGCATGTCGCGTCACGATCTGCCGATCTGCCGATCTGCCTCGAAGCGCACACTGCTGCTGATCAGGCATGATGCTCCGGGTGCCCTCGTCCCCATGCACCGCTCGCGTCGTCGTGCTGGCCGGTCCGTCCGGCTCGGGCAAGACCCGGCTGGCCGCGCGGCTGCGTCTGCCCGTGCTGGCCCTCGACGACTTCTACCCCGACGGCAGCGACCCGCTGCTGCCCCATCTGCAAGCAGGTGCGACGGGCAGCCTCATCGACTGGGACCACCCGGATTCCTGGGACGCCGACCGGGCTCTCGCCGCGCTCCGGACGCTGTGCCTCACCGGTCGCGTCGACGTGCCCGTATACGACATCTCCCGGGACGGGTGCGTGGGCCACCGCGAGTTCACCCTCGGAGCATCGTCGTACCTGGTCGCCGAGGGGATCTTCGCCGCGGAGATCGTCCCCGCCCTGCGCCACCGGGGGCCTGCTGGCTGCTGCTGTGTGCGTCCGCCATCGCAGGATCGTGGCGTTCGTCCTGCGGTTGGCACGCGACCTGCGTGAGCACCGCAAGCCACCGCACGTCCTGGTGACCCGCGGCTGGCGGCTGATGCGGGCGGAACCGCGGATCGTGGCTCGGATGCGCGCGCAGGGGTGCGAGTCGATGTCACCGCGGCGTGCCGAGCGGACGCTGCGCGGCCTCGTCGACGCCGCGGTTCAGGCCCCTAGCACGGCGTAACCGGGTTTGATGACGTCGTCGATCAGCGCGAGCCGGCGGTCGAACGGCCAGAACGCACTCTTCATGGCGTTGATGGTGAACCACCGCAGGTCGTCCAACCCGTAGCCGAACGCCTCGGCGAGCAGGGACATCTCCCGCGTCATGCTGGTGCCGCTCATCAGCCGGTTGTCGGTGTTCACTGTCACCCGGAAGCGCAGCTCGGTGAGCAGGCCGATCGGGTGCTCGGCGATGGAGCCGGCCGCCCCGGTCTGCACATTGGAGCTGGGGCACATCTCCAGCGGGACGCGCTTGTCCCGTACGTACGCGGCGAGCCGGCCGAGTCGTACCTCGTCACCTTCCGCGTCGACGTCGTCGATGATGCGCACACCGTGGCCGAGGCGGTCCGCGCCGCACCACTGCAACGCCTGCCAGATCGACGGGGTGCCGAACGCCTCGCCGGCGTGGATGGTGAAGTGCGCGTTCTCACGCTGGAGGTACTCGAAGGCGTCGAGGTGGCGGGTGGGAGGGTAGCCCGCCTCGGCACCGGCAATGTCGAAGCCGACGACGCCTTGGTCGCGGTTGGCGACAGCTAGCTCGGCGATCTCCATCGACCGCGCCGCGTGCCGCATCGCGGTCAGCAGCTGGCGGGCCACGATCGGCGTGCCGGCCCGGCGGGCCGCGTCCTCACCTTCCGCGAAGCCCCGGCCGACCGCTTCGACTACCTGCTGCAGGGTCAGGCCGCCGGTGAGGTGCTGCTCGGGGGCGTACCGGATCTCGGCGTAGACCACGCCGTCGGCGGCGAGGTCCTCGACGCACTCGAGTGCGACCCGCCGGATGGCGTCGGCGTCCTGCATGACGGCCACCGTGTGCTCGAACGTCTGCAGGTAGCGCTCGAGGCTGCCGGAGTCGGCCGACTCGCGAAACCATCGGCCCAGGCCGTCGGGGTCGGTGACCGGCAGCTCATGACCACCGCGGGCTGCGATGTCGACGACGGTCGCGGGACGCAGACCGCCGTCGAGGTGGTCGTGCAGGAGCACCTTTGGGGCCTGGCGGATCACATCGGTGGGCGGCCCGGTCGCGTGGTCAGTGTCGGTCGGCATGACCGGAGTCTGTCAGGTGGTCGCGGGAACCCGGTCGATGACCACGTCGCGTGCCGGAGGCGCGTCCGCATGGATGTCGACGGCGTCCTGGAGCGCGGCCAGCGCCCGTTCGAAGCGCTCCGGGGTGTCGGTGTGCAGCGTGAGCAGTGGTTCCCTGGCCCGGACCGGGTCACCATGCTTGGCGTGGATCTCCACCCCGGCGCCGGCCTGCACCGCCTCCCCCTGACGCGCTCGTCCGGCACCGAGCCGCCACGCCGCCACGCCGACCGACAGGGCGTCGAGACGGCTGAGCACGCCGTCGCTGTCCGCCCTCAGCACCTCGCTCTCGCGGGCCACCGGGAGGGTGCCGTCCGGATCCCCACCCTGAGCTGCGATCATCGCCCGCCACACATCCATCGCCGACCCGTCGGCCAGCTTCTCGGCCGGGTCGACGTCGCTGCGACCGGCGCCGATGAGCATCTCCCGCGCCAGCGCCAGCGTCAGCTCCACGACGTCGCCGGGACCGCCGCCAGCGAGCACCTCGACCGACTCGCGGACCTCCAGCGCGTTGCCCGCGGTGAGACCCAGTGGCGTCGACATGTCGGTGAGCAGGGCGACCGTGTGCACACCGGCGTCCTCACCCAGGGCCACCATCGTCTCGGCCAGCTCACGCGCATCGTCGAGCTCCTTCATGAACGCGCCCGAGCCGACCTTGACATCGAGCACCAACGAACCGGTGCCCTCCGCGATCTTCTTGCTCATGATCGAGCTCGCGATCAGCGGGATCGCCTCCACCGTGCCGGTGACGTCGCGCAGGGCGTACAGCTTCTTGTCGGCGGGGGCCAGCCCGGACCCTGCGGCGCACACGACCACCCCCACGGACTCCAGCTGCTCCATCATCGCCTCCTTGGACAGCGACGCCTGCCAGCCCGGGATGGATTCCAGCTTGTCGAGGGTGCCACCGGTGTGGCCGAGGCCACGACCCGACAGCTGGGGCACCGCCACCCCGCAGGCCGCCACCAGCGGCGCCAGCGGCAGCGTGATCTTGTCGCCGACGCCGCCGGTCGAGTGCTTGTCCGAGGTCGGGCGGGACAGCGAGGAAAAGTCCATCCGCTCGCCGCTGGCGATCATCGCCGCCGTCCAGCGGGCGATCTCGCGACGGTCCATGCCGCGGATCAGGATGGCCATCGCGAGCGCCGACATCTGTTCGTCGGCCACCGCGCCGCGAGTGTAGGCGTCCACGACCCAATCAATCTGGTCATCGTCGAGCGGATGCCCGTCCCGCTTGGTGCGGATGACGTCGACGGCGTCGTGTGACTCGGCGATGGGTACTCCTCGGGTCGCGGCGAAACTCACGGATGGGCGGGGTGGAACTCACGGATGGGCGGGGATGCTCTGGTAGCCGCGCAGGACGAAGGTAGTCCGCTGCACCGGCTGCCCGCTCAGCGTCAGGTCCGGATATCGGTCGAGCAGGGCCCGCAGCGACACCGCGAGCTCCATCCGGGCCAGGGGCGCACCGAGGCAGAAGTGCACGCCCATGCCGAAGCCGACGTGCGGGTTCGGATCGCGGCGCACGTCGAGGCGGTCGGCGTCGGTGAACCCGGTGCCACTGAACACCTGCTCGTCGCGGTTGGCCGATCCCATGAGCGCGGCCACCTGCTGTCCCTGGCGCAGCCGGACACCGGCCACCTCGACATCTCGAGCTGCGGTCCGCTCGAAGAGTTGCAGCGGCGCGTCGTACCGGATCAGCTCCTCCAGCGCCGTCGTCACTGCCACCTCGCCGGCGGCGACGTCGGCCAGCTGGTCGCGGTGGCGCAACAGGGCCACCATCCCGTTGCCGAAGGCGTTGACCGACGCCTCGTGCCCGGCGTTGAGCAGCAGCACCACCGACGCGACCAGCTCGTCCTCACTGAGCCGGCCGGCTGCGTCCCGTGCCGCGACGAGGTCGGAGAGCAGGTCTGTGCCGGGGTGCACCCTCCGGGAGGCGAGATGCTCGCGGACGTACGCGGCGAAGTCCGTGCTGGCCCGGACGGCCGCCTGCTCCCGCTCCGGCGAGCGCTGCATCTCATACATCGCCACGATGGCCTGGCTCCAGTCGCGCAGCAACCTCCGGTCGCCGGCCGGCACCCCGAGCAGCTCGGCGATCACCGCCACCGGCAGCGGCTCGGCGTAGTCGCGGACCAGGTCGAAGGAGCCGTGCGGGACGGCATCGAGCAGTCCCGCCGCGATCTGCTCCACCCGCGGTCGCAGCCGCTCGACATGGCCGCGCGCGAACGCCTTCGCCACCAGGCGGCGCAGCCGGGTGTGCGCCGGCGGCTCGTTCTCCATCATCTGGTGGCGGTGCAGGGTGTTGAACGGCTCGAACGTCTCGCCGGGCTCGCGGTCGCGCCACAGCCGCCCGAGCGCACGTTCGCGCAGCACGGCGGACACCGCGGCGTGCGTGGTGGCCAGCCACATTCCGCTGGCCCCGATCCCACCGGCCTCGGTCCCACCGGGCTCGTGCCACAGCATCGGGCCACGGTCGCGCAGCGCGGTCAGGATGGGGTACGGGTCGGCGACGAAATCCGGTGCGGTGAGGTCCAGGTCGTCGGGGGCCCGCTGCGCGGTGGGCAGATTCACCGGTCGGTCAGGTCGTCCACGCCGAACGCGAGCGGCAGCAGCTCGGCCATGGTGAGCACACCACGCTCGGTCAGCACCAGCATGCCGGGTCCGCCGTTCTCCCAGAGCAGCTGGCGGCACCGGCCGCAGGCCATCAGCAGGGTGCCGGAGCGGTCGACGCACACCACTGCGACCAGCCGGCCCCCACCGCTGGCGTGCAGTGCCGAGACCATGCCGCACTCGGCGCACAGCGCCACCCCGTAGGCGGCGTTCTCCACGTTGCAACCGACCACGACGCGTCCGTCGTCGACGAGGCCGGCGACACCGACCGCGAAGTTCGAGTACGGGGCGTAGGCGCGGCGCATGACGTCGGTGGCGCGGGCCTGTAGCTCGGTCCAGTCGACCTCGTCGGCCGACGGCGTCGTTGTCTCGTCGGTCATCCGGCTGACCCCCTGCGGTAGGGCAACCCGTCGGCCGCCGGCATGCGTAGTCGTTGGGAAGCCATCGCCAGCACGAGCAGCGTGACGACGTAGGGCGTCATGCCGGTGAGGTCACCCGGGACGGTGTCGGTCGTGCGGTACCAGATGCCGGCACCGACGCCGATCAGGAACGATGCGATCGCCAGCCCACGTTCGGCGCGTCGCCACTGCCAGATGGCCAGCGCGATGAGGAGGACGGATACGAGCAGCAGCAGGGCGTGCACGGACTCACCGCCGCTGCGCAGCCGGACGGTGTCGGAGTAGCCGAACAGCAGCGACCCGGTCAGCAGCCCGCCGGGGCGCCAGTTGCCGAAGATCATCGAGGCCAGGCCGATGTAGCCACGTCCGCCGGTCTGTCCCTCGTTGTAGACGTTGGACGACACGAGGACGAGGAAGCCGCCCCCCAGGCCGGCCAACCCACCCGAGACAATGACGGCGATGAACTTGTAGAGGTAGACGTTGACACCGAGGGACTCCGCCGCGACCGGGCTTTCGCCGCAGGAGCGCAGTCGCAGGCCGAAGGCTGTGCGCCACAGCACGTAGTAGGTCAGCACGAACAGCGACAGACAGATCAAGGTGAGCACGGACATGCCGTTGACGAAGGCCTGCAGGAAGGCCGCCAGCTCGGACACGAAGAAGATGTCGCGGCTCGCGAGGTCGCCCAGCGGATCGGCCAGTGCGTCGATGGTGATGGCCGGCAGGTCCGGTACGCGCGGGGACTTGGACGGGCCACCACCGGGCACGCCGTCGAAGGACAGCGCCGCGAGGTAAGCCACCGCACCGACCGCGATGATGTTGATGGCCACACCGGAGACGATGTGGTTGACCCCAAAGGTCACGGTCGCGAGCGCGTGGATCAGGCCTCCGACGGCGCCGCAGGCGATCGCTCCGACGATGCCCTGCCAGGGGTCGTAGAAGTAGCCGAAGTAGCCGGCCCCGAAGGTGCCGAGGATCATCATGCCCTCGAGACCGATGTTGACGATGCCCGCACGCTCGGCCCACAGGCCGCCCAGGCCGGCCAGTCCGATCGGGATGGCCGCGGCGATGGTCGCGCTGATGGTGCCCGAGGACGCAACGTCGCCGGCACCGGTGACCACGCGCAGCAGCGCGAGCACGAGCAGCAGCCCGGCGACACCCAACAGCACGAGAGGCAGAGTGATCCGCCGCGTGCGCCGGGGCGCCGGTGTCGACGGTGTCTCGACAGTGTCGGTGGAGACACTCATGTTCGGGCCACCTCCTTGTCGCCGGGTCCGCCGCGACCGGCACCGGCGTCGCCGCCCGTACCGAGGTCACGACCGGCCTGCCGCTGCTCGAGCCGGGAGCCGAAGCGGGCGACGACCTCGTACACGATGACCACCGCGAGGACGATGACGCCCTGCATGATGTCCACGATCTGGGGGGACACGCCGACCACGATCTGCAGCGGGTTGGCCTGCTCCTCGAGGAACGCGAACAGCAACGCACCGAGGACGATGCCGATGGCGTTGTTGCGGCCGAGCAGCGCGATCGCGATACCGGCGAAGCCCAGACCGGACTGGAAGGTGACGCCGTAGGTGTACGCGTCACCGAACAGGATCGGCAGACCCACCAGGCCGGCAACAGCCCCCGACAGCAGCATCGAGATCACGATCATCCGCTTGACGTCGACACCGCTGGCGACGGCGGCGGTCTCGGACTGGCCGGTCGCCCGCAGGTCGAAGCCGAAGCGGGTCCGGTTGATGACGACGGAGTACGCGATGCCCACGACCGCAGCGATGATCACGAACCCGTAGACCTCGTTGGAGGCGCCCGGCAGCGGGAACCCGCCGATCCAGCTGTCGGAAGGGATCTCGCGGGTCCCGATGTCGTTGCTGCCCTCCTCGCGCACGGCTAACTTGCGCAACAGGTAGGCGACCAGGCCGGTGGAGACTGCGTTGAGCATGATCGTGCTGATCACCTCGCTGACGCCCCGTGTCACGCGCAGCAGGCCGGCGATCCCGGCCCACAACGCACCCACGGCCATCGCCGCGACGATCGCGAACGCGGTGTTGAGGTAGCCGGGCAGCCACGCTTCACCGGCCACGACTGCGGCGACGAACGCCGCGATACGGTACTGGCCGTCGACACCGATGTTGAACAGGTTCATCCGGAAGCCGATGGCCACCGCGATGCCGGACAGGTAGTAGACGCTGCCGGCGTTGATGATGTTGACCAGATTGCGCGGCTCGGGCCAGGACAGGATCTGGTCCCAGACGTCCCCGGCCGGGTCGCCGGCGATCTCCAGGACCAGCGTCGTCACGGCGTAGGCGAGCAGCAGCGCCAGCGCGGGTGCCGCGAGCAGCAGACCGAGCCGGGTCAGCCGAGCCTGCAGGGCGCTGGACATCAGCCGGCACCGGTCATGGCGGACCCGAGCTGTTGCGGCGTGACCGTGGAGGGATCGAACTCCCCGACCAGCTGCCCGCGCAGGATGACCTCGATGCGGTCGGACAGACCGATGAGCTCGTCGAGGTCGGCAGAGATCAGCAGCACCGCGAGGCCGGCCCGCCGGGCGGTCCGGATGTGGTCCCAGATCGCACCCTGGGCGCCGATGTCCACGCCACGTGTCGGGTGCGCCGCGACGAGCAGGACCGGTTCCCCGCTCATCTCCCGCCCGACGATGAGCTTCTGCTGGTTGCCACCGGACAGCGCCCGCGCGATCGTGTCGATGCCCGGGGTCCGCACGTCGTACGCGTCGACTATGCGCTGCGTGTCGGCGCGCGCTCCTGCCGCGTCGACGAAGGGTCCCTTCGCGTTGGGCTTGCGGCCCTGGTGGCCGAGCACCCGGTTCTCCCACAACGGCGCGTCCAGCAGCAGTCCGTGCCGGTGCCGGTCCTCCGGGATGTAGCCGATACCAGCCTCTCGTCGCTGACGGGTGTGCAGCGAGCTGATGTCCCGGCCCGCGAGCAGTACGGTCCCGGTGACGCCGGAGCGCATCCCCATGATCGCCTCGACGAGCTCGGCCTGCCCGTTGCCCTCGACACCGGCAACCCCCAGGATCTCTCCGGCGTGGATGGTGAAGCTGATGGCATCGAGCAGGTTGCGTCCGTCGCCGGGAAGGGTCAGGTCGAGGACCTCCAGCATCTCGCGGTCGGTGACCGTGGAGAACTCCGTCGAAGGGCTGGGGAGCTCCGAGCCGACCATCATCTCGGCCAGCTGAGCGGAGGTCACGCTGGAGGCTCCCACCGAGTCGACCGTCGTCCCGCGCCGGATGACGGTCACGTCGTCGGCGACGGCGAGCACCTCGTCCAGCTTGTGGGAGATGAAGATCACCGTGAGCCCCTCGCTCGTGAGCTCACGCAGGTTACCGAACAGCTCGTCGACCTCCTGCGGCACCAACACCGAGGTCGGCTCGTCGAGGATGATGGTGCGTGCGCCCCGGTAGAGCACCTTGAGGATCTCGATCCGCTGACGCGCACCGACACCGAGCTCGGACACCAGCCGGTCGGGCTCGACCCCGAGTCCGTACGCGTCGGAGATCTCGACGATCCGGCGGCGCGCCTTGGCCCCGATGCCGTGCAGCTCCTCGGCGCCGAGGGCGACGTTCTCCAGCACGGTGAGGTTGTCGGCGAGCATGAAGTGCTGGAAGACCATGCCCACGCCGACCTTGATCGCGTCGGACGGGGAGGAGAAGGACACCTGGGCGCCGTCCACCTCGATGCGGCCGGAGTCCGGCTTCTGCACGCCATACAGGATCTTCATCAGCGTCGACTTGCCGGCGCCGTTTTCACCGACGATGGCGTGCACCGTGCCCCGCCGGACGTCGATGTCGACGTCGTGGTTGGCGATGACGCCGGGGAAGGTCTTGCCGATGCCCCGGAGCCGGACAGCGACGTCGATGTCCTGCTCCAGGGCGTGGGCGGTGTTCACGAGGCCGGTTCGGTCGGGACCTCGATCTCTCCGTCGATGATCTGCTGCTTGTAGTCGTCGAGGTCGTCGGTGATGTCGTCGACGAAGCCTCCGCTGGTGGAGTAGCCCACCCCGTCGACCGACAGGTCGTAGACCTGCTCCCCGGTGGGGATCTCACCGGCATCGACCTCGCTCAGGTAGTCGTACACCGCGATGTCGATGCGCTTGAGCATCGAGGTGAGGATGACGTCCTGCACCGACGGGTCGGCGGTGACGTACTGGTCGGAGTCCACGCCGATGGCCATGCCGTCGGAGGCGGCTGCCGCCTCGAAGACACCGGCACCGGAGCCTCCGGCCGCCTGGTAGACGATGTCGGCGCCACCGTCGAACATGCCCTGAGAGGCGGTCCGGCCCTTGGCGGGGTCACCGAAGCCGGAGAAGTCCGGTGGCTCGGTGAGGTACTGGACGTCGACCTCGATCTCTGGGTTGACCGCCTCTGCGCCGGCGACGTACCCGGCTTCGAACTTGTTGATCAAGGGCACGTTGACACCGCCGACGAAGCCGATCTGGTCGGTCTCGCTCTTCATGGCGGCTGCGGCACCCACCAGGAACGAGCCCTGCTCCTCGGCGAACAGGACGTTGGTGATGTTGTCTCCGGTGGCGTCGGCGGAGTCGATCAGCACGAAGTTGCTGTCGGGGTACTCCTCGGCGACCTTGGCGACCGACGGGGCGTAGGCGAAGCCGACTGCGATGATCGGGTCGATCTCGGCGTCGGCGAACGTGCGGAGGCGCTCCTCACGGGCCGACTCGGGCTCGCCGTCCGCAGCTTCGCCCTCCTCGGTGTTGAAGCCGAACTCGCAGGCGGCCTGGTCCATGCCGGCCGCGGCAGAGTCGTTGAAGGACTGGTCTCCGCGGCCACCCACGTCGTAGGCCATGCCGATGGTCATGTCACCGGGCTCGACGCACTTGTCGCCGTTGTCGCCGGTCTCACCGGTCTCACCGTTACTGCCGGTGTCGTCTTCCTCGGTGTCGGTGCGGGATCCGCAACCGGCCGCGAGCGCAAGGCTCATACCGGCAACGACGACGAGCTGGGATGTGCGACGCAAGGCGCCTCCTCGAACGGGCGGGATCGCTCCCGCGGACTCGTCGGGAGCCTAGACGCCGCGACGACCCCGACGAGCCGAATGTGGCGCAACGACCCGACTCGATACTCGTTCGTTACCTGTGCCGCGGCGCAGCGACCTGGGGCACCGGCGCACTCAGCGGATCTCGGCCTCCATGGCACGCAGGGCGGCCGCGGCGAGCAACTTCGCCCCGCCACCGACCGCCTGCTCGTTGATGCGCAGGCTGCCTTGATGCAGGTCGTACGTGCGCCCACCCGGCGTCCGGGTGCCGAGCCGGCCCATGGCACCGGGAACCGACTCGAGGTACCACGCGAAGTCCTCGCCGCCGAGGCTCTGGCTGGTGGATGCCGGGGCGTCCGGGCCCAGGACGTCCACCGCCGCGGCCCGCAGGACCGCAGTCGCGGCTGCCGCGTTGACGACCGGCGGCACCCCGCGCACGTACGTCACCTCCGTCGTGACGCCGTACGGGACCACCAGCTCGCGGATCAGCGTGCGGACCAGCTGCTCGGACTCGTGCCAGGCCGCCACGTCCAGCATCCGCAGAGTTCCGGACATCTCCCCGGCCGCGGGGATCACGTTGTGCGTGACACCGGCCTGCACCCGCCCCCACACCAGGGACGCGCCCGCTCGCGGATCGAGTCGCCGCGACAGCGCCGACGGGAGCTGGGTGATGAGGACGCCGACCGCGTACGTGAGGTCCTCGGTCAGATGCGGCCGGGAGGTGTGTCCGCCGCGGCCGGACAGTCGCACGGTGAGGGCGTCCGCGGCGCCGGTGAGGGCGCCTTCACGCAGCCCGACGCGGCCGACGTCGAGCGAGGGGTCGCAGTGCAGCGCGAACACCGAGTCGACGTCGGCCATGGCGCCGCTGCCCATGACCTCGTGCGCCCCCCCCGGCATGATCTCCTCGGCCGGCTGGAACACCAGCCGCACCCGACCGGGCAGCTGGCCCGCGGCGTGCAGGTCGGCCAGCGCGACCCCGGCGCCGACCAGCGCAGCCGTGTGGACGTCGTGCCCGCACGCGTGCGCCACGCCGGGGACGGTGGACCGCCACGGATCTCCGGTGAGGTCGTCCACCGGCAGGGCGTCGAGATCGGCCCGCAGGCCGACGAGTGGGCCCGCACGGCCGATCGTGGCCACCAGCCCGGAGGTCGGCAGCAGCTCGACCTCGACGCCGGCCGACGCCAGCCGTTGCGCCACCACGGCCGTGGTCCGTGTCTCGGTCCAGGCCAGCTCGGGGTGGGCGTGCAGGTCGCGTCGGAAGGCGATCAGCTCGGCGCTGAGATCCTCGACGGCAGCGAGCAGCGACCGAAGTCCGAGCGGGGCCGGAGGGCGGACGGGTGCGCCGTCGAGGGCTGACAGGGGGCCGGGCGATACGGGCATCCGCCGAGGCTATCGTCCGGCCCCCCGCGCGCGACGGAGCCATCGCCGACTTACGAGCAAGGGTTGACCCGGTCGGGTGTCGTTGGCCCCTACTCGTAAGTCGGCGAGGAGTTACCGGACCGTGGCGCGGTATACCTGCAGGATCATCCGGATGAGGGGCCAGGTAGACCAGCGTCCCGACTGACCCGACGACCAGCATGAACACGCCCAGCCCGGCGCTTCGGCCGAACGCGATGACGACGGACGCCACCAGGCCGAGGCAGAGCACGAGGGTCGCCAGAAGGCGACACGAGCTGGAGGGTGGCGGCGGAGAACGGCCGCAACAGATCGAAGTCGAACATGGTGTCGAAGAATCCACCGCCGCCGTCCCCAGGCGCCGCAGGAAGATGGGAGGAGTCCGGGTTCAGGTAGCCGCCGGACCTTGACGGATACGCGCCACTCACCTAATGCCTCCTTCGCTCACATGCGCACCGAGTGTGCCACAGGCGGGTGACCTGGATCATGGACATCGGCGGCGGCATCCCGTACGTCTTAGCCTGACGGTGCGGCGGCCAACCCCGCGCCGAGGGAGACACACGTGAACAGCACCGATCGTGCACCCCACACCGTCGAACGGGTCGAGCCCGGCGAGCTGCCCGAGGTGGAAAGCCTGCGGCTGGCAGCCGACTTCGCCACCATCAGCCGAGCGGAGTGGGTCTCGATGGTGGCCGGTGTGCTCCGCAAGGGAGGGTACGACGGCGACGCCCCAGTGAAGCAGCTCGTGACCCGCACGCTGGACGGCATCGAGGTGCAGCCGCTCTACACCGCCGCGCAGCGGCCGGACCCGCTCGGACTCCCGGGCGTAGCGCCGTTCACCCGGGGGTCGCGTGCCGCCGGAGCCGTGCCCACCGGGTGGGACGTGCGCACCCACCACGCCGTGGCCGACCCCGACGCCGTGCGAAGCGACCTCGGCAACGGCGTCACCAGCCTGTGGTTGGACATCGGCGAGGACCAGATCGGCATCGACGAGCTTCCTGGCCTGGTGCGCGACGTCCCCCTCGACCGCACGCCGGTCGCCCTCGACGCCGGCGAGCAGTCCGCGGACGCGGCGAACATGCTGGTCGAGGTGGCCCGCGACCGTGGGACAGACGTCTCTGGGTTAGCCGGCACGCTGGGCTTCGACCCGCTCGGCCTGCAGGCACGCACCGGCACACCACGCGACGCCGAGGACGCATCCACGTGGGCCCAGCGTTGTGCGCACGAGGCTCCGAGGCTGCGGGCCCTGACCGTCGACGCGCTCGGGTACCACGAGGCCGGCGGTTCCGACGCCCAGGAGCTCGGCTGCGCACTGGCCACGGGCGTGGCGTACCTGCGGCTGCTCGAGGATGCAGGGTTGCCCGCTCAGCAGGCGCTCTCACAGCTGGAGTTCCGGTACACCGCAACCGCTGACCAGTTCGCGACCATCGCCAAGCTCCGGGCCGCCCGGATGCTGTGGTCCCGCATCGGGGAGCTCGCCGACGCACCCGCCGGACAACGTCAACATGCGGTGTCGTCCTGGTCGATGACCACCCGGAGGGACCCCTGGGTCAACATGCTGCGGGGTACCCTCGCCTGCTTCGGCGCGGGTACCGGGGGTGCCGACGCGGTCACCGTGCTGCCGTTCGACGCCGCGATCGGTCGACCCGACGCGTTCGCCCGTCGCATCGCCCGCAACACCCAGACCCTGCTGCTGGAGGAGTCGAACCTGTTCCGCGTGGTCGACCCCGCGGGTGGGTCCTGGTACGTCGAGTCTCTCACCCGGGAGCTCGCGGCGACGGCGTGGGCGTGGTTCCGGCGCATCGAGGCCGTCGGCGGCATGGCGGCGGCACTGGCGTCCGGGCTGATCGGCGACGAGCTGGCCGCGACGGCCAGTCGACGAGACGAGCAGCTGGCCATCCGGGAACAGGCCGTGATCGGGGTCAGCGAGTTCCCGATGCTGGACGAACGCAGGCTCACCCGTGCAGCGCTACCGCACCGGGCCGGTGGTGGCCTGCCCCGTCGGCGTGACAGCGAGATGTACGAGGTGCTGCGGGACCGCTGCGACGCCCAGTCGGCTGCGGGCGGTTCCCGCCCGACTGTCCTCCTGGCGCCGGTCGGCTCCGGGCCCGAGGTCGCCGCCGCCCTGACGTGCGCGAGCGGCGCCCTGCAACCCGGCGGCATCGCCGTTGCCAGGGCCTCCGCCGACGGGGCGATCGACGCCTTCGTCGGCAGCGACGCGACCGCGGTCTGCCTGTGCCTGGGAGACGAGCCCGCCGGCGTGAGCGAGCTCGCCACCGCGCTGCGCGACGTCGGTGCGGTGCGTGTCCTCGCGGTCGGCACGCAGGCGCAGGACGCCGCCGTGGACGCGTGGCTGACCGCCGGTGTGCACCTGCCGGGCCTGTTGACCGACCTGTTGGATGCGATGGGAGTCCCAGCATGAGCACGCTGCCGGACAGCTTCGCCGACCTGGAGTGGGCCGAGCCCGCGCCTGTCGGCGATACCGACGCTACCGGTGGCGGCCACGTCTGGTCCACACCGGAGGGCATCGACGTCAAGTCGGTCTACACCGCTGCGGACACCGACGATCTCGACTTCCTGGACACCTACCCGGGCGCCGTCCCGTACCTGCGCGGACCGTACCCGACGATGTACGTCACCCAGCCCTGGACGGTGCGGCAGTACGCCGGCTTCTCCACCGCACAGGAGTCCAACGCGTTCTACCGGCGCAACCTGGCCGGCGGGCAGAAGGGCCTGTCGGTGGCCTTCGACCTGCCGACCCACCGTGGGTACGACTCCGACCACTCACGCGTGGGTGGGGACGTCGGCATGGCGGGTGTCGCGATCGACTCCATCTACGACATGCGCGAGCTCTTCGAGGGCATCCCGCTGCAGACGACGAGCGTGTCGATGACGATGAACGGCGCCGTCCTGCCGGTGCTGGCGCTGTACGTCGTGGCCGCAGAGGAGCAGGGGGTGCCGCTCGGGCTGCTGTCCGGGACCATCCAGAACGACATCCTCAAGGAGTTCATGGTCCGCAACACCTACATCTACCCGCCGGCACCGTCGATGCGGATCATCAGCGACATCTTCACGTACACCTCCCAACGGATGCCCCGGTTCAACTCGATCTCGATTTCCGGCTACCACATCCAGGAGGCCGGGGCGACCGCCGACCTCGAGCTGGCGTACACGCTCGCCGACGGCGTGGAGTACGTGCGCGCGGGACTCGCCGCCGGCCTGTCCATCGACTCGTTCGCACCGCGGTTGAGCTTCTTCTGGGCCACCGGCATGAACTTCTTCATGGAGGTGGCCAAGTTGCGAGCGGCCCGGCTGCTGTGGGCCAAGCTCGTCGCCCCCTTCGAGCCGACCAACCCCAAGTCGTTGTCCCTGCGTGCGCACTGCCAGACGTCTGGCTGGTCCCTGACGGCGCAGGACGTGTACAACAACGTGGTGCGCACCTGCGTGGAGGCGATGGCATCCACCCAGGGCCACACCCAGTCGCTGCACACCAACGCGTTGGACGAGGCGTTGGCGCTGCCCACCGACTTCTCTGCCCGGATCGCCCGCAACACGCAGCTGGTGCTGGCCCAGGAGTCCGGCACGACCCGTGTCATCGACCCGTGGGGCGGCAGCGCATACGTCGAACGACTGACGTACGAGCTGGCCAAGAAGGCGTGGGCGCACGTCGAGGAGGTGGAGCGGGCCGGCGGGATGACACAGGCGATCGAGGCCGGCATCCCGAAGCTGCGGGTGGAGGAGGCCGCGGCTCGCACGCAGGCACGCATCGACTCCGGCCGGCAGCCCGTGATCGGCGTCAACAGATACCGGGTGGACACCGACGAGCAGATCGAGGTGCACAGGGTCGACAACCGCGCGGTACGCCAGCAACAGGTCGACAAGCTGCGGCGGTTGCGCGCGGAGCGCGACGAGAGCGCCTGCACGACAGCTCTCGAGGCGCTGACCAGGGCGGCCGCCCTGCCGGGCACCGGCAACCTGCTGGCGCTGTCGATCGACGCTGCCCGGTCGATGGCCACCGTCGGTGAGATCTCGGCCGCGTTGGAGCAGGAGTTCGGCCGCTACACCGGCCAGATCCGTACGATCAGCGGCGTGTACTCCACCGAGGTCGGCGCCACGGACAGCGTCGAGCAGATGCGCACGGCGGTCGCGGACTTCAAGGAGCAGGAGGGACGTCGACCCCGCATCCTGGTGGCCAAGATGGGCCAGGACGGCCACGACCGGGGCCAGAAGGTCATCGCCACGGCGTTCGCCGACCTCGGCTTCGACGTGGACGTGGGTCCGCTCTTCCAGACGCCTGCGGAGGTCGCCAACCAGGCGGTCGAGTCCGACGTGCACGTGATCGGGGTGTCCTCGCTGGCTGCGGGTCACCTGTCGCTGGTACCGGCCCTGCGCGACGAGCTGGTGGCGCAGGACCGCGGTGACATCATGATCGTCGTCGGCGGCGTCATCCCACCGCAGGACTTCGAGGAGCTTCGCGCGGCCGGAGCCACGGCGATCTTCCCGCCCGGCACCGTGATCCCCGACGCCGCTGTCGGTTTGATGCGCTCGCTGGCACGACAGCACGGTCACCCGTCGGCGGACGATGGCTGAGCGGCAGGCCGTCGACGTGGACGCCCTGGTCGAGGGCGTACGGGCCGGGTCGCGTGCCTACGTGGCGCGAGCCATCACGCTGGTGGAGTCCAGCCGGTCCGACCATCAGGAGCTCGCCCAGCGGCTGCTGGTACGGCTGCTGCCCGACGAGGCTCACGCCCAGTCCGTACGCGTCGGCGTCAGCGGCGCGCCGGGCGTGGGCAAGTCGACCTTCATCGACGCCTTCGGCATGACACTGGTCGAGCGGGGCCACCGGGTCGCCGTCCTGGCGGTGGACCCGTCCTCGTCTCGTGGCGGCGGCTCGATCCTCGGCGACAAGACCCGGATGGAACGCCTGGCGACCAGCCCGGACGCGTTCGTCCGTCCCTCCCCCAGCGCCGGTGTGCTCGGCGGTGTCGCCCGTGCCACCCGCGAGACGATCGTGGTGATGGAGGCCGCCGGCTACGACGTGGTGCTGGTCGAGACAGTGGGCGTCGGCCAGTCCGAGGTGGCGGTGGCGGGGATGGTGGACACGTTCCTGCTGCTCACGATGGCCCGCACCGGTGACCAACTGCAAGGCATCAAGAAGGGAATCCTGGAACTGGTCGACGTCCTCGCGGTGAACAAGGCAGACGGTGACCACGTGCCCGCGGCCCGGATGGCCGCTCGTGAGCTGTCCGGGGCGTTGCGGATGATGCAGCCGAGGGAGCCGGGGTGGACCGTGCCGGTGCTCACCTGCAGCGCAGTCACAGGTGAGGGTCTGCAGGGCGTCTGGCAGCGCATCGTCGACCACCGGGAGCACCTGTCCCGCCTCGGCCTGCTGGCCGGCAGGCGCAGCGACCAGCAGGTCGACTGGGCGTGGACCATGTTCCGCGAGCGGGCGCTGGACCGCCTGGCGCGTGACCCGCGGGTCCGCGCGCTGCGACCGAGTCTCGAGGCCGACGTGCGCGCGGGGCGCCTCACCGCGACGCTCGCCGCCCAGCAGCTGCTCGACGCCGCCTGGCCCGGGTCCCCCTGACCGTGCCCGAGGTTTACCAGGGTCCCCTGGTAAACCGCACCGCCCACGGGTTGCCTCCCATGGGCAGTGACAACATGCCATGGGGAGTCCGGCGGATTGGCCGGAGTCCGGTAGGTCGCCGTCGCGAACCCAGCCGCGGTGGACTGGAAGGCGCTCAGTCGTCCTGCTGCGGGACAAGCAGCCGGCGGATCAGCACCGTGATCGCGGCGAACGCGACTCCGGCGCGGACCAGGCCGGCCAACGTCGGCTCCCGTTGGGCTTGTTCGTCGTCCTCCTCGGGACCCCATTCGATCTGTCCGATCGTCACGGCCTCGTCCAGCGCCGCGGCCTCCTGGGTGGGAAGCCGGAAGTCGAACGTGATCGGCGACGTCTCGGCCCACGAGGCACCCAGCAGCGTCACCCGGGCGAAGTAGTTGATCCACACGACCAGCACCAACGCCGTGCCGAAGACCGCCGCCGCCGGGCTCGAGGCCACGGACCCGATCAGCAGGAAGCTGAGCCGCTTGAGGATCTCGAAGCCCAGAGCACTGAACAGTGCGCCATGGAGCAACGCTCGCGGTGGGATGTCGTCGGGAGCCGCCAGCAGCCTGAACATCGCGAAGAAGAGCAGCGTGCTCGCCGCGAACCCGAGCAGCACCCCGAGCAGGTCCAACAGGAAACCAGTCCCGGGTACACCGTCCAGCTGCAGCTGCCCCAGCAGCCAGTCCCCGGCGCTGGTCGCCACTCCGGTCACCGAGACCGACAGCACGAGCACGATGCCCAGCGCGCCCATCGTCACCAGGTCACGGAGCTTGCCCCCGACGAACCCCGGGACCTCGTCGGGATGCACGTCGAAAACGCCTTGCACCCCCTTACGCAACGCGGACAGCCAGTTCAGGCCGGCGTACAGCAGGCCGACGGCGCCGATGAGGCCTGCAGTTGCGGCGGCTCCCTGGAAGTCGGTGAGCGAGATCTGACCCTCGCCGGTGCCGATGATCCCCGGCAGGGCCTCCGCGAACGCCGTTTCCATCGCTGACTCGGCGTCGGGGTAGACCGCGCTGACCCAACCGATGACGGCGAACCCGATCGCCAGGATCGGGAAGAACGACAGGAACCCGAAGTACGTGATGTTCCCTGCCTGGGCGGCACCGCCGAACTTCATGTAGTGCTGCACGGTGAGAACGAGGTGATCCAGGAGGGACCATCGCCTGCGGGCCCTGACCAGCGCGTCCTTGGCCCGGTCGATCACCGTCACCGCTCTGACCCGTCCCCACGCAGGGTGAACACCTGCTCGCGTACCCATCCGACGGTCGGATCGTGGACGTAGAGGGCGAAGGATGCCACCGAGAAGCTCGCCTCGTAGCCCGCCAGCGACTCGAACGCGGTGTCGAGGACGATCTCCGGCAGGTCGTGGGCCACGGTCACGTGCGGGTGGTACGGGTAGCGCAGCTCCTCGCGGGCGAGCTCACCGCGTACCGCCTCGGCCAGCAGCTCACACTCCGAGATGCCCTGCGCCAGCGACACGAAGACCACCGGCGACACCGGTCGGAAGGTCGCCGTACCGCGCAGCCTCATCTCGAACGGCACGTGCTTGCCGGCCACCAGAGTCAACCTGGCGGCGACGTCGCCGAGCTCGTCCATCGCGAAGTCGGTGGGGGGCAGCAGGGTCACGTGGGTGGGGATCGCCTCGGCCTGCGGGTCACCGAAGGAGGCCCGGTGACGACGGAGTTCCTCGCCGTGCGGTTCGGGAACCGCGATCGCGACACCGATGATGGGCATGCCTGACCCTAACGCCGCCCATGCGGCTAGACCGGCCGCCTCTACCGGTAAGGGACGAACCCGACAGCGTCGTAGGCATCGACCAGCGTCCTCGCGGCGACGTCACGGGCACGTTCAGCCCCGGTACGCAGGATGGCCTCCAGCTCGGAGCGGTCCTCGAGCAGCTCGTGGGTGCGTGCCCGAAACGGTGTCACGAAATCCACCACGACCTCGGCCAGCTCCTTCTTGAGATCCCCGTACCCACGATCGGTGTAGCGCTCCTCGAGGTCGGCGATGGCGCCACCGGTGATCGCGGAGTAGATCGTGAGCAGGTTGGACACACCGGGCTTGTCTGCCTCGTCGAAACGCACCTCGCGACCGGAGTCGGTCACTGCCGAGCGGATCTTCTTCGCCGAGACCTGCGGGTCCTCCAGCAGGTCCACGATGCCGGCAACCGACGATGCCGACTTGCTCATCTTGGCGGTCGGGGCCTGCAGGTCGGTGATCTTGGCGGTCGCCGTGACGATGTGCGGCGCCGGCACCGTGAACGTCTGGCCGAAGCGGTGGTTGAAGCGTTCGGCGAGGTCACGGGTCAGCTCGAGGTGCTGGCGCTGGTCCTCGCCCACCGGCACCCGGTCCGCCTGGTAGAGCAGGATGTCGGCTGCCTGGAGCACCGGGTAGGTGAACAGGCCGACTGTCGCACCCGTCGTACCGCCCTTGGCCGACTTGTCCTTGAACTGTGTCATCCGGTTGGCCTCGCCGAAGCCGGTGATGCACTGCAGCACCCAGCCCAGCTGGGTGTGCTCGGGCACCTGGCTCTGCACGAACAGCGTACTGCGGGACGGGTCGATTCCAGCTGCCACCAGCTGGGCGGCGGAAGCCAACGTACGACGGCGCAACAGCTCCGGGTCGTGCTCGACGGTGATGGCGTGCAGGTCAACGATGCAGTAGAACGCGTCGTGGTCGTCCTGGAGGGTCACCCACTGGCGCAGCGCCCCGAGGTAGTTGCCGATGTGGAAGGAGTCGGCCGTCGGTTGGATACCGGACAGGACCCGGGGACGTCCCGGTGCAGGTGTGGGTGCGGGCATACGGGGCAGTCTACGAAGGTGCCTCCGGCAGTCCGCTGTTCGGCTGCGGCCCCACGGGCATGCAACCTGACAGGCTGCCCACAGGTCGTGCGGGTATGAGGACGCAGGGAGAACCATGAGCGACGACTTCGTGCGGGTGCTGTACGACGCGTCGTACCGACGGCTCGTCGGCCAGCTGTACGCAGTGTGCGGCGACCTGGCCGACGCCGAGGACGTGGTCCAGGAGGCGTTCGTGCGTGCCGTGCAGCACGCCCGCAAGGTGGCCCGAACGGACAACCCGGAGGCGTGGGTGCGTACGGTCGCAGTCAACCTGAGCCGGACCCGCTGGCGGCGCCGGATCATGGGTGAGCGTCTGCACCGGGACGTGGCGGTACGCGCGACGGCTCCGTCAGAGCTGTCCCCCGACCGCGTGGCGCTCGTCGCCGCCTTGCGACAACTTCCCGCCGCCCAGCGCGAGGCGATCGCGCTGCACCACCTGGCCGACCTGCCAGTCGACGAGGTGGCCCGTGCTGTGAATGCACCGACCGGCACCGTCAAGGCGCGCCTCAGTCGTGGACGCGCCGCCCTGGCTGCACTGCTGAGCGAACCAGAGGAGGCCCACCATGCGTGACATCGACCAGATCCTCGACGCCCAGGTCAGCGAGGCGGCTACCCGCGCCGCGCGGCACGGCGACTTCGATGCCCTTGCCGCGCGGGGCCACCGTCGCCGACGCCGCGTCCGAGCCGCATCGGTGATCGGGGTCGCCGCCGCTGCCCTGGCTGTCGTGGGAGTGATGAACGGGGCTGCCGAACCTCCCCCGTCGTCCCCTGAGCCGGCGACGCAGGAGCACACCCCCCTCGAGGACCGCGACCAGCTGCGCGGCCTTTCGTCCGCCGACGTCGCGGCGCACCCCGATGCCCGGCTCGTCGACGTCGCAGTCGGCGACGACCCGGACCTGCGAGCCGCCGCCTGGAACCTGTGTGTCGCTGGCGGATGCCGTCAGGTGTCTCGAACCGTGCTCGCTGTCACCGAGGACGGCTTCGACTCCGCCTCGTACACGCCGGTCGGCACCCGGTTCGGCGGGCCCGAGATCACCCCGGTCGCCAGTGTCGGCTTCGTGCTGAGCGACTCCCGCCACAGCGTCCTCGTACGTCCGGACGGGTCACAGCTCCCGGTGGACGTCGCGGGTCCGGCTGCGGCAACGGGCGCCGGTGACGTCGTCGTGCCCAGCGACGAGACCTGGTGGCGCCCGAACCTCGTGGTCGACCCGGTCACCGGTCGGGCGCACGAGCTGGCCGGGCCGCCGGACATCCGGGATCTGCGCAACTCGTCAGGGCTGCTGCACGGCTGGCGGGCTGTCCCGACTCAGGGAACTCGCGGCGGGCTCTCGGTCCGGCTCGTGTGGTCCACCGATGCTGGGAACACGTGGCGGCAGCACCGACCCTTCGAGGCACACCGCCGCCTCTACGAGAGCGTGCCGACGGGAGACCCGTCCACGATGGCCGGAGTCGATCGTGGGTCCCTTCCCACCGACGGCGAAGGCATGGAGCTCGGACGGATCGAGCGCAGCACCGACGGCGGCGTGACATGGGAGGCGGTCACGGTGGCGTCCGGGCCGCGCCCATTGACCCGCTGGCACGTCATCCGCCCCGACGGCAGCCTGCTCGTGTGGGTGAGCCGGTGGAGTGACCAGGACGTCGTTGACGAGCCCTCTCGACCGCTCGGCCTGTACGAGAGCGAGGGCGACGACTGGTCGACACTGACACCGTTGCCGTCGACGCTGGACGACGCGGCCGGCACCGGACGGGCGGTCCACTTCGAACAGCAGTACGTCGCCGACGAGGTGCACAGTCTCTACGTGCGCATCGGCTCGGAGCTGCACCTCTCCACCGACTCAGGCTCGACCTGGGAGCCTGTTCGCCTGCGCTGAGCCCTCGCGCTCACTCGTGCGGCCGCAGCACCCCGTGGTCGCTCGGCTCGGCGATCTCGGCCCGGAACGGATGCGCCGGGTAGGTGCCGAGGATGCGGACCTCGACGGAGAAGAACTCCAGCTCCTCCAGCGCGAGCGCGACCAGGTGGTCCTCGGGGTGGCCCTCGATGTCGGCGTAGAACTGCGTGGCGAAGAACTTGCCCCCCAGCTGGTAGCTCTCCAGCTTGGTCATGTTGACGCCGTTGGTGGCGAAGCCACCCATCGCCTTGTACAGCGCCGCCGGCACGTTGCGGACCCGGTAGACGAACGTGGTGATCACCGGGCCGGCGGCGATCGGCGGCACACGTGGCTCGCGCGCGAGCACCAGGAAGCGGGTGGTGTTGTGGTGCTCGTCCTCGACGTCGGCCGCCAGGATGGCCAGGCCGTACAGCTCGGCGGCGGCCCGCGGTGCCAGGGCGGCGAGCGACGGGTCGCCGAGCATGGCGACCTCCCGGGCAGCACCGGCGGTGTCGTCGGCGACCGCCGACGTCCAGCCACGCCCACGCAGCAGCCGTCGGCACTGGCCCAGGGCGTGGACATGGCTGCGGACAGTACGGATGCGCTCGATGCTCGACCCGGGGACGCCCATCAGCTGGAAGTGGATCGGCAGGAAGTGCTCACCGACGATGTGCAGGCCCGAGTCGGGCAACAGGTGGTGGATGTCGGCGACCCGACCGGCGATCGAGTTCTCCACCGGGATCATCGCCAGGTCGGCGACACCACCGGTCACGGCCTCGAGCGCATCCTCGAACGTGGCGCAGGGCAGCTGCTGACGATCGGGGAACATCTCGGTGCACGCTGCCGCAGAGTTGGCTCCCGGTTCGCCCTGGTAGGAGACCACGCCGGTAGACGTCGACACGCTCACCGGTCCACACCACTGACGGGCCGCAACTCATCGACCCGAGACTCGTCGACGGGCGCAGCTGCGCGCACGCGGACTCGAGAGATGCGCCGACCGTCCACCTCGACGACGACCAGGACGTGATCTCCGGCTGCACTGGTGACGGTGCACTCCTCGCCCTCCTCGGGCAGGTGTCCGAGCGCAGCGATGACGTAGCCGGCGACGGTCTCGTACGGCCCGTCAGGCAGACGCACCGCGGTCTCGTCGGCGAAGTCGTCGAGGTTGAGCCGGCCGTCGACCTCCGTCTCGCCCGAGACCAGCCGGGTGGCGGAGTCCTCCTCCTGGTCGTACTCGTCCTTGATGTCACCGACGATCTCCTCGACCAGGTCCTCGAGCGTAACGATGCCGGCTGTGCCGCCGTACTCATCGATCACGACCGCGAGGTGCACACCGTCGCGGCGCATGTCCGACATGGCGGAGAGCAGGTCCCGGGTGTCGGGCACCAGGAGCGCCGGTCGGGCCACGTCACCGACCCGGTGCGACCAGGAGTAGACCGCCGGGTCCAGCAGGTCCCGTACGTGCAGGAAGCCGACGACGTCGTCGGCGGAGGACCCGATCACCGGGTAGCGCGAGTGCGGTTGACGGATCACCAGGTCCGCGGCCTCGCGCGCGAGCATCGACGCCTCGAGGAAGGCCACGTCCGGTCGCGGCACCATCACTTCACGGACCTGTCGGTCCCCGGCTGTGAACACGTCATCCACGATGCGCCTCTCGTGCTCGCTCAGTGTCTCGTGGGCATTGACCAGGTGGCGCAGTTCCTCGTCACTCATCTCCTCGCGCGCCGCGTGCGGGTCACCGCCGAGCAGCCGGACGACCAGGTTGGTCGACACCGAGAGCAGCCAGATCACCGGCCGGGAGAAGCGCGACATCCGGTCGATCGACGGGCCGAGCACGTAGGACACACCGACCGGGCGCTGCAGTGCGATTCGCTTCGCGGTCAGCTCCGAGAGCACGATCGACAGGTAGGAGATGAGGATCGTCATGACGACCAGCGCGACCACTCCGGCAGTCCCCGTCGGGACGCCGAGCCCCTCGAACGCGGGCGCCAAGTCGTCGGCGAGGGTGGCACCACCGAACGCTGCGGAGAGAAAGCCGCTGAGCGTGACACCGATCTGCACCGAGGACAGGAACCGGTTCGGCTCCGACGCGAGATCCGCCACGACCTCGCCGCGGCGTCCCCGCTCACGCAGAGCGTTGATCTGCCCCTCGCGCAGCGAGACCAGTGCCATCTCGGCAGCGGCGAACAACCCGCCGAACAGCATGAAGACGAGGACCAGGACGATGTTCAGAGTGGTGTTGTTCATCGTGGCCCGATCGTGTCACGTGGGGTGGAGCGTACGAAACTCACGGATGGCCGCCCTGAACTCACGGACGGGCGCGGTGGAACTCACGGATGGGCGTTCAGACTTCCTCGCGACTCGCGCCCTCGCCCCGTCGGAAGATCTTGGATCCCAGCCAGACGACCGGGTCGTACCTGCGGTCGACGACGCGCTCCTTCATCGGGATGATCGCGTTGTCGGTGATCTTGATCCGCTCGGGGCAGACCTCGGTGCAGCACTTGGTGATGTTGCACATGCCCAGCCCGGCGGCGTCCTGCGCGAGCTTGCGCCGGTCGTTGGTGTCGAGCGGGTGCATGTCCAGCTCGGCATACCGCAGGAAGAACCGGGGTCCGGCGAACGACCGCTTGTTCTCCTCGTGGTCGCGGACGACGTGGCAGACGTCCTGGCACAGGAAGCACTCGATGCACTTGCGGAACTCCTGGCCACGCTCGACGTCGACCTGCATCATCCGCCGCTTGCCGTCCTCGTCGCGCGGCGTCGGCTTGAACGACGGGAGCTGCTTGGCCTTCTCGTAGTTGTACGACACGTCGGTGACGAGGTCGCGGATCACGGGGAAGGCGCGCAGCGGCGTGACCGTGATGGTCTCGGACTCGTCGAAGTCACCGAGACGCGTCATGCACAGCAGTCGCGGTCTGCCGTTGATCTCGGCGCTGCACGAGCCGCACTTGCCGGCCTTGCAGTTCCAGCGCACGGCGAGGTCGCCGACCTGGGTCGCCTGCAGCTTGTGGATCGCGTCGAGCACGACCTCGCCCTCCTCGACCTCGACCGTGTAGTCGCCGAGCTCGCCGCCGCTCTCGTCGCCGCGCCACACCCGCATCGTCAGCTCGTAACCCATCAGCTGTCCGCCTCCATCAGTGTCTTGAGCTCGTCGGGCATGACGGGCAGTGGCTGGTGCTCCAGCCCGACCCGGTCGTCAGCCCCTTGGGTGAGCACCAGGTTCTTGGTGGCCCACGTGTCGTCCGATCCCGGGAAGTCGTCGCGGGTGTGGCCCCCGCGGGACTCCGTACGCTCGAGTGCGGCCTTCGCGATGCACTCGGACACGGTGAGCATGTTGACTAGGTCGAGCGCTAGGTGCCACCCGGGGTTGTACTGCCGGTGACCCTCCACCGCGAGATCACGGGCGCGCGCCTTGAGCGCCTCGATCTCGGTGAGGGACTCGGTCAGCTCCTCACCACTGCGGATGATGCCGACCAGTCGCTGCATCACGTCCTGCAGGTCGATCTGGATCGTGTACGGGTTCTCCCCACCTTGGACGGTGAAGGGGGCCAGCGCGTACTCGGCCGCCGCCTTGACCTCGGCCTCGTCGACCCGCGGCCGGCTGGCAGCTGTGCTCCGCCCGGATGACGTCGCGTGCTCGGCCGCGCTTGTCCCGGCCCGCCGCCCGAAGACGAGCAGGTCGGAGAGCGAGTTGCCGCCCAGCCGGTTGGAACCGTGCATCCCGCCGGCCACCTCGCCGGCGGCGTACAGGCCCAGGACCTTGCTCATCGCGGTGTCCGGCTCGACCTCGACACCACCCATGACGTAGTGGCAGGTCGGGCCGATCTCCATGGGCTCGGCGGTGATGTCGACGTCGGCCAGCTCCTTGAACTGGTGGTACATCGACGGCAGCCGGCGCCGGATGAACTCCGGCGTACGACGCGATGCGATGTCGAGGAAGACGCCGCCGTGCGGTGATCCGCGGCCGGCCTTGATCTCGGAGTTGATGGCCCTGGCCACCTCGTCCCGCGGGAGCAGCTCGGGCGGACGGCGGTTGTTCTTCTTGTCCTCGTACCAGCCCTCTGCCTCCTCGATCGAGTCGGCCGTCTCGGACTTGAAGTACTCGGGGATGTAGTCGAACATGAAGCGCTCGCCCTCGGAGTTGCGCAGCACCCCGCCGTCGCCCCGCACGGACTCCGTCACGAGGAGGCCCTTCACCGACGGCGGCCACACCATGCCGGTCGGGTGGAACTGCACGAACTCCATGTTGATCAGCGACGCCCCGGTGCGCAGCGCGAGGGCGTGACCGTCACCGGTGTACTCCCACGAGTTGCTGGTCACCTGGTAGGACTTTCCGATGCCCCCGGTGGCCAGCACGACGCTGGGAGCCTTGAAGACGATGAAGCGACCCGACTCGCGCCGGTAGCCGAACGCTCCACTGACCTGGCCGTCGCCAGCAGAGTCGTCGGTAAAGATCTCCGTGACCGTGCACTCCATGAAGACGTCGATGCCCAGCTCGACGGTGCGCTGCTGCAGGGTGCGGATCATCTCCAGGCCGGTACGGTCGCCGACGTGCGCCAGCCGCGCGTAGCGGTGGCCGCCGAAGTCGCGCTGGGAGATCAGACCGTCGGGGGTGCGGTCGAACAGTGCCCCCCAGTCCTCGAGCTCGAGGACCCGCTCGGGCGCCTCCTGCGCGTGCAGCTGGGCCATCCGCCAGTGGTTGAGCATCTTGCCGCCGCGCATCGTGTCGCGGAAGTGGACCTTCCAGTTGTCATCGGGGTAGGCGTTGCCCATGGCCGCGGCGATCCCCCCTTCGGCCATCACCGTGTGCGCCTTGCCGAGCAACGACTTGCACACGACCGCGACCCGGGCGCCGGCGTCGTGGGCGGCGATGGCCGCCCGCAAGCCCGCGCCACCGGCGCCGATCACCACGACGTCGTACTCGTGCTCCTCGAACCCGTGACCCTCCGGGGAAGGGTCGTCGGTCATCTTGTTGCCCGTCATCGGGTGCCGGCCTTCGTTCGCCATCGTCGAGCCTCCCTGCCGCTAGAAGTGCCGTCTAGAAGAACCGCGGGTCGTCGAACTGACCCGTGGCGAGTAGGTAGATGTAGAGATCGGTCAGGACGACCGAGAACAACGACAGCCAGGCGTACAGGGCGTGCCTCGCGTTGAGCTTCGACGCCAGCCCCCAGGCCCGGTAGCGCACCGGGTGCTTGGAGAAGTGCCGCAGGCGCCCACCCATGATGTGCCGGCAGGAGTGGCACGACAGCGTGTAGAGCCACAGCAGCGCCACGTTGATGATCATGATCACGGTGCCGAGCCCCATATGACCCCAGTCGCCGTCCTCGTCGCGGAAGGCGAGCACGGTGTCGAAGGTGAGCACGGACGTGACGAGCATGGCGGCGTACCAGAAGTAGCGGTGGCTGTTCTGCGCGATCAGCGGGAAGCGGGTCTCGCCGGTGTACGAGCCGTGCGGCTCGGCGACGGCGCAGGCCGGCGGTGAGAACCAGAAGGCCCGGTAGTAGGCCTTGCGGTAGTAGTAGCAGGTCAGCCGGAAGCCGAGCGGGAAGATCAAGATGATCAGTGCCGGCGACAGCGGGAAGAAGCCGATCGGGGTGCCGAAGTCCGATGACCCGGACACGCACTCGGTGCTCAGACACGGCGAATAGAACGGCGACAGGTACGGCGTGTCGTAGTAGTTCGCGTTGGAGACCGCGCGCCAGGTCGAGTAGACGATGAAGGCCGTGAACACCGTGAAGGTGGCCAGCGGCGCCAGCCACCAACGGTCCTGGCGCAACGTCTTCTCGGTGACCTGGGCGCGGCCCGTCCCGGTGACTCCTGTCGACATCAGTCTGCTTCCCTGTGTGCGGTGAGCGTTGCCGTCCGCAGATGACTCTAGGCCGTACACGACCAACGCGCTAAGTGATGATAGCGCGGGAGTTCATAGCCGTAGGCTATCCCCGTGCAGATGCAGCAGCTCGCGTACTTCGTCGCCGTTGCCCAGGAACGTCACTTCACCCGGGCGGCGGAGCTGCTCGGCGTCGCCCAGCCGACCTTGAGCAAGCAGGTACGTGTCCTCGAGCGTGAGCTCGGCACGCCCCTGTTCGACCGCGCGCGGGGCAACATCGCGCTCAGCCAGGCCGGTGAGCTGCTGCTCCCGCTGGCCCGCCGGATCCTGACCGACGTGGACACCGCCCGCCGCCAGGTGCAGGAGCTCGCCGGGGTGCGTCGCGGACGGGTGCGGCTGGGGGCCACCCCGTCGCTGATGACCGGTCTGCTCGCCGACGTGCTCGCGGCATTCCGCCGACGCTTCCCCGACATCGAGCTGCACGTGCAGGAGAGCGGGAGCCAGGACCTCGTGCAGCACCTCTCCGGCGGTGAACTTGACCTGGCGCTGGTCATCGTGCCGCGGCGGCTGAGCGAACGCGGCCTGGTAACCACCCCGATCATCCGCGAGGACCTGGTGGTCGTGAGCTCGTGGGAGGCACCGCCACCGAGCGTGAGTGGCTCCTTGCGTGTCGCCGACCTCCGCGGCCGTCCGCTGGTGATGTTCCGCCCCGGCTACGACCTGCGCGACGTCACGCTGGAAGCCTGCCGCGCGGCCGGCTTCGAGCCCACCCTGGCCGTCGAGGGCGGCGAGATGGATGCCGTGCTGCGGTTCGCCGAGGCAGGGGTCGGTCTCGCGGTGGTGCCGAGCATGGTGCTGCAGAGCCGCCCGCGGCTGCGCAGGACCTCCCTCACCGACCCGCGGTTGCGCCGTACGGTCGCTCTGGCACACCGCACCGGAGCGGCCGTTCCGGCGGCGGCGACAGCGTTCCGGCTGACGCTGATGGACCACCTGGAGGCGTTGAGTGGGGACCAGCTCGGGCAGGACCTCGAGCTGATCCCGGTGCGGACACGATTGGACCTGGTGGGGCTGCCACCGGTGCCGCTCAGCCCTTGACCGACCCGGACGTCAGTCCCCGCACGAAGAACCGCTGCAGCGAGAAGAACACGAGCAGCGGGACGACCATCGAGACGAACGCGCCTGCGGTCAACAGCTGCCAGCCCTCACCGAGTCGGCCGTTCAGCTGGGTGAGGTTCACGGTCACCGCCTCGTTCTCGCCCTGGCCGATGAAGAGCAGCGCGATCAGCAGGTCGTTCCATACCCAGAGGAACTGGAAGATCGCGAACGCGGCGAGCGCCGGTACCGACATCGGGACGATCAGCTGCCAGAAGGTCTTGAAGTGCGTGGCCCCGTCGACCTCGGCGGACTCGATCACCGACTTGGGCAAGGTCGCCATGTAGTTGCGCAGCAGATAGATGGCCAGCGGCATGCCGAACGCGGTGTGCAACAGCCAGACCGACAAGAACTGTCCGACAATTCCCAGACCGTCGCTGCCGAGCAGCTGCAGCATCGGCACGAAGGTGATCTGGATCGGGATGACCAGCAGCCCGACGACGACCACGAACAACGTGTCCCGCCCCAGAACTTCATGAACGTGAATGCGTATGCGGCGAACGCGGCGAACATGATCGGGATGACTGTCGCGGGGATGCTGATGATCAGGCTGTTGAGGAACGCCCCTCCCATGTCGTTGCCGTTGATCACCTCGTCGCAGGCGGTACACCGCCAGGGTCTGGCCGTGCACTGCAGGCCGCCCGCCGTGGCCCGCGTCGACCAGGTCGCGGTTGTGGTCCCACTTCAGGTAGGCGATGTCGTACTCACGCAGGAGCGCGAGCAGGGCATCGCGGACGTGGGGGTGTCGACCCGGTGTCCGGGTACGGCAGGCTGAGCGCATGACGAAGCAGCGCTGGTCGGCCCCTGGCCGGGTGAACCTGATCGGGGAGCACCTCGACTACCAGGGCGGGCCGGTGCTGCCCATTGCGATCGACCGACGTACCACGGTCGAGGCCGCGGCACGCGAGGACGGCCGGGTGCACGTGCGCTCCGAGCGCAGCGAGCAGCCGGTCGAGTTCGACGTGTCCACCCGGCCGGGCGAGGTCACCGGATGGGCCGCCTACGTCGCCGGCACCGTCTGGGCGATGCGGGCGGCGGGGCACGACGTACCGGGTCTGGATCTCGCGGTCAGCTCCAACGTGCCGCTCGGGGCCGGGCTGTCGTCGTCGGCGGCCCTGGAGTGTGCGGTGGCGGTCGCGGTGCGCGATCTCGCCGGGCTCGACGTCGACGACGTGACGCTCGCGTTGCTGGCCCAGCACGCGGAGAACGACTACGTCGGTATGCCGTGCGGCGCGATGGACCAGCTCGCCTCGATGTGCGGCCGGGCCGGGCACGCGCTGCTCATCGACACCGCCGCTGCCTATCCCGCCGTGAGTCCGGTCGCCGCGGACTGGACCGCCGACGGGCTTGTCCTGATGGTCATCGACACGAAGGCCGAACACGAGCTGACCGACGGCGGTTACGCCGAACGGCGCGCGGAGTCCGGTGAGGCAGCGCGGCAGCTCGACCTGGACCAGCTCGCCGGCGCCACCGCCACGGACCTGGACCGCCTGGAGGGTGTGACCCGACGGCGCGCGACCCACGTGGTCAGCGAGACGGCACGGGTGCACGCGTGTGTCGAGGCGATGGCAGCCCGCGACTGGTCCCGGGTCGGCGAGCTGTTCACCGCCTCGCACGGCTCGCTGCGCGACGACTACGAGGTGAGCTGCCCCGAGCTCGACGTTGCGGTGGACACGGCGATCGCCGCCGGTGCACTCGGAGCACGCATGACCGGTGCCGGCTTCGGAGGCAGCGCGATCGCGCTGCTGCCTGCCGACGCGGTGGACGCCGTCGGCGCGGCAGTGCACCAGGCCTTCGAGCGCGAGGGCCTCACCGCACCGGAGTGCTTCCCCACCTCCCCCGCCGACGGCGCCCACGCCGATCCGTGAGTTCGCACGCACCCATCCGTGAGTTCACACGCACCCGTCCGTGAGTTTGCACGCTGCTGCCGGTGATATCGGGTTGCCCAGGCCAGCCTGCGCCGAAAGGCTGGGGCCGGTGACCCTGCTGCCACCACCGAAGCCCTCGCCCGTACCAGTGCTCACTGACGGGGTCGTGACCCTGCGCGACCACACCGAGCGCGACGTCGACGAGATCGTCGTCATGTGCCGGGACGCTGAGTTCGCGCGCTGGACCTCGGTTCCGGTGCCGTACGAGCGCGAGCACGCAATCGGGTTCGTACGCGACATCGTTGCGTCCGGCTGGGCGGACGGCAGCGCCCGCTGCTGGGCGATCGAGGCGCTGGCCGACGACGGGCAGCAGCGGTACGCCGGCAACCTCGCGGTGCGCGGCGCCCTGGTTGCCGACATCGGCTACGGCCTGTCCCCGTGGGCCCGCGGCCGTGGGCTGATGCTGCGTGCGATGGCGCTGGCCACCCGATGGGCGTTCGACCAGGGCGGCGTGGCCGTCGTGCACTGGCGCTCCCACGTCGGCAACGTCGCATCCCGGCGCACCGCCTGGGCGAGCGGATTCACCTTCGGCGACACCGTGCCGCGACTGCTGGAGGAGCGCGGAGAAGCGGTCGACGCCTGGACGGGCTGGTTGTTGCCCGACGACGAGGCGACCCCCCGTACGACGTGGTTGGCGGCGCCAGTCCTCGAGGGTGACCGAGTACGGCTGCGACCCTGGCGCGACGACGACGTCCCCCGGATCGTCGAGGCCTGTTCCGACGACCGGACCGCGCGTTGGCTGGAGTTCTTGCCCTCGCCGTACGCCGCGGCCGACGCGCGGTCCTGGCTCATGCGCACGGTCGAGCAGGCATCGCTCGGCCGCGCCGTCAACTGGGCGCTCGCCGATCCGGTGTCCGACCTGGCGCTCGGCTCGATCACGGCGATGGACATCGGCGGCGGCGAGTCCGAGATCGGCTACTGGGCGCACCCGGACGCTCGCGGGCGCGGCGCGATGAGCGAGGCGGCGCGTCTGGTGGGGCGGCACGCCTTCACCGCACAGGTCGACGGCGGGCTCGGACTGCGGCGGCTGCGACTGATCGCAGCAGTCGGCAACCTCGCCAGCCGCCACGTCGCCACCAGCTCCGGGTTCACCGAGGTGGGCGTCGAGCACGCGCTGATCACCCGGCGCGACGGGGCACGCGAGGACGCCGTGCGCTATGAGGCGTTGCCCGTGAACTGATCATCGTCTATCGTCGATGGACGATGGATGCTCTCGACAGGACCGTCGCCGAGGCGTACGCCTCCTGGTTCCGCTGCCTCGCCGACCCCACGCGGTTGCAGGTGTTGCACGCACTGGCCTGCGAGCTGCGACCGATGCGGGTCGGCGAGATCGCCGAAGCTGTCGGGATCGCCCAGTCGACGGCCTCGGTGCACCTGCAGCGGCTGCTTGACGACGAGTTCGTCCTGGTGGACCGCTCGAGCCAGGCCAGCTGGCATGTCGTCAACGCCGCCTGTATCGAGCAGTTCCCCCAGGCCGCGGAGCAGGTGATGGGAACCCTTGTGGGGTCGATCCCGCTGCCGGACGCCGCTGTGCAAGCACCGTGGCACGGCCAGGCGGAGGCGATGAGCAAGCCGTCATGACCACCCTGCTGTGGCAGTTTCTCGCACTGCTCAGTGGGACGCTGGTGTTGTTCGGCGTGCTGAGTGCCGCGATGACGGTGCTCACGCGCTGGATCGGTGCGGAACGGCTGCGCCGGTGGGTAGGAGGCAACCCCGTCACCGCACCGGTCAAAGGGCTGGTCTTCGGCGTGCTGACCCCCTTCTGCAGCTGGTCGACGATCCCCGTCCTGATGAGTCTGCTGAGCAGCCGCGTGCGCACCTCGGCTGTCGCGGCGTTCTTCCTCGCGTCGCCGGTCCTGGACCCGGTGCTCGTCATCGGGATCGGGTGGCTGTTCGGGTTCTGGGTCGCCATCTGGTTCACCGTGTTCCTGACCGTGGCGATCCTGATCACCGCCCACGTCGCCGAGCGTCTGCACCTCGAGCGGTTGGTGCTGGACCGGATGCTCGCTCCGGCTGGTACGGCAGCGCTCCCGCCGGCCGGCGCGGACGTGTGTGAGTCGCAGGACGCACCGTGGAGGGACTGGAGGGCAGAAGCGCACGAAGCGGCACGGCTCGCCGTCGCACAGGTGCGTCGACTCCTGCTGCCGCTGGCGGTCGTGTGCGCCGTCGGGGTTCTGATCATGGGCGCCGCGCCCGAGCGGCT
>Ga0136627_1000013_pt1 | contig 44586 bp, 42 predicted proteins | sample AntDrymUQ4892206_2_FD_104652 | JGI IMG/M metagenome (GOLD analysis project Ga0136627, IMG submission 104652) | Polar desert sand microbial communities from Dry Valleys, Antarctica - metaG UQ489 (22.06) | ecosystem: Environmental > Terrestrial > Soil > Desert | place: Antarctica: Dry Valley... | reverse complement strand
GGGCTCGGGGGGCGGGACTCGAACCCGCAACCTACCGGTTAACAGCCGGTCGCTCTGCCGGTTGAGCTACCCCCGATCGGAGGCTCACATAATACGTGCAGGTTGAGCATGGGGGAACGGGGCATACGATGGGTCAAACGTCAACGACCTGAGGAGGCCTGACAGATGGGCAAGCTGGGGTTCATGGTGGGATTCGGAGCCGGTTATGTCCTGGGCGCAAAGGCGGGGCACGAACGCTATGAGCAGCTTCGACGGCTCTACGACAACCTCCTGACCTCGCCGCAGTTCAAGCGAGCGACGGGCAAGGCGAAGGACGCCGTCGAGACGGGTTACGAGCAGGCGCGCGACAAGGCGTCCGGCGGCGTGAGCAAAGTCCAGGAGAAGGTCCGCGACCGCAAGACCGACGACCGCTCCGGCCTCTCCGTCGCGCCCCCGCCATCATCTAACTGAAGCCATCTGCAGGGTCCCGGGCGACCGGGGCTCTGTCCGTTCCGAGAGTTCTCTACTCGAGGTAATCGCGTAGCTTCTGGCTGCGCGACGGGTGCCGCAGCTTGCTCAGCGTCTTTGATTCGATCTGCCGGATGCGCTCGCGCGTGACGCCAAACTTCTTGCCCACTTCTTCAAGCGTGCGCGGCTGTCCGTCGACGAGGCCGAAGCGCAACCGGATGACTTCCTTCTCGCGCCCCGCCAGCGTGTGCAGCACGGACTCGAGTTGCTCCTGCAACAACTTGAAGGAGGCGCGCTCAAGCGGTACGACCGCCTCCGAGTCTTCGATGAAGTCGCCGAGGTGACTGTCTTCCTCTTCGCCGATCGGTGTCTCGAGTGACACCGGCTCCTGGCTGATCTTTTGGATCTCGCGTACTTTCTCCGGCGTCATCTCCATCTGCGTGGCGATCTCGTCGGGAGTGGGTTCGCGTCCAAGGTCTTGGAGCAGTTGGCGTTGGATGCGAGCCAGCTTGTTGATGGTTTCGACCATATGCACGGGGATACGAATGGTGCGGGCCTGATCCGCTATGGCGCGCGTGATCGCCTGGCGTATCCACCAGGTCGCGTAGGTCGAAAACTTGAAGCCCTTGGTGTAGTCGAACTTTTCGACCGCGCGGATGAGCCCGAGATTGCCCTCTTGGATCAAGTCAAGGAAGGCCATCCCTCGTCCCACATAGCGCTTGGCGATCGACACGACCAGTCGCAGGTTCGCCTCGACGAGGTGACGTTTGGCCATGAGACCGTCCCGCATCGTGAAACGTAGGTCCCGCACCTCGGTGGTGCTGCGGTCGGGAGAGGGACCCAGCTCGTTGAGCTTTTCCTCCGCCGCGAGACCCTCGTCGATGCGTTTGGCGAGATTGACCTCTTCCTGTGCGGTAAGGAGCGCGACTCGACCGATCTCTTTGAGGTACATGCGAACCGGATCGTTGGTCGGGGCCTTGAGCGCTGAGTCGACTTCCTTGCGAGCGCGCACCCTGTCTTCTTCCGGGGCGGCTGGCTGTTCCGGCAGGGTCTCCGGCTCTTCCTCGACAATGGCCTCGTCCTCGACCACATCAACTCCGAACTCGATGAGCCGTTGGTAGACGGCATCAGTCTCGTCCACATTGAGTTCGAGCACGGCAAGCTTCTCTGCGAGATCGGCGTTCGTGATCGAGCCCTCTTTGCGCGCGGCTTGCACGATCGCATCGACCTCAGCGTGCGCCGGCGACACTTGGGTAATCGTGGCTGCGGGCGCGACGACAGGTTGGTCGTCGTCCGCTGCATTTGTAGGTATTCGCTTGCTCATGTCTATACAGTCCCTCTGATTCTCCGAAGCAGGTCGCGGCGCTCAGCCTCGAGCTTGACCAGCTCGGTGAAGAGGTAGTCGTGCTTAGTGGGATCGACGACGGGATTGATGTCCTGAAGCGTTTCCCTGCGTTTCTTGATATCTCGTTCCAAGCTGAAAACCCTAATCCGCACAAACGATTCCTCGCACCGGCGAGCAAAATCCTCCTCGTCGGGGATCTCGGCGCCCACCGTCAACTCCGTGAACAGCGAGCGCGCATCCGGCGACATCTCACCGGCGATGCTCGCCAAGGGCTGCGTCCCGTTCGACGCGACCAACGCGTGCGCGGCACGGAACAGTTCGCGCCGGGCGGGCGAAGTGAAGTCGGACTCGGACACCGTATCCGCCCACTGTCCTATGTCGCGCGTTCCCGTCAACAGCAACTGCAACGCCTCTCGCTCGACTTTCACACGCTCAGGAAGGCGGCGATCTCGCTCACGTCCAGAAGCGTCGGCGGAAGCATCCGTTGAGATGTGCACTTCAGCCAAAGCCCGCTGCACCACCTCCGGATCCACACCTATGCGTCGCGCAGCCATGAACATGTACTCGTGCCGGGCAATCGGATCCGGGTGCCACCCTAGCACTTGGGCCACCGCGCCAACCGCCCGGGACCGAGCCTCCGGCGTGTCCAATGGGACATTGTCGAGAAGTTGTTCGACCTTGTACTCGAGCAGCGGTTGAGCCTCGCCGATCACCTTGCGAATTCCCTCGGGGCCATCGCTCGCAACCACCTCTGCGGGATCCCTGCCCGGCGGCAACGCCGCAACGAGCACCTCGACGCCGAGCCTGTGATGAACGTCGAAACTACGTTCGGTCGCGCCCCGACCTGCGGCATCGGAATCAAGCATCAAGATCGCTCGGTGCCCGAACTTCTTCAGTTGTTCAAAGTGCGTCTCGCCAAGGGCCACCCCGTTCGTGGCAACCGCCTCTTCGATGCCCGCTTCTTGAAGAGCGATGACGTCCGTATAGCCCTCGACAACGAGCGCGCCCGTACCTCGAGAGATCGAGGACTTGGCGCGGTTCAGCCCATACATGACGCGCGATTTCGAGAAGACCGGTGTCTCGGAGGTATTGAGGTACTTGGGTTGTGCATCTCCCATGGCCCTTGCTCCGAAACCGACAACGCCTCCTTGCAGATCCCAAGTCGGAAAGGTGATCCGTTGCCTGAAGGTGTCGTAGAGGGAGCGATCACGTTCACTGCGACGCCCGAGGTCAGCCTGTTCGATCTCCCTCTCGGAGAACCCTGCGGACAACAGATGCCTGCACAGTGCGTTGCGTCCGGGCGCGTATCCGAGCTGCCAGCGCTCGGCCACGTCCTTGCCGAAGCCGCGACTCTTGAGATAGCGACGGGCGTCAGCCGCGTCGGGCGACTCCACGAGCGTCTTGTGGAAGAACGACGCCGCCTGTGCGTTCGCATCGAGCAGCCTTGCCTTTATGCCGCGCGCCGCCTGTTCGCCCGGACGCATCTCCTCGTAGCGCAACTCGTGACCGAACCTGCGCGCCACCCACTCGACGGCTTCGGGGAAGGCCAGATTCTCGACCTTCTCGACAAACTTGTAGAGGTCGCCGCCCTCCTGGCAACCGAAGCAGTAAAAAAGCCCGCGCGCTCGGTCCACGGTGAACGAGGGGGTCTTTTCGGAGTGGAACGGACACAGGCCCTTCATCGTGTTCGTGCCGCCTCGCTTCAACGCCGTATAGCCGGATACGACCTCGATCATGTCCGCGCGCTCTCGCAGAGTATCGATGTCCTGCTGATTGATCTTCGCCATACGTGCCGATCTCTTCTAGGTCTTCTGGGCGCGGACTACCGAAATGCCGAACGCCGCCGGAGCGTGCGCCGGCGACTGCCGGCGGGGAAGACCTCCATTCTAGTGGCCCGGTCACAAGGGTGCGCATGGCCGAGCCCTTGCTTCATACCATTGCGACCACCGCGGGGGCCGGGCGCCCCGTGATCCGTTCGAAGATCCGCAGAGCGTAACGGTCGGTCATCCCGGCGACGTAATCGACGGCCGCGATCCGAGGATCCCCGGTGGCGGAGTCGTCCTCCCACTGGGACTCATCCGCTTCCGGTATCGGGTTCACGGAGTAGTGCTCGAGCAAGGTGGTGATGACCTCGTGCACCAGCTTGCGGGTGGCGGGGGGGACCCTGTCCAGGTAGACATGCTCGAACAAGAAGTCACGAGTGTCGATCATGGCTTGGAAGACCTCGGAGCTCATGGCGATTTCGTCGAGGTCCTTCGACCGTTTGACCAGGTCGGTGACCATGGTCGTGATCCTGCCCGAGTGACTCTCGCCAAGCACGGCTAGGGTGCCGGCGGGCAACTCCCTGGGTTGCAGTACGCCCGCTCTCACGGCGTCATCGATGTCGTGATTGAGATAAGCGATGCGGTCCGCGTAGCGAGCGATCTGGCCCTCGAGCGTGGCCGGCATCGGCATCGACCAGGTGTGGTTCGCGATGCCGTCCCGCACCTCCCAGGTGAGGTTGAGGCGTTCGAGCACATCGACCACGCGCACGCTCTGGAGATTGTGCTTGAAGCCGGGATGGAACTCGGCCACGATCGCCTCGCCGAGATGCCCGAACGGAGTGTGGCCTAGATCGTGACCCAGAGAGATGGCCTCGACGAGATCCTCGTTCAGCCGCAGGGCGCGGGCGATGGTTCTCGCCACCTGATTGACCTCGAGGGTGTGTGTCAGGCGCACCCTGTAGTGGTCGCCCTCGGGGGCCAGCCACACCTGTGTCTTGTGGCCCAGTCTCCGAAACGCCTTCGAGTGCACGATGCGGTCCTGGTCGCGCTGGTAGGCCGTGCGGATGGCGTCCTCGGCCTCGAAGATCGATCTGCCCCTCGAGTGGCGTGCGGACTGGGCCTCAGCCGCCAGCGTCTCCGCCTCGGTTCGCTCCGTCATTTCCCTGTAAGTCATGAAAATCAAGCTAGCACCCACCTATGACGATGACTCTGGCGGGAGTAACCTGACGAGGCTATGGAGGGCGAAGTTACGAGTCAGACGGTTTCCCGGGGCACTTTGTCGCTGGCGCTGTTCGTCGCGCTCTGCCTCGTCGCGCTCCTCGCGCCGGGGGCCGAGGCTCGCCCCCCACCTAAACGGAGCGGCCCCCTCAACTTCGACGAGCGCCGGTGCAGCCGGGCGATCGAGGAGTGGAGAAACCCCAAGACCGGGCGGATGGAGACCGTCGCTCGGTCCGAAACCTGCGTGCTCTTCTACACCTATGACCCCCTCGCCGAGGACGACGAAGAGCGCGATTTCGGCGTCGTGTGGGTTCAGAGCCGCGTCAAGCCCCGTAACGGGTGGTGCGCTCGCCGGGTGGCATCGGACCTCTTCGTCTCGAAGGACACGAAGATCCACACAACGAGGCCGAAGAAGACCCAAGGAACTGGCAGCTCCCGCCAACTTCGAGTTAAGCTCGGCACGGATGCGAACGGGGCGGGCGCCAAGACGGGCACCGTGTCCGAGACCATCAAGATCTTCCCGAAGAAGCTTAGGCACTCGACGACGACCACGGACACGTCACGCGTGTTCAGGCAACGCTGGTCGGGACTGCGTGGGAAGCCTCTGAACTTCGCCTCGGGGGCGGAGGTATCTTGGGCGATCGATGATCCCCCCGATGCCCTTACCTCGGGCCTTACGTACCGGTTCGAAAAGAGAGGAACGTGTAAGTGAAGAAGCTCCTCGTTGCAGCCGGTGCCCTGGCGCTAACGGTGACTCCGCTGTCGGCTACCGCCCAGCTCGACCCCAGCAGCAAGCCAAACAAGGAGGGCCCCCTCACATATGACGGGGACACCTTCGGAGGAAGAGACTGCAAGACCGGCAAGTTCCGGCGTCACGAAACCTCCGGCAAGGTGACCTCGAGGTACAAGTTCTGCACTTTCTTCTACCGCTACGACCCGACCAAGGACAACAACGCGAACCGGGACTTCGGCGCCGTCTGGTTCGCAACGCGCGTTCAGCCCCAGAACGACTGGTGCGCGAAGCAGGTCAAGAGCAAGCTCGGCGTCCAGACCAGTGGGACGGGCAAGGTCCACAACCGGGCCCCCAAGGGCACGCGCCTCGGTGCCACTAAGTCCAGGACCGTAAAGACGAGCCTCGTGGTCGACGCCAACGGCGGCGGATCAGGTACGGGTCGCCTGCAGAAGAAGTGGACACTTCATCCCGAGGGCATGAAGATCCGCAAGTTCAAGAAGGATGGCTTCACCAACCTCTTGCTCGACTGGGAGGGGAAGACGAAGAAGACCACCTCGTTTGCAAGCGCCGTCGAGATGTCGTGGCGGCAGGGTGGAGCTCCCCCGTCGATCCTTCCCGAGCTGCGGGCGCTGCACGTCAAACCCTGCTAGCTCGATCTCAAATTCGATCAAAGAAACGGCCCCCGACAAATTCGGGGGCCGTTTTCTTTCTTCGCCTAAGCCCTTACTTCGATGAGCTTTTCGCAGCTCCGAGCTTCGCCTGCGCCGCGGCCAGCCTCGCCACCGGAACCCTGTAGGGGGAGCACGACACATAGTCGAGCCCCAGCTCGTGACAGATGACCACCGATTCCGGATCGCCGCCGTGTTCGCCGCAGATGCCGAGGTGCAGCTTGGAGTTCGCCGCGCGGCCCTCGTCGACGCTCATCTGCATGAGACGCCCCACTCCCGCTTTGTCGATGGTAACGAAGGGATTGTAGGGAACCAGCTTCCGCTCTTCGTAGAACGCGAGGAACTTGCCGATGTCGTCCCGGCTGAACCCGAATGCCGTCTGCGTGAGGTCGTTCGTCCCGAAGGAGAAGAAGTCAGCGTGTTCGGCGATCTCACCCGAGCACACCGCGGCGCGCGGCAGCTCGATCATGGTTCCGAACTCGATGTGCAGGTCAACTCCCGCGCTCTCGATGATGTCCTTGGAGATGGGTTCGAGCTCGTCGCGCATCTGCTGCAGCTCCTCGGCCGTGGCCACGAGCGGAATCATGATCTCCGGCCGGGGGTCAAGCCCCTTCTTCTTGAGCCCTACCGCGGCCTCGGTGATGGCCCGCACCTGCATCGCGTAGAGCCCCGGCTTCACGATCCCGAGACGCACGCCCCTGAGGCCGAGCATGGGATTGGCCTCGTACAACTCGCTGAGCTTGTCTCGCAGTCGCTCCGCATCTTTCATCAACAGCTTCTCGTCGTCGATGGTGACCTTTCGCTTGTTGCCTTGCTTGGCGAGCGCGATCGCCACCTCGACATCGATCCTGTCGGGGAGGAACTCGTGGAGCGGGGGGTCGAGCAGCCGCACGGTGACCGGGAGTCCGTCCATCGCCTCGAAGATGCCGGCGAAGTCCTTCTTCTGCAGCGGCGCAAGTGCCTTATAGGCCTCGCGTTCCTCGTCTTCGGTCCCGGCGAAGATCATCTTGCGCACTTCGGCAACGCGCTCCTCGCCGAGGAACATGTGCTCGGTGCGGCACAAGCCGATGCCCTCCGCTCCCCGGGCCCGTGCGTTGGCCGCCTGCTCCGGCGTGTCTGCGTTGGCCCTAACCTTCAGCGTGCGCTTGCGATCGGCGTACTTCATGAAGCGTTTGTAAGCCTTGTACATCTTCGAGGCCTGCGCGTCGGGGTCGCCGAGAAGCGCGGCCTCGAGGACACTGGCCTCTGTAGCGAGTTCCTCCGCGTAGACCGTGCCGTCGGTGCCGTCGATGGTGATCCAGTCGCCCTCTGTGATCGTGACGTCCTTGACGGTGAACTTCTTGCCGACCTTGTCGACCCGGATGCCGTCCGCTCCGCACACTGCGGGAATGCCCTCCCCGCGCGCCACCACCGCGGCATGGGAGTTGGTTCCGCCGGCCGAGGTCAGAATTCCCTGGCTCGAGACCATGCCGTGATAGTCGTCGGGGTTGGTCTCGCGCCGGATGAGGATGACCTTCTCGCCCTCCTTCGCCCACTCCGAGGCGTCGTCGGCGGAGAACACCGCGCGTCCAACGGCCGCGCCCGGCGACGCGTTGAGGCCCCTTGCCACAGGCTGCTTGGAGTCCTTGAGGTCGGCCCGGACGATCGGCTTGAAGAGCTCGTCGAGCCTCCCGGCGGTGAGCCGGTCCCTGACCGACACCTTGTTGTCGACCAATTTCTCCTTGCGCATGTCGAATGCGATCGACCACTCGGCGACCGAGGTGCGCTTGCCCACCCGTGTTTGCAGGAGCCAGAGCTTGCCCTCTTCGACGGTGAACTCGATGTCGCACATGTCCTTGAAATGCTGCTCGAGCGTGTTCATATGAGCGACGAGCTCCGTCCATGCTTCGGACTGGACCCCGGCCATGTCCTCGAGCGCCAGCGTGTTGCGGATACCGGCCACCACGTCCTCACCCTGAGCCTTGACGAGGTAGTCGCCGTAGGGCTTGGCCTCGCCGGTCGAGGGGTCGCGGGTGAAGGCGACGCCGGTGCCCGAGTCGGCCCCCTTGTTGCCGAAGACCATCGACTGCACGTTGACCGCGGTCCCGAGGCTGTCGTCGATCTTGTTACGGCGGCGGTAGTCCTGCGCGCGCTTGTTGTCCCACGATCCGAAGACCGCCTCGATCGCCTGGTGTAGTTGCTCACTGGGGTCCTCGGGGAACTCCTGTTTCGTTGCCTTCTTGATAATCGACTTGAACTTCTTAACCAGCTTCTGCAGGTCCTTGGTGTCGAGATCGATGTCGTTGGTGACGCCCTTCTTCTCCTTAGCGTCCTCGAGCGCCTCTTCGAAGAGGTCGCCGTCGACCCCCATCACGGTCTTGCCGAACATCTGCACCAGGCGACGGTAGCTGTCCCACGAGAAGCGATCCGAACCTGTTTGCGCGACGAGGCCCTCGACGCTGTCGTCGTTGAGGCCCACGTTGAGAACCGTGTCCATCATTCCCGGCATGGAGAAGGGAGCGCCGGAGCGCACCGACACCAGCAACGGGGCGCGCGGGTCGCCGATCTGGCGGCCCATCTTCTCCTCGAGCTTCTTGCGATGCTCTGCGACCTGGTCGAGGAGCCCCTCTGGGAAGGCCCGGCCGGCCTCGCGGTAGGCGTTGCAGGCCTCGGTCGTGAGGGTGAACCCCGGAGGCACCGGGAGCCCGAGGTTCGTCATCTCGGCCAGATTGGCGCCCTTGCCCCCCAATAGGTTCTTTTGCGAGGCGTTGCCCTCTTCGAAGTCGTAGACCCACTTGGTCATGAAAGAAAGACCCTCCTCAGTATCACAGTCGCTTCTTCAGGTATTCGAGCAGGCCGTCTATCGGTATCCGCTCTTGCTCCATCGAATCACGGTCGCGCACGGTGACCTGACCGTCATCGAGCGAGTCGAAATCGAAAGTCACGCACAACGGCGTGCCGACCTCGTCCTGACGCCGGTAGCGCTTCCCGATGGACCCCGCGACGTCGAAGTCGCACACGAAGTGCCTGCGCACGTCGTCGGCCAGCTTCTCGGACGGCGCCGCGAGATCAGCATTCTTGGACAACGGCAGTATCGCGACCTTGTAGGGCGCCAGACGCTTGTCGATCTTCAGCACCGTGCGCTTCTCGAGCTTGCCGGAGGCGGTCGGCGCCTCCTCCTCCTTGTAGGCGTCCACAAGGAAGGCGAGAGTCGGACGTTCGACCCCCACGGCCGGCTCGATCACATAAGGAACGTAACGCTCGTCGGTCTCGGAGTCGAAGTAGCTCAGGTCTTCGTTGGAGTGCGCCGAGTGGGCCTTGAGGTCGAAATCGGTGCGGTTGGCAATTCCTTCGAGCTCCGACCAGCCCATGCCGGGGAAGTCGTACTCGATGTCGTAAGTGTCCTTGGCGTAGTGGCTCAGCTCGTCCTTGTCGTGCTGGCGCAGACGGAGGCCGTCCGGGGCGATACCGAGGTCAAGGTACCAGTTCATGCGCTCGTCGAGCCAGTACTTGTGCCACCGTTCGTCCGTGCCCGGCTTGACGAAAAACTCCATCTCCATCTGCTCGAACTCGCGCGTGCGAAAGACGAAGTTGCCCGGAGTGATCTCGTTGCGAAAGCTCTTGCCCTGCTGGGCGATTCCAAACGGAATCTTCTTGCGAGAGCTCTGCTGCACCGTTGCGAAATCGACGAACATGCCCTGCGCCGTTTCGGGTCGCAGGTAAACGGTGTGAGCGGAATCCTCGACCGGTCCCATGTGCGTCTTGAACATCAGGTTGAACTGGCGCGGCTCGGTCCAATCGGGTCCCTGTCCGCAATTGGGACACGCCTTGTCGAGGTTGATGTGGTCGGCGCGCCAACGTTTGTGGCAGTTCGTGCACTCGACCAGCGGGTCGGTGAACGTGGCGACATGACCCGACGCCTCCCACACGCGCGGGGACATCAGGATCGAGCTCTCGAGTCCGACCACGTCGTTGCGGGAGTGGACCATCGCCCTCCACCACTCGTTCTTGACGTTGCGCTTGAGCTCGACCCCGAGGGGCCCCCAGTCCCATGCCGAACGAAGTCCGCCGTAGATCTCGCTCGAGGGAAAGACGATTCCTCGGCGTTTGCATAAGTTGACGATGGTGTCGATCGAAATGGCCATGATGCATGATGATAGACGGCAGATGAGCGAGCAAAGTAGTGATCGGCCTCCCCCGGCTGGTGGTCATTCCTCCGGTCGGCTCCTGACGCGTCGAAGACCGGTGTAGGCGACCCTCATCGATACCTTTCTCGGCATTCTTGCGGTCCTGGGCCTCATCCTCGCCAACGGCTTCTACGTCGCCGGCGAGTTCGCGCTCGTCGCTGCGGATCGCACAAAGATCGAGGCGCTCGCAGAAAAGGGCGACCGGCGCGCCAGGAGCGCGATGACGGCGCTTCGCTCGTTGAGTTTCCAATTATCGGGAGCTCAACTGGGGATCACGGTCAGCTCGCTGATCGTCGGCTTCATCGTCGAGCCGACTGTGGGCGCCGCCCTCGAGCCGTTCGTTCAAGCCACCGGAGTTCCCGAAAGGTCGAGCCTGGGCATCTCCGTGGTGCTCGCCCTGATTCTTGCGACCGCGACCCAAATGGTCATCGGAGAGCTCGTGCCCAAGAACCTGGCTCTCGCCAAACCGGTTGACCTCGCGCTGTGGACCTCGGGGCCGATGCGGTTCGCGAACCTCGCGTTCAAGCCCCTCATCCTGTTCTTGAACAACTCCGCCAACTGGACCGTGCGTCGCTTGGGCATCGAGCCGCAGGAGGAGCTCAACACCGTCCGCTCGCTCGAGGAGATCGAACTCCTGATCCAGTCCTCACATCACGGAGGGGAGCTCGAGGTCGAGGAGTTCTCACTGCTGGCGCGCTCGATCTCGTTCGGAGACAAGGACGCGGAGGATGCTCTGATTCCTCGCACGGCCATCGAGGCTGTCTCGAAAGAGGACACGCTCGAAGACCTGATCGGACGGGCCGTCGCCACGGGCCACTCCCGCTTTCCTGTGATGGGCCGCGACATCGACGACATCGTCGGCATGGCCCATATCAAGGACATCTACCGCATCCCCATCGCCGAGCGGCGCGCAACCCCAGTGGCCGAGATCGTCCAGGACGCCATGATCGTGCCCGAGTCACGCAATCTCGAGTCGATGCTGTTCGAGATGCGAAGGACCCGCAAACAACTCGCGGTCGTCATCGACGAGTACGGGGGTACGGCCGGCATCGTTACGCTCGAGGACCTCCTCGAGGAGATCGTCGGTGAGATCGAAGACGAGTACGACGCCGCTCCGACGACGGCCCCACTCGAGTCGTCACCGGACGGTGTTCACCTCGTCTCGGGCATGTTGCACCCCGACGAGCTGCGAGAGCTGACCGGCTTCGAGATGCCCGAGGGAGACTACGAGACGCTTGCGGGATTCCTGTTGCGCATCCTCGAGCGCATTCCCGATCAAGGCGAACACATCGCCTACGGACCCTGGGAGTTCAAAGTCGTCGAGATGGACGGCAAGCGGGTCGCCCGGGTGCTCATGACCGGCCAGGTCCCATCCCAGAGCGATGAGGACGAACGATCATGAGTCCGTGGCCACTCCTCATCAGCCTCGTGCTTTTGATTGCCAACGGTTTCTTCGTGGGGGCCGAGTTCGCCCTCACTGCAGTGCGCAGAACCAAGCTGGCGCAGCTCGAGGCGGACGGCAACAAGCGGGCGAAGGCCGCCATGAAGTCGATCAGGGAGCTGTCCCTCATGCTCGCGGGGGCCCAGCTCGGCATCACGATGATGTCGTTCGGACTCGGGTATCTAGCCGAGCCCGCCGTCGCGGATGTCATCGAGCGAGCCCTGCTCGGCATCGTCGACATCCCCGACGCTATTCTCCATTCGATCTCGTTCACGGTCGCCCTTGCCATCGTGGTCTTCCTCCACATGGTGGTCGGCGAAATGGCGCCGAAGAACATCGCCATCGCGGAACCGGAACGCAGCACCTTGGCCATCGCCATTCCCTTCCGGCTGTTCGTCAATGTCTTTCGACCCTTCATCTACTTGATGAACTCCGCGGCGAACGCAACCCTGCGTCTCCTGCGGGTAGAGCCGGTGGACGAGATCAATCCCTCGCACTCGGCCCAGGAGCTCGGGGCCATGATCGCCGAGTCCGCGCGCGAGGGCCTGCTCGAGACCTTCGAGCACAAGCTGTTGAGCGGCGCAATCGGGTTCGGAGACCTCGACGCGGCGGCCGTCATGATTCCACGCACCGAGCTGACGTCGATTCCGTCGACCGCAACACCGGAAGCCATCGAGCGTCTGGTTCTCGAAACCGGTCACTCGCGCTTTCCCGTCTACGGAGAGAGCCTCGATCAGGTGCTCGGGTTCTTCCACTCCAAAGACCTCTTGAAGATCCCACCCGAGAATCGCACCTTGCCCCTGCCCCGTCACTTCGTGCGTCAGATGTTGATAGTTCCGGAATCTCGCAAGCTCCATCCCTTGCTTTTCGACATGCGGCGTCAGCGTCGTCACTTTGCTCTCGTTATCGATGAGCACGGAGGCACCGCGGGGGTCGTCACGATCGAAGATCTGATTGAGGAGCTCGTCGGAGAGATCCGTGATGAGCACGACGACGACGAGTTCGACGTCGAGAAGCTCGACGATCGTCGCTGGCTCGTGCCCGGCTCGCTTCGCATTCACGAGGCCACGGAGGCCATCGGCATGGAACTCCCCGAGGGCGACTATGAGACCGTCGCCGGCTTTCTCATGGATCGTCTGCAACGCATCCCGAAGCAAACCGATGAGGTGGTCCACGCCGGCTGGACCATCACCGTCCGCTCGATGCACCACCGCCGGGTCATGCAGGTCCTGGTCGAGGGGGAGCCGGGCGACCGTGACTCGACCGAGTCCCGGGCCGCCACCCCCGATTCCTCCACCGCCAGAAGCTAGCCCAGGCACGCCCTTTGGGCTTCGGGAGCCCGCTCCTTCGGTGACTTACCGAACGACGCCACTATTTGTGGCTGGTGGGTAAGTCGACGAGTCGCGCTGCGTGATGAGGTTCGGAAAACCGTCTCAGAGCAGCAGCGCGCCGAGTGCGTAGCCTGCGATGCCGCCGATCAGACAGACGGCCAGCGAACGCTTGGGGCTCACCAGCAGCGCCCCCACCGCGGCCGCAAGGACCGGCCCCTCGGCGAGCGTTCGCTGGCTGGTGATCAAGGTCAATGTGGCGAGGCTCGCAAAGATCGGAGCGGGCATGCGTTCCAGAACCGCCTCCAAGCGGCCGGTCGGGCGCGGTAAGAACGCAAGAGCCGCGGCTCTGCTCCCGTAGGTAATCAGTGCGATGGCGACGAGCAACCAGGGGCTCACGATCGGCCGCCGGGAAGCGCGACGAGCACACCGGCGAGCACCGGAGCGAGGGAACGGGCGTCGGGGAAGGCCAGAGCGAAGGCAGCGGTAAGCAGCGCGGCCGCAAGCGCCCGCACGACCGTCGCCTTGCTGGTAGCGGCGAGGGCGGCGAGGCCGATGAAGAGAACCGGGAAGAGCGCGTCCGCCAAGCCCTCGACGCCGGAGAGGCCGGCTCCGAGGACTCCGATGATCGTGCCGACCTGCCACGCGAGCCAGCACACGATTCCCGACACCAACAGCGTGGGCTCTGGTCCCGGCCCTGCAGCGCGCTTTCGCGCCTCATCGGCGGCGATGGCGAAGCCGAAGGTCTCGTCCAGAAGGCCGAACGCCAACCCGGCCCGGCGCAGGCGCGAACCCCCGAGGCGCGGCCTCAGCACCGCCCCCATGACCACGTGACGAAGGTTAAGGGTGGTTGCGGTCAGCAGCAGTGCGGGTGCTGCCGCCCCCGCACTGAGAAGTCCCACCAACGCGAACTGCAGTGCTCCGGAGAAGATCAACAACGAGGACGCAATCGTCGTGCCGGTTCCCATCAACGGTTGCGCCGCAGCACCGTACAGGGTGCCGAAAACCGCGATCGCGACAGCGGCCGGCGCGGTCGTCGCGACAATCGCTCTCATGCCCGCCCCACGAGGGTCGCTCATCTTTCTAATTGTAACCTGCTAATCCTTTTTGCCGGTTAGATAGCCGGGAGCACCGATCCGTGGGGGGAGCAACGGATCGGGCTCCGGCTCGCCCGGACTGAGCGTCAGGGGGACAACGCCCGCCCAGACCTCGAGCTCGTGATCCTCGGCGTCGTCGACCGGGGGGCCGGAGCGGACCTTGGCCGAGGCCTCGTCGAGCGGCAGGGCGAACACGAGGGTCTTGTTGAACTCCTTCAGCGAGGGCTTGCGAGCGTCGCTCCAGCGACCCTCGCCGAAGCGCTCGACCAGGGCTCGCATGGCGAGGAGCTTCTCCTCGGTGTCGGTGACCTCGAGCGCGCGACCCACGACGACGACCGAGCGGTAGTTCATTGAGTGATGGAAGGCCGAGCGTGCGTACACGAAACCATCCAGGTGGGTGACCGTGAGACAAACGTCGACGCTCTTCAGCGACCTCAGCATGCGGCTCGCCGGAGAGCCGTGCACATAGAGGCGGTCGCCGACCCTGGCGTACATCGTGGGCAGCACGATCGGTCCCGGCGCGGCTGTGGACGCGGTCGGCACGAACCCCAGGTGACAGATGTAGCCGGAGTCCAGGATCGCCTCGATCTCGGCTCGCTCGTAGCGCGCCCGCTCGGGGGCGCGTTTGACTTCGACTCGCTCGGTTGGCGGCGTCGCAACCATTGCTATGCTCCCCGCAGTTTGTTATGTTACAAAACAATGTCTGTATCACGACGTTACCAGATGAGCGGAGGGACCGCCAGGGAGATCGCCTCGGGGGTCGAGGCCGCCATCCGAGGGGGCAACCTTCGTCCGGGCGATGCGCTTCCCACCGTGCGGGGAGCGGCCGAGGACCTCGGCGTCTCGCCGGTGACGGTGTCGTCGGCCTATCGCCTCCTGCAGGCACGCGGGTTCGTGCTGGCGGACGGGCGCCGGGGGACGCGTGTGACACAGGCCCCCGCACTGACTCTGAGGCACAGTGCTCCCTTGCCCGAGGGGGTCAGAGACCTGTCGCAGGGCAACCCCGATCCGGCCCTCCTCCCGAACCTCGATGACGCGCTGCGTCACGTCGACCCGGCCCCCAGCCTCTACGGCGAGTACGCCAACCTGCCCGAGCTGGTGGCGGCGGCGCGGACCAGCCTCGACGCCGACGGGGTCGATACCTCATCGCTCGCGGTCGTGGGGGGTGCGGCGGACGGAATGGAGCGGGTGCTGCAGGCCAATCTGCGGCCGGGCGACTCGGTTGCAATCGAGGATCCCTCGTTCACGCGCGTCATCGACCTCATCGGCGCAATGGGCTTCACCCCCGTGCCCGTCGCCATCGACGAGCTCGGGATGCTTCCCGATGCGCTCGCACGCGTGCTTCGCACCGGCGTGGAAGCGGTCATCATCACTCCACGCGCGCAGAATCCGACCGGGGCGGCAGTCGACGAGGGACGTGCCGGCCGACTCATAGACATACTGGCCTCGAGGCTCGACGTCTTGCTCGTGGAGGACGACCATGCGGGCCCCATTGCCGGGACCAAAGCGTTCCCCCTCTACGGGGGTCAGCAGCGATGGGCGACGCTGCGTTCGGTGTCGAAGTTCCTCGGCCCGGATCTCAGGCTCGCGGCGCTGGCGGGAGACCCCGTCACTGTGGCGCGCGTCGATGGCCGTCAACGCATCGGTACGGGCTGGGTGAGCCACGTGCTGCAGCAGATCGTGGCCCATCTCTGGAGTGATCCCCGCAGCGCCGAGCTCTTCGCCCGGGCCACAGAGGCTTATGCGTCACGCCGGTCGGGGCTCATCGAGGCGCTCGCAGCGCAGGGAGTGAGAGCGACAGGGCGCGCCGGGCTCAACGTCTGGGTCGAGGTCGTCGAGGAGGCGGAATGTGTCCGGGCACTCATGCAGGCGGGTTGGGCGGTGGCGCCCGGCGAGCGCTACCGCATGGAATCTCCGCCCGCTCTACGCGTCACAGCGGCGGCGCTGCGCCCGGGCGAGGCGAAGGAGATTGCAGTGGCTCTCGGGCGCATCCTGCGTCCCCACACTCGTACCTACTCGGCTTAGAACTTCAGCGTAACCTCCCCGCATGGACACCCACTGGTTGACCGAGGCCCGGCCCCACTTGAGACGAGCTGCGATCTACGCGGCCATTGCGATCGCGGGGCTGGTGATCGCGTCGCTGGAGGAGATCGCTCGGCCCATCGGCGAGGACCTCACCGGCTACGTCAACTTCGCCGGCGTGGTGATTCTCGCGCTCGGGGGAATCGCCTCGGTTCGAGCCGCGGCGCGCGCCGCGCGGGTGCTATCGAGACAGACGGTCGGGGACACGCGCGGGACCGCACTGGGCCTGCTCGTCCAGATCTTCGGTTACTTCGTCGTCGGGCTCACCGTGATGAGCTTGCTCGAGATCGATGTCTCAGGGCTCCTGCTCGGCGGGGCGATCACCGGCGTCGTGATCGGGATCGCCGCGCAGCAGACGCTCGCGAACTTCTTCGCCGGCATGGTGCTGATCAGCGTTCGACCGCTCGAGGTCGGTGAACGAGTCTTCCTCCGTTCGGGACCACTCGCCGGAGAGTACGAGGGCACCGTTACCGACCTCGGGATGTTCTACGTCGACATGCTCACCGACAGGGGGCCGGTCAAGCTCCCGAACGCCGGGGTGCTCGCCGCCGCGATCGGCCCTGGAGCGCGCGCCCCGAAGGATGAGCCCACCGAGAAAGACGAGGACCGAGCCTGAGGCCGCGCACGGCTCAGAGGGCGCCGAACCGCCGCTCGCGCGCAGCGTAGTCCTGGAGCGCCTCGAAGAGGCTGTGGCGGTCGAAATCGGGCCACAGCGTCTCGGTGAAGTACAGCTCGGCGTAGGCGCTCTGCCACAGCAAAAAGTTGCTGAGGCGCATCTCGCCCGAGGTCCGGATGAGCAGATCGACATCCGGGACGTCCGGCGCGTAGAGGTGATCAGAGATCGACCCGGCGTTGTCGGTCGAACCGCCCTTCAGCGCCCGTGCGGCCGCGTCCTCGATCTCGGCCCGGCCCCCGTAGTTGAAACAGGTCAGCAGGTCCATGCGCGTGTGGTGCGCCGTGCGCCGCTCCGCGGCGTCGAACTCGTCGAGAACGTCGGCCGGGACGAGCTCACGTCGACCGATGCGTCTGATGCGGACTCTTCGCTCATCGAGATCGTCACGCCTCTGGCGCAGGAGGGTGCGGTTGAAGTTCATGAGGAAATCGACCTCTTCGACCGGACGGTTCCAGTTCTCCGTCGAGAAGCTGTACACGGACAGGTAGCGGATGCCCGCCTCGAGCGCCCCCTCGACGACATCGAAGAGCGCTCGCTCCCCCATCTCGTGACCTTTGGTGCGGGGCAGCTCTCGCTGCTTGGCCCAGCGCCCGTTGCCATCCATGATGATGGCGACATGAGCGGGGATGCGCGACTGCGACATGGCCATCAAGTCGCGACGAGCATCGAAAGACTTCGCAGCGGCCGCTCGAGGTGGTACTCGGCGTAGCGCCTCAATGCGTGGGTGACGTCGATGGTCGCCTGTGGCTCGGCCGTCTGTCCGAAATCCGACGACAGCAAGTGGGCGAGCAGTTGCAGGCGGTCGGGGCTGAGCCTGAACGCGCTCTCGTCCTCGAACCGGCAGCTTCCGCAGACCGCCCCCCCGAGCCCGGGACCAAAGCCCACGAGGCCTCCGCCCTCGCCGCAACCGGCGCACACCACCAGGCTCGGGTGGTAGCCGGACACGGACAGGAGCTTGACCATGAACGCCGGCACGATGGTCTCGACCTTGCCCCGGGCCAGCGCTTGGAGTCCGGCGCGAAGCAACGAGTAGGTCTGAAACCCTCGTTCTCGCTCCTCGGTGACTTTGTCGGTGACCTCGGCAAGCGCGCTCGCCGCGGTGAAGGCGGCGTAGTCGTCGCGCACCGGAGAGAACGACTCAATCACGCTCGCAGCGGTGATCGTGTCCAGACTCCGCCCCCGGTAGAACATGAGGTCGACCAAGGTGAAGGGCTCGAGACGCCCTCCGAAGCGGCTCTTGGTCTTGCGCACGCCCTTGGCCACCGCCCGGACCTTACCGTTTGAGCGCGTGAAGATCGTCACTATGCGATCCGCTTCCCCGAGCTTGATCCGCCCGAGAACTATTCCCTCGTCCTTGTAGAGACCCGGCATGCTGCCAGCGTAGCCGCGCGCCTTGGTCAAACCCCGACTATGAGCCTTGTTTCACGTCGCCGTCTCGAGGGCAACCGGGGCTCATGGTACTTCAAAGCGCTGTTTCTCAATTGCACATTGAAGGCTTCGCCAGAGACCTCGAACACCCCACCGGCAGGTGACTTCTCAGCCGGGCGCCCTACATCAGTCTTTCGTGGCGATCAGGTTCCGGGCCTCTTGAGCGTCGTCACCTTTGACCCATCACGCGATGGGCGATGAGTTCGTCGAACTGAACGTTCGCCCCCAAGCCCGCGGACCAAACTTCGGAGTCAATGCCATTCGCCTGAAGCATCGACTGGATGACATGAGCATCGAACTCACGGAAGCCACTCCACGCTTCGGTGGCCGTCAAACCTAATCCAGTCATCGACTGTCTCGGCTCAGGGGCGGGTTCGGGTGGCAGTTGGTCGACGAGCGCCACTCCGCAGTCGATGCACCTCTCGAACCCTGTCGGTGCTCAGACCGACAATCCGGACAGTACCGGTAGCTCATCTTGGGATTATCCGCGCCGAAGGCCTCGATCCGCAAGGCATTGGTGTCATCCCGACCGTCGGCGTGCTTCCTAGACGATGCCGATCCGCAGGTTGCGGATCTTCTCCTCGCCATCTTCGATGACGTAGTCGAAGCTCACGCGCTGACCGGGCCTCAGGAAACGGAACATCTCGGACGAGTCCATGACCTCCGCGTCGACCGGGTACTCGACCGTGCCGTCGTCGGAAACGAGCGTTCCCGTCTTGGTGAGCGAGTCGTATCTCCTGACCGTGGCCTGTGGCATGGCCCCAGAATAGCGGGATTGTCTTTCTCTGGCTGCTTAGTCTCGTCTTGCGAGAGCCACGGCATTCAGAACGCGTTTAGGGGGTGAAGCCGAGGCGTTGGAGGGCGTGGGAGCGACGCTGCCAGTCCTTCTCGACCTTGACCCGCAGCTCGATGTAAACCTTGCGGCCGAACAGGACTTCGATCTCCTCGCGCGCCTCGGTGCCCACCGCTTTGATGGTGTCCCCTCCATGGCCTATGACGATGCCCTTCTGGCTGTCGCGCTCGACAAAAACGCGGGCATGGATCTCGAGCAGACCGTCGTCGCGCTCCTCATAGTCTTCGGTGACGACCGCGATGGAGTGAGGAAGCTCGTCGCGCGTGCGTCGCAGCAGCTTCTCGCGCACGAGCTCGGCCACGAACACGGGCGGCGGCTGGTCGGTGTTGGTGCCGGGAGGGTAGAACATCGGGCCCTCCTCGAGCCGGTCGACAACGAGGTCCCGGACCACGCCGACGCCCTCACCGGTCGTGGCCGAGATCGGCACGAAGGCCTCGAAGTCTCCGAGGCGCGATGCTGCGGACAGGGCCTCGGCGATTTCGTTGGGGCGCATGAGGTCGATCTTGTTGACGATGCAGATGGTCGGGACCCTCGTCGTCCGCAGATCGGTTGCGACGCGCTCGTCACCGCGACCTATGCCCGAGGCGGCATCGACGACAAAGAGAGCGAGATCGACGTCCGACCATGCCTGGCGCACGACCTCGTTGAGGCGTTCGCTCAGCAGCGTTCGGGGCTTGTGGTAACCGGGCGTGTCGATCAGGACCGCCTGAGCGCCGGGCAGGTTGAGGATGCCCCGGACCGCGCTGCGGGTCGTCTGCGGTTTGTCCGAAGTGATCGCGACCTTGCTTCCTACGAGGCCGTTCACGAGCGTCGACTTGCCCGTGTTCGGCCGCCCGACCACTGCCGTGAACCCTGATCGAAAGCCCGGCGCGCCGTCCCCCGAGATGTCCTCGTTCACGACGACTCGGCGTTCTCCTGGACCGGGACCTCGGCTCTGCGTATCACGACCTTTTGGATGCGCCGGCCCGTGACCTGCTCCGTCATGAACTCGATCGAAGCGAAGCGAACGGTCTCGCCGGGCACGGGCACTCTTCCGGTGAGCTCGTAGACGAGCCCGCCGACCGTGTCCCAGTCGTCGTCGGGAAGGTCCGCGTCGAGAAGCTCGTTCACCTCGTCGATCGGCATCTTGGCATCCACTCGCATGACACCGTTGCCCAGCGGTTCGACCAGAGGTTCTTCGTTATCGTATTCGTCGACGATCTCGCCCACGATCTCCTCGACCAGGTCCTCGATGGTCACGAGCCCCGCGGTGCCTCCGTACTCGTCGACCACAATGGCCATGTGGACGTGACGCTGCTGCATCTCGCGCAGCAACTCGGCGAGCCTCTTCTGCTCGGGCACGAACAGGGGCGCACGGCCTAGTGCCGACGCTCGCACTTGCGCGTGATCGCCCGTCGACCGCTTGAGCAGGTCCTTGGCGTAGAGCACTCCAACAATGTTGTCCGTGTCACCTTCGAAGATGGGAATACGCGAGTAGCCGGCTTCGGTAATGACCTCGAGCGCCTCGTCAAGGCTCGCATCGGACTTCAACACCACCATGTCGGGCCGCGCCACCATGACCTCTCGCACGATCGTGTCGTTGAACTCGAAGATGGAATGAATGAGCTCGCGCTCCTCCTCCTCGATCTCCTCGTCGTCGCCGGCCCTGTCGACGAGCTGGTGCAGCTCCTCTTCCGTCACGAAGGGCCCCTTTGGCATGCGGCGCCCGGGCAGCACCGCCATGACGACATTGGAAGCCAGCACCAGAACCTGGGCGAAGGGTTTGAGCGCTCGCCCGAGCACGTACACGAAACGAGCCGTAAGCAGCGCGCACCGATCAGTGTGTTGCATCGCAAGGTTCTTCGCCGGGAGCACGGCGACGACGTAGAGCACCAGAGTCATGATGATCACTGCGGCGACCTCCCCCGCCTGGGGCAGGACGTCTATGGCTAGCCTGGCCCCCAGCACCGCGGTCCCCACCTGGGCGACGAGCATCAGCAGCCAGAGCACGTTCTTGTACGAGGCCGGCTCCTCGACGATGCGCAGCAGCCGCTCCGCGCCTCGTCTCTTCTCCTGGGCAAGGTGGTGTGCCTTGGCTCGACCCACGCGGTCGATGGCCGTCTGGGCCATGACGAGCCAGCCGGTGAATACGACCAGCACCACGATGCCGCCGATAAGTGACGCGAGCGTCATGGGCGACTTCCCACTCTGTTGAAGTCATCGAGCACGTCGGTGACGCGCCCGTCCATTCGTTCTTTGTCGGTCGCGTTCTGGTGGTCGTAGCCTAGGAGGTGCAAGGTTCCGTGAACTATCAAGACGTCGAGTTCCCGGGCGAGTGAGTGGTCTAGCTCGGCCACATTGTCGCGCGCGACGTCGGGGCACAGCACAACATCACCGATCGTGGTCGAGTCCTCGTCACCCTCCAGCATCGGAAACGCAAGGACGTCGGTGGCGTAGTCGTTACTTGCGAAGCGAGCGTTGAGTCTGCGCATGTGCTCCCGGTCGACCACAAGGATCGAAAGCTCGGCCTCCTCGTCCACGCTCTCCGTTCCAAGTGCGTGGCGGGCGAGCGCGCACAGCCTCGCCTCGTCGACCGGCAGCCCTTGCTCGTTGGCCAGAAAGACGTCCATCCGTCGTTAAGTGCCCGGGACGGCAGCAGGGCCCTCTGCATAGACCTGGTAGGCCTCGACGATGTCCTGCACGATCTTGTGGCGCACGACGTCGCGGCCGTCGAGATGGGCGATGCCCACGCCCGCGATATGGCCGAGGATCTCTTGCACGACGACGAGACCCGAGCGCGCGCCGGTGGGGAGATCGACCTGGGTCACGTCGCCGGTCACGACCGCCTTCGAGCTGAACCCAAGACGGGTGAGAAACATCTTCATCTGCTCGGGGGTCGTGTTCTGGGCCTCATCCAGAATGATGAAGGAGTCGTTGAGCGTGCGTCCGCGCATGAACGCAAGCGGCGCAATCTCGACCGTGCCCTGCTCGACGTAGCGATGGAAGGTCTCTGGTTCGAGCATCTCGTAGAGCGAGTCGTAGAGCGGCCGTAGGTACGGGTCGATCTTGGCGGAGATGTCACCGGGCAGGAATCCGAGACGCTCGCCCGCCTCGACGGCGGGGCGAGTCAGAACGATGCGAGAAACGTCCCCCGCCTTCAGAGCTCGAATCGCCATCGCGACCGCGAGATAGGTCTTGCCGGTTCCCGCCGGACCGACGCCGAGCACGATGGTGTTGGCGCGTATCTGATCGACGTAGCGCTTTTGTCCGGACGTCTTGGGGCGGATCGGTTTGCCCGAGTGAGTGACAACCAACGTGTCTCCCAGAACGCGCGACGGCTTCGCGCGGGAATCACCTTTGACGATCTCGATCGAGCGAGCGACGGACTCCTTCGTAAGGACATGATCCTGGTCGAGGAGACTGATCAGATCCTGAAAAAGATTCGAAACTCGTTCCGCCTCCAGGGCGGCGCCGGAGATGACTATCTCGTTACCGCGGACGAGGACCCTGGTCTCGAACGCGGCCTCGATGAGCTTCAGAAGCTCGTCTCTCGCACCGACGAGGCACACCATGTCGTGCTGCCCGGGGACGAGAATCTTCACCTGCGTAGTAGTTAGCATCTAAGGCGTTCAGTCTACTCGTGCGGGCGCGCTGCGGTTAGCGTCCTTCAGCCCGGGGGCCATGCGAGGTACCGCCCCCCGAGCAAATGAAAATGCAGATGGAAAACGCTTTGCCCGGCGTCGCGACCCACGTTCGTAACGATGCGGTAGCCGCCCGCGACGCCCTCCCGTTCGGCGATCGTGCTGAGCGCGATGAACATCTCTCCCACGACCTCTGAATGTTCGCGGTTCAGCTCATCCACGGAGGCGATGTGCTCCTTGGGAATCGCCAGCACGTGTAGCGGTGCAGCCGGGCTGGTGTCTCTGAAGACCACGATGTTGTCCGACTCGTGCACGATCTCTGAATCGAGTTCCTTGGTGGCGATCTTGCAGAACAAACAGTCGGTCACTTAGTGGCCCGTCCCTTCGTTTCGGAGGCGCGCCTCGAGGCCATCGGCGCGCGTACGCACACCTTCGACCAGCGCCATTCGGCCGAGCAGACTGCCGCCCTCGTGGTTCTCGAACCACACCCGCACGAAATCATCGGTCTGTCCGGAACAGACCATGGTGCCCTCGACGTCGCGCTCCTCTTCGACGAGGACCTCGAGTGATGCTCCGATGTGCGCGCGCAGGAAGTCCGAGCGGATGGCGTTGCCAAGCTCGATGAGCCGCTTCGAGCGCGCCCGCTTGACGTCGCCGGGAAGCTCGAGGTCGGTCATGTGTGCGGCCGCGGTGTCGGGTCGAGCCGAGTACCGGAAGACGTGCAGCTTCGAGAATCGTAGTTCGCGCACGAGGTCCATGGTCGCCTCGAACGCCTCCTCGGTCTCGCCGGGGAAACCGACGATGATGTCGGTGGCGAGCGCGAGACCCTCGATCCGGCTCGACGCCCGGCCCACGGACTCGAGGTAACCCGCGCTGTCGTAGGGGCGGTTCATGGCGCGCAGCACGGCATCGTCGCCCGCCTGCAGCGGAACGTGCAGGAAGCGGCAGACGCGCGGTTCGGCTGCGATGAAGTCCACGACCTCCTCGGTGAGGTGCTCGCACAGAATCGACGACAGCCGGAGACGCCACACGCCGTCTATCTCGAGCAGCCTTTCCATGAGCCGGATGAGATCGCCTTCGTCCCCACCCTGGTCGTAGCGGTACTTGCCCAGGTGCACGCCCGTGAGCACGATCTCTCTGGCCCCCGCCCTCACCTTGGCCCTCGCCTCCTCGACGAGCGCGTCCTCGTCGAGCGACCGAAGGGGGCCGCGCGTCGTGGGGATGATGCAAAAGCTGCACCACTCATCGCATCCGGTCTGTGCTTTGAGGTTTGCGCGCACACGGTACGGCAACGACGGCTCGCTCGAGCCCCGAATCCCGAGTTGCAGCAGCGGTTGGGGTCGGTGCCCGAGCGCCTCGAGAAAGTTCTCCTTGTCGTCGTTGCTGAGGATCGCGTCGACGCCCTCGATGGCCTCGATCTCGTCGGGGTTGGAGACCGCGTAGCAGCCGATGACGACCACCTTCGCATCGGGGTTGTGCTTGACCGCCCTGCGGATCGCCTGGCGCGACGCCTTGGTCGCCTCGCGCGTCACGGTGCAGGTGTTGATGACGACCATGTCCGGGGACTCGTCGCGCCCTGCCGCCTCGATGCCCTGCGTGGTGAGGTCCTCGGCCATGGAGTCGGACTCGGCCTGGTTCAGGCGGCACCCGAGCGTGGTGAACGAAACCTTCATGTCCTCCCACTCGTCATCGCTCGCTCTTGTCCTCTCGCCGCCGAGTCGCCGTCGTGCTCCCGAACCTATCGCTATCCGATGAGTCCGTAATGAAAGAGCAGAGCGGACACCGCCGCAAAAGCAGCATTCTCCGTCCGGAGAATGCGGGGGCCGAGCGATACGAGCTGCGCGCCGGCGTCGGCCAGGGCCTCGGCCTCGTCGCGCTCGAGACCCCCCTCCGGCCCCACGACCAGCGCGACTCTCTCCGCCGGGGCGGTCAGAGCGGTTCGCAGGGGCAGCGACGCGTCCTCCCAGAGACACACGGCCAACTGCTCCCGGGCGACGCGGTCGAGAAGGTCGCGGAAGTCGAGGCCGGCGCCCGTCTGCATCACAAAGGGGTTGCGCGACTGTTTCGCCGCCGACCGGGCGATAATCGTCCAGCGCTCTCCGAGGCGCGCGACCTTGCGCTCGTCCCACCGCACGACGCTGCGCGACGACTGGAAGGACCACGTCTCCGCAACTCCGAGCTCGGCCATGCGCTCGACCACGGAGTCCACCTTCGAGCCCTTCGCCGCTCCCTGGTAAACGACGATCTCGGGGCGGAAACGTCTGTGCTCCTCGCGCTCGACTACCTCAGCTACCACACCGTGGTCGTCGACCGACCGCACCGCGCAGCGCGCGACCAGACCCTCGCCGTCGGTGACGGTGATGACGTCCGGTGGCGTCACCCTCAACACGCGCGCGGCGTGATGCGACTCGTCGGGTGGAAGCCGGACATCGTCGTGGTGCCAGCATCCTGGTGGGGCAACGAACCATGGACCGCTCATCGTCGTCCCCCAACGTCGCGTCGTGACAATGGCTCCGCCCGGCCTACTTGAACGCTTCCTTGATCCGGTCGAAGAAGCTCTTAGACCCGGCCGTTTCACCCCGCATCTCGGCGAGTTGCGCCAGCTTCTCTGCCTGCTCGGGCGTCAGCCTGGTGGGAGTCTCGACCCGCAACAGCACGACCAGCTCCCCGCGTCGGCCCCCGTGAAGTTGCGGCATTCCCCGGCCCCGCAGCTTGACGACCTCGCCCGCTTGGGTCCCCGGCTTGATCTCGATCTGCTGGGGATCCTCGATCAGCATCGGTACCTCGAGCTCGCCCCCCAACGCCGCCACCGTCATGGGAACCGTCAGCTCGCACCCAAGATCCATGCCCGCTCGTTGGAACACGGGGTGCTCCATGACACGGATGGCCACGAACAGATCTCCCGAACGCCCCCCGCGCGTGCCCGATTCGCCGCGCCCGCCGACTCGCAGTTGCGCCCCATCGTCGACACCGGACGGGATCTGCACCGTGAGGGTGTCGGTGACGGGCACCCGTCCAGCCCCGCGGCAGTTTCTGCACGGGTCGCTGATGCGCTCGCCCGTCCCGCGACAGGTGGGACAGGGGTGCGCCGTCATGACGTTGCCGAGCATCGTCCGCCGCACGCTGCGGATCTCTCCCGTACCGCTGCAGTCTTGGCAGGTGACTGGGCTCGTTCCCGGGCGAGCCCCCGAGCCCTCACAGTCCGGGCAGGCCGTGAGGGTCGTCACTTCGACCTCTCGCTCGACTCCGAGAGCCGCCTCTTCCAGCGTGAGCTTGACCTCGGTGAGTATGTCCGAGCCGCGCGCCGGGCCGGTGCGTGACTGCGTCTGGCCGACTCCTCCGAAGAACTGAGAGAAGAGATCCGAGATGTTGCCGAAGTCACCGAATCCGGGCCCCGCCGCCGGACCGCGCTCGTCCCCGAAGGTGTCGTAGTTGCTGCGCTTGTCGGGGCTGGAAAGAACCTCGTAGGCCCGGCCTATCTCCTTGAAGCGCTCCGACATCGCGGGGTCGCCCGGGTTCGCGTCGGGATGGTAGCGGCGCGCAAGCCTTCGATACGCCTTCTTGATCTCGTCCGGCGAGGCGTCGCGATCAACGCCAAGCAGTTCGTAGTAGTCGGTCGCCATGAGAGCCGTTATAGACCCAGATGGGAGAGCATGCGACCAAGGGCGGCGGCGACCTCGTGCACGGTGGCGATGCCGCGGTTGTAGTCCATACGGGTCGGCCCCACGACGCCGAGCGAACCCAGAGCATGGCCGGTCGAGCCATACGGTGCGGTGATGACGGAACAGAACTGCATCTGACGAACGCTGTTCTCCGAACCGATTCGTACCGATACCCGATCACCGGCGAGCGCGCCTGCAAGCACCTCGAGGACCACTCGTCTGTGCTCGAGAGCTCCGATTACGCCCCTCACCGTTTCGAGATCGGCGAACTTCTCCTCGTCGACGATGTTGCTCGCGCCCTCGAGGTAGACCCGCTCGGTCTCGCGTTGCGACAGCTCTTCCTTGAGGGCCTTGACGACGGACTCCACCGCACTCCTCAGCTCGAGCGGAAAGCGCTCGACGGCGGCGGCGATCGTGTCGGCCGCGGTTTCGAGATGCGCCCCGATCACGATGCGATTGAGCATCTCGTTGGCCTGCTCGAGTTGAACGTCGTCGACGGTCTCGGGGACCATCACGACGTGGTTCTCGACCCTCCCCGAATCCGTTACGAGCACGAGCATGACCCGGTCCCCGGACAGCCGCACGAGCTCGACGTGACGGACGACGCTGCGATCGAGAGCCGGCGCAAAGACCACCGCGGCGTGATTGGTGACGCGCGAGAGCAACGCCGCCGTCTCGCGCAGCGCCTCTTCGAGCTCCCAGCGGGGCTCCGTGAAGAATCGCCGGATGCGCCGGGCGTCCTCATCCGGAAGATGGACATCGCGCGCCCACGCGTCCACGAAATAGCGGTAGCCGATATCGGTGGGAACTCGCCCCGCCGAGGTGTGGGGTTGGTAGATGAACCCGGCGTCCTCGAGCGCCGCCATCTCGTTGCGTACGGTTGCCGGCGAGACGCCGAGGTTGAAGCGCTCGGCGATCGTCTTCGACCCCACCGGCTCTCCCGAGCCGACGTAGTGGGACACGACGGCGCGCAGGACGGCCGCCTTGCGTGGATCTAGCTGCAGGGCCTCGGTCACGGGCAGATTCCGGCGCGATGGGAAGGCTGTTCGATCATCGTCCAATGCTAACCGGAGGGAGCGGGTTTTAGCACTCCGGGGGTGTGAGTGCTAAAACCAAGCCTCGGCCGGTGAAACCCGCCGCGTGCGCAGGGCTCCGGGACGGTTCTGAACTTTTCCCGGAGCGGCGGCGTCAACAGAGTCGTGAGGCGCGAAAGGCGCGAACATGAGAACTCGACTTAGCCCATGCGGGGGGACGGCGTGCACGAGCCCCACCCAGAGGTCGTTGCGGAAGCTCGGCGTGGAGATCCACGCGCGTTCGAGGAGCTGGTGCGCGCCTATCAAGGCGACATCTGGCGCCTCTGCTTCCATCTCCTGGGCGATGCCACCGGCGCCGACGACGTCACCCAGGACGCTTTCGTGCGGGCCTTTCGCTTCATGCACCGCTACAGGGGCGACTCCAAGTTCTCCACCTGGCTGTTCTCGATCGCCCGCAACTGCGCCCTCGATGAGATTCGGCGCAGCCGGCGCAGACGCAGGATCGAGGATCTCGTCGAGGCTCAGCCCGAGCGCGCCGGCCCGAGGACGGAGCTCGGCATCGAAGTGCGCGAGGCCGTCATGACCCTCCCCATTGAGCTCAGAGAGCCGCTGGTGATGATCGACGTGCTCGGCCGCAGCTACGCCGACGTGGGCGAGACGCTGGGGATCCCCGTGGGAACGGTCAAGAGCCGTGTGCACCGCGCTCGCGACGCAGTCGCCACGACCCTCAACGCGGAGGAGCAGGAGGGCCGCGGCGGTGTCTAAGGCCTGCGACGCGCTGCGCCCCGACATCTCCGCTCGGCTCGACGACGAGGTCGACCGGCAGCGCGCGCTCGAGCTCGAAGCTCACATCGAGTCGTGCCCCTCGTGCAGCGCCTACGAGGAGCGCATGCGAGCGACGCGGCGAGCTTTGCGCGTGCACACAGCCGAGCGGGTCCCCGACCTTCGTGAGCCGATCATGGCCCGCATCCGCACCGAGCACCCGCGCGTGCTGCGACGTAGGGAATGGGTCACGGGCGCGCGCGTGGGGGCCGTCGCGGCCGCGGTCGCCGCACTGGTCGTCCTCGCCAGCTCGATTCCGTTCTCCGACCGCCAACCCCAGAGCGCCAGTGCAACCGAGATCGTCGCCCAGGTCAGAGAGGCGGCCGAGGACCTGGACTCCTATCGAGCGACCTTCTCGATCATCGAGCGGGGCTATCCAGCCGGCGTCAAGGAGCGACGATTCAACGCGCAGGTCTTCTACGAAGCGCCCGAGAGGTTCCGCCTGCGGGTGCGGGACCTGACCACCTACCCGGACCCCCGGTGGCCGGCCAACGACATCGACCTCGTCGCCAGACCACGGCAGTGGTGGATTGAGCAGCCGCGCACGTGTCCCGTCGAGGTGCTGCTCGAGTGCCCGCTTCCCCAGGGAACGTCCGAGCGCACCGTCGTCGAGCGCCAGCCGTTCGACGGCACGAGCACGCTCCCCACCGACATCATCGTGCCGCTCGAAACCCTCGCAAGCTCCGGCGATTTCGAGATAAGTGGCAGCGGCAACGTCATCGGAAAGCCGGCCGTCAAGGTGACGATGCCCTATCGCGAGGCACTTCCCCTGGTAGGAGCTCTTCAGCCGGCGGGGCTGTGGCGGGAGTTTCATCCGCTGGACCGCGTCGACATCTGGCTCGACGAGGCCACCTGGTTCCCACTGCGCTTCGAGGTGCGCGCCGACGACTCCGAGGGCCGAGCGGCGTGGGCGAGGCTCGAGGGTTACAGAGATTCTCCCGGCCGGACGGTGCTCGAGGTCGGCGCCCGTCGCTTCTCTCGAAAGGCCATCAACCCCAAGCTCTTCTCGGTGCCGTCGGACGGGACCATTCGCACAGGTGACTTCGTCGCGGCGCCCAAGGGCCCCGAGTGGATCGAACCCTCCTACACGGCGGGTCTCGACCCCTACCGGCGCGGTCTGACTCCCGACGGCCACTGGGTCTCGAGCTGGGCGCGGGGCATGACGTGGCTCAAGCTGACCGGCGGAGGCCGCGGGGGCGCCTCGGTGCTTCCCGCAAGCGCCGAGCAGGTCCGGCTCGCCGACGGGGGCTGGAGCTACTACCAGCCGGCAACCGAATCCCTCAAACGTCGCCTCGATTTGTTCTCGACCGGGGGCCACCTGCATCTCGAGTCGAATCTCGCGCGCAGCGAGCTCATCGAGGTCGCCACCTCGCTGGGCGTCACCGGCGAGCGCATACCCCGGGTCGTCAAGCGCAGCGCGGGCACGACGGTGACGCGCCTCTTGATCGAAGAGGCCTTCGAGGTCGACTTCGTCGCCCGACCTATGGATCTCCCCGACGGGTACCGGCCGAGGGCGGCGGTGCTGACGACCTCTCGACAGACCGGCGACAGCGTCACGATCTACTTCCGCAGGACCGAGGCCGAGTACGCGGCCGACGGCATTCGCATCACGCAGTCGCTGCACATCAAGGCTTTGGTTCCATCCTCGGAGAGCTCGGTCGCCTACGATCTCGACGGTCTCGAGGCGCGCTGGTTCTCTGAACGTGGCGAGTTGGAGTGGATCGACGAGGGCGTGTATCGGTCGGTGACCGTCCCCTCGGGCGACCTTGCAACCGCTTATCGGATCGCAAGGAGTCTGCGATGACGCGGCTCCAGCGCAATGTCTTCCGGGTTTCCTGCGCACTCGTTGGAATCCTCGTCGGAGGTCTCGCCATGATGGGCGCGGCGGCGCTGACTCGTCCCGAGCCGGAGTCGTCTGCGCGCCCAGAGCAGCGCAAGGCCGTCATCACCGAGGAGCCCGTCGTGCTGGCGAAGGAGCCCTCCAAGCTCGCTCCGAAACGCTCGATCCTCTTGGCGTGGGCCCCGGGGGGACTCCCGCGGGCCACCGAGCGTGTGCTGACGCGCACGGATGGGGTACGGACCGTCGCCACCGTCGAGGCCGGGCTCGACTGGCTCGAATCGTCCCGCAGCGCCGACGGCACGGTGATAGACCGCACGCCCGGCGGCATGGCCATTCCGTTCGAGAACGCGTACATCGATCCCGAGAGCTACGCGGAGTTCGTCTCCCCTTCCGAACGCGACAAGGTGCGCTCGCTTGGCGCCGGCGAAGCGTTGCTGGCGCAGACCTCGGAGGAGCTGCGCGGTGGGAGGGCCGGTCTGAGGCTCGACCTCAAGGGAGCCAGCCTCACCGTCGCAGGCGTCGTGGACGACGTCACCACCGGAGGCTACGAAGCGCTTACGGCCGGTGCTGCGCCGGCGCGCTGGAGCGCGGTCGACCGCTTCGTGCTCATACGACTCGAGCGAAAGGCGAATGAAGGACTCGTCGAGAAGAGAATCAGGAGCCTGCTCGATCCGGGGCAGCCTCTGCGCCTGAGACCGAACGGGGTCAATCCCTTCCTCCGCTACGGCGACGCGGTCTTGCCGCAGCTAGTCATCAAGAAGACCTTCGGCGAGTTCATGGCTAAGCCCATCGCGGGAGACCGCTTCTTCGAGATCGAGGAGGCGTGGCGCAATCGCCACATCAGGGTGGAGCGCGTTCCCGTGCTCGGCGAGGTCGTGTGCCACAGAGCGGTGCTTCCGCAATTGCGAGCCGCGATGAAAGAGGTCCAGGCGCGCGATCTCGCGTACACCATCAACCCGGGACAGTACGGCGGATGCTTCGGCCCTCGCTTTCTCAACGAGCAACGCCATCGAATCAGTCACCACGCCTGGGGCATCAGCATCGACTTCAACGTCTCGGAGAACCCGCCTGGAATCAGACCCAACCTCGATCGGAGACTCGTCTCGGTGATGCGCAGTCACGGGTTCACCTGGGGCGGGGACTGGCTGCTCCCCGACGGAATGCACTTCGAATGGGTCGAGTTCTAGCGCGGCCCGGCAGGTAACGTTTGCGTGTTCTGGCGCTGCGAAACGCAAGTATGGCAAGGCCGCAGGGAGGCGGAACAGTAGAACTGTTCCGCCGACTGAGAACGATGACAGACGCTGCGGCTTCGCCGCCAGTACACCCCTCAATGTTGCCTGTCGGGCCGCCCTCAAGGTTGAGCGAGGCGTAGCGCGAGGTTTACCGCCTCGCTCGGCGTGGCCGCCGGAGTGATCGCGTCGGCGGCCTCGCCTCCTTTGTGCAACTCCCAGGTGCCGAGTCCGACGACCGGGGTGCCCATCTTGAGCGCGAGTCCGATCTCGGAGAGGGTGCCGAACCCGCCTCCGATCGCGATCAACGCGTCGCCCGCCCGCGCGACGAGCGCGTTGCGGGCCTCACCCAGGCCGGTCGGCAACGCAACGTCGACGTGATCGTTGGCGTCCGCGCGACTCGTACCGGGAAGAATCCCGACCGTGACGCCGCCCTCGGACTTGGCCCCCCTGCACGCCGAATCCATGACGCCGCCCAGCCCGCCGCAGACGAGGACCGCCCCGCCCTTGGCCAGAAGCGAGCCCACCTCCTCGGCGAGCGCGGCGACCTCCGGTGCCACCTCTCCGGAGCCCGCGACGGAAACGTAAACCGGTTGCTTCACAGCAGCCGGCAGACGACGTCGTCGGCGAGGAAGGAGGCGGATTCTGCGACGCGCAGGTAACGTCCGGCGCGCTCGAGCGGACCCGATTCGATCAGTTCGTCGATGACCGTGCTCCGCTCGGCAAGGCAGTCGTCGCCGAAACGGCGAGCGAACGCCTCGACGTCGATCCCCGACCTCAGACGAAGCCCGAGCATGAGCGCCTCCGGCCCCCGCTCGTGTGGCTCCAGGTGTTCGTGGCCGGCCTCTGTGCTGTCGTCGGCCCCGACCGAGGCGATGAAGTCGCGCGGGAGACGTTGCGACCACCACCTCCGTCCGCCGACGTGCGCGTGCGCGCCCGCACCAAAGCCGAGGTAGTCCCCCGCGCTCCAGTAGAGGATGTTGTGGCGCGACGCTCGTCCCGGTCGCGCCCAGTTCGAGGTCTCGTAGCGTTCGAAGCCGGCCGCGCCGAGATGATCCTCCGCCAGCGCGTGCCGCTCGGCCTGAACGTCGCCGTCGACATCGGGCACTCGCCCGGTTGCGACCAGCGTGTGCAACGGAGTGCCCTCTTCGATGGTCAACGCGTAGGCGCTGACGTGATCGGTGCCGGCCTCGACGACCCCCTCTAGAGAACGTCTCCAGTCGTCGGGTCGCTCCCACGGCGAGCCGTAGATGAGATCGGCGCTGAGGTCCTCGGCCCCCGCTCTGCGCGCGGCATCGAGTGCGTCGAGTGCCCGGCGGGCGGAGTGCGCGCGACCAAGCCGTTCGAGCACACCCGGAGCGAGGCTCTGAATCCCGACCGAGAAACGGTTGAACCCGGCATCCAGCAGCGCGTCGAAAGCGCGCTCGTCGACGGTCTCGGGGTTGACCTCCGTCGTGACCTCGACGTCGGAGGAGAGACCGAGGCGCTTCCGAACTGCCTCGAGGATGCGGCCCAGTTGCGCGGGCGCGAGCAATGTCGGCGTCCCGCCCCCGAAGAACACCGAGGTCGCCGGGGTGGTAGCTCCGTTCCAGCGCTCGATCTCAGCGACGAGGGCATCGACGTAGGGACTGTGCAACGCGTCGAGTCCCTCATAAGTGTTGAAGTCGCAGTAGTGGCAGCGGTGCAGACAAAAGGGGATGTGCACGTACACACCGAAGCCCGGTTCGGCAAGCCAGTCGCCGCTTCGCGCGGGGGCTAGAGTCACGCTCACGACTTCGCTCCGTCCTCGTCGACGCGCAGCGCCTCGATGAACGCCGTTTGCGGAACCTCCACGGTTCCGATCTGCTTCATCCGGCGCTTGCCCTCTTTCTGCCGTTCCAGCAACTTGCGCTTGCGTGTGATGTCCCCTCCGTAGCACTTGGCGGTGACGTCCTTGCGCTTCGCCTTGACGGTTTCGCGCGCGATGATGCGCGAGCCGATCGCGGCCTGGATCGGAACGTCGAACAGTTGACGCGGGATGAGCTTGCGCAGACGTTCGGTCATCGTCTTGCCGTACTCGTAGGCCTTGTCGCGGTGCACGATCGTCGAGAACGCGTCGACCGGCTGCTGGTTGAGGAGCACGTCGACGCGCACGAGCTTGCTCGGCCTCAAACCGGCGGGCTCGTAGTCGAGCGATGCGTACCCCTTCGTCTGGGACTTCAGTTGATCGAAGAAGTCGAAGATGATCTCGCCGAGCGGCATCTTGTAACGGATCTCGACGCGCTCCGTGGACAGATAGTGCATGTCCTGCAGGTCCCCGCGCCTGCCCTGACAAAGCTGCATCACGGTGCCGGTGTAGTCGGACGGCGTGACGACGATCACGTCGACGAAGGGCTCGTAAACCTGCTCAATTTTGGACGGGTCGGGCATGTCGGTCGGGTTGTGCACCTCGAAGGTCTCTCCGCCCATGACCTCGACCTCGTAGCCGACGCTCGGCGCGGTTGCGATCAAGGAGAGGTCGAACTCGCGCTCGAGTCGCTCACGCACGATCTCCATGTGCAGCAGTCCCAAGAAGCCGCAGCGAAACCCGAAGCCGAGTGCGCCTGACGACTCGGGCTCGTAAACCAGTGAGGTGTCGTTCAGCTTGAGCTTGTCGAGGGCGTCTCGCAGAAGAGGGAAGTCGTCGCCGTCGACGGGATAGATGCCCGCGAACACCATCGGCTTGGGCTCCCTGTAGCCGGGCAGCGGCTCTAGCCCCCGCCCACCGCGGGCCGTGACCGTGTCGCCCACCTTCGCCAGACGAACATCCTTCATGCCGGAGATGAGATAGCCGACCTCGCCGGTCTCGAGCTCTTTGACCGGAGTTGGGTCGGGGGACAAGACGCCGATCTCGTCGGCCTCGACCTCGACGCCGGTCGCCATGAAGGCGATCTCCTGGCGCGACTCCAGGCGACCGTCGACGACGCGCAGGTACGCGATGACACCCCGATAGGAGTCGTAGACGGAGTCGAACACGAGCGCACGCAGCGGGGCGTTCGTCGCGCCGGCCGGAGGCGGCACCTTGCGCACGATGGCTTCGAGCAACTCGGGGATGCCCTCGCCGGTCTTCGCAGAGATGTGGTGAACGTCATCGACGTCGCACCCAATGAGCTGCGCCAGTTCCTCGCCGTACTTCTCGGGCTGGGCAGCGGGCAGATCGATCTTGTTCAAGATCGGGATGACCTCGAGCCCGGCGTCCACCGCGAGGTAGAGGTTGGTGAGGGTCTGCGCCTCGATCCCCTGCGCCGCGTCCACGAGCAGAAGGACCCCGTCGCATGCGGCCAGTGAGCGCGAGACCTCGTAGCCGAAGTCCACGTGGCCCGGCGTGTCGATGAGGTTGATCTGATAGGTCTCGCCGCCGGGGGCCGTGTAGCTCATTCGCACGGCGGCGGCCTTGATCGTTATGCCCCGCTCGCGCTCGAGATCCATACGGTCGAGGTACTGGGCGCGCATGTCGCGCTCCCCGACCGTCCCCGTGAGTTGAAGGAGGCGGTCGGAGAGCGTCGATTTTCCGTGATCGATGTGGGCGATGACGGCGATCGCCCTCTGGTGCTGCTGATCCATGCACGCAAGATATCCCCTAGCGGGTGGGGGTCTGGTAAGGTTCCGGGCTGAAATCCCCTATCGCATGGAACGGAATTCGGCATGGCCAACATCAAGAGTCAGATCAAGCGCAACCGGCAAAGCGAGGTCGCGCGCCAGCGCAACAAGGCGGCGCGCTCGGCGCTCAAGTCCAAGACCAAGCGATTCGAGCAGGCCGTGGATGCGGGCGACGCGGATGAGTCCACCGCGGCCTTCGTCGAGGTGACCAAGGCCTACGATCAGGCCGCGGCCAAGGGCTTGATCCACAAGCGCAAGGCCGCGAACAACAAGTCCCGACTGGCCAAGCGCCTCAACGTCTAGCGCTACGGCCGATCGCCCCAATGGGCGTCGGGGACGCGGCGCGACGCCCGTCAACGTTCCCGGGAACCGCAGGGACCGGTTGCCTCGTCCAATCGACATGAAAACGCTGTGGCTCATGCTCACTCTCATGACCCTGGCGGCCTGCACCGACTCGCAGTCGGCGGCCCCCGATGGTGGCCCAGAGTCGCCGCCGACGAGCGGCGTGCTCCTCGACTATCAGCGCAGCGGCGGGTTTGCGGGAAGCACCGACAGCCTGACGATTCGCGCCGGCGGCCGTGCCACGGCCTCCGGCGACATGATCCCCTCAGGGGACTTCACAGTGCCCGACGATCTATTGAGCGGGCTGCGACAAGAGCTGGACGAACTCGACTGGGAGCGAGCCGGCGACGAGCCCCCGAACGTCGCGTGCGCCGACTGCTTCGTCTACGAGATCGAGTCGGGATCCGAGCGAGTCACGACGACCGGCCTCGGCGCCTCGGGCCGGGAGCTGGGGGATCTCCTCGCGCTGGTCGACAGCATCATCGCCTCTAGCGACCTGCGATGATGCGCGCCACGGCCTCCTCGAGCGGGACCTGCGGAAGCGGCGCGTCACCCTTCATGTCGACGTCGGTCTTGGCCAGGAGGCCCAGGGCCGCGATCAGTTCCTCCTCCTTGTAGCTGCGGGCCTGCCCCAGAAGACGCTCGACTCTCCAATCGGGCATCCCGAAGAAGCTGCCGGCGGCCTTCGTCGAGTCGAACCTGTGAGCCTGCAACAAGCGGCGGACATGATTCGAGAGTGCCCCGAACAACACGAGCGGCGGCTCTCCTTGTTCGAGCAGGCGTCGCAGCGTGCCCATCGCAGCGGCCATCTTTCGTTCGCCGACCGCATCCGTGAACGCGTAGATGCGCTCGTCGGCGAGACGAGCGAACGACCTGCGCACCTCGGCCCCGTCGATCTTTGCGCCCGGTCCCAGCCGAACCTCGAGCTGGCTCAGCGCGCCGTCCAGATCGCGCAACTCGTTGCCCACCGCGTCGATGAGGGCCCATGCGGCCCGGTCGTCGACCTTCAAGTTGTGCGCTCTGCCCCGCTCCTTGATCCACGACGCGAGACGCCTGCCTTTGGGCGCGTCGAGGGCCACCACGGCTCCGGTACGTTTGGCGAGATCGGTGAGCTTGGCGTTGCGTCCCGACGCGATCGCCACCAAGACCGAGGTCTCGGACGGAGACGCGAGATAACGTTCGAGCGCCTCGAGGTGTTCCTTGCGGAGATCCTGAGCGGACTCGACGACGACCAACCTGATCCCCCCTAGAAGCGATCCCGTCTCGAGCGCCTCGACAATGTGCTGGGCGGGTGCGCTCGCATCGAGCATGACCTCGGAGAGAGGGTCCGTGTCCGCCTCGGCACGGATCTTGTCGAGGGCCTCCTCGGACAGGAACTCCTCACCGGTCAGGAGGTAGAAGGGCTTGGGCATGGTCATTCTCAGCCCTCCGACAAACCCATGCGGTAGACGACCTCGCCGCCCTCCTTGAGCACCACGTACTCGCCTCCCTCCGCGCGGAGCGCCGACCACTCGGCCCCCATCCACGCTTCGGCATCCTCCTTGGTCGCAAAGGCCTCGGTGGAGCGCAAGTCGTCGCCCTCCTCGTCTTGGAGGGTCCAGGTGAAGTCGGCCATGACCGCAGGTTACTTCGCATTCATGCCTCGGGCCGCTGCGCCGATGCCCGGCAGGTCCACGGTGGCTCCCGCCGATCGAAAGGTGGCAACCGCAGCCGCGACGACGAGCACGCCGAGCGGCCAGCCCCACCACTCCGGCACGTCGACCGAGGCCCACGACCACGCTCCCGTCGACTTGCCCACCGCAAGCACCCAGGCGACGAAGGGTTCCGCCGCGCGGGCGCAGAGCCAGCCCACCGGCGGAACCAGCGCTCCCGCGACTGCGGCGACCACCCCGAGCACGGTAGCGGGGGCGACGGCCGGAACCGCGAGCAGGTTGGCCATCGGTGCAACGAGCGAGAACTCGCCGAAGGTTCCCACGAGCACGGGGGCGACCGCGATCTGCGCCGCCAGAGTCGCTGCGAGCACGAGGGCCACCGGGCGCGGGCACCAACTCATGCGACGCGCCAGCCCTCCGGCGAAGATCACGATTCCTGCGGTGGCGGCCGCCGAGAGATGAAGGCCCACCGAGAAGAGCAGTCCGGGACGGAGTGTGAGAACCACGATGAGAGCGAGGCCGAGGGCGTGCAGTGGTTCCGCGCGTCGTCCGAATGCCAGCGCCGCAAGTCCGACGCATCCCATCGCGGCCGCGCGCAGCACGGACGGCTCGGGTCCGACCACCAGGACGAAGAGCGCCAGCGCCGCAACGCAAACGACCAAACGAGCCCACAGGGCGAAGCGCGCGACAACGAGGGCGGCCGCACCGACCACGATCGCGACGTTGCTCCCCGACACGGCGACGAGATGCGACAGTCCCGCTCGTCGTAACTGCTCCTCGGTCTCGTAGCTCATGCTCGACGTGTCTCCCGTCGTGAGCCCGGAGAGCAGCCCGGCGCGCTCGGCCTCCATTCCGCTCGTCGCTCTCTCAAGGCCGGCTCGCACGCCCGCCGCCAGACCGTGCAGGCCTCTCGGCGCATCCGTGGTGCGGGTTTCCTCTGCGTGGAAGGCGGCGTGTGCGCCGAGGTGACGTCTGGCTTCGTCGAAGCGATCGTCGGTGCGCAGTGGCAGCAGCCACCCCGTCAGCATGATCGAGGACCCGGGATCGACATCCGAGGGTTCCACGACCACCACTCCGGCCTCGACTCCGGGCGCGTACCCATCGCACGACACCGCCTCGGCGGTTACGAGACTGCCGAGTCCGCTCCCGTGCTCGAGGAGGCGCCCGGTGACCGTGCAGAAGGGGATGCGTTCGGCGAGCCGCTCGAGCGCTACTGGTTCGGAGCGAGGAGTGGTCACCAGCACTCCGCACGACGATGCGACCAAGACCAAGCCGATCAGAGACAGCGCGGGACGGCGACGAAGTCCCGCCAGCACCAGGCCGCACGAGCCGATCAGCGCGACCGGTCCGCCCGGGATCACCTCGGCAAGACAGATCCCCGCCACCAGAGCCGCGAGCGGCGCGTAGATGCGCAGCAACGAGCCGCCATGAGTCACACGGTCACGAAGGGACGCATCGCCTCGAGCGTTGCCGGACCGATTCCCGAGACCTCGATGAGCTGCTCGACGGACTCGAACGAGCCGATCTGCTCTCTGTACTCGAGGATCGCCTGCGCCGTCGCAGGACCGACCTCTGGGATGGTGTCGAGAAGCGCCTCGTCCGCGGTATTGACGTTGACCAGCGCAGGCCCGGGCGACACTCCCGTTGTGGGGGACGTGGTCGTCGCCGGTGCGGCCACCTCGCCGCGCCTGGGCACGTCGATCTTGGCGCCGTCGGCCACCGGCTCCGCGAGGTTCAGCGCGTTGAGGTCCGCGTTGCGGCGCGGTTCGGCGAGCTCGAGTGCATCGGCGACGCGCGCCCCCGGTTCGAGCTCGAAGATGCCGGGGTGCTCGACCGCTCCTCCGACATGGACAACCGTCGCGCCGGCGGTCGGTTCGGGTGTGGCGACCTCGGGCATGAAGGCGCCGCCGGAGGTCGCGGGGGGCGCGATCGCAGGAGGCGCTTTGCGCATCCACAACCCGATCGCCACGAGCGCGACCACGACGAGGAGAAGCGCAACGACTCGCACTTCGCGACGCCTGCCGACGAGATCCTCGAGACGACGCCTCATCCCGCTTTCGACGATGATGTCGGTCATGCTCGTATACTGCTCGGTCGAAGCCGTACCAACTGTGACGCCCGTCACAGTTGGGCGTGCGCTGCCGGGCATTTTTTTAATCAATGGACACCGGCTCAGAAGGGTGAGAACAAGTGGGTTACGAGATTCGCTCCGTGCGCGAGGAAGAGTTCACTCGCTTCGTAGAAGCGGCCGGGTACGTCTTTGGCGGGGAGCCCACGGAGGATGGCACCCAGCGCACGCGCGCCATCACCGAACTCGACCGCACCGTCACCGCGTTCGACGGCGACGAGATCGTCGGCACCAACTCGTCATTTCGCTTCGACATGACCGTCCCGGGCGGCGAGCTACCGACTGCCGGGGTGACCATCGTCGCGGTTCTGCCCACCCATCGCAGAAGGGGCATCCTGCGCGCGCTGATGCGCCATCAACTCCAGGACCTGCACCGGCGGAACGAGCCCCTGGCGATCTTGTGGGCGTCCGAAAGCAACATCTATCAGCGCTTCGGTTACGGGGTCGCCGCCCGCGCGGCGTCCATCAACATCCTGAAGGAACGCACCGCATGGCTGGACCCATCTCCCCCGGTTGGCCAGGTTCGTCTCTTGAACCCGGACGAGGCGCTAAAGGTGCTTCCCGGCATCTACGACGAGGTCCGAGCCGTGACCCCCGGAATGTACCGGCGGAGCGAGACGTGGTGGACGAACCACTCGTTGCACGACTCCAAAGAGGGCCGCGAGGGCGCCAGTCCTCTGTACAGAGCGGTGTGGACCCACGAGGGCGAGGCACAGGCGTTCGCGACGTACCGCGTCAAGAGTGAATGGGATGACCCCGCCGGGGGACATCCCACCGGCCAAGTCAGGGTGCGCGAGATCCACGCCACCTCGCCACGTGCGCTGCGAGAGATGTGGCGCTACATCTTCGGCATCGACCTAGTCCTTAGCATCCAGGCACACGCCCAGCCGATGGACGACCCCCTATTCTTCATGATGGCCGAACCCCGCAGATTGCAGAGCCGGATCGAAGACGGACTGTGGTTGCGAGTCGTGGACGTGGCGCCCGCGCTCGAGGGCCGAACCTACGCACAGGACGGAACGCTGAGCTTCGCTCTGCGCGACGACTTCTGTCCCTGGAACGAGGGTCGCTACACGATGGAGGTGGCGTCGGGCGAAGCCCGCGTCACCGAGGCCCGTGGGGAGGTCGATCTCGAATTGAGCGCGCGCGAGCTCGGGGCGGCTTACCTCGGGGGCACGCCTCTCACGGCGTTGGCGGCGGCGGGCAGGGTGACCGAGAATGTCCCGGGGGCCGCGCGCAAAGCCGACCTGATGTTCTGGAGCGCGGTCACGCCGCGCTGCCCCGAGGAGTTCTAGGGAGCCCCGGCGCTGATCCAGTTACCCAACGACGACGTATGCCGTTGTCTGTGGGCAAGTCATCGAGGGAGCGGCCCTCCCGAGTCTCGACTCGTGCCCGGCGCTCGTCCAGTTACCCAACGGCGACATATGCCGTTGTCGTTGGGTAACTCGCCGGCCGAGGGCGGTCCTCTGGCTTACTTGACCACCAGCGAGATCAGCTTGGGGGGCTTGACGATGACCTTGAGCGGTTCCCGGCCCCCGAGATAGCCCTGGACCTTCTCCGACGCGAACGCACGAGCGCGCATCTCCTCCTCGGTGATCGACACGGACACGTCCATGGTGGCTCGCACCTTGCCGTTGACCTGAACCACCATCGTGACCTCATCGATGACGGTGAGCTCTTCATCGAAGTCCGGCCAGCGGGCCAAGTGGATCGAGTCGCTGTGCCCGTAGCGATGCCACTGCTCCTCGGTCAGGTACGGAGCCATGGGGGCCAGCATCTTCAGCAGCGCCTCGACGAGCTCTTCGAGCACTGCTCGGTTCGAGCCCCCCGCGCCGCGATAACGATAGGCCTCGTTGACCAACTCCTGCATGCGCGCGATCGCCGTGTTGAAGGAGAGCGCGCCGTAGTCGCGCGTTACGACCTTGATCGTTCTGTGTGTCGCCCTGCGCAACTCGACATCCATCAATCCCCCACCCGAGTCACCAGCATCCCGCTCTATCTCGCGGACCGTCTCGCAGAGACGCCACACTCTCTGCAGCCACGGATAGGTCACGCGCCCAATCGCCTCGACGCCCTCCTCCGGCCAGTCGAAGTCCTGATCCGGAGGGCCGCTGAACAACATGTACAGCCGCAGCGCGTCGGCTCCATAGCGGTCGAAGGCCTCGACCGGCTCGACGATGTTGCCGCGCGACTTGCTCATGACCTTCCCGCCCATGGTGACCATGCCCTGGTTGAGCAAGCGCGGGAAGGGCTCGGGGTGCTCGACCATGCCCATGTCCATCAGCACCTTCTGGAAGAAGCGCGCGTAGATCAGGTGCATGACCGCGTGGGTGATGCCCCCGGTGTACTGGTCCATGGGCATCCACGCGTTGACGAGCTCGGGATCGAAGGGCGCGCTCTCGTTGCGGGAATCGAGGTAGCGCAGGAAGTACCACGACGAGTCGACGAAGGTGTCCATCGTGTCCGTTTCCCGGCGCGCCGCCCCGCCGCATTTCGGACAGCTCACGTTGACCCAGTCCTCCGCCGTTGCGAGAGGCGAGGTCTCACCGGTCGGATTGAAGTCGACGTCGTCGGGGAGTTCTATCGGAAGTTGGTCGTCGGGAACGGGGACCTCGCCGCAGTCGTCGCAATACACGATGGGGAAAGGTGTGCCCCAGTAGCGCTGGCGGCTGATGAGCCAGTCCCTCAGCCGGTAGTTCTTGGCGGCGCGACCCAGCCCCTTTGACTCGAGCCAGTCGGTGACCGTCGCCACAGATTCGGACGCCGGGGTGCCGTCGAACTCACCCGAGTTCACCATGACCCCGTCGTGTGGATAGGCCTCGGTCATCGCCTCGGGGTCCAGCGATGCGCCTTCCGCCTGGATGACCACGCGGATCTCGAGATCGTAGGCCCGAGCGAACTCGAAGTCGCGCTGGTCGTGCGCCGGCACGGCCATGATCGCCCCCGTGCCGTAATCCATGAGGACGTAGTCGGCGACCCAGATGGGGATCCGCTCACCGTTAACGGGATTGATGGCGTAGCGCTCGAGCGGGATGCCCTTCTTCGGCCGCTCGGTCGAGGTGCGGTCGATATCACTCATACGAGAGACTTCATCCTTGAACGCGGTCAGACGATCCTCGACGGGGGTTCCGGCGACCAGCTCCTCGGCGAGCGGGTGCTCGGGCGCGAGGACAAAGAAGGTTGCGCCCCACAGCGTGTCGGGCCGCGTCGTGAAGACCGTCACGGACTCGTCGACGGACTCGTCGACGGTCTCGATCGCGAAGTCAACCTCGGCTCCGTAGGAGCGTCCGATCCAGTTGCGCTGGAGCATCTTCAGCCGCTCGGTCCAGCCCTCGTTCAGGTCCATGTCGTCGATAAGGCGATCGGCGTAGTCGGTGATCTTGAAGAACCACTGCGTCGGATAGCGCCTAACGACCTCGGCGCCGCAACGCTCACAACGACCCTGGACGACCTGTTCGTTGGCCAAGACCGTCTTGTCGTTGGGACACCACCAGGCCGCGGCTTGCTTGCGATAGGCCAGACCGCGCTCGTAAAAGCGTAGGAAGAACCACTGATTCCACCTGAAGAAGTCCGGATCGCAGGTGTAGAAGACCCGGTCCCAGTCGAAGCTGTAGCCGAGGCGCTCCATCGAGGAGCGATGCCTGGCGATGTTCTCGTAGGTCCACTTCTTCGGGTCCATGCCCCGTTGGATGGCAGCATTCTCGGCCGGGAGCCCGAAGCCATCCCATCCGATCGGGTTCAAGACATCGTCACCGCGCATGCGGTAGAAGCGAGCGATCGCGTCTTGAATCGAGAAGATCTCGACGTGACCCATGTGGAGATCGCCGGACGGATACGGGAACATGGTGACGAGATAGCGCTTGCGCTCGGGGTCGGGTCGCGCCGGCGCGGCCCAGAGCCGGTCCTCTATCCAGACCTGCTTCCAGTGGTCCTCGATCGCCTTGAAGTCGTAGTCGCCCTGCATGGCTGTCACCCTAAAGCGGGACCAGGCGTGCGAACCGCGGCTCGGCGGCTTGGAGCTTCGTTCCAACAATAGACATATGACAGAGATGGTAGGACCAACTCAGAACAAAACACGACCGAAAGGAAGTCATGGCGGGCATGCGGCCCCAGGACGTCTATGAGCTCACGGGAGCGGGCAGCCCCCGCCTCTCATCCGATGGATCCACGATCGCCTACGTCGTCTGGTCCATCGACGCCGAGGCCAACGAGTACCGGAGCGACATCTGGTTGTCGCCCGTCGACGGCGACGCCGAACCGGCGCGCGTGACCGAGGGATCCAAGCGTAACGCTCAGCCGATGTGGTCCCCGGATGGACGACGCATCGCGTTCACGTCGAATCGGGACTCGGACTCGCTCCAACTCTTCGTCATGTCGAGCGACGGGGGTGAGGCGTCCAAGCTCACCGATCTCAAGGAGGACGTCGACGATGTCGCCTGGTCGCCGGACGGAACCAAGATCGTGTTCAGCGCGCGCGTGCGAGAAGATCAAACAGACGACGACGAAGAGGACAAGAACCGCCCGCCCCGCCGTCTCACGCGCCTCCGGTTCAGGTTTGACAATGTGGGCTGGACGGTCGGGCGGCGCCAGCATCTCTTCACCGTGACGGCCGACGGCTCGGCCCCCGCAACGCAACTGACTGACGGCGATTACGAGGACTCGGCCCCCGCGTGGTCTCCAGACGGGGCGCGCGTCGCGTTCACCTCCGCTCGCCACGACAACTGGGACATCCACCCGACCACCGCCATCTATCTCATCGCAGCCGAAGGAGGCGAGCCCGAGGCTCTCACCGGCACCGACTCGAGCGCGTGGTCACCGTCGTGGTCGCCCGACGGCGCCCGCATCGCTCACTACTTCCATGCCGGGGTGCTCGATGATCCGCGCCACTCTCAGGTCGCGGTCACCGAGGTCGACTCCGGCCGCCAACAGGTCCTGACCTCGTCGCTCGATCGTCAGTGCGTCCCCTTTCCCCAGCTCCGAGAGCCCGTGTGGAGCGGTGACGACCTGCTCTTCTGCGTCGAGGATCATGGAAACTGGCCGCTGTACAAGGTCGTCGCCGACGGCTCGAGCAAGCCGGAGCTGCTCGTAGGCGGCACCCAGGGAGTGACCGGTTACGACGCAGCAGGTGAACGAGTCGTGTACACCTCGAGCACGCCTGTGACACTGTCGGAGTTACACGCCGACAAGCGCCTCACGGGAGTCGGTGACTCGTTCGTGGCCGCTCGGGAGATAGTCGAGCCGGAGCGCTTCGTCGCCACCTCTGCGGACGGCACCGAGGTCGAGGCGTGGATCATGCGTCCCGTCGGCTTCACCGAGGGTGAGCGCTATCCGGTCCTGCTCAACGTTCACGGCGGGCCCTTCACCCAGTACGGGAACAAGCTGTTCGACGAGTTCCAG